>Ga0172379_10000188_pt1 | contig 165927 bp, 166 predicted proteins | sample GrowelOW334metaG_FD_119756 | JGI IMG/M metagenome (GOLD analysis project Ga0172379, IMG submission 119756) | Groundwater microbial communities from an aquifer near a municipal landfill in Southern Ontario, Canada - Groundwater well OW334 metaG | ecosystem: Environmental > Aquatic > Deep...
AGAGGTGTCATCATGGAATTGGTTTACGAAGCACTGTCAACTGAAAAGCAGAAAGTGGTCGCCCTTCTCGAGGCTGACCCCTATGGCAAGCCCAGCTTCTCCCGCATTGGCTACAAGGTGAAGGACGGCATTGCAGTCGGGCAGGACAAGGACAAGTTCTACGTGTTCATGCGCGCAAGCGACGAGTTCGTCCCGTTCGTCCGCGAGAAGATGAAGGACGTAATGACGGAATCCAAGCCCGAAGTAATCTCGGCTGTCGCAAAAGTAATTGCAGACGAGGAGAGCAACGCAGAAGCAGGGTTTGGAGCCATTTTCGGCTAATGGTCTTTTATTTTCCCTTATTCCCTATTCTTCCGCTGTGAAGATATCGAGGTATTGCAGAGCGCGGACCTCAGAGACTCGCGCGCATGACGAAGATCTTGAGTTCTGAGCAATAATATTTGTTCGAGGTTTGCTCCAATGAAAAATCTTGAAAAGCGGCTCGCTGCGATAGAAGAGAGAAACAGGCGCGTGGAAGATGACAAGGCTTGGGAGACAAGCAACGCGCGCAGGTTCCTTCTCGTCGCTTTCACCTATATCTCAGTTGGGGCTTACCTTCAGGCAATCGGAATTTCCCAGCCATGGCTCAACGCCATTGTTCCGGCGTTCGCATTCATGCTCTCCACGCTCACGCTGCCATTTTTCAAGAAGCTCTGGCTCGGCAGGCGCAATTAATCGAAGTGCGAATACTTTTCCTTTGGCAGCGGCATCAGCTTCCCGTCCTTTTCAAGCAAAATCCCCTGCTCCTGCTTGAGCACTGTCCCGATTTCGTACAGGTCGCAGCCCTTTGCCTTGGCAATCCGCTTCGCGGCTGAGAAGCACTCCTGCGGGAAAGCGGCGACAATTTCATAATCGCAGCCAAGATTCAGGAGTTCGAATGGCTTCCTGCGGTTCTTTTCGCAGAATTCCTCGAACCCCTCTTCCATAGGAACACCGACGTATTCCACGAGCGCGCCGGCATTGCTCCCTTCGCAGATGTTGCGGACTGCGGATGAAAACCCGTCGCTTATGTCTGTTGCCGCGCGGACAAGCGAGCGCGAATTCAGGTCAGCCATGAGCGACACCCGCGCTTCAGGATAATTGAACTTGCGAAGCATCCGCTCCTCGCTTTCGGTTTTCCTTTCCTTTTTCGACCAGTAAAGAAGATAGCCCGCGGATGACGCGCCAAGCGGGCCTGTCACGGCAAGCAGGTCGCCGGGCTTTGCCCCGCCCCGCCTCAAAGGATAGCGCGCAACCCCGAACGCGGTTCCGCAAAGCGTGATGCTCTCGCCCTCGTTTAAGTCGCCTCCGTAAACGCGCGTCTTGTGCGCTCGGGCGCATTTTGCCATTCCCTTTGCAATCTGCCTTGCCCCGTCGGATGGCATCACGCGCGGCAATCCCCACGCCATTGTCATGCCAAGCGGCTTTGCGCCGGCTGCCGCCAAGTCGGATAGCGACGCAGTGACTGCCTTCCAGCCGATAGCGTCATACGGCATGCCCGGAGGAAAATCGTCCCCTTCGGTAAGCATGTCGGTTGTCACAAGAAGCTGTTTCCCAAGCAATGGGATGGATTCCGCGTCCTCAAAACCCTCGTCCGCGCCAAGCTCGCGCTTTATCATGCGGACCAGTTCATCTTCATTTTCCATACTTGGTCTCCACAAGCGGGGAGCAGTGGGACAGCCATCGCTGGTTGTGTTTCTCGACGATTTTCGCACCCATCCCGAACTCCCTGTGCAGGATGTGATAGTACATTATCGTGTCGAAATGCAGGCTGCTTTTGCCGGACATCCACTGGACGGACATATAGACCGTTTGCGTAATTTTTATCCTTTATTTATTAATATGGCTGTCCGTCATTTGCCCATGTTTGTTGATTGACGTATATTTAATGCATTTTTAGTGGATGTTTGGCGCGCTTCGTGGCAAATGTCCCGCATGGAACATCATATTTTAAGGCAAATCGGAGCACAGCATTCGGTTGATACTATCAGCATGGAGCTGTTGCTCCATGTCTGAAAATTTCGGAGGAATTTTCATGCCTAGCAAACTTTGGGGCGGGAGATTCGACAAGCCGCAGAAGGCGGTTCTGTTCGATTTCCTCTCGGCGGAAAACGCACGGCTTGACGAAAAGCTCGTGCCCTACGACATCGACGGCAGCGTAGCCCACGTCTGCATGCTTGCAAAGCAGAAAATCCTCTCGAAGAAGGAAGCCGGGGAAATAATTTCAGCTCTTCTCCAGCTCAAATCAAAGGCGCAGTCAGGGCAGTTCAACCTCGACTACAAGCTTGAGGACGTGCACACAAACGTCGAGTCCGAAGTGACGAAATCCACGCCCAACGGCAAGAAGATGCACACCGCACGGTCGAGAAACGACCAGGTCTCGCTTGACACGCGGCTTTACATGCGGGACGCGATAAATGCGGTTTGCGCCGAAATCCTCAACGTGCAGTTCTCGCTTTCCACGCTTGCGAAAAGCGACTGCGTTTTTCCCGCGTACACGCACACGCAGGTCGCGCAGCCCGTTTCATTGTCATTCTACTGCCACGCGCACTATCAGGAGTTCGGGCGGGATTTGTCCCGGCTCTCCGAGCTTTACGCGCGGGTGAACCAGAACCCGCTTGGCTCCGGCGCGGTTGCAGGAACGACTTGGAACATAGACCGGAACCACACAAGCAAGCTGCTGGGCTTCACGGCGCCGACAGCCAACCCCATGGACTCGGTGTCCAGCCGGGGCGAGCTTGAAGCGGAATTCCTCTTCACTCTTTACCTCGCAATGGCGCATGCCAGCAGAATCGCGGAGGACATGATACTCCTTGCGAACAAGCGGTTGCTCACATTGCCCGACGAATACTCCACTGGCTCATCCATGATGCCGCAGAAGAAAAACCCCGACCCGCTTGAACTAATCAGAGGAAAGACAAGCCGGATGCTGGGGCTTGCGGTGCATGCGGGCGGGCTTCTCAAGGGCGTGCCGTCGGGCTACAACCTCGACTCGCAGGAGAGCAAATACGCGCTCATGATGGGAGTTGAAACAGCGGTTTCCAGCCTCTCGATACTCTCGCAAATCATCCCGCTCCTCAAGTTCAACGAGGAGAAAATCAAGCTCGAGCTTGAGGAAGGATACGCGTGCGCAACCGAGCTTGCCGACCTGTTCGCAAAGAAAGGCGTGCCTTTCAGAAAAGCGCACGAAATAACCGGCGGCATAGTGCGGGACTGCATCGCGAAGAAGAAATTCCTCTCCACGCTGACAGCTGCGGAAGCATCGCAGCTTGCGGGAGTCACAATCACGCAAAAGGAGCTTGCAGAAGCCGTAAGCGTTGACAAGGTCGCGCGGTTCGCAGCGCAATACAAGATGCCTGCGGAGTCATCGCACGCAAAAGAGCTTGCGGCGAGGAAAAAGGCGCTCGCCGACGCTTCCGCTCTGCTGGAGAAGGAAGCAAAAGCCCTCATAAGCTAGTCTCGGAGAAGATGCGGCACTACAGTATTTCCTGCTGCTTTATCTGGATTACTGCGACGAACGAGCGCGCCTGCTGCTCTGTTCCCCTCTTCGCATAGGCAATCTGGATGGCGTCCCAGTTGTTCGGAGCCATGTCCCACGACTCCACGTTAAGCTCGTGCTTGAGCGCGGTGAATTCCTCAGTCGCTTTCCCTGAAACCGGTCTTGAAGCCGGAACAGCCGGCGCAGGTCGCATTGCAATTGCCATGGGCAGCTTTTTCAGTCCAACTTTTTAAACCTTGGCGGGCTATTTCAAGCATGACAAACGAGCTGGAAGACCAGATGGTCGCAAAAACGGAAGAACTCACCGAGCAGAAGAAGGGCGAGGAGGCAGTCGCCGAGGCGACCGAGCTTGCGCAAATCGACCCGAAGGACGCGATTGTCTGGTTCATGAAAGGCAAGGCGCACTACGTAAGCGGGCAGTTCGAGGACGCCCTCTCATGCTTTTCAAAAGCCGCGGAAATCGAGCGCGAGAATGCGCAAATCTGGCACATGATGGGATACGCGCTTATCACGCTTGAACGCCTGCCTGAAGCAGAGCAGGCGCTCGAATACGTCAAGGGGATGCAGCCGACCAACGCGGAGGCGATTTGCGCACTTGGCATCTGCCAGGTGATGCAGAACAAGCCCGTGGATGCGCGCAAGAACGTGGAGCTTGCAATCGCGCTGAACAAGCCAACTGCAATGGCGATGCTCGACCACTTCCACGACAAATTCTTCTCAGTAAGCCAGGAAACGGCTTCAGGGACAAAGGCAATAATCGAGCGCATGCTCGAGACGATAAAATCGACGATGTAACGCTGTCTTGCCGTCCGCGCCTTCCGCTCAAACTCCAAAGAACTTAGCGGCAGCCGCAAGCACGAGTATTGCGCCTACTATCCCCTCACCAGCGATTACTCCTCCTGCAACAAGGCGCCAGAACTCGGTTTTCTTCGCCCTGCTTACGAAGTAGCTTGCCACTCCGCCGATGAAAAGCGGGACTGAAAGCTCGATTGGGACGTAAAGCCCGATGCCGAACGCGACCGGCGCCGCGCCAATCTCGCCTTTTTTCCACCTGTGCAGGAAATAAGTCGCAACCGCGCCAAGCGCGATTCCTAGCAGGAGGAACGAAGGCATCCCCTTCGCGCTGACAACTTCCTTCACCGCCATTGCCTGCGGGGCGGGAAAATCAAGAGTGCCGAAGCCGACCTGCGCGAACGAGTGCATTAGCAATCCCATGACAAGCGATGCGGAAACCACTCCGGCAATTTCCGCCGCAAGCTGGTGCTCCGGCTTTGTGCCAAGCAAATGCCCGGTCTTGAAATCCTGCATCGCATCGCCGGCAATCCCCGCAGCTATGCAGACGACTGCGGCGACAAGCACAAGGTGCAGCGCAGTGAACCCGAACAGGTATTTCGCAGCAAGAAGCACGACCATGGCGAATATTTCCATGGGGTCGACATTCATTTCGCCGGTTATCCTCGCTCCGACATACGCCATGAAAAACGCCCCGATTACCGCGAGGAGCGCGACTGGCAATGAAAGGTTGAACGCATAGGTTATCAGCACGACCAATGCAAGAAGCGCGGCTCCGGCTTTCCTGTGGTGCTTCACGTCCGCATAGTGCGCCGCGGTCTTGAGGAAAACAGGAATTCCAGCGGTGATGAAATACGCGATTGCCGCGCCGATTACGATTCCCGTGCCGAGCGGTTTTGTGATTCCGACCATCACGGCGAGCTTGTCCGGCATCATGCCTGACGAAATTGTATATGGGATGATGAAGAAATACGACGCCACAGCCCCGATGAACCACGCGAGCGTGAAGCGGAAGCCGATGAGATACCCGCCTGCGAACGGAATCAGGGATATCGAGCTTCCGAACGAAAAGAGCTTCGCGGCGGATATTTTCAGAGATTCAAGGTTGAAATACGAAGGGAACAGCGCAAGCACGTCCCGCACTATTGCGAATGCCGCCCCAAGCGAGAATGCGCCGACAAGGACGGAGCTTTTCTTCCCGCCGGAATCGCCAGCCTTGATTATTTCCGCGGCAGCCGAGCCGTCGGCATAGGGCAGGTTGTCCTTCACGACCATTTTCTCGCGCAGGGGATAGACGAACAGCAGGCCGAGCAACCCGCCGCAAAGGGAAACCAGCAATATGTCCATTTGGGAAACAGGCAAGCCAAGCAGGTAAAGCGCGGGGATGGTGAAAATCACTCCTGCGGCGAGAAGCCCGCCCGTCGAGGCGGCAGTCTGCATGACGTTTGTTTCGTGCTTATCTTTCCCGCCAAGCAGCCGCACAATCGCAAGCGAAACAACCGCGGTCGTAACCATGGGCCAATACACGCCGCCGATTTTCAAGCCCGCGTATGAGCTGTAAAGCGCGACCAAGACAGAGAGAATCGAGCCAAGAACGATTGCGCGATAAGGGAAAGGCTGGGTTGCCATTTGCGTGGATGCCCCTGCATTGCATAAATACCTTTTTACAAAAAAATCGTCAATCAAAGAAGTGCCGGCTCTTTTTTCAAAAGGTCTATAAGCGTGCCCTTGGTATGCATTACGAGGGATTTGATGAAGCTTCTCCTTGCCATCGCTCTTGTTCTCGGTCTGCTGCCGCTGTTTGGCGCCGGAATCGCGCATGCGGAACAAAAGACGCTGTGCGAAACGGGCTGCGACTGGGATTACGAATCCTGCGGCAAATGCAAGAACGCGGAAACCGGGCAGTACGGACCTTGCAACAGCAAGGAGCTGTGGTCCGACCGCACAGCCATAGTCGCGGTGACAAAGGGCGTCAGCCCCAAGGTCTGGGATTGCGAGCTTGTCAACGATTACTACATTTCGTATATCGACAAGGAAAGCGGCTACTTTGTCGGATACTGCGCCTGCACGGCGGATTACAGGAAGTGCCTGCTTGAGGCGTACGCCGACTATACGGCCTGCCTTAACATGAAAGACGACCAAACGCCGTATTCCGTCATTGCCGCCAGTTGCGGGCAGTCAGCCGACATGGTGGGCGCGTCATGCGCGATGTCAGCCGGCTCGTGCTACAGCGGATTCATGCCGAGTTTCTGCCAGACGAGGAAGGAATCCTGCCTTATCGGCTGCAAGAAGAACGCGCCGGCAAAGCCCGCCGAGCCCGTCCTGGGGCAGACTCAATCCATATTGGAGGGCGAGGGCAATGCCTCCGCGGGAGATGGCAATGCTTCAGTGCCCGAATTTCCAGCCGAGCTTCCGCCTTCTCCTACAGGCGCGCCCGCCTGCCCGTTCATGTTCGTTATCCTCGCAGTCGCCGGATTGGGATTTGTGAAAATCTGAAACCCGAAGCGCATGCGCGGGCGGCGCAATAGATTATAAATGCCTTTTGACAGAATTCGGCTGTTATCTTCGCCAAAACCTTGCGGGGTTTGTCGATCCAGCCGAGCTTTGGCTCGGCTGTCTGTCCGATTCGCTTCGGCGAATCGTACATGGCGAGTTGGCAGCCCGACTGGAACTGCGGTTCCACTGGTCTGCCAACTCAGAATGCGGAATTTCGGCGAGTTGGCAGAGAGGCTATGCATCCGCCTGCAGAGCGGATTAGGGGGGCTCGATTCCCCCACTCGCCTTTAGCTCGTGGGGTTTCGAGCTTTCGCTCGAAATCTCGCCAGCTTCGGCTGGCGATCCCCCACTCGCCTTTTTTCTTTTTCAGAAGTTTATGCCCACCTCAATTATCTTTTAAATCTTGGGCGAGATTCAATTCCATGAAGGCGGCAACATCCCTGTTCGTGCTGTTTTTGGCAATCTCGCTCGTGTTTCCCGCCCAGATGGATTACAAATCCCCTCTCGCCTCGGTTGAAACTTTCCTCAACGGCACGGGAATCCCATCCTTCACCTCGATATTCGGCATGCTCAACATCTCGGACAACGATACTGCCTCGGTTGTCAAGCAAGTAATCAACACGTCCGGCGGCGTGGCGAGCAATCCGTCCGACCTCGTGGGAATCGCCGGCGCATTGGGCAGCGGGAACCTGTCAGGCGTCGCAGGCGCGGCAGGGCTCGCCCTTCCGAAGGTGCCAACGATTACAATCCCGCTCTCGCAGCTTCGCATGCTCGCAATAATCGCAGTCATCCTCTTCTACGTTTTCGCGGCTGGAAAAATTGCCGATTTCCTCCAGACAACGGGGAGGAAAATCACCAAGCGCGAGGCGCTCTTCGCCCCCTTTGCCCTCATGTTCGTCTCGCTTGTTTTCGTAGGGTTCTATTTCATGTCCGGCGCATACCGCCCGCCGCAGGACACGCTCATCACGAACATAGTCTATCTTGTCCTCATCCCGGCCGGCATAACGCTTGGCGTGGGCTCGTTCGTTCTCTACGGGTTTTTCCACGACCGCCTGAATTTCCTCCAGTCGCTCGACCTGTCAATACACATTGTCCTCTCCCCGATTTTCGACGGCATAAAGGGCTACTGGACCGCGCTTGGGGCGGCGGTCATTCTCGGGCTGATTTCGGCAGTCGTGTTTTACTCAACAGGCGGCAGGCTCGCGCTTGCCACCTTTGATTTCCTCCTGCTCTCAGTCATTGTTTCGCTTTACTACCTCTACCGCATGCTCACTGCGCCGGGCAACGAAGCCAAGGCGGGCAATGCCGTGACAATACTCTGCCTTCTCGCGCCCAGCATAATGCAGAGGTATCTCAAGGACGCGGTCTGCGCCATACTCGTGCGCCTTCCGTTCGGCATTTTCCAGACCTGCCCGCTTGACAGCGTGGGCTCGGAAGTGACACTCATGGCTTCCGTCGGCGCGACAATGCTTCTGCTTGTCCCGGTGGTGCCCATCCTCTACGCATTCACGGTCAATCTCCTGCGCGCCATCACCCTCGCAAGGCTTCTTCTTACGCCCGAACAGGGGCAGGGAAGCGCAACTGACGGCGCGAGGGGCATTCTCGCAGGGCTTTCAGGCAAGATTTCCTCCTCGTTCAAGGGCAAATCTCCGGATTCGCACGGCGAAACGCTGCGGAAGAAGGTTTTCGAAAAAGAGGAAACGCCCGAAACCGGCGCGGAAGCCAAAAGCGCGGATGAGGGCTCAATCGAGGAATACGAGCGCGAATCCGAGGAGATAGCGAAGAAATACCGCGGCTCGCGCCCGTCGCTCATTTATGAGGACGACGCAAAGCCCGAAGAGTCCAAGCCCGAGCAGCCCAAAGCCGAGCAGGAAGATGGGCAGATGAAAGCAGAGCCCAAATCCGAGCCCCAAAAGCCGAAGAAGAAGGGCAAAAAGAAGAAGTGAAACAGGCAGTAATCGGCTTTTTATTGGAGTAGAACTGCGGTTCTACTGCTAAAAAACCTCTCTTCGGAGGTTTTTTATTCCTTGTCTGGATTACCGTCATTGTAGTTGAGAGGTGTCGAAATGGAAATAGAACAACCCAGCATACTTGAGGCGTCGGAGCCTGTTTCAAAGGCAGTGAACGAGATTTCAAAGACCGGATTGCCCGTCCTGATAACAAAAGGCGGGAAATACTTCGGAATCATAGACGAGCGCTCAATCAGGCAGCACACGTCAAGCCCCGAGAAGGTGAAGTGCGAGGGAATCGCGGAGCGCACGCCCACGCTTGCGCCGGACGCAACAGTCATGGACGCGTGCAACGCGTTTTTCGCCGGCAGGTTCAAGGCAATCCCGATAATCGAGGGCGGCAAAATCAAGGGCGCCATAACAAGGCACACCCTCCTGACTGAGCTTCTTACCGAGAAAATACTCTCGAAAAAGCGCGTGCGGGAAGTGATGACCTCGCCGGTGGAGACAATTGACCTCTCATCCTCGGTCGGGCAGGCGCGAAGCGACCTGCGCAAGTACAACATCCGCAGGCTTGTTGTCACAAAGAGCGGGAAGATAGTCGGGCTCCTATCGCTATTCGACCTTGCGAATTACCTTTCCAACCCGCGCCACTCCGATGTGTTCGCGCGCGGCGGGGAAAAGACCAGCATGGACGCGCAGCCGCTTGCCTCCTACATGCGAAAGCAGGTTGAAACAATCGCGGACAGCGACTCCCTTTCCTCGGCTGTGAAAAAGATGCTTGAGCAGCGCGTTGCCGCGCTCATAGTCTCGGACGGGGGCTACCCGACGGGAATAGTGACTGCCAAGGACATATTGCATGCCGCGCTTTCCGACGAAAAGACCGCCCGCGTATTCGTGAGCGGGCTGCCCTACGAGCAGCGCGATTACCAGGCGGAGTTCGTGTCCGAGGGCGAAAAGCTCCTCTCAAGGATAGGCAAGAGCACGGAAGTCTCCTCGCTCGCATTCCACGTCAAGTCCGACGGCTCGGGCTTCTCGGTCCGCGCAAGCCTCATAGGCAAGGTGCAGCTCAACGCAAGCGCATCTGACTTCAGGCTTGAAACCGCACTGCACCACGTGGTCGCGGAAATCCGCAGGATGGCGGAAAAGGGAAAGACTGAAAAGCTTGCCAAGCACAAAAAGTCCACAAGGACAGATGACTGAAGGGGTTGCCATGCTCGAAACTTCCATTTGCGGACTGAAGATGAAAAATCCGCTCGTTCTTGCCTCGGGAATACGGGGCAACAGCGCGCACCTTCTCATCCGCGCCGCAAAGGAAGGGGCGGGAGCTGTGACTTCCAAGTCATGCTCGCTTCTTCCTCGCGAGGGGCACTCCAACCCCACGATGGTTGACAAGAACGGCGTCATGCTCAACGCAATCGGGCTTTCCAATCCCGGCGTCGAGGAGGAAATAACGGAAATTTCCTATGCCGTGAAAGACGCAGGCGTGCCAATCATCGCAAGCATAGTCGCATTCTCTGTCGAGGATTTTGCAAAAGTGGCAGAACGGATATCCGAAGCTGCGCCTCACATGATTGAAGTGGACGCGGCATGCCCAAACACCCACAGCGAAGGCAGGATGTTCTCAGCCTGCGTAAAGGACGCGGTTGCGGTCACGAAAGCTGTCCGCAAGGCGACGAAAATCCCCTTCTCGATAAAGCTCTCGCCGGACGTTCCCAATATAGGGCAAATCGCCAAGGCGTGCGTGGATGAGGGCGCGGACTGCATAACCGCAATCAACACTGTCGGCGGCATGTATATCGACGCATACGCGAAGAAGGCGGTTCTCCACAACTGGTTCGGCGGCATAAGCGGCCCTGCGATAAAGCCGGTTGCGCTCAAGTCCGTTTACTCGATTCGGCAGGCAGTCGGCCCCAAGGTGCCCATAATCGGCACAGGCGGCGTGGCAAACGGCATGGACGCGATTGAAATGATAATGGCTGGCGCAACGGCGGTTGGCGTCGGCTCCGCGCTCGTGCTTCGCGAGAAGGCATTTTCCGGAATCGCGGACGAGATGCGCGCGTTCATGGAGGAAAACGGCTATTCCGGCCTCTCCCAATTGAAGCTTGAAAAGTGAATAAGTGATGCAATGTCCCTTCACATAGTTGCAAAAATAACCGGCGTGCAAAAGGAGAACGAAATCGTTTCCACCTTTACTCTTGACGCCAAGCTTGAGGGCAAGGTGTCGCCCGGTCAGTTCGTCATGCTCTGGCTTCCCGGCTTTGACGAAAAGCCCTACTCGATTGCCGGCGTTTCGCCTCTCACTATTTCAGTCGGCGCACGCGGTCCCTTTTCCAACAAGCTCTGCACTATGAAAAAAGGCGAGCGGATTTGGCTTCGCGGTCCCTATGGAAGGGGATTCGAATTGAAATGCAGGCGGATACTTCTTGTCGGAGGCGGATACGGCTTTGCGCCGCTCCGCTACCTTGCGCAGCTTGCGAAGAAGGAAAAGATATCCGCAACCGCGATTTGCGGTGCAAGAAGCAAGGGGCTTCTCATGAAACCCGCTGTTTGCGAGACAATCTTTACCACTGATGATGGCTCCGAGGGCATGAAGGGCAACGTATTGACTGCGATGGAAAGCCTTCTGAAGAAAGAGAAATTCGACATCGTCTATACCTGCGGTCCCGAAAAAATGATGGGCGCGGTCGCGCGGCTTGCCAAAAAAAGCGGAGCGGACTGCCAGATGCTCCTTGAGCGCTACATGAAGTGCGGAATCGGCATCTGCGGGCACTGCACATGCGGCGGCAAGCTCGTCTGTTTCGACGGTCCCCGCTTTGGCTATGAAATGCTTGACAATCCTGAATTCGAAAAAGTCTGGCGCGACAAGACCGGACACAAGGTAAATCTATGATTCCATTGACCGCATGGGTTCCACAGGGGCGGGAAGGCGCTGGCATGATACTTATCAAAAACGGGATAATCGTTTCCTCAAAAGGCGAGGAGAAAGCAGACCTTCTCATGGACGACGGCAAAATAATCAAAGTCGCCCCGTCAATCACCGAGCCGAAAGCAAAGGAACTCGATGCAACCGGGCTTCTGCTTCTTCCGGGGGCGATAGACTCGCACGTGCATTTCCGCGACCCTGAAAACACGTCAAAAGAGGATTTCTCAACAGGCACGGCATCCGCGCTTGCAGGCGGCGTGACAACAGTCATGGACATGCCCAATTACCGCAATCCATCTACGACGACGATTGCGGCTTACAATGAAAAGCGCAAGATTGTGGCGGGCAAGGCGCGCTGCGACTATGTGCTTCGCTTCGGCGCATCTGAAACGAATCAGGAGGAAGCCGCGAAATCAGGCGCGCCCCAGCTCAAGATGTTCCTTGCCGACACGAAATCCGAGCTTACCTGCTCCCGCGAAGCCGCGGTAAAGCATTTCGCCGAGTTTCCGCTGAACAAGCCCATCTGCGTCCATGCCGAAGACCGCGAGCGCATTGCAGAGCGCTCCGGCAAATTCGAGGCTCAAGCGCAGGTGCAGGACAAGCTGGTTTCTCAAATAGCGTGCGAATTCGCGCTTGCCGAGGCGAAAAAAGCCAAAAGAAGGGTGCACATCTGCCATTTGACCACCTCGCAGGAAGTGGAGATGTGCCGCGCATACCCCAAGGCGACTTACGAAATTACTCCGAATGCGCTTTTCCTCTCAACAGAAGATGTTGTTTCGCTCAAGGAGCTTGGCAGGATAAACCCGCCCCTCCGCGACAAGCGGGAGCAGTCCGCCCTCTGGCGCATGCTTGGCGATGACACCATAATCGCGTCCGACCACGCCCCGCACTTGGTGGCGCACAAGCTTGACAGCGCACCCGGCTTCCCCGGCGTGGGCACGCTCCTTCCCCTCATGCTCAACGCAGTCCACGAAAAGAAACTCCCAATCTCCCAAGTCGTTCGCATGTGCTGCGAAAACCCGGCTTCCGCATTCTCCCTCCCGCAAAAAGGCGCCCTCTCCGCAGGCAGGGATGCGGACATCGTCCTTGTCGACATGAACAAAAGCTGGAAAATCACGGCTGACAACCGGCTTTCCAAGTGCGGCTGGACTCCTTTTGAAGGAAAGGAAGTATTCGGGAAAATCGAAAAAGTCTTCCTCCGCGGCAAGCTGGCTTACGATGGGGAAAAAGTCCTCTCAAAGCCGGGCGAAGGGAAGGAACTGGCTTAATCTCCTCCGCTTGCTTCAATTGGCGAAAGCTTTTTATTCAGACATGGATAATATTATTCACTTTTGGATAAGGGGCGCAACATGGAAGCAATGCATCTCATCAAATACAGCGGCTCACGCGAGCTTCTCGAAACCCTTGTCAAGTTTCCTGCCCGCCAATTCACCATAAACGAGCTTGCAGGGGAGGCGGGCGTGCCATTTGCCTCTGCATGGCGGCTGGTCAAAAAATGGGAGCCGGCAGGGTTGATAGAAACGGGCAGGGTGGGCAGAAGCGTGACAGTCAAGCTCCACAAGTCGGATTATCTGGACTCTATCCTATCGCTTCTTCAGATAAGCAAAAGCCCGCAGGCATTCGCCGCCAATGCCCTAAGGGCAATTCTTGCCAAGGACAAAGGCGTAAAAGAGGCATATCTCTTCGGCAGCGTGGCAAGAGGCGAGGAAACGCCGTCAAGCGACATAGACGTCGCCATTCTGGCTTCCAAAAACCACGACGCCAACCGGCTGATTTTCGAAGTATTCGAAAAATACGGAGCGAAAATCGTTCCCATCTCATTCAAAGCCAAAAAAGAGCTCGATTCTTTCATGGTTGGCAAAAACGGGGTGAAGCTCAAATGACCGACAATCCCCTGCGGGCAATCAGGGAAGCTGAAAGCTGGCTCTCTTCCGCGCAGCACGCGCTGCCCGAGGCGCAGGAAGACGACGCGCGCGCGAACGTATGCTGCTCGCAGGCAATCCATGCAATAATCCGCGCAAATGACGCGCTTTCGCTGAAATTTGCCGGCATCAAGCCAACGCGCCATGATGATGCGGCGGTCGTCTTCGCAAAGCTTGCAAGGGAAGGGAAGCTTCCCATCGGGGCGGAACGCTTCAAGGATTTGGTGGCAACCGCAATGAGGGACAAAAGCGGGGCGGACTACGGCAAAAAGTCGTTTTCCTACGATGACGCCCTGCGCTATTCGGAGCAAACCGCGCTTTTCATAGCAATGGCAAAAAGCGCATTGAACTTATAGGAAAGGTTTTCCTGCAGGGCAAGCTCGCCTACGACGGGGAAAAAGTCCTCCCAAAGCCGGGCGAAGGAAAAGAGCTGCTTTAGAAGCTAATTACTGTTTTTCAGCCCAAATTATTAGCCAAGCTGCGAAAAATACAATCGCGCAGAACGCTACTGAACGAATAAAAAGTATGGGCAGATTCAATTCGCCCTTCGTTTCAAGCCCAATAATCCATGTTTGAGAGAAGTATATGATTATCGCTGCAAGAACACCTACTGCAAGTTGAATCCAGCGTTTTTTTTCCATCTAAACGCCCACTATGCGTGTCTTATCTTACTGTTATTACAACCTGCTCCGCCGAGGTTGCCGAGTAGTTCGAGACTGCCGCGACTTCTATGTAGTAGGTTCCGGATTTCCGGATTCTCTCAAGCCCCACAGCCTTCAGCCTGAAAGCCGAGCTTTTGACAATCTGCTTCTGCCCGCTTGCCATGTCGAGGCTGAACACTATGTCGTTTCTATTGATTTCAATGCTCTTCACGCTTGCGGGTATTTCGATTTCCTCGATTATCGCAGCCTGCCCGCCAAGATAGCCCACCGAGTCGGCGGCTGTTGCAAGGCGGGACGCGGCGAACTCCGCCTTCTGGACAGACAGGTCCTCGCCTGCCGTGTTTGCGCGCCCGTATGCGTAGATGAGAAGCGGAAGGAGAAGCAGCAGGAACATGCCTATCAGCACGAGTATTTCGGTCCCAACCTGCCCTTTTTTCATGTTTCCACCAAGTTTTCTCCATCAGGAATTACGCGGTTCCAATTTTTAATCTGTTTCATTGCCCAAGCAATCAAGCCGCGCCCTGCGGAGGGGGGGATGGCGTGAACGGAACCGAGCCAGCCCGTATCTTCCTCTTCTTCTCGTCAATCACGGCAAGCACGAGCACGAGGAAGAATATCGCAGCCATCAGTATTATCGTGAGCGGGTTGAAGGTGAAGAACACCGCGTCCCTGTTCGGGAGCAGGAACTGGTCCAGAACCGCGCTTATGTTGAATATAGAGTGTATGACGACTGCGAGCACGAGCCCGGGTATGAACGCGAGATGCGAGTACCTGGCAAGCCCCGGAACCCCCTTCACATAGCCGGGCATTATCGCAAGCGATGCCGTGAAGCAGCCGTGCGCCAATGTATTGAAGAACGAGCGGTAAAGCACGAACACCGCCCAGCCGGTCATTCCGAGGTCAAACGGGCTGGCTTTCAGCGAGAAATAAAACCAGTTCTCGACGAATGCGAAGCCCGCCCCGCAGGAAAACCCGAGCAGCATGCCGGTCAGCGTGTCGTTGAATTCGTGGTGCCCGGACATCAGGAATATACCCAGGCCCTTGAGCGTCTCCTCGACAGCGGGCGTTATCAGAATGACTGCAATCGTAAGATACGCGCCAGCCGCAAAATCCTTTATCTGCCCCACAAGCGCGCTGCTTATTATGAACGAAACGAACGCCATGAACATGCCCCAGACGAATATGCCGCCGAAAAGCCGCAGGGGCTTGCTCTCCTCCATGCGAAGGAAATACCATGAGAGCAGGAAATAGAGGAACGGGATTGCAAATGCGGCAACGGCGGTAAGCGCCATTATTTTCATCGCGTCCTCCCCGCCGACCGTCTGGGTAATCGAGTCCGCCATGAGCGCAACCATGAGCGCCACGCAGCCAAGCTCGAAGACGAGCGTAATCGGGTGCATCATCACGTCTGCCAGCTTCTCGCCAAGCGGGCGCCCGCGCGTCACCGGGAACACGAACGTCTCCATCGTGTATTCCCCGCGCGCGTTCTGGACCATCTTTGTCCTGCGTCGTTCGCTGTATGCAGACTGCGCGATTACAATCACGACGGTAATCAGGACCGCGCCGGTAAGCGGCACGAAAACAACGAGCGCGTTTGTCAGGCTCGTGCTGATGTCCTTCTCATACGCCGTCCAGTCCTCGGAAATCTCGAAGAACTTTCCGTAGAGCCTTCCCTCGCCGTCCCTTCCGACTATGGCGTAGCGCGTGGTCTTTTTCGTGGACCTCTCGTGCTGCACCTGCACTTCCAGCTCGAGCTGGGAGTATGACTGGGGCGGAAGCCCGCCAAGCAATCTCACAACCTGCCAGCCTGCCGTCGGGTCCTGCCTGAGGATGTACACAGGCATGTTCTCCTCAAGGGAGTTGTAGACTTCGAACGCGGCGATGATTGTCTGCGGGCTTTGCATAAGCTCGGTGTTGCGCATCCTTACCTGCGCGTCAAGCGCGTTTCCGAAGTTGGCAAGCTCCTCGCCAGCTGCGTCGGCGTAAACAATCGATGAAAGAAGGAGCAATGACGCGAAAAGCGCGAGTGAGTGGCTTTTGAATCCCATCGTATCTCCAGCATGTACATATTCCTGTTTCAGCCGCCCTAAACCGGGACAGGGAAGTAAAGCGCGGTATTCCGGACAATCCAGACCCACGCCTTGTTCCAAAGCTCGTTGCGCCTCTTGATAATATCAAGCAGCTCCTTGAATGCCTCCTTTTCGGCGGAAGCCATCTTGCTCTCGGTAATCTTGACGTGCTCCTTGCCGTCCACGACGGTTTTTTCCTCCTGCGTGCCGATTTGCTTCTTCGCCTGCTCGTACCACGGCGGAAGCGAGGACTTCTTCTTCTTTATCGCTTTCAGGAAGTCCTCGGTCGTCACCACGCGCTGCTTGCCTCCGTGGAATGCCTCCCTCCATGGGTTCGCGCCCGCCTCCTCGACAACAGCCTTCAGGTCGGCTGACGCGTATCCGATTGTCGCCATGGCAAGGCGGCGGAATGCCACGTGCTTTGCCATCGCAGGCACCCTCTTCGCGTGCATTTTCAGTATGTCCACTCGCGATGAGAAGTCCGGTTCAGGTATAAGAATCGTTTTTCCGAAACGCCCGGACCTGCGAAGCGCCGGGTCCACGTCCCAAGGGGCGTTGGTCGCGCCCACGACAAGCACGTTGAGGTTGTTGGACTCCAATCCGTCCATTTCAAAGAGCATCTGGTTGACAGCCATTTTCATGTGCGCGTTTGACTGGTTCATGTCCTCGCGCCTGCCGCCCATCGCTTCGACTTCGTCGAAGAATATTATGCAGGGGTTGTTCTTTCGCCCCGTCTCGAATATGTTGTGCAGGTTCTTTTCCGTGTTGCCGACATACATGTCAACGATGTCCGAAATCTTGGCATTGATGAAGTTCGAGTCGCACTCTCCTGCCGCGGCTTTCATCACGAAAGTCTTTCCGCAGCCGGGAGGGCCGTAAAGCAATATGCCGCCGCCTCCGAATTTCCCATATGTCCTCGCGAGTTCGGGCTTGAGGAGCGGGTAGATGATGGACTCGGAAATCTCCTCCTTCATCTTCTTCATTCCTGCGACCTGCTCGAATTTCATGGTGGGTTTGGAAAGGAGTTTCGCGGCGTTTATCCCCTGATTCTGCCCTTCGGGTCCGCCCATGGTGGAGCCTGCCGCCCCTCCCGCGCCGCCGCCAGCCTGCTTGCCCTTGGCGATTTCACGGTGGTTTATGGCTTCGGTGAATTGCGGGTTGAGCTCTATTGCCTTGTCATAATCGGCAATCGCCTTGTCCAGCTGGTTGAGGTAGTCGTATGCCAGCCCCCTGATGTGGTATGCCTCGGAGAAATTGGGGTTGAGCGCCACGACTTCGGTGAAGTCCTCGACAGCCTTTTCGTAGTCCTGAAGGCACGCGTATGCCAGCCCCCTGTTGTAGAATGCCTTGAGGTATTTCGCGTTTATGGCAAGCGCGCGGTCGTAGTCCTCGATTGCCTTGTTGAAGTCCTGCTTGCGGTAGAACGCGTCACCGCGGTTGTTGTAGATGACAGGGTTTTTCGGGTCAAGTTCCGCGGATTTGGCGTAGTCGACGATTGCCTTGTCGAAATTCTTCAGGTTGTACTGGCACAGCCCGCGGTTGAAATACGCCTCGGAAAAAGTGGGGTTGAGTATGATTGCCGTGTCGTAAGCCTTGACCGCCTGCTCGTAGTCGCCCTTCTCGTAGTATGTATTGCCGCGATGGTAATACGTCCTTGCGTCAGTCGGGCTCGGCTTGTCTGCCATAGGCTATCTCCTACTGGTTCTCCTCTGGCAATCAAACTCGGCTGACATTTATAAATCTCATGTCAGCCCGCTGGGCTTCAAGCAGGCGGCGGAGGGGCGGCTTGAGATCAGTCGGGCACAACAAGTCAGCTGCCGTTCCCGCTTGAATTGCCGATTACTTCCGCTCCGGTGCCGTTTATCGAGATTGAGCCGTTCTGCCCGTCTACTATCGCGGTTTCCCCCTCGCCCTGATCGGCTGAGATGGAAATCGCGCCGAAGCGGCTGATTTTCCCGCCCAACGACTCGAAGTCGGCTTCAAGCCAGACTGTTTTTCCACTGGTGGGCGCCGTGCCTTCCAGCTCGATTTCGTACCCTGCGCTTGAGTACTTCTTTCCATTGTACTCGAATTCCGCGGGGAACTTCAGCTTCACGAGATTTATCTCCACAAGATTGGAGCCTACACCCGCAGCCTTGAGTTTCGCGTCAAGCGCGGCTGCGAGGCTTCCGTTGGTGTCGTTTGCAAACGACGCCACCGAGGGAGGGAACGAGCCGGAGGCGATTCCCGCCGAGGCGATGTCCGATGCCGCCCTTTCCTTGTCGACAAATCCGTTCTGCACGCTCAATACCCCGTTTTCCGCGCCCGTGGAATACGCCTTTGTCGCGGCAAGGGTCGCGTTCAATTGCGCGTCGGCCGCGTCCTTGAGGATGATGTACGATTTTTCCTTGTAGGTGGCGTTCATCCCCTTCACGATTGCCTTCGCAGCGCTTCTGTTTTCCCAAGCCACTTCCACGTATGCAGTTGTCATCACCCCTTCGAATTCCGTCGGGATTCTCGCGCCCAAGACGTAGGACGGCAGGAAAACCATGTTGCTTATGGTGTAGAGCTGCCCGTCCTGCACGTATGCCGTGAAGCTGACAGGCACGCTCGCGCCCTCATCGTAAAGCGGGCGCAGCTGCATTGTGAAGCTCGCGCCGTCCGCCTTTGTCACAATGCCTTCGTTTTCAACCGTGATTTTGGAGGGCGTGTTGAGCACTGCAGTTGCAAGCACGCTCGCATTTATCTTCTCGAACTCTGCCGCAGCCGCAGGCACGTCTTTCCCGCTTTTCAGGTTCAGCACAAACGCGTCCTTTGCCGGCACCTCGTAAGTCGCAACTCCGCTGTCAAGGAGCTTTTTCTTCGCCTCATCAACCGCGCTTCCGTTGCCAGTCACCGCGATGTAAGGCTCGTAGCGCACGAGCGTCATGTCCTCGGTCGCATTGCCGGTCAGCGTGGTTGCGCCGGCGTTTCCCGTCCCGCCGTTGGTGTTGGAATTGTTGTTCAGCGCGCCTATTGCGACCATTTCGAATACGAAAACAAGAACAAAGCCTATTGCCAATATCTTGTACCAGTCCGACTTGTCCATAAAAAAATCACCATTTGGCTGCCTGACAGGGGTGCGCGCGCCGCAATCCGGCCAAACCTGCCGCAAAACCCGCCTTTTAGCTCTCCCGCTCTTAACAATAGGTTTTAATTCTTAATATCTCTTTTAAAACCCAGATTATATGGTTCAAGTCAAAAAAGGCGACCTCGTCCGCATCGAATACACGGGCAAGCTTGCATCAAACGGCTCGATATTCGAAACCACCGACGGGAATCTCGCCCGCGACATCGGGATTTTCCAGGAAAAAAACTCCTACGGGCCCAAGCTCGCGGCTTTCGGCACGAACACGATAATGGTCGGGCTTGAGGAAGCAATACTCTCATCCACGCTTGGCAAGGAGGAGGAATTCTCGATAGTGCCCGAAAAGGCGTTCGGCGAGAAATCGCAGGACATGGTGAGGATGATGCCCATGCGCGACTTCGTCCGCCAGCAGGTGCAGCCCGTTCCCGGCAGAATCCTCATGCTTGACGGCGTAGCCGCGAAAGTGAAAAGCGTGAGCGCAGGCAGGGTTGTCGTGGATTTCAACCACCCGCTCGCAGGCGAGTCCGTGCGCTACAATCTCAAGGTCAACGAGGTAATCTCCGAGCCGGAAGAGAAAATCAAGGCGCTTCTCCTTTCCCTCGCGGTAAAGGGCGATGTCTCGAAAAACGGCAAGGGCTTCGTGGTTTCGTTCCCGAAAACAGAGGATGCCGTGCGCGTGCAGGCTGCTAAAAACGCGATTGACGTAATCGTGCCTGGGACGAAATACCAGTCTTCCTAGGAAGGCAAGACGGCGTCAGAGCTTTCTCATCCTTTCCTCGGCTTTTATTTTTCCCAGCATTTCTCCTACTTTTTTCGGCACGCGGTCCCGCCACACAGTGCCCTTCTTCATCCTTCCCCTTATTTTCGTGGCGTTGAATGTCCCTTTCCTGAAGAATGGGACTGCTGACACCTTTTTGCCCGCAGATTTCATCAGCCGCTTCACAAGCGAATTGTTCGAATAGGCAATATCGTAGCGCGGCACTGACTTGTCCACGTGCGCCACCCACTTTTCGTTGTCGTTTATGTCCGTGACGGAAGCAAGAGTGCATTTGCGCGAAAGCCCCGCGGCAAGAAGCTGCGCGCGAATCATCCTCTCGCGCTCTTTTTCAGAAAAAGGGTTTTTCGGCTCGTTTTCCTTTTCCGCACTTCCTATCACGACAAGCACTTTGCCCGAACGCGCGGCAATCCATTTCAGCGCGGCAAGATGCCCCTTGTGAAAGGGCTGGAAGCGTCCAAGAAAGAGTGCGACTGGCTTGGTTTTTTTCAACAGAACACCAATCTGCTCAGTGCTTGAAGTGCCGTCTTCCGGTGAATATCATAGATATTCCATACGAGTCAGCCGCTTCGATTACCTTCGCATCATTCACCGAGCCGCCGGGCTGCGCAATGCAGGTTATTCCTGCCTTTGCAAGCACGTCCAATCCATCCGGGAACGGGAAGAAAGCGTCGGATGCGGCAGTGGAGCCGTTCAGGTCGAATCCAAATCTTCGTGCCTTGTCAATCGCGATGTTCGAGGCATCCACTCTGCTCATCTGCCCCGCCCCGTTGCCGATGAGCTGCAGCCCCTTGGCAATCGAAATCGCGTTGGATTTCGTGTGCTTGCAGAACTTGGTTGCAAAGTAGGCGTCGTCAAGCTCGCCCTGCGTGGGCTTGCGCTTGGTGGCAATCTTAACGGCACTTGTGTCATATATGCCGGGGTCCCTGCCCTGGTAAAGCATGCCTCCGGTTATGTAGCGGAAATTCACAGCGCGCTCAACCGACATGTCCCAGATGTTGGAAACATCCATTATCCTGCGGCTCTCGCGCTGTTTCAGTATCTCAAGTGCATCGGCATCGTAGCCCGGCGCAAGCACGACTTCTATGAACTTCGTGCCTATTGCGTTTGCCGTGGCTGCATCCACCTTCCTCGAGAACGCAATCACCCCGCCGTATGCGGAGAGCGTATCCCCTGCGAACGCCTTGAGGTAGCTCTCCTCAAGCGTCTTTCCCACAGCACCGCCGCACGGGTTGTTGTGCTTCAGTATCACGGTTGCGGTTTCGTTCTTGAATTCGCGGATAAGCCCGAATGCCGTGTCAGCGTCAAGGAAGTTGTTGTAGCTCATTGCCTTGCTGCCCGCGTGTATCCTGGAGTCGAATATGCTCGTCCTTCCGAGTATGCGGTAAGCCGCAGCCTGCTGGCTCGGGTTCTCGCCGTAGCGAAGCGGGTAGGCGCGCTCGAATCGCATCTCGAGGAAATCAGGGTAAAGCTCGGTGTTGTTCACTGCGGACAGATACCTGCAAATCGCCGCGTCATAGGAGCTTGTCCTTGCGAATGCCTTGAGCGCAAGCTCGCGGCGCATCTTGTCTCCCACGCTTCCGTTCGCCTTAATCTCCGCAAGCACCGCGCCGTAGTCATTCGGCTCGGCAATCACGACCACGTGCTCGTGGTTTTTCGCGGCAGCCCGCACCATGGCAGGCCCGCCAACATCAATCATTTCAATTGCATCCTCAAACGCAGTGCCTTCCTTGCCCGCGACCGACTCGAAGGGGTAAAGATTCACAACGACCATGTCGATTGGCTCAATCCCGTTCTCCTTCGCCTGTTTTGCATGGGATTCCTTGTTCCTGCGGTAAAGTATGGCGCCATGCACCTTCGGGTGGAGCGTCTTCACCCTGCCTTCGAAGAGTTCGGGAAAGCCGGTAAGGTCGGAAACCTCGCGCACCTTCACTCCGTTCTCCGCGAGGTATTTTGCGGTGCCTCCGGTGGAGATAATCTCGATTCCAAGGCTAGCAAGTTCTTTCACAAAAGGAGCAAGACCCTGCTTGTCCCAGACGCTTACTAAGGCTCTCTTAATCGAACTTGCCATATAAGACGACCGTCAAACTATTCCTGAAAGGATTTTTAAACCCCGTCTCCGAACGATTTCCATGCAGGGATTCGCCGAAAAGAAAAAGGAAGTGCCGAAGCTGTTCGAGGACGAGAAGAAAAAACTCGCCGCGCCCCGCACGGTGAACGCCAGCACCATGTCGGAAGGCCCCATGCTTCTCAAGGAATCCCTCTCAGTCGAGCAGCACGGCAGGGTATCTTTCGAGCAAAGTGTGAAAATCGAGCTTGCCGCGATGAAAAAGCTCAAGGACAGGAAAAAGAAAGGCAAGAAGCGCAAAAAGAAGGGAAAAGCGAAGAAAAAGGAGTGAATCCTCGCCCCTGTCCTGCTAAACGCCTTTCCCTGCGCACCTGAGCGAAACAATCTCGTTGCCTGATTTGGAGAATAGCATGGGCGTTTCGCTCATGACGAACAGGAGCCCCCCCTCAGCCACGATGCCCTTGAGGTTCACCCTCATCGCCATGGCGTCATCGTACATGACAAGGACGCAGTCCATGCCGCTGAATTTGCCCGCCTCGTCCGGCGAGGCGTAAAATACGCTTTCCTTCCCCGCCCTCTTCCCGGACCATTCGAACCCGCCGATTATCCTCTGCGCCTTCGGATCAATGCCTTCTTTCGGGGCGAGCACAAGAAGCGTCTTTTCCCTGCGGTCGGACAGGTGGAAAAACACCCGCCTGACCGGGTCGGACGGGATTATCGTCCCCGCCTTCAAAAGCTTCCCAGCGAATGCCGCGATTCCCGTTTTGGAAGCCACTGTGCCGGAGCCGCTTATCCCCCCAGCCACTGTCCTGTCAAGCGCCAATGTTGCCATGCCGATTCCGCCTCCCATCAAATTCCGAGATTGTTTGCCTCTCTTTCCGGTTTTAAATCCTCCGCGCCATATGCGCCGTTTTGTTTCGCATAGAACAAATGGCGGGCGCGCTTTATCTGGGCAAAGCGTGAAAAGGCGACGAAAAATCCACGGGCGGGAAAAAGAAGGCAAGGCAGTGGCGGCACGAAAGGAAGGAAAAGAAAATCCAAAGATTAGCCGCGTTTGCCGTAATCCTTTTCAGCAAGGGTGAAATTCCGGTTCACTGAAATGAAAAAGTCCCTGCCGGCGCCGCCGATAATCCTGCCCGCGCCGAGTGCCATTTTTTCGATGTCGGAAACCGCCCTCCGCACGCAATGCTCAAGGCGCATCCCGAACACAAGCACCCCGTCGCTCTGCGCAAGCGCGGCGGACAGCTTCCCGGCAGACCCGCTTTTCCTGTTCATCTCGATGAATTCCGGCTCGTTTTCGCCCGAACTCTCAAGAATCCAGCCGCGGTTGGTGTAAATGGGCGGATTTTTCAGGATGAATTCCGAGCCGCCGATTTTGAAAGTCCTCCTTGCCTTTTCGTTGGCGCCATATGCGTTTTCAAAGATGAAAAAAGTGTTTTCGTAGTCCTCCTTGCCCTGGAAAAGTTGCACGACGTTTGAAAGATAGACTGGGAACTTGACTCTGTTGCCGTAGAAAAAACTGTAGAAAGGATGCACGCCCACCTTGACAATCCGGTTCCTGTTCAAAATCCTTGCCAGTTCCCGCGGGTTCTTCTCCGTGCGGACGTTTTTTGCAAGGGTTCGGATGCCTGCACTTGTAATCATATATTGTCATTTTAGACCATGTTATTTTAAACTCACCATCGCCGCGCCACCCGCCGCGGCAAGAACGCAAAAAAGCGGCTGATTTTAAAATTGTTCGAGGCACTTTTCAGCCGTTGTTTCAGGGGTCGCGGAATATAACCTTTATAAGAATGGGTTTCGTATGGCACTCATGGGAGGAAAGGTCAAGGTACGGGAAGTGTTGCTCTACTCCGAGAAGATAAAATCCGAGGACGTGCTCAACTTCTTCAACCAAATCATGAAGTCCCGCCTTCCCTTATTCGGCTTCCTCGATTTTTCGGACATCCTCTCGCTCAACGTGGCGAACACCATAATCAAGCGCAAGCTCAACACCGTGCAGTTCTTCATCCGCGAGAAAAAATCGCTCGCCGAAATTTCGCTTCTCGTATTCCCCTACAAGCTCTCGGACCCGACCGAGCTTGAGAAAATCAGCGGCACTCTCCTTCCGTTCCCCAAGTTCTATTTCCTCGTCGGCAACCAGGACTTCCTCGGCTTTACCGTGAAGGAAAGCATGGAGGAAGTGAACCTGCGCATCATGAAGATATTCGGCAAGTTCATCGCAATCGGCACGGCTGTGGACGAGAAAAAGCAGAAGCACGTTATCATCTGCGCCAGCCCGGAGCGCTTCTACGTTTCAGACCTCGAGAAGAACCCCTCGGTCTACATCGAGATACTCGACCCCATACCCAAGCGCATGTCCGTCACCTCCAACTACCCGGTGTTCGAGGAAACCGGCATCAGCGTGGGCGTGGACAATTTCGACGTCTTCCAGCACACGCTGTTCGTTGGCGCGTCCGGAACCGGAAAAAGCAAGGGGCTATATGCGCTTATCAAGGCAATAGAAGCGAAGCACGGGGACAACGTGCGCATGCTCATCATCGACCCGCACGGCGAGTTCATCCGCGCCTTCCCGCAGTACAAGATAGTCAACCTGATAGACAACTACATCGAGCCATTGGACGTCGGCGGGGTGAAAACGCCCCTCATGACGCAGCTCATCGCCCAGCTCCTCGCATCCGCAATCGGGCAGGAGAACAAGTACTCCGAGCGCGTGCTGTTCTACGCAACCCACCTTCTTTCCTCCATCAACAAGATGGACCTCAAGAACATCAGCCTCCTGCTCACTGATTCGTCCAAGCGCGCGGAGTTCATCTCCGAAACCGAGAATGACGAGGTCAAGCGCTTCTTCGACGAGGAATTCAACGACATCTACATCCACCACTTCAACGACGCGGTGCTGCCCATCCTGAACTTTGTGGGCGAATACGAGCTTTACCTTGGCGGGGACAAGAAGCGCGAGAACCTTCTCGACCTTATCAAGAACAACAGAATCACGCTCGTGTCATTCAACCCGAACTTCTTCGGCAAGCGCATGATAAACTTCCTCGCAGGCGCGATAGTCAACCAGATGTACATTCTCGCCATCACCGAGCGGCTCAACATGCCGACCATCCTTGTCATGGACGAATTCCAGCGCGTGGAAACCCGCGTGGTGAAGGACATCCTCTCGGAAACGCGCAAGTTCAACCTCTACGTTTACATGTCCATGCAATACCTTGGGCAATTGTCCAAGGAAGTGAACGACTCCATCGTTTCGAACATCAGAAACATTGTTTCGTTCAAGGCGAACAGGCAGGACGCCACCATGCTCTCCTCCATCATGGAAATCAAGATAGAGGAGTCCTTCAAGAAGTCGCGCACGCAGACCGAGCTTGAAGAATCCAAGAAGGAAATGTTCGTGCGGCTTCACCAGAAGGAGTGCATTGTCCGCCTTTTCGACGGCAAGAAATACATCCTGCCCATGAAGCTGCGCGTTGTCGACGTTTACAAGAAATGGGGCTATTCCGAAGTTCCGCTTGAGCAGGTGATGCCCACTCCGAAAGTCGCGCCCGAGCTCCGCAAAAAGCTGGCGCAGGAGCAGGGCGATTCGCAGGAGCCTGTCCACGAAGCAGCGCAGGGTCCGGCGGAATTGTCCAAGGACGATTCGCCCATCTATTCGCCTCCGCAGGACGAGCCTGAACCTGAGCCCGAGCAGGAGCCGGAACCAGAACAGCCGCGCAGGAAATCCGCGGTCGAACTCCAGATTGAAGCCGCGAAGAAGTCCGCAGCCGCGCAGCCCAAGAACAAGGAAGAGGCGGAAAGCGAGTGGATGAGCCTCAAGCCCGAGCGCGAACTCCACACTGCTTACGGAAGAGGGGATGACAGAGTGGATGAGGGCCAGACGGAAGAAGAGACCGAAGAAATATCGCCCGACGAGCGCGAGCCGAAGCAAGCGGTGCAGGGCGAGGACTCCGAGCTTGACAGCGAGGAATTGAGCGTTGAAGCCGATTCTGTCTCGGACAGCGAAATTCGCAGGCTCGAAGAGGAACTCATGTTCAAGGAAGAAGAAGCAAAGGAGGAAGAGCAAAAACCAACGCCCAAAGCGGCAAAAAGGAAGGCGGCAGCGCCCAAGCGCGAGGAGGAGCCATCCGAGCCGGAAGGGGAAGGCGAGGGCACATTCGAGCAGAAAGCCGCGGACTGGGAGCTTGACGAATTCCCGCCTGTGAAAAAAGGCAAGGCAAAATCCCGCAAGGCTGATGCCGAAGAAGAGTTCGAATTCCCTGCGGAAGAGGAAAAGCCCGCTCCAGCCGCAAAGAAGGCGAAAGCGCCCGCAAGGAAAGCTGCTGCGCCTGCGAAGAAAGCCGCGCCAGCCGCAAAGAAAGCCGCAGGCAAAAAGAAGAAGTAGCGTTCACTCTTTCTGCGCCTTAGCAATTCCGATATTGTAAATGTCCGTTTCAAGCGACTTTTTAGCAAAAAGCCCGCCGAGAATGTATTTCTGCAGCATTTCCTTTGCCTGCATGAACCTTTCCCTGCCGACTTCCGCGTTCCCGATTGCGTATTTCTTGTTCTTCGTGTTGAAGCAGAACATCGAATCCTGCACGTTCTCGCAGTTGTGGCAGTAATAGCTTCCAGCGCAGTCCCTGCACGAATCCATTTCAAAGCATCTCTTCAATTTGACCGAGTGGTAGCAGTTGATGCAGAATTCCGAGTCGAACATCGTGTTCGAGCCGTAAACGTGCTCGCAACTTCTCGGCCAGAACGCGTATGCGCAGTATTTCGAATAGACGACCGGCGACGTGCGGTAACTGTTTGCCGCCTGCGTCGGAGTGGGGCACTCTATGCAGTTCGTGTTCGTGCCTTCCTCGTATTCGGTTGAAAAGAACGCGAGCTTCCCGATTGTCCTGCCCGCAGTTGCAAGCGCCATCCCGTCAGCCTCCTTCGCGCCAATCTTCACCGCTTCCCCAAACGCAAGCGCCTCTTCCTGCGTAAGAATCCTTTCCTTGGGCAGCATGAAGTAGTTGCAGTAGTCCCACCTGCGCACAATCTTCCCGCTTGCGGCAGAGCGGTTCTCCTCGCTCTTGCGCACGTGTCTCTTGAGCCAGCCCGCATAGGCATCTATCCCTCCGACAAGCGGCTTGCCGAACAACAACTCGCAGGTTTTCGCAAACCCCTCTTCAATGGGGGACATGCTTGTCGGCTGCGGCTTCATTTCCTTTATTGGCGGGAGCATTGGCTTGGCAAGGGGGACGCCGCCCACGATGTCTATAAGGGACGGCGCGCTTTTCTTCCTCTTCAACTCATCTGCAATCTGTGCAAGAAGCCCGGCTTTTATCGAGCGGTATTTGTCCGGCTCAAGCTCGAGGTTGCCGATTGCGTGCCGCTTGTTCTTGAGGTTGAAGCAAAACATGCAGTCAGTGCAGCTTGCCATATTGTGCGTGTAATAGCAGTCCGAGCTGTTCTGCCCCATCCAGAACTCGAAGCAGCGCTTCTCGCGGAAGGTTTCATACGCTTTCACGCAGAACTGCGACTCGCCGATGCCGTTGCACCCGAAGCAGTCCTCGTTGAGCCTGCCGACCGTGCAGTAGGCGAGGTATTTGCTGTCGCCGAGCTTGCCTGCCTCGTGCATGTAGAAGCTGTCGCTTATGCTCGAGCAATTTTTCACGAATCCCGAATTTCCAAGCACGATATTGCCCGTGTAGTAAAGCCTGTCCTGTATCGCAGTTGCGATGCTCTCCACGTCCTTTGTCTCGTCAATCGTGAGCGGCGCAAACTTCCTGTGCAAATCAATTTCATCCAAGCCAATCCATTTCGCGCCTTCGGGATACGCGCCAATCGCATAAGTGATGTCCTTGCCTGAAACCGACGACTTGCGGTGCACGACGGGCTCGGTGTTTTTCATGAGCCAAGCTGCATAGTTGGAAAGAGAGCCAATGTCCTCCTTGAACAGCACCTTGCAGGCATTCCGCCACCGCCTGTCGAGCGTTTCATCTATCTGGCTTGCCATCGTCGCACCTGCTTTCTTATGGCATCCGCTGGATAAGATATTAACTTGGACATACGCCCAATCTGGTAGCCCTCAGAGCCGCTTTTTCAGGTAATCCTTGAGGACGAACGGCAGCAGCTTGGATTCAGCCCGCCTGAGCCGCTCCTGCATGCTGCGCCTGCTGATTTTCGACACGCCGGCAAGCTTCTCCAGAGTTGCGCCCCTTGGCCATGAATAGTAATTGTTGATGAGCGCGACTTTCAGCGCGTCCGCCTGCTTGGGGGTAATGGCAGGCGCAAGCAAATCCCGCTTCGGGTCAAAGTCGCCCATGCGAAGCACCCTTATGTCGCCTATGCAAGACAGCTCGCGCAGCATCTTCTCGATATTCTTCGGGTCCTCGGTGATGAGGTTGTAAGTCTCGAAGCCCGACTTCGTGACAACGGGCGAGGTCTGCGTCACCTTGTTCGAAAGCACAGCCTCGTATGTCGAGTGCGCGCCCCTGAAACGAAGCAGTATGAGCGCGTGGTTCTTCTCCTTCTCAAGGACGTGCAGCTTTATCGTTTTCTTGTCGTTCTTTATGAAGCGCAAATACTCTTCAAGTTCGGAGGGGGCAGCAGCCTCCACGTTCCACATCAGGCTGTAGTCAAGCCCGCTTGGCTTTTTCGAAAGATAGACGACCGGGCTTATCTGCTCAAGCGTTATGCCGGGAAACTTCTCCGAGGAATCCGATGTCTGGCAGTCGTGGTGGAAAACCCCGATTGTCGCCGACTTCACCCGCAATGTCCGCTTCCCCATGGGCAACCCCTATAGTTTTCACGCCTTGCTCTTCTGTTTCTCGCCCAAATTGTAAATATCCACATCCGAGCCCCTGCTTTGCCCCAGCCCTGGCGCAATCTCTTTCACCAGCATCTCTTTTATCTTCATGTATTTTTCCCTGCCGACCTCGACATTCCCGATTGCGTATTTCAAATTCTTCGCGTTGAAGCAGAACATCGAGTCATGCACGTTCTCGCAGTTGTGGCAGAAGTAAAGCCCGGTGCATTCCCTGCACGCGTCGCACTCGAAGCAGCGCGAGAGCTTCGCGGACTGGTAGCAGTGGATGCAGAACTGCGAGTCGAACAGCACCCCGCAGCCGAAAACATCCTCAGCGGTCCTTGTCCAGAAGTCATAAGCCGAGTTCTTTGTCCGCACCGCGGGGAAGCAGTTCAGGCAGTTGACGCTGTAGGCGTATTCCATTGCGTTTATCACGTTCTTGTTCACTCCATCCGTTATGTCGAATGCCATGTAAGCGATGTCTTTCACGAATTCACGGGCATTCTGCAACGTGAGCTTTTCCGGAGCGAACGCGGGCTTGAGTTTCACGGACAGCGCGTCCGCCTCCTCGATGGCAACAATCCTGCATGAAGGGACTTCGCCATATTTCGCATAATTTCCGACAAAGACCGGCTTTCCCGAAAGCGCGGACTTCTCCTCCTTTCCCTTCAATATCCGCCTTTGCAGCCACTTCCTGTCATGAGCCAGCCCGCCCATCTTCCTTCCGAACAGCAACTCGCAGGTGCGCGAATACGCATCTTCCATGGGCGCAGTTGTCTTCTCTTCCTCCGCCTGCGGCTTCAAGCCCGCAATTGCCGCCTTCGCAGGCGCATCGTTGGGTTTCGCATCGCCGATTATTTCGAGAAGCGAGGGCAGCTTCTTCTTCGCTTCAAGTTCAATCCTGAATTGTTCAAGAAGCGCGCTTTTCACTTTCGCGTATTTCTCTTTCCCAAGCACCACATTCCCGATTGCGTATCTCAGGTTCTTCGCATTGAAGCAGAATATGCAGTCCGAGCAATTGTTCGTGTAAAAAACATAGTAGGAGTCCGAGGTGTTCGCAGCCATCCAAAGCTCCAAGCCCCTCTTTGCGCGGTAGGTGCTGTTGCCGGCTATCAGGTGCTGCGACTCGCCCGGCGATGCCACGCCGAAGCAGCTTTCCGACAGCCGCGACATGCTGCAATAAGCAAGATACTTCGAGTCCCCGCTCCTGCTCGCCCTGTAAAGATAGTGGCTGTCGGTTATGTTCGTGCTTCCGACCACGTGGCTCGAATTCCCGAGCACCACGTTTCCGCAATACGAAACCCTTTCCTTCACGGCATCCACGAGCGAATCAATGTCCTTGATGTCATCAATATCAAGCGGCGCGGGCTTCCCCAAAAAGTCCGCCTCATCGAAGCTGATTTTCCTTGCGCCGGCGGGATAGTCGCCAGTGGAAAACGCTACTTCCCTGCCGGAAATCGCGGACTTCGCGGTATAGACGCGGTCAGGCAGCGCGGAGAGCCAGCCCTCGTAGCGCTTCATCCCGCCGATTTCCCCGCCCAGCACGAGTTTGCACACTTGCTGCCATCGCTTTTCAAGCTCTGCTAAGCACTCCGCCTCCTCTTTCCCTTCCTTTCCAGATGTGCTTTTCATTTCTTTTCACCGATATTGTAAATGTCAAATTCCAGTTCGTGTTTCTTTTCCAATTTCGCAGCAATTTCAGCCAGCACCATCTTCTTCACTTCAAGGTATTTTTCGCGCCCGACCTCGACGTTCCCGATTGCATACTTCAGGTTCTTCACGTTGAAGCAGAACATGGAGTCTGTCAACCCTTCGCAGTTGTGGCAGAAATAGCTGTCAGAGCAGCTCCTGCACGAATCCATCTCGAAGCAGCGCGTGAGCTTCACCGAATAATAGCAGTTGATGGAAAAGCTGATGTCGAACATCTGGTCGCCGCCGAACACGTGCTCGCAGCTTCTGGGATAAAACGCGTAGCCGCAGTATTTCGAATATACCATCGCAGCCGAGCGGTAGCAGAATGTGTTCTCAATGTAAGTCGTGCAATCTGTAATGTGGGTGTTCGTCCCCTCGGAAAATTCCACGTTGAAAAACGCTATTTCCCCGATTGCTTTATGCGCACCGGCAAGCGAGAAACCCTCCGCCTGCTTTTCGCTTATTTTTTTGGTTCTTCCCAGCTCAAGCGCTTCCGCGGTCGTCAGCGACCTTTCAAGCGGGATGTCTATGAGCGAAATGCAGATGGGGGAGGTGAGTATCCTCCTCCCGCTTGCGACCGAGCGGCGCTCGAATATTTCCTTGCAGTTCCTGTTCAGCCACGGTCCGTACTTGTCAATGCCCGTCAATGCTTTGCCGAACAGGAGCTTGGTGGTCTTCTGGAACGCACTCTCAACCGCGGGCTTGCCTGTTTCATCCTCTTCGGGCTCCACAACCGCCCCGACAACCGGCTTTCGGTATTCGCATTTCGCCACGATGTCAATGAGCGAAGGCAGCTTCTTTTTCCTCTTCAGCTCGTCCGCCATCTCGGAAACGAGCTTTTCCTTTATTTCGAGATATTTGCCCTTTTCCAGCTCCAGATTACCGATGGCATGCCGCTTGTTCTTCACATTGAAGCAGAACATGCAGTCCGAGCAGTTGTTCAGATTGTATGAGTAATATACGTCCGAACTGTTTTGCGTCACCCACGCCTCGAAGCACCGCTTGTCGCGGTAGGTCTGCGTGCAGCGTATGCAGAATTCCGTTTCGCCCGGCCCGTATGTTCCGAATGAATCCGCGCAGAGCCGCCCCCTTGAGCAATTGGCGCAATACTTGCAGTCGCCAAGCATCGATGTGTTGTGCATGTAGAAGCTGTCGCTTATGCTCGAGCTTCGCTCCACATTTCCCGAGTTGCCGAGTATGATGTTGCCCGCGTAATACGCCCTTTCGCGCACTGCCGAAAGAAGGGAGTCGATATCCTTGATATCGTCCATCTTCAGCGGTTCGGCTTTCGCGCCATAATCAATCTCGTCAAAGCTTATCCACTTCGACTTAGGATGGTAGCCCTTTATCGCGTATGCGACTTCCTTGCCGCTCAGCGTGGATTTCCTGATTGTATTGGGTTCAATCAGCCCCTCAAGCCACGGAAGGTAATCCTGAAGCGGGCCAATGTCCTGTTTGAACAGCACCTTGCAGCAATTGCGCCACCTTTTGTCGAGAATCTCAAGCGTTTCGCTCATTGTTTCGCACCTATGTTGTAGATGTTCAGGTTCAGCCTGCCTGTTTTCATAAGCTCGTCCGCCATCTGCCCGACAAGCGCATCCTTCGCCTTTGCATACTCCTCCCTTTCAAGCTGCGTGTTCCCGATGCAATGCCGCCTGCCTTTCATATTGAAGCAGAACATGCAGTCCTGCAACGCCTCGGAATTGTGGCAGAAATACGAGTCCGAGCACTTGTTGCAGCTGTCCAGCTCGAAGCAGCGGTTGAGGTAAAGCGAGTTGTAGCACTTGACCGAGAACTGCGATTCGAGTATCCTTCTGCAGCCGTAGACGTATTTCGAATTCAGGGCAAGGAAGGAGACCGCGGCATTCTCACCGTATGTAATGTCATACATCTTGTAGACATTCGAGCCGTGGTAGACAAGCGGCGAATCGATGTAATTGGAATTCTTCCCGTAATCCATTTCCGAGGTGAAGTAGCCGATTTTGCCCAAGCCCGCGATTATGCCCTCAAGGCTCGCCACATCCTTCTCCTCAAGATGCAGGCTTCCGCACGCTATGCTCTCCTCGTACGAAACCCTTCTTTTCATGGGGAAATTCGAAATCGATGAATGCCCAAGCGGGTATAAGTTCTTTGTCCCGAACGCGGATGTCGCCGAGGCGATTTGCACAGTGTTCTCGGAAAGCCACTTCTCGAATTTTTCAATCCCGCCGATGTTTTTCCTGAACAGCACATTGCATGTGGAGGCAAACCCCTTCTCCATTGGCGCCATGCTTCCTGCCGCCCGCTTCGCCGGCATAACGATATCCGGCACGGGCTTAGGAGTTACGTCGGGCACAAGCTCGCGCAGGAGCGGGTATTCCTTTTTCCTCTCAAGCTCTTCGCAAACCTCGGAAAGCAGCTTCTCCTTCAGCTTCACGTATGCGTCTTTCGGAAGCTGGAGGTTGCCGATGCGGTAGCTCACGTTCCTCTGCCCGAAGCAGAACATTATGTTCTGCGAGCCGAAGCATGCGTGCGAGAAATACGCGTCGGAGCTGTCCAGCACGAAACAGCACTCAAAGCATCGCTTGGAGTTGAATGCCCCGATTACCCGCAAGACGAATTCACTTTTGGCAAGATAGCCGGAGCCGAAAACGTATTTGCTGCCCTTGCGTATCATGAATGAAGAATCGACATATGTGGACTCCTCTACATTGGTGGAGTTGTTCACATATTGCGAGTCCATCACTATGTCCGAGCCTTCGACATGGGCGCTGTTGCCGAGGAAGCGACTGCCCGTGTATTCGCACTTTTCCGAAAGCGCCCTTGCAATCGAGTCCATGTCCTTTATGTCGTTTATTGAAAGCGAGTAATCCCTGTTGGGCTTCAACTCTGCTTCGGAGACGAATCTCGCGCTTTTCGGGTAGGCGTCGACCGCCAAGTCAAGTTCGTGCCCGCTTTCGTGCGATTTCCTCTTCGTGGGCTTGGGGATGTCCCTGCAAAGCCATTTCCTGTAAGCCGCAAGATTGCCGGAAAGCTCCTTCCCGAAAATAACCTTGCAGCTGGAGTTCCACGCCTTTTCAAGGGTTTTTTCCAAAACAGCGTCCATCCGTTCATCCTGCCGTGGCTTTCGCCCAGTCAACTTCGAATATGCCCGCAATCTCTTTTACTCCTTCCCCTTCGACCACGGCGTCCGCCTCGCGATTGTCGTTCAGCGCGCTTTTCGAGAAGTTTATGCTGCCAATCAAGACCTTCTTGCCGTCCACAATCACGAATTTGCTGTGGGTGAGCTTGTACTCCAGGCTCGCCCATTTCATCTCCGCCCCGAGCGCGGAGAGCGTATCGAACACCTTCTGCTTCCGCGAATCTTCCACGCGCGGCTCCATTATTATCCGCACGCGCACGCCGCGTTTCACCGCGTCCCCGACAGCGGAAATCATGGCGTCCGAGCTGAAGGTGTACATTTCAATATCCACAGTTTCCCGCGCCGAGCCGATGAACGCAACCACTTCCGCCTCCGCGTGCGGGGAAAAGACGAAATCCACCTTTGCGTTGCAGCCCGCGCACGGGACTGCTGGCAGGAATGCAATGTAGGCAAGCAAGCCCGCGATTAAAATAAGGAGACAAGGAACAACGAATCTCTTCAAGTCAGGAATGCCCCTTTTTGCTGCCGTATTCATCAATCCTCTTGAGGGAATGCGCCTTGCCGCGCGAATGCTTCAACGCCTGCACGAGCGCCTCGGCAGCCTCGAAGTTCGTCATGCAGGGTATCCCGTTCTCAAGGCACGCCCTGCGAATCCTGAAGCCGTCGGTATTGGCAACCTTGCCCTTCTTGGGCGTGTTGAACACGAGCTGGATGCTGCCCTTGGCAATTTCGCTTAATATGTTCGGCTCGCCGTCCTTTATCTTCTTGAGAAGATGCACCTTGCCGCCAAGATGGGTTGCGGTCGTGGGCGTGGCATAGACTTCGAATCCTATTTCGGAAAGCATCTCGGCAAGCGGGGCTGCGCGCTCCTTGTCCCCGTCCTTCAGGCTGATTGCCACCCCTCCTTTGGATGGCACCTTGACATTCGCACCTAGAAGCGCCTTCATGAATGCCATGGGGAATTCGACGTCCGAGCCCATGCTCTCGCCCGTGGATTTCATTTCAGGGCCGAGAACCGTGTCCGCGCCCGGGATTTTCAGGAACGGGAACACCACTCCCTTCACCGAGTAGTGGTTGAGCTTCGGCATGGTCGTGTGCCCAAGCTCGGCAAGTGTTTTGCCCATGATGACCTGCGTAGCCACTTTCACAAGAGGGATGCCCGTAGCCTTTGACAGGAACGGCATTGTCCTGCTGCCTCGGGGGTTTGCCTCAAGCACGAATATCACGTCGTTCTGGACGACATATTGTATGTTCACTGCGCCTATGGTGTTGAGCGCAATCGCTATTTTTTCCGAGTATTCCAGTATCTTCGCCTGCACGTCCGGCTTGAGCCGCACGCAGGGCACCACGTTGTTCGCGTCTCCCGAATGCACGCCCGCCCTCTCCACGTGCTCCATAATCCCGCCGACGAACAGCTGCTTCCCGTCCGCAACTCCGTCGATTTCGCACTCGATCGCCTTTTCGATATATTTGTCAATCAGGACAGGGCGCTTTTCGGAAACATCCACTGCTTCGGCGATATACTTCCTGATGCCCGCCTCGTCATAGATGATTTGCATGCCGCGCCCCGCAATGACATAGCTCGGGCGCATCACAATCGGGTAGCCGATTTTCTTCGCCGCGGCAACGGCTTCCGCCTCGTTTGTCGCAGTGGCATTCTCGGGCTGGCGTATGCCGAGATGGTGGAGAATCGCCTTGAATTTCTCCCTGTCTTCCGCAATATCTATGCCTTCCATCTGCGTGCCCAGTATTTTCACGCCGCTCATTTCGAGCTTCTGCGCGAGGTTGATGGAAGTCTGCCCGCCGAACTGGACGATTACCCCCTCGGGCTTCTCATGCTCGATTATGTTGAGCACATCCTCGAAAGTGAGCGGCTCGAAGTAAAGCCGGTCGGACGTGTCAAAGTCCGTGCTGACTGTTTCCGGATTGTTGTTTATCATGATGGATTCAATTCCCATTTCCCGCAGGGCGAATGCCGCGTGGCAGCAGCAGTAGTCGAATTCTATTCCCTGCCCGATTCTTATCGGTCCGCTGCCAATGATTACGACCTTTCTCCTGCTCGTGGGGATGCTTTCATTCTCGTTCTCATAAGTCGAGTAGTAGTAGGGCGTTTGCGCCGTGAATTCCGCGGCGCAGGTGTCCACCATCTTGTAAACCGGCACGATTCCGGATTTCTTGCGCATCTGCCTTATCATCGCAGTCTCATGCCCGATTGTGGACGCGATTTTTTCGTCCGAATAGCCAATGCGCTTGGCTTCGTAGAGCAAATTCCTCCCGAACACCTCGCGCTTGAGCCGGTTTTCCATGTCCGCGTAATTCCAGAGCCGGTCAAGGAACCACATGTGTATCTGCGTGAGCTGGTGTATCTTTTCCTTTTCCCAGCCGTGCTTGAAAGCTTCGAGTATGCAATAGATTCTCATGTCCGTGGGCGCAGTCATGTGCCATTCCCACTCCTCGACTTTCGGCTTCCACGGCTTCATTTCAACAGAGCGCAGCGCCTTTCCGAACGCCTCTTCAAACGTCCTGCCGATTGCCATTGTTTCTCCGGTGGACTTCATCTGCGTGCCGATTATGCGGTTGCCCTCGGGGATTTTGTCAAAAGGCCAGCGCGGGATTTTCACCACGCAGTAGTCAAGCGACGGCTCGAAAGCCGCTGGAGTTGTTTTCGTAACAGCGTTCTTGATTTCGTGCAGTCCCAAGCCAAGCGCGATTTTCGCGGCGACGCGCGCAATCGGGTAGCCGGTTGCCTTGGATGCCAGAGCAGACGACCTTGACAGGCGGGGGTTCACTTCCACGACAATATACTCGCCGGTCTTCTGGTTGAGCGCAAACTGTATGTTGCAGCCGCCTTCAATCTTCAGCGCCCGGATAATCTTTATCGCGGCGCTCCGCAACATCTGGTGCTCGTCATCAGAAAGGGTTTGCGACGGCGCGACCACCACGGATTCGCCGGTGTGCACGCCCATAGGGTCAATGTTCTCCATGTTGCAAATCGTGATGCAATTGTCGTAGCTGTCCCGCATCATCTCGTATTCGAATTCGCCCCAGCCAAGCACTGATTCCTCGACAAGAATCTGGTGCGTGGGGGAAAGCGTGAAACCCAATTCAAGAAGCTTTGCGAATTCCGCCTCGTCATGCGCGATTCCGCCGCCCGTGCCTCCGAGCGTGAATGCAGGGCGGAGTATCAGCGGGAACTTGTGCTCCTTGGCAAACGCCCTTGCCTCCTCCACGGTGCTGGCAGCCACGCTTTCAGGTATCGGCTCCCCGAGCCTGTGCATCAAATCCTTGAACTTGCCCCTGTCTTCCGCAAGCTCGATTGCCTCGATGCCAGTGCCAAGAAGCTCCACATTGTATTTCTTCAAAATGCCCTTTTCGTGAAGCTCGACTGCGAGGTTCAAGCCCGTCTGCCCGCCCATGGTGGCAATCAGCCCCTGCGGGCGCTCGCGCTCGATTATCCTCTCGATGAAATCCACGCGCAGCGGCTCGATGTAAACAATGTCCGCAATCTCCTTGTCAGTCTGGATAGTGGCGGGGTTGGAATTGACCACGACCACTTTCACGCCTTCGGCGCGCAAGGAAGCGCATGCCTGCGAGCCCGAATAATCGAACTCCGCGGATTGTCCAATAACGATTGGACCGGAACCTATGACCAGCACTTTTTCGATTTTCTTGTTCTTTGGCAAATAATCTACCTTTACTGTCAAGCCTTTCCCATCAATCTCAGTATAATCGCTTTTTGCATGTGCAGCCTGTTCTCTGCCTGGTCGAAGACCACGGACTGCTTCCCGTCCATCACTTCGTCCGTTATTTCCAATCCCCTGTGCGCAGGAAGGCAGTGCATCACAATCGCATCCGGCTTTGCATGCGCCAGAAGCTCGGCATTCACCTGAAAGGGCGAGAACGCCTTTGTCCTCTCGGCCTTTTCATCTTCCATTCCCATCGAAATCCACGTGTCAGTGTAAATCACGTCCGCGCCATTCACTCCCGCAGCGGCGTCATTGACTATTTCCACCTTTCCGAATTTCCTCGCCTCGGCGACGAATTTCATGTTCGGCGGGTATGCCTTGGGGCAGACAAGCGCCACTTCCATTCCGGATTTCACGCAGGCGAGCATGAGCGAATTTGCCATGTTGAATGCGCAGTCGCCGACAAAGGCGAATTTCGCGCCCTTGCGCAGCTTCCCTTTCTCTTTCATGGTAAGGACATCTGCAAGCGCCTGGCAGGGGTGTTCCAAGTCGGTCAGGCCGTTTATCACCGGCACTCCTGCGTATTTTGCAAGCTCCACGATGTCCGCGTGCTTGTAGAGCCGCGCCATTATCACATCAACATATCTCCCAAGCACTTTCGCGGTGTCGTGCATGGTTTCTCCGCGCGACAATTGCGAGGTTGTGAAGTCGAAGTAAATCGCATGCCCGCCAAGCTGAGTCATCCCTGCCTCAAACGATACTCTCGTCCTTGTGGATGACTTCTCGAATATCATGGCAAGCGTCTTGCCCTCAAGCGATTTGGAGTATTTCGCCCTGTCCTTCTTCACATCTTCGGCAAGCGAAACATAGCCCTCCAGCTTCTTCGCGTCAAGTTCCTGTATTGAAAGCAAATTCATGGTTTCACTCCGCTAAAGCATCTTCACAAACTTGTCGAACAGGTATTTCGAGTCGCATGGGCCCGGATTTGCCTCTGGGTGGTACTGCACTGAGAAAATCGGCAATTCCTTGTGTGCAATCCCCTCGTTCGTCCCATCGGACAGGTTCTTGTGCGTGACGACAAAATCCTTCGGAAGCGTCGATTCGTCGATTGCGAACCCGTGGTTCTGCGTGGTTATCACGACCTTGTTCGCAGCGATGTCAAGCACGGGATGGTTTCCGCCTCTGTGCCCGAATTTGAGCTTGAACGTTTTCGCGCCGGCGGACTGCCCGAGGAGCTGGTTTCCGAGGCAAATCCCGAATATGGGCAAATGGTAGAGTTTCTTGAGTTCATTGCTTTCCTTTTGCATGAGCGCAGGGTCGCCCGGACCGTTCGAGGCGAGGATTCCGTTCGGCTTGTAGGTGAGGATTTCCTCCGCGCTTGTGGAAAACGGCACGACCACCACTTCCACGCCGCGCGCGTTTAATTCGCGGACTATTCCCATCTTCACGCCGTAATCAATGAGCACGACTTTCTTGTTTCCCTTGCCGTACGACTTTGCCTCGCCTGTGGAGACCTTTTCCACGAAATTGATTTTCGAATAGTCCAGTTCCTTTGCCATGGAAAGGAGTTCCTGCGTGTCCTCCTGCTTGTCCGAGACTGAGAGGCAGGCAGGCATCACTCCCGCATTCCGGATAAGCCGCACCAAAAAGCGCGTGTCAATGCCATGTATCCCGGGCACGCCCTCGTCTTCCATTCGCTTGGAAAGCGTGGAAGTGCTCTTGTCATGCCTTGGAGTATTGCAAAGCTCGCGGATTGCGTAGCCCTCCACCTGGAAGTGGTCGGATTCGCACCATTCTGACTGCATTCCGTAATTTCCGATGAGTGGGTAGGTAGAAACGAGAATCTGCCCTGCGTAGGACGGGTCGGTAAGGGACTCTTCGTAGCCAGTCATGTTGGTTGTAAAGACGATTTCCCCGACGCGCCTCTCGGTCGCGCCAAAGCCTTTTCCGAAAAAAATGGAGCCGTCCGATAAAACAAGAACCGCTTTCTTTTCCTTTTCTTTAATCACATTGACCCTAGGGTATTCCATGGGCGCAAAACGAATATAAAAGAAGTGGTGCGCCAAAATTTTCCCGTCGATGCCGCTACAGTTATATACAATCCCGATGCAATTAACCTCGATGGAATCCGAGTCTTATCGCGAATTGGACAGGAAATGGCGTGCAGCCTGCCGTGTCGTGCTTGGCGGCGAGGTCGGCTCCCTTGACGACTATTCGGAGTGGCTCTCGGGCTTGAACGACAAGCTCACTATTCGCAAAACCCCCTCAGGGCAAAGCGTGGTCATGACATCCGACAGCTACTGCGCCGGCTCGCCGGTTCAGGACATGGCCAATGCCGACTTCATGAAAAAGTTCGAGCCGCTCTCCATAAACGACATGAAGGACATAGACTCGCTCCTCTTCGCAGTCCGCGAGCGCGCGACTTACTCAGGCAACATAACAATCGGCAACTCGAAATTCGTCGAGCAATCCTCCGAGGTATCTGACAGCTTCTACGTCTACCGCTCCGTGCGCATTTCCGGCTGCAAGAACGTGGCTTATTCCCAGTGGATGCGCCTGTCCGAGGACATCTATGGCACTAACGAGGGCGGCGAGACGCAGTTTTGCATACGCTGCGGCATAGTTTACCGCAACCAGCGCAGCTTCGAGCTTTGGATTGGAAGCAACACCTCGGACTCCTACTATTCGTACGGGCTTGAGGGCTGCAAGGACTGCATCTTCTGCTTCAATTTGGTGGGAAAAAACTTTGCAATCGGCAATCTCGTGCTTCCACGCGACAAATACAAGGGCATCAAGGAAAAGCTCCTCGCAGAACTTCGCGAGGAACTCAAGGAAAAGCGCAGGCTTCCCTCGCTGATTGAACTTGTTTCTCAGGAAAAGCCCGACTACGCAGAGGCAGCCGCGCTTACGAAAGGGCTTCCGCCGAGCCTCCGCGACCGCGACAAATCGCGCCTTGAGGAGGCATTCACCAGCGCATCGTCCGTTGTTCTCGGCGCTCCGCTGAAGGGCATAGATTCCTACTCGAAGTGGCTTTCCCGCCACTCTATTGTCCCGCGCGACTCCAAATCCGTTCTCAGCGGCACCATTCTCCAAGTTTCGGATTACCCCGTGATGCGCGAGCTTCCTGAAAACAGGATTGTCACGCAGGAGGAGGCGAACCTTCTTGGGGAAAAGCTCATTGCCCTCAAGTCCGCGCCATCCTCCCTCTCCATCGCCGACGCGCCCAGCCTCCTTTCGCGCATAGCCTATTTCCCGCCGGAGCGCAGGACAGGCACGAACTCCAACCTTGTCGCCTGCCAGTGGGGCGGGAATTCCACCGACTGCTACAAGCTGTGTGTGGCTTCGCACGACAAGTGCTGCGGATACGACGCGTGGCCGCGCTCAAGCGAGCACATCTTCGGAAGCGGGCTTGCCTTCCACTCGGAATTCTGCTTCAAGTGCTTCGACGTCGTGCAACTGCGCCGCTGCTTCGAGGTCGATTCCGCCCGCGGCTGCGCGGACACGTGGTTTTCACACAATGTCGAGGGGCTGCAAAACGCGCTTTTCTGCTTCAACACAAAGAGCAAGCGCAACGCAGTGGGCAATGCAGAAGTGGGCGCAGAACAATTCGCCAAGGCAAAGAAGATTGTGCAGGACTGGGTGCTGTCCGAACTCAAAAAGAAAAAGGACGTGCCGCTTTCGATTTACGATTTGGCTTGCAGGGGCAGGGAATAGGTGTGCGTCAATTGCCGTCGCTTTTCTGCCCCACTTTTATATTATTTTAGCCCGAAATCCGTCCGCTGTACTATACCTATAGCTATTATATGGAGGTTTTACAATGGCTGACAAAATGCACCTTCTGACACCCGGACCGGTCGCTCTCGCCGAACCGATACGCATGGCACAGAGCAAGGAGATGATTTACCACCGCGGTCCCGAAATCAAAGTCCTCGTTGGCGGAATCGTCGAAGCCATGAAAAAGGACTTCAACGCCGACCATGTCTTCCTTGTGACCGGCTCGGGCACTGCCGCGCTTGAAATGGCGTATGCCTGCCTCACAAAGCCGACCGACAAATCCCTCGTTCTTGCCAACGGCACGTTCGGAGACAAGCTGGGCGGGATGTCCAAGGTATATTGCCCAAACACCCAAATCGAGAAGCTCGCGTTGGGCAAGGGCTGGAATCTTGAGCGCGCGAAGGAGATAATCGACAATTCCGGCGCGCAGATATTCGGCATGGTCTACAACGAAACTTCCACGGGCGTGCTCAACGATGCAAAGGCAATCTGCAAATACGCAAAAAGCAAGGGCATGATAACCATCCTCGACGCGGTCTCCGCTTGGGGCGCGGCACCTCTTGACATCAAGGAGTTCGGCGTGGATTTCACGGCAACAGGCTCGCAAAAGGCGCTTGGCGCGGCTCCGGGAATAGCATTTGCGGCGTTCACCGAGGAAATGATGGTGCGCGCGGAATCCATTCCCGCCCGCAGCTTCTACTTCGACATGAAGAAATACAAGAAAGACATGGCAAACAGCCAGACTCCGACCACGCCAGCGGTGTCCATCCTCTTCTCGATACAGGCGGCAATCGAATACATCAACGCCAACGGCGGGTTCGACGCGCACCGCGCGCGCCACCAGGCTGCGGCGGCAAAATCCCGCCAGTTCGTGGAAAGCATCGGCTACAAGGTGTTTGCAGAGCCGGGCTTCTACTCCCCGACAATCACGGGCTTCATACTCGAAGGCGCGGACGACATACGAAAAACGCTTCGCACGGACTACAAGCTCGTGACTGCGCGCGACTTCGGCGAATTGCAGGGCAAGTTCTTCAGGATTTGCCACATCGGCAATTTCGACGACGCGCACATGCAGTATGGATATGACTGCATCAAGAAAGTGCTCAACAAATAATGCTGGTTTGGTGAAATTATGAAAATCGTAATCGCAGACAACATGGAAAAGGAAGTCGTTGCCGAGATTCAGAAACTCGGAGAAGTGGCGCTCACGCCATCCGACCTCAATACCGCATTATCGGACGCAGAAGTCCTCATCGTGCGCAGCGCGACAAAAGTCACTGCCGATCTTCTCACTCACGCGCCCAAGCTCAAGATAGTGGCGCGCGCAGGCGTTGGGCTTGACAATGTTGACAAGCCAGCGTGCGATGCAAAGGGGATAAAAGTATTCAACACGCCCGGCGCGTCCTCAAACGGAGTCGCGGAACTCGCGGTTGGCATGATGTTCGCAATCAGCAGGAAACTCCCGAAAGCCGACAAGGGAATGAAAGAGGGGAAATGGCTCAAGAAGGAGATTACCGGCACGGAAATCGAGGGGAAAACTCTCGGCATCGTGGGCTTGGGCAGGATTGGCGGGCTTCTCGCAATAAAGGCGCGCGGGCTTGGCATGACCATCCTCTTCTACGACCCGCACACGTGCAGCTCGGCAATGGGCAAGTGCGTGAACCTTGACGAGCTTTTCGCAAGCTCTGACTTCATCTCGCTCCACGTGCCGCTTATCCCCGAGACAAAGGGCATGATAAACACCGGCGTGATTTCAAAAATGAAAAAGAACGCGGTCATCATCAACACCGCGCGCGGCGGGCTGGTTGACGAGGAAGCGCTTTATTCCGCAATCAAGGAAGGCAAAATCGGCGGCGCGTGCCTCGATGTCTATCCGCAGGAGCCGTATTCCGGCAAGCTCTGCGAACTTGACAACGTCGTTCTCACTCCTCACATCGCGGGAAGCACTGCGGAGTCGCAGATGAGAATCGGGCTCGAACTGGTACAAAAGTTAAAAGAAGAGATGAAGCAATAGTCAACGGAGGCATGAAATGCTGTCCCTGAAACTCATCCGCGAAAATCCGTCCATCCTTGAAACCGCCCTGAAAAACAGGCAGGCTTCAGTGGAACCAGTGGCGAAACTCGTCGAACTCGACAAGAAATGGCGCCCTCTCAAGAACGAGGCCGACAGGCTCAAGTCCGAGAAAAACGCGATTTCGGCAAAGATAAACGAGGCGAAAAAGAAAGGCGAGCCGATTGAGCCAATCCTGAAGCAAACCGCAGAGCTTGGCAAGAAAATCGAGCAGGCGGACGCGCAGGCAGACGCGCTTGAATCGCAGATGAACGAAATACTGATGAGTGTTCCCAACCTTCCCGACTCGTCGGTAAAAGTAGGCAAGGACGAATCCGAGAACAGGGAAGTCCGCAAGTGGGGCGAGCCGAAAAAGACAAGCAAGGACACCAAGCCGCACTACGAAGTCGCGGACAAAACGCTGATTGACTTTGAGCGCGGGGCAAAAGTCGCGGGGCACCGCTTTGTTTTCCTCAGGGGGCTTGCGGCGCGGCTTGAGCGTTCGCTCGTGAACTTCATGCTCGACAGGCAAATCATGAATGGCTACACCGAAATGCTGCCGCCCTACCTTGTAAATGGCAAGGCGCTGACAGGGACAGGGCAGCTCCCGAAATTCGCGGAGGAGAGCTACAAGTGCAAGGATGACGACCTGTATCTTATCCCGACTGCCGAAGTGCCTGTGACAAACCTCTTCTCAGGCGAAATACTCGAGGAAACGCACTTGCCGCAGAAGTTCTGCGCCTATTCGGCGTGCTTCCGCCGCGAAGCCGGCTCCTACCAAAAAGACATCAAGGGAATACTCCGCCAGCACCAGTTCGACAAGGTGGAGCTTGTCAAATTCACGACGCCCGAAAAGTCGTTTGAAGAGCTGGAATCCCTCACGCTTGACGCGGAATCCATCCTCAAATCGCTTGAGCTTCCCTACCGCGTAATCGAGCTTTGCACAGGCGACATGGGCTTTGCCTCGGCAAAGACGTACGATATAGAAGTCTGGCTTCCTTCGCAGGACAAGTACAGGGAGATTTCATCATGCTCCAACTGCACGGACTTCCAGTCGCGCCGCGCGAACATCCGCTTCAGGCGCAACAACAAGCTCGAATTCGTGCACACGCTCAACGGCAGCGGAATAGCGGTCGGGAGGACAATGATTGCCATCATGGAAAACTATCAGGACGAAACAGGCTTCATTGTCCCCAAGGCGCTCCGCGACTACATGCGGTGCGACCGCGTGGATTTCTGAAACAATTATATAGGTTTTCGGGTTGTTTCAAGCGGTGTGTTGGGTTGAAATTTCAGGTTCTGCTTGTTTTCCTGCTTTTTTGCGGCACATCATTTGCCGCCAACACGTGGTATGTTTCTCCTTCCGGAAATGACAGCAACAACGGGAGCGCCTCCGCGCCTTGGAAAACGATAGGGTATGCAATATACACCAACAGCAGCGTGGTGCACGGGGACACCATCATCGTGATGGACGGGAACTACAACGAAACTCCGACTGCCCTCAACTCCCTGTACTTCACCAAGCGGCTGCATATCGTTGGGCAGAACCGGTGGGGCGCCACGGTGTTCATCAACCAATCCAGCGGCAACATATTCTATGTGGGGACTAGCAATGTTTCGATAGAGAACCTTTCCCTCCGGTGCTATGGCTCGGTCGCATCAGCTGCGCTTTTCTACCAAAGCTCAAGCGGGCTGAACTTCACTAACAACAACGTGACCGGTTGCAATTATGCGGTGTCGGTCCAGACGAACACCTCGAACGTGAAGATAACGGGCAATTACCACACGAATGCCGTCTATGGCGCCGTATCCGGGATGGAAACAGTGCTTGGCAACTTCACGTTCGCGAACAACACGCTCGACAACTGCAGCACGAACGGCAACGCCGGCGTCTCGTTCTCCGCTACCGCAGCCACTCCGCCGGGAATAGTCATAGAGAACCTGACCATCCTCAACACCCGCAACGGCACAGGCGCCGGCGTATACTTCAAGTCCACAGTGCAGACGGCTTACCCGACCGTAATACGCAATATCCAGTGCGGCAACGCCACCACGCTTTACGACGGGCAGTATTGCGTCTACGTGCAGACGCCGGGCAACGTGACCGTTTCGAACGTCACTGCTTTCATGAACATCAACACCACGCAAGTCGGCTACGAGTACGGAGTAAGGATAGCTGGCCCGGCGGTCAATGTCACGGTCAACAATTCCACAATATGCTCGGCCGCGAACCCATGCGCAATCGGCAACGGCACCTATGGCGCCTACGGAATATACATGACCAATGTCAACGATTCGTTTGTCCAGAACAACAACCTGTACTTCGGGACGGCCAACAACACCGCAGGCATCAGCATAAACGGGAACTCCAGCAACAACGTAATAGAGGGGAACTACATTTCTTTCTCCGGACAGCTTGGCTATTTCGGGATACTCGTGTCCAACCCGCAGTCAATCACCGGCTACGGGAGCAACAACACAATACGGAACAACACCGTTGTTTCCAGCACGATTGCGCTCAGCTATGCGCTGGGGGCGGGCGCCGAGGGCGGCGGGCAGTTCAACATGACAGGGGCGCGCATCGAAAACAACACCGTGAACGTCAATGCCAGCGGCTCGCCCGGCATAGCCCACGCGCTTTTCCTTGGCTACACAGTCAATTCGACCGTGAAGAACAACAGCGTGACCGGCGGCTGGTACAACTTCGTGATAAAGGGCAACGAAAACTGCACCGTGGCCAACAACACTGGCATCGGACCGCAGTCGCACGGCATCTACGACAAGGGAAGCCACAACTGCCTTTACGCCAACAACACCCTCCAGAACGCCACCTATCCGTTCTATCTCGAATACAATCCAGTGGACAACCGGACGACCGTGAACGCCACCATAACCGACAATACGATATCCGGCGGCGGGACGATATTGTGTGGTGCCGCGACCGGCATTTCGGTGACCAACACGAGCGGCGAATCCGCGGTCAGCTTTGGGTCGAGTTGCAACCTCACCCGCTACTGGTGGCTCAATCTTTCTTCCAATCAGAACACCACCTTTGCCATCACCAACTCTTCCGGCACGCTGTTCTACAACCAGACAGCAACGTCCGCGCGGACCTCGCTTGCGCAGTACAACGTGACTTCGGGCGTGCAGACCAACCTTACTAACTATACGGTCACCGCATCCAAGGTGTCGTACGCCACCCAGTCCCAGAACGTGAGCATGACTGATAACAGGCAGCTTTCCTTTACCATGCAGACTTCAACGCCGTCCATATCACTCCTCTATCCGGCAACAGGCGGCAACACCAGCCTGCTCAACTCGTCATTCACTTGGCTTGCAACCGACTCGCTATACGCCAGCTTCAACTGCTCGCTTTACATCAACGGCACCCTCAACCAGTCGAATGTCTCGACCTCCAACAACACCGCAACGAGCGCATATGCGACCTCCAACTTCACATATGGCTCCTACAACTGGTCAGTAAACTGCACGAATTCCCTCGGAAACTCCAACGCCTCCCCGACATATGCGTTTTACGTCACCCCCACGGCAGTTTACGGGAACGCCTCCACAATCAACACAACTTTTTCCAACGTTTCAGCCACTATCAACGGCACCAACGCCACGGATGGCTCCTACTTCAACGCCACGCTGCCCGTCATCGTGGCAACGAACGGCTCAACAATCCTCGCCTTTATGTTCAACTTCTCCATTTCCAGCCTCAACTTCAGCGCCATCTCAATCAACAACACGACCGTGGACGGCAGGTCGTTCTTCTCGGTCAGCGGCATCCCGTCATCCGCAATAATCGGCGGCAAGAACATCACAATCTACGGAATCAACACAGCATACGGCTATGTCTGCGTAAAGGACGAGGAGAATGTCAACAACATCACCCTTGACTGCACAGGCGCAACGGAAACCTCCGTTGCCTGCGACGGGGCATCACACGGCGGCTACACCTGCACAATCTCCGGCACCAACCTGACAGTGGCAGGGCTCAACCACTCCGGAGTGCAGCAGTACCAGCCGCCTGCAACTTCCACCAACGGCGACGGCACAGGCGGCGCAAGGCTTTCACTTTCCCAGTCATTCAACTGCTCAAGCGGCGTTCTTACGGTATCGGCAACTTCCGCAACAGGAGCGGTTTCCGGAGTGGAAGTGCGGCTCTACAAAAGCGGCACAAGGGATTACATTTCCAATAAGACTGATTCGCAGGGCAATTCCCGCTTCGCAGCCCCGAGCGGCAAGTATTACGCGGAATCTTTGCCCAATGCGCCTTACTCTTCAAGCTACCTCGACACTTTCTTTGTGCCATCCTGCGCAGCAGCGCAGCCCGGGCCTGCCGCCAACCAGACGCAGCAGCCCGGGCAGCAGCCTGTTCCGGTTCAGCAAACGCCCCAGCCGCCTCTGCCGCCCGCCTCCAACAATACGGACGGCAAAAACGCGACTTCCGGCCCGCAGCCCGAACAAAAGCCTGCAGAAAAACCTTCTCCGCCGGTTGAAATTCCACAGATAAAACCGGAAGAAGTAAAACAGGTTGTGGAAGAAAACGCGCTCCCGGGCATAGCTGCCCTCGGCATGGGTGCGCTTGTGCTCGTGCTTGGCGGCGCGGTGGCTTACTATATGCTTAAAATGAGGAAGGAGAAGTAACTGAACAACGGGTGAGTTTGAATGGTATTGAAAACTGAACACTATGTGCTTATCGGGTTCGCCGCGCTTGTCGTCATTTTCGGCGGCTGGGCGCTTCTGACCTACAACGGGCTTATCGGCGCCTCGCAGGGCGTGGACGCGCAGTGGGCTAACGTGAACACCGTTTACCAGCGCAGGGCCGACCTCATCCCCAATCTCGTTTCATCCGTGAAGGGCTACATGAAATATGAATCCGGCCTTCTTGAGAACATAACGGCTCTCCGCAGCCAGTGGCAGAACGCGGCGACAACCGCGGACAAAATAGCCGCAGGAAGCGCGATGGACTCGGCAATCAGCCGCCTTCTCGTGGTCGCTGAAAACTACCCCGACCTGAAGGCGTCGGAATCCACGAACAAGCTCATGGACGAGCTTGCGGGAAGCGAGAACCGCATTTCAGTCGAGAGGATGCGCTACAACGACGCGGTGAAAGAATACAACCTCAAGACCAAGTACTTCCCGGGCAGCATAATCGCGAACATGTTCGGCTTCAAGGAGAAGCCCTACTTCGAGGCTGCGGCAGGCGCGGAAAACGCGCCCAAAGTGGAATTCTGACGGGGAACTGAATGAATCCCCGCTTCTTTCCTTTTGTTTTTCTTTTCTTCGTCTTAGCCTCAGCAGGCACGCTCTTTGCAGCGGAGTTTCCGGTTCTGAAAAAGGGAATGAACGACTTTACCGGCACTATCTCCGCGGCGGACGCCTCCGCGATAAACGCGCTTTGCGCGCAGATAGAGATGAACACCAGCACGCAAATCGCCGTCCTGATGGTCAATTCCACCTCCCCTTATGAAATCGCCGATTACTCGGTGCGCACGGCAGAGCAAAACGGAATCGGCAAGGAGAAGCTCGACAACGGAATACTGATGGTGATTGCAAAAGGCGACCGCGCATGGTGGGTTTCCGTTGGCTACGGGCTTGAAGGCGACCTGCCTGACGGCAAGGTCGGGGAAATAGGCAGGAGCTACCTCGTTCCCGCTCTTAAATCCGGCGAATACGGGCAGGGCATACTCGACACAATAAACAGGATGGGCATGGCAATCGGCGCAATCCCGCCTGAGCCAGAACCCGATAACTCGGCGTTTGTGTGCATCGTGGTCATTCTTCTCATCATAATATTCATCATAGTGGTCCGGGCTTCCATCGCGGCTTCGAAAAGCGGCAAGGGTGGAAACAAGGGAAGCGGCATAGGCGGCGGCATAATGGGCGGGATGATTGGCGGCGGCTTCCGTGGCGGCGGATTCGGGGGAAGCGGCGGCTTTGGCGGCGGGGGCTTCGGAGGAGGAAGCTTTGGCGGCGGCGGGGCAGGCGGGAAATTCTAGATTCAGGCAGAAGCAGGTTCATTTTCCCTTTCAATCCTTTCTTTTATTTCCTTCAGGAAATCCCCTTCAATGAGCATTTCAAATACTTTTTCCGGGTCCCCAAGCGAATAACTTGTTCCCTTCAATTTCTCGCGCAAAAGTTCCATCCCTATTTCGCGGCTGCTCCTCTTTCCCTCGCGCGAGAGCTTGATTTGCGCAATCCGCTCGCGGAGCGAGTCGGAATTCATGCCGTTTTCGACATATACATTGTCGCCGAACTGCGGCAGGCGCAAGTCCGCGCTTGAAAAGCCCTGCGCCAGCGTGCCTTTGACCACGATTTTCGCCACAGGCGCAGGAGTGAGATTCTGCGAGATTATCTCCCGCGCCGCTTTTTCAACAGCCGCCCTCACTTCCTCGGGCTTTGCTTCGGAAAACTCAAGAACCTTGTGGAAAAGCTGGCGGGATTTTACAGGCTTGAACTCCGGCTTCTTTGTTTTCGTGTCATACAAAAGCCAGCCCCTCTGCCCGACTTCATCAGAGCGAAGCTGCGTGATTACCGTGCTTCCGGGGTTCAGGACCTTTCCAGTCAGGCTCGGCTGGTGAACATGCCCGCACAAATACAGGTCATATCCGTCGGGCAAATCGTCGAACGTAAGATATTCTTCGTGCGGAATCCGCTCGAACTCCTGAAATGACTGGTGAACCACAAACACGTTGAACGCGCCTGCCACTGGCTTGCACGTGATTTGCTTGAGCGTTTCCACTGCCATGTCCTCAGGCACGCTTCCCATGCCCGAAATGGCTACTTTCTCGCCGTTGCGCCCGTATTCCACTGTCTTGTTGTGGAAAAGCTCGGCAAACCCGCCCTGCGCAAGAAGCTGGGTGGGATGCACGAACCCCTTTGCCCTGCGGTCGTGGTTTCCGTGTATGGCGAATATGGGCGCAGGCGTTATCCCCCGCGAAGCGAAAACTTCAGCCGCCTCGCGAAGTATTTTCGTCACTTCGGCAATTGTTTCCATGCGGGGCAGGGGCACGTCAAAGTTGTCCCCGCCCAAAATGAGCACGTCTGCCTCCTTTGCCGCGGCAAGTATGGCTTCCCTGCCCTGCGAGTAGGCGTCCTGCTCGAATCTGCGGTAGCCGAAATGGCAGTCGGTGACAAAAGCGATTTTCACGGTTGCTCCCCGTCCAAATATCCGCATGAAAGCTTTAAATAGTCTGGAATGGTAGTTATCCCCATGATTGACCGGTTGATATTTACAGCTATAGTCATAGTCGGCATAGTGTCCGTAGTCTATCTTCTCTCCCGTTGATTCCACGGCGTGGGGCAGGCAAACCCTGCGGAAAGCTTTTAAATCCTTTGGCGAAAAGGAATTCACAACTTTTTAAAATCTAACTATGTTGCGAATTATGTGTTGAGGTGACCGGATGACTGATAAATGCCCAGAGTGCAGCAGCAAACGCCTTACGCGCGATTACGAGAAGGGAGAGCTTCTCTGCTCGAATTGCGGGCTTATCATTGCCGACAACATCGAGGACCCGCGCCCGGAGTGGCGCGCGTTCGACGCCGAGCAGCGCGAGAAGCGCGCCCGCGGAGGCGCCCCCATCAAGTACATGCGCCCCAACAAGGGTCTTGTCACTGAAATCGACCAGTACAACCGCGACATCCGCGGGGCGAAGATTTCACCCAAGAAGCAGGCGCAGCTCTACCGCATGAGGAAGTGGCACAAGCGTGCTTCCATTGCCTCGTCCATGGAGCGCAACCTTGCAATCGCGCTTTCCGAGCTTGACAGGATAGCATCCTATCTGGGCCTTCCGGACTCCATACGCGAGTCTGCGGCGCTCCTTTACCGCAAGTGCATAAAGGCAGAGCTCATCCGCGGAAGGCTGATTGAGTCCGTCGTGTCAGCGGTGATTTACGCAACCTGCCGCATGCAGGGTATCCCGCGCACGCTCGACGAAATCTCCCGCGTTTCAGGCATTGAGAAGAAGGAAATCGGCAGGGCATACCGCTTTGTCCGCCGCGAGCTTGACATCGACGTCCCGCTCACCGACCCGGCTCACTACGTCCCGAAATTCACGGCAGCGCTCAAGCTGTCCGGGCACGTGCAGGAGAGGGCGATTTCGCTTCTCAAGAAGGCAATCGGCAAAGGGCTTATTTCAGGAAGAGGCCCGACCGGCGTGGCTGCAGCAGCCGTCTACATCGCTTCCGCGATGAACGGCGAGCGCAGGACGCAGAAGGAGGTCGCCGACGTGGCTGGCGTGACTGAAGTTACAATTCGGAACCGCTACCGCGAGCTCAAGAAGGAGCTGAACCTCAAAGTAACGCTTTGAGGTTTGTTTTTCTTTATTCTTTTTTGTTTTACTTTTCATTTTTCTTGTCCATCCTGTTTTTCCGGCTTATTTTGATTTGGTTTATAAATTTTCTATCCGATGCCCTATCCGGTGGTTTGTTGAAGGGCTCGTTCTTGGCTGCAGGGATATTTTTCGCGCTTCTTTTTGCCGGTTGCACCGGGCTTGTTGGCAACGGGACTGTCACCTCGCAGGATTGCGGGAGCAGTTTCGTCTGTTTTCTTGCCGCAATGCAGAACAATTGCACGACCGCCAAGGTGAGCGTGGTCGAGAACGGCGTTACAGCGCTTTTGCAGATAAAGGGCACCAGCCAGAACGGGGGCTGCGACGTGATTATCAAGATGACCGACATACAGCGGACGCCCGACATGACCGACGCAATATGGGGCATGATAGAATCGTCCAAGGGCGGGCTGCCGCTCCTGGACATGGTCTGCCCGATAACCGCGCAAAAGGCGGAAACCCTCTACAACGACAAGCAGGTCCTCGCGGCGAAGGAAGTCTTCGAAACATGCAGGGGGAGTCTCAAGGACGTGGCGATGCTGCTTGTCGGGCAGGGCGCGAACGAAACCTCGGTGCTTTCCGCGAACGTCTCGATCTTCCCGCCTGAGATAAAAGGCGGGGCGAAAGCCGCGATAGTCGCCAAGGGCAGCGGCGGCAAGGAGCCGTACAGGTACGATTTCATTTTCGGCGACGGGGCAAGCTCCATGAACACGCCCGACGCCGCGCAAACGCACCAGTATTCGAACGACGGGAATTCCCCCAAGGAATACGTCTTGAATGTCACCGTACGCGATGCGGATGGCGCGCAGGCAAAGGCGCAGGCAAAGGTGAAGGTGAACGGCACGGGCGCGCCCGCCCCCCAGCAGAACGTCTCGCTCGCCTCATGCACCGAAACAGACGGGACAGGGCAGAACGTAAGGGTCAGGGGCAAGGTAAGGCAGGTCAAGGCAAACGGCGACGTGTGGAATTATGCCGACTACTGCACAGGCGCCACCGGGATTTTCGAATACTACTGCGGGAACAACGCCGGCTATGGTTCGAACCCGACATGTGACTCCCTCATTCCGGGCTCGCACTGCTCGAACGGGGCTTGCGTGAAAAACGAGGTCTCCTGCCAGGACGGCGACGGCTTCACGAACTACTGGATGGCCGGGACCGTGACAGTGAGCGACCTGAATGGCACGGCGGCGAACTACGACGACTATTGCGAGGGCTCGGTGCTCAAGGAATACTATTGCCAAGGCGCATCGATCGCGATGGACTCGACGGACTGCCAGAACTACAACAAGACATGCGCGAACGGAAGGTGCGCGTAAGGCGCGCCTTCCCGTTTTTTGTTTTTCTTTTCTGTCTTATCCGGACGCGCCCGCGCCTTTTTCCGCGCGCCCCGCGTTTTTTCTTTTCCGCCTATTGCTTCCATTCAGCGCCGGCTTTCGCAGCCGCCTCGCCCGCGTCCAGCTTCATCCTGTACCTTTCATACCAGACAAAGTAGATGCCGCCTGCCAAAAACCAGAGGAATGCGAAATTCCTGCCCTCGGTGTGCAAAATCGCCACGAGCGCGAAGACCGCTATGCAGCTTATCACGCCGATTATGGAAATGACGGATATTTCCGCACCCTTCCACCTGAAGTTCAGCGGCACCTTGAACGGACGGGGCAGGTCAGGCTCCTTTATTCGGAGTTTAATCAGCGAAATATTCGCAACCGCATAAGCGGTGAGCGCGCCAAACGCGTAAAGCTCTCCCAAGAATACCATGTTGCCGATTACCGCGAGGAACATGGCAATCAGCGAAAAGATGATTATTGTCACCCACGGCGTGTTGAAAACAGGGTGTATCCAGTTCACGCGCCGCGAAATAAGCCCGTTCTTGCTCATGGAATACGCCACGCGCGAAACGCCGATTATCCCTGTGTTCGCGGACACGAAGCAGACGAGGAAACCCGCGAGCGCCATCACGGGCACAAGCACGCTCGTGAACGGCATTGCCTTCACAATCGGCATCAGCGGGTTGTTCATGTTCTCCTTGAGTTCCTGCGGCGTCACAATTCCCAGCGCCATGACCGAGAGCACGATTGCGAAGAACAGCACCACGACTATGGCAAGAAGTGTGGCGCGCGGGATGACTTTTTCGGGATTCTTGGTTTCCTCCGCGCCCTGCGATATGCTCTCAATCCCGACGAATGTCACCATGGCAAGCGTGATGGAATACAGGAAGCTGTCCCAGCCCGGGTCCTGCTCGATTGGCGTCAGCCCGGCGAGGAATTTCGCCCCATCCCACGACTTCCAATAGCCGATGGAAACAAAAGCCACAAGTATCAGGAGAACGACCGCGGTAAGCGCGGAGTTCATCGCAGAGGATTCCTTCACCCCAAGCAGGTTCAGGAGCAATAGGATGAATATAAGTGATGCTGCGGCAAGCGGCACAATAGGCACGATTTGCGGCAGGAAAAACGAGAGATATCCCGCAGAGGCGAATGCGAAGAGCGCGATGTCAATAGTATAATCCAGAAGCAATCCCCAGCCCGCGACAAAGCTCACTTTTTTCCCGAACGCGCGCCTGCCGAACGAGGACGCTCCGCCTGCAAGCGGTATTGCCGCGGCAAGCTCCGCGTACGCAAGCCCCGAAGTGACATATACGATTGCCGCGATGAGGATGGCAAGCGGCATGAGCCCGTGCGCGTATGCCGCAATCAGCCCGAGCGCAAGGAAAACGTCAGCACCCACATCCGCAAATCCCATGGAGAAGCTGGCAAGCATGCCCATCTCTTTTTTGAGCACGCCTTGCAGCGGCTTGATGGGGTAAGTTATTATCATCTCTATTGAGTCGAGAGGGTTTTCCATCATTTCACTCGCAAAAACAGGTGCGCATACGCGTTACTTCTTGCTCTCAAGATAAAGATAAGCGGAATAAACCGCTTCCACTGCCTCGCCCACGCCCACAATCGCCTGCTTGAAGCGCGTGTCGGTAACGTCGCCTGCCGCGAAAAAGCCGGGCACTGACGTTTCCGAGTTGCGGTTGATTTTCACGTAGCCCTTTTCGTTCAGTTCCACTCCCGCATCCTTCGCAAGAGAGGCAAGGGGCAGGTGCCCGATTGCCACGAACACGCAGTCAAGCGCGAACTTGTCGCTTCCCTGATACGGCTTGTCAAGCTTTACTCCCGTGACTTTCTTCTCGCCGTAAATCTCCACCACGTTCGTGTTGTTGATTATCTCGATTTTCGGGTTCTCCATCACGCGGGCGTAATTTATCGGCTCTGGGCGGATTTTCTCCCCCCTGTAAATAATGTAGACTTTCTCAGCCCACTTGGTAAGAACAAGCGCGTCTTTCACCGCGGAGTCGCTGCCGCCGATTACCGCGACTTTCTTTCCCTTGTAAAAAGCCCCGTCGCAAAGCGCGCAGTAGTGCACGCCCTTGTTCGCGAATTCTTTCTCGCCGGGCGCGCCGAGCTTTTTCCACTCGGTGCCCGTGGCATAAAGCACTGTCCTGCCCTCGTACGAGCCGGAGTCGGACTTTACCGCAAACCCACCCGCAGCCTTCGCTATCCCCGACACCTTTTCGTCCTTTATCTCAACTGTCGGGTAGGCGCGCGCGTGCTGTTCCAGCTTGTCAGCAAGTTCCATGCCAGTAAGCGAAATGAAGCCCGGATAATTCTCCACGACGTGCGTGGTGGTGATTGTGCCGCCGCGCATCTCGCCCATGACAAGCACTTTCATGCCCATCCTGCCCGCGTACATCGCGCCTGCCAAGCCGGAGACGCCGGAACCTATGACTATCATGTCGTATTGCATATTTATCACTCAACTAAATCGCCCGCAAGCGTTTTTATCTGTATCCTTCCCATCATGGCTTATGCGCTGCCCTTTTTGCACCCACAGCGAAACAGATGTCATAGACACCCGCGACACGGACGACTCGCGCATCCGCCGCAGGCGCGAATGCGCCAAGTGCAAGCGCAGATTCACCACATACGAGGAAATCGAGAAGGAAGACCTCTTCGTGGTGAAAAAGGACGGGCGGCGCGAGAAATTCGATCGCCACAAGCTGCTCTCCGGCATACAAAAATCGTGCGAAAAGCGCCCGGTCTCGGTCGAGCAATGCGAGGAGATGGCGACTTGGGTGGAAGGCAAGCTGCGAAAGAGCGACAAGCAGGAAGTAAAGACAAATGAAATCGGCGAGCTTGTCATGGAGCGCCTGCGCAAGGTGGACGACGTCGCCTACATCCGCTTCGCCTCGGTCTACCGCTCGTTCACGGACATAGACTCCTTCGAGCAATACCTCAAGGGGCTGAAAAAGAAGAAATGAAGGTGCGACACATGCTGAAAACAAATCTCAAGCCGCAGGTTCAAGTCGCGATATTCTTCGCCATCACGCAGATACTCGGCATTTTCTCAGGCATGGTGCTGTTCAATTCCGTGGCAGCCAACCCCGAGCTGAAGGATTTCTCAGTAGCCCCGCTTGCCCCCAACGACCCGGCAAACGCGGTGTTCTTCCTTGTCTACATACTCTTCGGCGCGGGCGTGGTGCTTCTCGCGGGAAGATTGTTCAAGGGCGCGAGGTTCTTCCAGCTCCTCGAAATAATGGTAATCGCCTCAGCCTCGTCAATCGTGTTCCTCGCAATCGGGCTTTACATGGGGCTTGATTTCATCACGGCGATACTCGTTTCCGGAGTTGCCGGCGCGTCGCTTGCAGCCCTGAAGTTCTTTGTGTCCGAAATCAAGAATACTGCCGCGATAATCTCAAGCGCGGGCGTTGCCGCAATTTTCGGCTTTTCGCTTGGCTTCCTTCCCACGGCAATCTTCGTAATCCTGCTTTCAATCTACGACTACATCGCGGTATTCAAGACAAAGCACATGATTGAAATGGCGCGCGAGCTTTCCACCCGCCAGCTCTCATTCGCCGTTACCGCGAAGAACGTTCCCGCCCGCATGCCCAAGGAAAAAACCGAGGTTTATGTCGAGAGGGCGATGCGCGAGGGCGAGCGGCTCGACTTGGGCACGGGCGACCTGTCTGTTCCGGGCATGATGTCTGTCTCGGCATTCACACTTGGCGCAAACGGCCCGATTTACGCAGCGGCAATCGCAATCGGCTCGACTATTTCGATTTACCTTCTCCTCGAATTCGTCGCGAAAAAGAGAGTGTTCCTGCCAGCTCTCCCGCCGATTTGCTTCGGGGGAATGCTTTCGCTGCTTATCGTAAAGCTGCTGGGCTTCTAATCGCCCTTCAGATTTTTCCCACGAGGTCGGTTCCCGGTTTCAGCGTTTTAGCACCTCTTCTTCGAACCTGCGGGTTCAAAGTCGGCGCAAAAACAACTCTCAAATCTTCCCGACCAAGTCAGTTCCGGGCTTGAGCGTTTTTGCGCCCGGTTTCCAGTTCATGGGGCAGACTTCGCCGTTGTGCTCGTTGACGTAGATGGCGGCTTCAAGCTTGCGCACAAGCTCGTCTATGCTCCTGCCAATCGAGTTGTCGTGGAATTCGTATGCCTTTACCACGCCTTCCGGATTGATGATGAACGTCGCGCGGAGGGACAGCCCCTCGTGCTGGATGAGCGTTCCGTAGGCGTTGCACACGCGGCGCGCCGGGTCGGCAAGCATCGGGTATTGTATCTTCTTTATGGTGGGCGAGTTGTCGTGCCACGCAAGGTGGACGAACGCGGTGTCCACGCTGACTGACACCACTTCCGCGCCAAGCGTCTTTATCTTCTCGTAATTGGCCGCAAGCTCTCCAAGCTCGGTCGGGCAGACGAATGTGAAGTCCGCGGGGTAGAAGAACAGCACCACCCACTTTCCCTTGTAGTCCTTGAGCGAAATTTTCTTTATCTCGCCGTTGACGTATGCGTCTTCGGTGAATTCCGGGGCTTTTTCGTTTATCGCTACCATTACAAACACCTATTTGCCCTTGCTTTTGGGCTTCTTTTCCTTTGCCTTGCCATCTTTCTTTGGCGCAGCCGGCTTCTTATCCGCTGCTACGCTTTCCTGCGGCAAATCCGCAGCCGGGGCTTTTTTCGCGCTGGCGTTGAGCTCCTCGACAAGCTTGTCTATGGCTTCGTCGTCGAACCCGTGCGCGGCGGCGCCCTCCTCGATTGTTTCGTAAGAGGAAAGCCCGCAGCCTATGCAGTGGAAGCCGTAGTTGAAGAGTATTTCGACAGCCGATGGGTGGTTCATGACCAATTCGCCAATCGGCGTCCTGCGCGTTATCTCCGGCACCATGCGCCATTCAACGGTAGCACTCTATTAAAGCTTTCTTCTCAAATTCATGTCTCCAAGAGGTCACAAGGTGCGACGCGAAACCTCTTGCTGCGCGCGCTTTTCATTGGGCGCCCTGTCGCACCATGTGAGGTTATTTTTCGATGGACGATTACGACAAGCTGCTTGACCGCGCACGCGCGGCGCTGCCTGAAAAGACGCTCACTTTCGAGAGGTTCGAAACCCCGCAAATCGAGTCGTTCCTTCAGGGAAGCAAGACAATCATACGCAATTTCGACGTCATCCTCCAGAAAATCAGGAGACCCCCGGAAATGCTTGCGAAATACTTTTCCAAGGAGCTTGCGGTCCCAGCCACAATGGAGGGCAGCAGGCTCGTCCTTCACGGGAAATTCTACGAGCGCAACCTCCGCGACAAGCTTCAGGCTTTCGTGGATGCGGCGGTGGTTTGCAAGGAATGCAAGCGCCCTGACACGAAAATCGTGGAAAAGGACGGCGTGAAGACGCTGAACTGCGAGGCGTGCGGCGCGCGCGCCCCTGTCCGGCTCTGAATCAATAGGTGTTACTTATGGCAGAAACAAAAGCTCCAACAACTCCATCAACTCCGGCTTCGGCAACTACGGCGCCTCCGAGCGACCAGCCACAGATGGGCTCATTGCGCATGCCGCGCGAGGGCGAAATACTCGGCGTGGTCGTCGGCACCTTGGGCGGCGGGAGGCTCATGGTCTCCTGCAGGGACGGCAAGGAACGCATGTGCAGGATTCCCGGCAAAATCAGGCGCTTCATATGGGTGCGCGACGGTGACATAGTGATAGTCGTGCCGTGGGAAATCGGCGGCGACAAGAAGGCGGACGTGGTCTGGAGATACAACAAGTACCAAGCTGAAGCCCTGCGCAACAAGGGAATAATCAAGTAGGGAAAACGGAAAAAATCAAGGAAAAAAAGTCCAAAACCAGGCGCTTTTCTCTTTTTTCACCATAGCCCTTTCACGAGGGCTGTCAGCTCCTTTTTCGTTTCCGACCGCTTGTACTGGTTCATTCCACCTCCCATGGACCTCACCTCTTTTTCGTGCTGCACCGGCAAGTTTTAAACGGGCGGATTGGTCGGCATTGAGTAAGCCATATTAACAGGCAGGCGATAATCACCCCATGGCAATGTCGCAGTCGAAGAAGAAGCGCCCCAAGCGCGAAGACAAGATGATAAAAAAGGAGGAGAGGACAGAGGAGCAGGTCTTCGACCGCCAGTCATTGTTCGCCATTGCCAAGCTCATGAAGGACGGGCACTTCGAAACGCTCGATTACCCTGTTGCCAAGGGCAAGGAAGCCAACGTTTTTTGCGCAACGACTTCCGCGGGCACGAAAGTCGCGGTGAAAATCTACAGGATAGACACCTCCAATTTCATACGCATGCACGAATACATCGACGGCGACCCGCGATTCGCCAACGTCAGCAGGAAACGCTACGAGACGCTTCTCGCATGGACGAAAAAGGAATACTCCAACCTCAAGGCGTTCCACGAGGCGGGAATCAAGGTCCCCCGCCCCCTCGCCTTCCTGAGAAACATCGTGGTCATGGAATTTTTCGGCGAGGGCAACATCGCGTTCTCCACTCTTGACCAGCTCGGAAGCGAGAATCCGCAGCACGATTACGATTTCCTCCTCACGCAAATCAAGAAAATGTACCAAATCGGCTTCGTGCACTCGGACTTCTCGCCTTACAACATACTTGTCACGGACGACGGGCTGAAGATACTGGACTGCGCGCAGGCAGTCGTGCTCGCGCACCCCCGCGCCGACGACTTCCTGTCCCGCGACGTGGAAAACCTCGTGAAATATTTCAAGAAGCAGGGCGCGGCGGTTGATTTCGACGCGGCGATGAAATACATCAAGGACGGAAAGCCGGTTCTTCGCGGATTGGAAGCCACGATGTATGACAGCGAAAAGCACGATGGCGAGGAAAGCCGCTAGCGTGCCATCGGCATCCGGCTTACTTTTCCGATACTACGCTCATCGTCGTAGATTTCCTTTTTATAGTTTGACCGGAAACAATCCGCATGGCAATCGTATTGGCGGATAGAGTGGAGTCCATCTCCTACGAAATACGCGACATCGTGGCCCGCGCGAAAAAAGTGCAGGCAACCGGGAAGAAGATACACTGGTTCAACATCGGCGACCCGAACCAGTACGGCTTCAAGCCGCCCGAATGGATAACGAATGCCATAGTCGAGGCGCTCCGCACGCCGAAATATTCCGCCTACTGCCCTTCCGAAGGCGACCCTGAATTGCGCGCCGCAGTCGCGAAAATCGAGGGGGTAACGCCCGACTACGTGACAATACACAGCGGATTGTCCGAGGGAATAGACTTCCTTTTCCAAGCATTGGTAAATCCGGGCGAGAACATCCTTCTCCCAAGCCCGAGCTACCCGCTTTACAATACCAAGCTGAAGGTTTCCGGCGGCACGGACAACTACTACCAGACGGACAAGGATTTCATCCCTGACACGGACGACATCCGCAAGAAAATCAACCCCAAGACAAAGGCGCTCGTGGTCATCAACCCCAACAACCCGACCGGTGCGACCTACCCCCGCGCAATACTGCAGGAAATAGTGAACATCGCCGGGGAAGCCGGCGTGCCCATCATCGCCGACGAAATCTACGACAAGATGACGATAGATGAGGAGCACTCCATAAACATGCGCACGCTCACAAAAGAGCTTCCTCTCATTTCCGGAAACGGGCTTTCCAAGAACTTCATCTACCCCGGCTCGCGCGTGGGCTATTTGGCTCTCCACGGGGAGGGCATGGACCCGCTTCGCGACGCCATGGTGAAACTCTGCAACCAGAGATTGTCCGTGAACTGGGAAATGCAGCGCGGCGCGCTTGCGGCATTCACCATGCCGCTTTCGCACCTCGAAAAGACGCACGCCGAGCTTCGCAAGAGGCGCGACGTGATTTACAAAGGATTGAATTCAATCGAAGGAATATCATGTGCCAAGCCGACCGCGGCGTTCTACTCGTTCCCGAAGGTGGAAACCTCGAAATTCAAGGACGACAGGCAGTTCGTCTATTCGCTTCTGGAGGAAACGGGCGTTCTTGTCGTGCCGGGCGCGTCATTCTCGCCGGTGCTTCCTGGCAAGTTCTTCCGCCTCGTGTTCCTCGCTCCGCCTGAGGAGCTTGAAGAGGCAATGGGCAAAATCGAAAGTTTCATGAAAAAATCGGCATGATTTTTTCAGAATTCGCCGTAGGAGTTTTGCGGAGCAAAACTCACATCCATTCGAGCGTAGCTCGAATCGGACAGGCGAATAAGATGGCGAAGAACTCCTGACGCCCAGGGGCTGCGAGTAAAGGGGATTTTAAATCTCCGCATCCCACACTGATTTTACTGGTGGATTAATGCAAAATAGGGCAAAATGCGGCACCTGCGGATGCGCGAAGGGAAAGCGCGTCGAAATAGTCGCGCACGCCAAGCTTCCCACGGAATTCGGCAAGTTCACGGTTTACGCGTTCTGCAACAACATCGACGGTGAGGAGCATGTCGCTATCGTGAAGGGCGACGTGAAGGGAAAGGCGGTGGTGCCCCTGCGCATCCACTCCGAATGCCTCACGGGCGATGTTTTCCATTCCCTGCGCTGCGACTGCCACGCGCAGCTTGTCGCCGCCATGCAAAAATTCTCCAAGCTCCCCTGCGGCGTGATACTCTACCTCAGGCAGGAAGGAAGGGGAATCGGCATCACGAACAAAATCCGAGCATACGCGCTTCAGGACAGGGGGCTTGACACTGTGCAGGCAAACCACGCGCTTGGCTTCCCCTCAGACATGAGGACTTACGATGCAGCAGCGGAAATGGTGCGCGAGCTTGGGATAAAATCAATCGCGCTTGTGACTAACAACCCGGCGAAGATGGAGGACCTGCGCGCGCACGGCGTGAAAATCGTGAAGCGCGTCCCGCACGAATTCGGCAAGACGAAATACAACGCGGGCTACCTCGCGGTCAAGAAGAAAAAGATGCGCCATCTCCTGTCATAAGCCGCAGGGCGCAGCAGCGCTTCCTGGCGCGGGATGCGCACTTTTTTCCCGGCATCCTCTTTGCGCCAAGCGATATCCCAATCATTAATAACCCTGCCGCAGAACCCAAATCGTGGTGATACGATGAAGCTTTTGTTTGTTCTCGGGCTTATTTCAATACTGCTTTTCGCGGGCTGCACGGGCGCGCCTGCCACGACGGCATGCACGGCGGAGGCAAAGCAATGCCCTGACGGAAGCTATGTCGGGCGCAATGCAAGCAACAACTGCGAGTTCGATCCATGCCCGCAATCCAACAACAGCCAGATTGCCAATCCCGCATCTGTGAATTGCGTTGACAAGGGCTACAAGCTCGAAATCCGCAAGGACGCATCCGGCGGCGAAGTCGGCTACTGCGTATTTGGCAACGGCAGGGAGTGCGAGGAGTGGGCGTTCTACCGCGGCGAGTGCGGGCTCAACGGCACGACCGTGCGCCAGCCCGCCAAGGAGGGCGAATTCTGCGGAGGGATTGCGGGTTTTGCCTGCGAGAGCGGGCTTTCCTGCAAGCTTGACGGCAATTATCCCGACGCTGGCGGCAAGTGCGTAAAGCAGGCGCCGGAATTCACCGACTGCCCTGTTGAGCGCGGCGAGGTCTGCACCATGGAGTATTCGCCCGTATGCGGGCGCCACGGCGCAACGCCAAGCACAATCGGCTATGCGACCTACGGGAACATGTGCGTGGCATGCTCCAAGAGCAGCCCGGCAACAAGCTACGTTCAGGGCACGTGCGAGGAGCTCAACCTGACTGAGAAGGGTAAGGAAAAGGGCGTGCTTTATGATTGCCCGGCAGAGCGGGCGGACGCGTGCGCCGAAATATACGATCCTGTTTGCGGAAGGATGGTCGACCCTTCATCCTCTGCCAGCTTTTTCAGGGATTATGCAAGCCCGTGCGCGGCGTGCGCCAAGGGCAGCAACGCAATCGCGTATTACGTGGGCACATGCGAAGCGAAATGAAACGTGCGCAAAAGGGGTGGGAAAATGAAGCTGTTTGAAAAGAATGTGGGCGGGACGGACAAGGCAATCCGCATTGTCGCCGGCGTGGTGCTCATCGTTGCCGTGTTCATGAACTACTTTGCGGCGCCCCTGTCCTACCTGTTCGCGGCGATAGGCGTGATACTTTTCGCAACAGGCATACTTGGGACGTGCGGGCTGTACTCCCTTCTCGGCATGAACACCGCGGGAAAGAAGAAGTAGACGGCTTAGGCGATAAGCTCGCATATGAATTCACGCCAAAGCCCCCTCATCTTGCGTTTTTTCACTTCCTGCAGCAGGCTCCATCCCTGCGCGGTGGTCTGGTAAAGCTTCCTCACGTGTGCGCCTTTGTTGTCGAGGCGGCTTTTTATCATGCCTGTCTCTTCCAGCTTGGCAAGCAGGGCGTAAATCGTGGATGGCTTGGCAGGAGTGGTTGCGATTTCCCGCAGGTCCTTTATCAGCGAGTAGCCGTGGCGTGGCTCGCTGTGCAGCCGCCAGATGAAAAAGAGCGTCAGTATTGGCATGGGCGGCGTGTGCTTCATGCTGCCGAAGAGTCGCTTCACTTTCTTCCCGCCGAGCTTCGCCCCGCCTTCCCTGCCCTTCATGGATTATTATTTGTGCGCATACTTTATATACTTATTCCATAAAATGGAATAGTCCAGAAAATAGACTAAATGGGGAAAAAATGGCAGCAACACAATCGCCCTATGCCATCGAATGCGTCGGGCTCACGATGAAATTCGGCTCCTTCACGGCGGTGGACAAACTGTCCCTCAAGGTGAAGCGGGGCGAGCTGTTCGGCTTTTTGGGCCCCAACGGCGCGGGCAAGACGACCACGATAAACATGCTTACCACGCTTCTCATCCCAAGCGGCGGCACGGCGAAGGTCGCGGGCTTCGACCTCAAGGATGAAGCCGCGCTGGTGCGCGCCAAAATAGGAGTGGTGCCCCAGAAATTCGCGCTTTTCGAGGAGCTCACCCCCATGCAGAACCTCTGGTACATAGGCGAGCTTTACGGCATGCGCAAGGAAGAGGTAATCAGGCGGAGCGAGGAGCTTCTCAAAATCGTGACGCTCTACGACAAGCGCGACATCCCCTCGGGCACTTTCTCCGGCGGCATGAAGCAGAGGCTGTCCGTGGCTGCCGGGCTGATACACTCGCCGGAAATACTTTTCATGGACGAGCCGACAACGGGATTGGACCCGCAAAGCAGGATTGCGCTGCGCGAGCTTACCCAGAGCCTCAACAGGTCGGGAATCACCGTCATCTACACCACGCACGACATGGACGAGGCTGACAAAATCTGCCAGAGAATCGCGATAATGGACCATGGCAACCTCAAAGCGCTTGGCACCAGCAAGGAGCTCAAGGAAACGCAGGAATACGGCTGCATAATAAAGATGGAACTGGGCAGGCACGATGCTGGGCTGCTTGACGAGCTGAAGAAGCTTACTGGCGCCACGGGCATGAGCGAGAACGGGAAGGAAATCGAGCTTCGGCTTCGCAGGATGAAGCCCGGCATTGTCCACACGCTCTCAGACTTCCTGTCGCGCAGGCACGTGGCTCTTGACGGGCTGCAGATAATCGAGCCCACGCTTGAGGACGTGTTCATCAACATAACGAAAAAGGATCTTCGGGACTGACGTTCATGGCTGAAAAAACAACGAAAGGCAGGGATGCGGCGCAGGTCGCCGGACTTTCCAAAACCCATAACGGGGCCGTCGAGAAGCTGGTCGACCTGCGCAAGGTCTGGGCGATTGTCCTGAAGAACTGGATGGTGCTCAAGGGCGACAAGGTGCGCCTTGTCCCGCTGGTCCTCTTTCCAATAATCATGATTGCGGTGTTCGGCTTTTCCGCGGGAAGCGTGCCAAAGCACCTCCCTGCGGCTATCGTGGATTACGACCACTCCGAAATGTCGCAGGAAATCGCGGACAGCCTCTCGGCTGTCGAAACATTCACCATGAAATACAGCGTGGGCACGCAGGATGAGGGGCGCAAGCTCCTTGACAAGGGGGACGTCCGCGTCCTGTTCGTATTGCCTGAGGGGCTGGGCGATGACATCGCAGCCGGAAAGCCAGCCCATATGGATATCCTTGTGGACCAGTCCGACTCGTCCGTGGCATCCATTGCCAAGGCAACGGCGCAGGCGTTCACGGCTCAGGTTTCGGCGAAGATTTCCGCGCAAAGGCTTGCCGCAATGCATGTGCAGGCAAATGCCGCATCTGCCGAGCTTGGCGCCGCGGAAGCGGCTTCCCGCGCGGTTGCGCAGCAGGGAAGCGGCTCGGTTGCAGCATCCCAAAGCGAGACTGCCGCGCGATGGGGCAGCCTTGCCTATACCTATTCGCGAAGCTCGAAAAACGTGAAGGACACTGTGCAGGGGCTGAAAAATTCCCTCGGCTATCTTGTTGACCAGAATGAAATCGCGGGAAGCTTCACCCCCGCTTCCATGACAAGCGCGACGCTCGCGCTTCTTGCGACAGGGGACTCGCAGGCGTCCACCCTCCAGACAATCGCCTCCTATCAGGGCTTGGGCGCGGCGCAGTACCTGATGTTCCGAGACGCGGGCGTGATTTACGCCGACTACTCCAAGGCCGCGGGGCAGCTCACCGCGCAGGGCGCGCAGGCGGCGCTTTCCGTGCAGTTCATAGATTCCGCGCAGGGGCGCGTGGGGCAAATCGCCTCGCAGACCGAAACCGCGGGCGCGGCAATCGAGGCGAATTTCATCGAGCCGTACGGGTACGGCAGGCGCGGCATAGACTACCTGCTCCCCGCGATAATCGCCATGGCGATATTCCAGGGCGCGACAATGAACCTCGGCAGGGCGATTGCGGGGGAGAAGAAGGACGGCTCGCTCACGCGCGTGTTCCTCACGCCGACCTCGAACACGACAATCGTTCTCGGCACGCAGATGTTCTACCTGCTCCTCGAAGTGGTCCGCTCCAGCTTCATGATAATCGTGGCTGTGGTGCTCTTCTCGGTCTCGATTTCAGGAAGCGTGATTGACATAATGATAATCATCGCGATATTCTCAATCGGCACGACCGGCGTGGGAATGGTGCTTTCGGTCATGACCAACAACCAGGAGCAGTACATGGCGCTTGCGATGCTCGTGTCCACGCCCATAATGTTCCTGTCCGGCGTTTTCTTCCCGGTGCAGACAATGCCGCCGCTCCTTCAGGGCGTGGCGCAGTTCCTGCCCGTGACTTACGCCGCCGACGCGCTGCGCGGCGTGATGGTCAAGGGCTTCACGCTCTCGCAGGTCATGCCCGACCTCTTCGCGATGATTGCGTTCGGCGCGCTCGCATTCGCGCTTTCGATATGGATGTTCAAGCGCGAGCTTTCCTAGGGGAAGCCGCCTATGCATTATGGAAAACGGAAAAAATCATGCTTTCAAGGGTGGTGCAATGGAAAACAACAGGAATATGGCAAGCAGGCTGATGGCGTTCGCGCTTTTCGCGCTTGTCGCAATATCGGGGCTGGGATTCGCGTCGGTGAACCCGAAGCTGCAGCTCCTGAACGCGACTCTCTCCGAGACGCCGGCGCAGCCCGGGCACGTGCTTGCGCTTTCGCTTCACATAAAGAGCATGGAATCCGACAACTGCGCCGAGAGGGTGGCAGTGCAAGTCGCGGTTTCCTACCCGCTGTCAGTCCGCGGGGCGGACACGCAATACGTCGAGCTTCTGTGCAGCAGGGACTCGGATTCAAAAGGCACGTTCACATTCTACCTGCCTGTGGACAATCTCGCCACAAGCGGCACCTATCCGGTGTCGGTTTCCACCACCTATGAAAAGAAATTCACCAAGCTCTCCGAAAGCAACACCGTGAACGTGCAGGTTGGCGGCGTCCCGTCCTTCGCGGCATCGGTCGCCGCGTCCAGCCCTGTTGACATCTACCCGGGCGACACGGCACAGGTTACTGTCGCATTCCAGAACACCGGACCAAGTCCGGCGCAGTCCGCGTTCGCTTCCGCGGAGAGCCGCGGCGTGCAGGTGAAATGGGCGGGGCAGACGCAGAGCATCGGGCAGGTTTTAGCAAGGGGAAGCGCGAACGCGGTTTTCACAATCGAGGCGCCAAAGGACCTTGAAGCAGGAACCTACCCGCTCAACGTAAAGCTCGCCTACTCTGACCAGTACGGCAACAACGGCACGAAAGGCTTCACGTTTTACGTGCCTGTCAAGCCCAAGGCGGACTTCGTGGCGGACGCATCATCCGCAAATCTCCTTCCCGGGCAGAAGAAGGAAGTTTCCGTGGCCCTGACAAACACGGGCAAGCAGGAGGCAAGGAAAGTCGAGGTGCGCATAAGGCCGATTTACCCGTTCTCAACAGACGGGACTGTCCGCTATATCGAATCCCTCCAGCCGGGCGAAACCGTGAACCTCACATACGTGATTACGGTTGACAAAGACGCGACCTCGGGCGGGCAGCTCGTGGGCACGATTGTCAACTTCGAGGACCCGCAGGGCAGGAAGTTCTCGGACACCGCGGACTTCGCAATGCCGGTTCGCATGCCGACTCTGGTCGAGGAACTGGTCGCCTACTGGTATCTCGTGGCAGCGGGCGTGCTCGCGGTTGCATTCGCAGTCTCGAAGAAGATGGGCGGGAAAAAGAAGTAGCTTTCGCCCCGTTTTCCTTTTTTTCCTGTTTTTTTACAGTTTTGTTTTTTGCCCGCAAGCGCGCGCTTTGCGGGCGCTCCATTCGGCAAATTATTATACCTTGCCGCAGAATACCCCTCGGTGGTATTTGTGAACAGGTTCGTCATTTTTTCCATGATTGCCGCAGCCATACTGCTTTCCGGCTGCGCATTGTTCCCGTCTGCTCCGCCGGCGGGAAACACGACTGCGCCGGAACAGAACACCACGCAGCCCGTCCAAAATCAGACTCCGCCCGAACCCGTTCTTGTCGGCAACGACTCGGATGAGCACGGCTGCAAGGGCTCGGCTGGCTACGTATGGTGCAACGTGACCGAAAAATGCATCCGCCCGTGGGAAGAGAACTGCACTGCGCCTGTGGACCCGCTGTTTGAGCAGGCAAAGACATACTGCTCCAAGGAGTACAAGGTTTACATATGCGGGGAGAACGTCCGCGTGACTGGCAGCGTGGCAGGCGGGGTTTCGACCATATATTCCGGCGGCATCGCATTCGTCTGCCCGCCTGGCGAGCCTGAATCAATGAGCCCGAAGTGCAGGGAACTTTTGTTCGCCAGCAACTGCGTGGAAAAGGAAGTCTGCTGATTTCTTTTCTCTTTTTCCGTTTTTATTTTCCTCTCTCCAGCTACAGCCACAGCAGGTTCCTCGCGCGCCTCTGCCCCGCCAAATCCTTGCTTGTGAGCCACTTGTAGCCGGTGAATTCCTGCGATGGCTTTGCGGAATGCGCCTTGGCTGTCAATTTGAAAACAAGAACCGGGATGTAGATTTTCCTTTTTCTCGTGCCGGCGTTGAACCTTCGCTCGAAGAGGACCTCGTGTGCCTGCGCGTCGATGCCAGTCTGCCTCCTGAACTCCTCCGCAATCCTCGCCACGGGGTTTTCGCCCTTGAAAAGAAGCACGCAGGGCAGCTCCACGGTTTCAACGCCATCCCTGTTCTTCCTGCACAGGAACAGCGCGCGCTCGCCATCCTCAAGAAGCCCGCAGGCAAGCACTGACGGGGCCGGCGGCTGGATTTGCTTTCTCATTTCATCGCCTCAAAATTCCAATCCTGCGCCACGCGTTGCCCCCGCTATTGCGCCCCTTTGCTCTCTTCAGCCGCTTCAAAATCGTTTATTTCCTTCACGAGCCGCTTTGCAATCGCCTCGGCATCGTCTTTTTTCACGGACGCGCCGCCAACCGGCTTGTGCCCGCCGCCGCCTATTTTCTTCATGGCTGCGCCGACGTCATAGCCGCATTTTTTCCCGTAAATATTGTGCCCGACTGAAATTTTCACAGTGTCCTTGTCCTCGTTTTCGGAAAGGGGCATTATGCGCACAGAGCTTATCGCTTGGGGGAAAAGCGCATAGACAAGATAGTTATTGCCCCTCGGAAGGTCGCTTTTTCCGCGAAGGTCGGAATACGCCACCTTCCCCTCAATCACGGTGTTTTCCCTCACAAGTTTTTCGAACAGCGCAAAGTCCTCCCGGACATGCGCCACCCTTTTTGCGACTTTCTCATCCGCGAGGATTTTTTCCGCGTCCGGCGTTTTCCTGATGAGCGCAATCACGTGCCTGCGGTATTCGTCGTCCTCCTTTTTCGGAGCCGAGGATTCAAGCGTGTTTGAGAGCAGGAACCAGCCCGACGGGTTTTTCACCTGCGAAAGCTCCACCTGCCCGGAATCTATCTTGTCCACTTCGACAAGGGCGGCGGCGTATTTCTCAAGATAAGGATTTTCATAATAATCGTAAACAACGCGCGCGGCGCTTGGCGCGAGCTTCCAAGCCCCTTCAAACTTCATCCCTTCGCGCGGACGCGAGGATTCGTGGTGGTCGAACCACATGCCGCACCTCCTGTCATATGGGAGGTCGGCGATTATGTCGAACTCGTTCACGAATATCTTTCCCGCCTGAATCGAGCCGGGGTCCGCGAACTTGATTTCCAGCACTTCCTCTACGTCTGACAGGAGCGCGGCGCACATGATGCCGTCAAGGTCGGTATGCGTGATGAGTCTCATGGGAAAAGAAACATGCGTCAAGGATAAAAAACAGCCGCTGCTGTTTTTTAGAATCCGCAACGCATTGCGGATAAGATAAAAATAGGCGGGAAGGGGCGGCTAGTCTTTCTTCGCGCCCTTCTCCTTTTTTGCGGCGTCCGCGGCATCCTTGTCGTCCTTGTCCTTCTGGTCCTTGTCCGCCTTGGTCTTGGCGTTCCTAAGCACGTTCGCCGTGGTGCTTGGCCAGACAAGCTCGGTGGCTTCCTTGTCGCGGATGCCGCTTTTTATCAGGTCGCGGTATTTCTTCAGGCGGTCAATGTGAGTCTCTTCAATTTCTTCCTTTGCCTCATCAGCCATAACTACACCTCGTTGCCCGCTTTCCAAAAGAAGGGAGCAGCAAAATAACAGCCTAATAGCGCTCTACCACCATATAATCCCAGCAGTGCGGGCAATGAGTGGGCGCGAAGATGCCAAAATGCCGAAGCAGGTCCGGTATGGCTTTCCTTGCCATGCCGCAGGCATTCAGGCGCCGTACGCCGTTGCCGCAAACGCGCCTGCAACAACAAGCAGCAGGGCGGCAGCCATTATCATCAGCCTGAACTTGCGGGTTTCCGGCGCAAGCTGGTGCCACTTCTTTTCATTCTTCCATTTGCCCTTCATCGCCAGCCCCATTATCGAAAAGAAGATTCCCATCGCGAAAAACGCGAAATACGCCGGCTGCCCCACGGAGTATCCGAGCGGCAGCCCGACTGCCATCCAGCAAATCCCGACATAGAAAAGCGTCCTGAAGGACGTTTCCTCCTGCTTTCCCTTGGCGGGCGGCTTCTCCTTCCTGCCGGTCCAGACTACGTTCCCCAAGAAAACGAGCAGAAGTGCGATTCCAACCAGCATCCACGGGAATGAGACTGCCATCAGACCACCGCTATTGCATGCCCGCGCAACGCTTATACCGGTTTGCACGGGCGGGATACCGGATGAAATGTTACAAACGTATATATGGAGTTGCGCATGCTAACAAATCATGGGCAAGCAAAAATTTGGGACAAACTGCGGCAACAGGCAGACTTTCAGCCAGATGCTCGCCGGGCTTGAGAAAGATGCGGCGCGAAAGCCGTCCGCCACGGCATTCCAAAACAAGCTTGCGGGCGCGCAAGATGCCCAAAAGTCCAAGGACAAGGCGGTGGAAAAGGCGAAGGAATGCTTCGCGCCTTTCCTGAAAAACAACCACAACGCCGAAGGCAGGGTGGTCCGGGCGTTTTATGAAATCGCGGAATGCTACCTTGAAAACGGCGGCGCGCTTTCGGTTGATGCCCTGAGGCAGAAGTTCACCCGCGCCATGCCGCACCAGTCGAACATCACCGAGGGGCGCAAGCTGGTCTCCATCAGCTTCACCGCGCAGAAGGAAGTCCGTTTCGTTCTTGACCTCACCGAGCAGGCAAGCCCTATTTTCCTGTTCGCGGGCTGGCAGGACGACGCGCAGAAATTCTTCAACAAGTTCGACAGGAGCGTGTCCATCCAGGCGTCGCAAAACGGGAAAGCGGCGCTTTTCCAGCCGCTGAAGGATTACCTCTCCGAGCTTGCCAAGGAAAAGGGGAAGAACTGAACTACTGTTTTCCCTTCTTTTTCCCTTTCGCCTCTTTTTGGTATTCAAGATAGGAGTAAACGACTGAGAATATGGCAGCCGCAATCAGGACTGCGATTGATGCAATGAGCCCGATTTCAGGCATCGCAAGCCCGAGAAGCGCGATTATTCCCGCTGCCTTGAACATCTTGCCGGCAATCGCGTGCGTCTTGTCCCACACCCTCTCGCTTGAAAGCGTCCACGGGGGTTTCACTCCCACGAACCAGTTCTGCTTCGCCTTCTCCATCATCGCACCCGCGTAGTAGAACAGCACCGCAAACGCCGGAGCCATGAATTGCGTGAGGTTGAACTGGAAGCCGACGTTGTATGCGAGCGTGAGCGCGTAGATGTATGCCATGAATCCGATTATCAGCGCGACGAAATTGTCGTACTCCTTTTGGAACGCCTTGTAATTCTTCTTCATCGGATCAAGGAGCGGCAGCGCGTAAAACAGCCCGAGCATGAAAAGCGCAAGGACGGGCATGAAAAACGCCCCGAATCCCCTTTCCATGTGCCCGTCAACGTCACCTGCGGCATTCCAGTGCGAGGCGACTTTCTCGGGAAGCAGGGGGTAAACGTACAGCCCTGCCAGAAACGTGAGCGCGACTATCGCGATCGGGATGATTTTCGTATTTTTCATGCCATCACCTTTTCCTGCCGTTCTGCCCTGCCACGAATTTCAGGAACCGCAGCGCGGTTTTCATGTGCGTCATGGGCATTGTTTGGCCGGGCCTGTCGAAGCTCCCGAACACCACGGGGCCGAATGCGAATGACGGCGCGAGCTTCCCGTAAGCCACTGTTTCGTCGTGCCCGGGAAGATTCCGCACGCGCACGTTTTTGTCGCCGAATTTCCTGACCAGCGCCGCGCCCAGCCGCTTGGAGCGGCGGTCAAGATAGCCATCCACGTAGCAGTCCGTCTTGTCCATCATGCAGAACAATTCATCGTCGGTTTTGCTCCAGTCCGTCTTGTGGTGCGGTGCAAGAAGCTCGGGATAGGTGACGTCAATGGTCACGCACATCGCTGGCGCAAGCCCGAGCCGCTTCAGCGTGCGCGCCACCACCCGTGCGCTTCTTGCGAACACGCGCGGGTTTTTCGCGGCGATTTCCTCGGATGCGGTGAAGACGTGTATGGCGCATCCTTTTTTCGGCGCCCTCTGCGCGAGGAGGATATTGAGCGTGCAGCCCACGGCGTTGTCAAGCACTCCGGACGCCACGCGCCCGCCCCCGACTTTCGAGTGTTTCAGGTCGTGCCTGCTTATCCTCGGGTCCACGTCCATGTGCGAGGAGAAAAGGGCAAGGGGCTTCCCGCTTCCCTTCATCGTCCAGATGTTGCCGTGCGAATCTATTTTCGGCTCGCACCCGCGGCGCGCAAGCTCCCTGAAGATGTATCGCTGCCGCTCGCCTTTGAGGGTGTCCCCGTTGAAATAACGGCGCTCTATCTGCCTGAGGAGATGCTGCATGGGTGGGATTTTCGACCTAACCTCTAATAAGGATTGCCATCGTATACGCGTTTGATGAATGGTGCAACAGGGGCTGAAAAGGCTGACAAAACCGAAAAGTCTGAAAAATCCGAAAAAGCCGAGAAAAAGCGGCTGAAATTCCTATTTGTTTCCATAGACGCGCTCATCGGCGACCTCGCATGGCAGGTGAAGAAGGAGGGCCACGAGGTGCGGTACAACATACTCAACAAGGAGCAGAGGGACGTCTGCGACGGGTTCGTGGACAAGTGCGACTCATGGACGGACAACACCGCGTGGGCGGACGTCATAGTATTCGACGACTTCGGATTCGGCAAGGAAGCCGACGAGCAGAGGAAGGCGGGCAAGCCCGTCGTGGGCGGAAGCTCGTATTCCGACAAGCTTGAAATGGACCGCGAGTTCGGGCAAAAGGAGCTTGAAGCCGCGGGCATATCAATCATCCCTCGGTGGAATTTCACCTCGTTTGACGCCGCCGCGGAATTCATCATGAAAAACCCGGACCGCTACGTGCTGAAGCCATCCGGCATGGCGCAGAATGAAAAGGAGCTTCTTTTCGTCGGGCAGGAGGAGGACGGCAAGGACATCGTCGAGATGCTGCACCGCTACAAGAAGGTGTGGAGCAAGCAAATCAAGGAGTTCCAGCTCCAGAAATACATTTCCGGCGTGGAAGTCGCGGTGGGCGCGTTTTTCAACGGCAAGGAGTTTCTAAGTTCCATCAACGTGAATTTCGAGCACAAGCGCATGTTCCCCGGCGAGCTGGGGCCTTCGACCGGCGAGATGGGGACATCGATGTTCTTCACGACAAACAGCCCGCTATTCGACGCCACGCTTGCCAAGATGAAAGACAGGCTCGCAGCGTCGGGCTACGTTGGCTACATAGACATCAATTGCATAGTCAACTCGCGCGGCATTTATCCGCTCGAATTCACCTCGCGTTTCGGCTACCCGCACATTTCAATCATGATGGAGGGCGTGCTGTCCGAATGGGGCACGTTCCTCTACGGGATTGCGAAAGGGGAGAAGCCCGAGTTCCGCACCAAGCGCGCGTTCGAGGTCGGCGTGGTCGTCGCCGTGCCGCCATTCCCGTTCCACGACCCCGCGTCATTCAGGAAATATTCCGAGGACGCATCCATAATTTTCAAGAAGCCTGTTTTCGAAGGAATCCATCTTGGCGACGTGAAGCTGGACGACGCGGACTGGAAGCTCGCAGGCAACAGCGGCTACGCGCTCGTGGTCACCGGCTCGGGCACCACCATGGAAGACGCGCGGAACATGGCTTACAACCGCGTGAAAAACATCATAATCCCCAATCTCTTCTACCGCACGGACATTGGCAAACGGTGGGGCGAGGACAGGGACCGGCTCTCAATCTGGGGCTATATGTAATCCCGGCGGCGCGCCAAAATCAGAACACGCCGGTAAAAGCCCTGCAGAAATGCTTTTTCGCCTCGGAAAGCCCGGCTTTCCCGCCTGCAGTAAGCTCGTAAATGATTGTCTTGCCCTCCTTTTTCTCCTTTATCAGCCCGTGCTCCTTCAGGGCTTTCAATGCGGGGTAAATCGTGCCCGGGCTTGGCTTTTCGCCTTTCCGCCTGCCGATTTCGTCGGAAAGCTCCTGCCCGTGCATGGGCTTTTTCGAAAGAAGGAAGAGGATGAGGAAGGACAGCATGCCCCTCATGTCGCAGCAGTACCCCTTTGCCATGCTTATATCGTATGCCCGATACGTTTATATATTTGCTGTTTTTTATCTATCGCACGCCCGATATGTCCGGCCTGCTCGAACGCCGGATTTTGGGGAAAAAGAGGTGTAGGCATGAACGGATGTTGTGGAATCGACCATGGCGCCAGCACGTATGGCTGCTGCGGCAACAGGAGCTTCCTGACAAAGGAAGAGAAAATCGAAATGCTTGAAGAGTACCGCGAGTCGCTCGAGAACGAGGCGAAAGGCGTCGCCGAGCGGATTGCGGAATTGAAGAAGCACAACTGATTTTCTTCCCCATTTTTTCTTTTTTGTTTTTTATTTCCTATCAACGGTTTCCGAGGCGACCAAAATGACAATACCATTCAACACAGAATACGAGCGGCTGCGCGGCAAGGTCCGCCGCCCGTCAGGGGTTTCAGGCGCGCTTCTTCGCGCCATCAGGCGGCAGAACAACTGAGCAATCAGATGTGGCAGCTTTCCTTTCCCTGCTTCATCAAATATTTCTGGTGGTATTCCTCCGCCTCCCAGAATTTTTCTGCGGGAACAATCTGCGTTACAATCGGCGCGCGCCATTTTCCCGACGCTGCAAGCCGCTTCATCGACTCCCTTGCCGCCTTTTCCTGCGCCGCGCTGTGGAAGAAAATAGCCGAGCGGTATTGCGTGCCGACATCCGGCCCCTGCCTGTCCTTGGTGGTCGGGTTGTGGCTGTTCCAGAAAACTTCAAGCAGCGCGGCATAGCTGATTTTTTTCGGGTCGAATTCGATTTCCACTGCTTCGGCATGCCCTGTCTTATCAGTGCAAACTTCCTTGTAAGTCGGCTTTTCCGTTTTGCCCCCAGTATACCCAACCGAGGTTGAAATCACGCCGGCAAGCTTTCGGAATTCCTCCTCCACGCCCCAGAAGCAGCCGGCCGCGAATGTAGCTTTCTCGGTTTTCGGCATAAACACACCTATTTCTTTTCAATGAACGAAAGCGAAGCCGAATTTATGCAATACCTCTTGCCGGTCGGGGCGGGGCCGTCGTCAAAAACATGCCCGAGATGCCCGCCGCATTTCGCGCAGACGACTTCGGCGCGCACAATGCCCTGGCTTTCGTCTTTTTTCTCCCTTATCGCCTTGTTGCCTGCGGGCGCGAAAAAGCTCGGCCAGCCCGTGCCTGACTCGAATTTCTTGCCTGAATCGAAAAGCATGGAGCCGCATCCCGCGCAATGGTACGCGCCTTCCTTGTGGCTGTCCCAATAGATGCCGCAAAAGGGCGGCTCCGTGCCTTTCTGGCGGAGCACGCGGTATTGCTCTGGTGTGAGCTTTGCCTTCCATTCTTCTTCAGCGTCCTTCTTTGCCATGGAAAAAGAACGCCCAGCCACCATAAAAACCAGCACAATGACGGGGAAAGTAAGCCGCGCGCGGAGGAACTACATTTATATTACTTTTTAACCACAGTTATGCGATGCATAAGCAATTTTCCCCTAATACAAATAATGCTCCGTTGATAGTGTCCACGCTGCACGGAGACGTGAAAGTGAAAAGCAGCAAAGTTTTCGTCAAAATCGGCGACAAGTTCATCTCCAAGCGCAGGGAGCTTCTCATAGAGGGCGAGGAAATATTGCGCCCCAAGGCGGGCATGCCCAGAATCACCCTTGACATGGCTGACGAGGGGCTGCGCAACAGCAACAACCGCTATGTTTTGAGCCAGCACACGCTTTTCGAGCAGCACAACGGGACCAATTACGCCGTATTCCAGCAGGCGCTTCTGTCCGGCATGGCGCAAAATCAGGAACTCTGGCCCGAGCCGATAGCGAATGACGCGAAAATCACCGCGAATTTCGCTTCAGGGCAGCCCATACTGCTGGACTGCGCGCAGAGGGAGGCGGCAGCTGAATTCATCCGCGGCATTCTGGGCGCAAAAGGCGTGCTCAACCCGCTTACCAACCAGCCGATTTCAGCCGAGCACATAAAGGAGGGCTGGCTTGGCGGCACGGTAATCGCCCCCCGCCAATTCGAGAATATCGCAGGCGCGCTTCTTGAAATCGCGCCGAAAATGGAAAAGCTTCTCGCCAAGGAGTTCAACGAAGCATACCGCACCTATCTTGCAATCAGGCACAAAATCGTGGAGAAAGTCAACGGCATGTTTTTCTCGGAAAAACCCGCGGACTCCAATGGCAACGAGCACAATCACAATCATAATCACAACGGCAACGGGCACTCCATACACGTGGACGAGGAAGCCACGTATCTCGCCAATTATTTCGCCTCCAACGTCAGCAACCGCTTCTGCGTTTCCCGCGTAATCGGGATAAGGCGCCAGCCAAAACCCTCCAACGGCACGCTCGCCTTGCAGGATGGATTGCCCGTGGTGGACGAGATACTTGAAGCAAGCGTAATATCCGACAATCTTTCCCTCAAGCCAAAGGTGGAAATCGCGCGCGAATATTATGTTTTCGAGCGCGTGGTGCTCGGCCTGATGACGCGTTTCCTGATGGACAACAGCGAGGTAATCCCCAAGGGCGCGCTTGACAGCGAGAACAGCACGAGCAATTTCGTCTTCGACCTCAAGTTCGAGCTCGCCCACTCGCTTGGGTTTTCCGAGCCACACCTCTTGGAAGTTTCCAACAGGGTGAAGAAGCTGGATATCGCCCGCTCCTCATGCATCGGCTTTTACGAAATCGGTTCCGACAAGGGGCTTGTCAAAGCAGCCGATTTCCTCGCAGCGAAAATAAAGAGCGGCGAGATGGATTCCCAAAACAAGCTGCCGCGCGGCACCATACTGAAAATATTCGAGCACGAAAACCGCCTGCGCTCGGCGGTGCCAAGCGACCTCATCTACGCGAAGGTGCTGCTCGACGCAAGGAAGATAAAAAAAGACCGCTACGAAGCCGAAAAGGAGGAGTTCGAGCGCGGGCGGAGAGCCGGCACCGACGCCCGCAAAGGCATCCCGCTTGTGAGCTTCAAGGAGGAGGACAGGGAACTGCAGCGCATGTTCAAGGACAGGGAAGTGGAGCAGATGGTCGGGCAGTTCGCCTCGGCATTCACGGAATTTTCCGAGGCGAGGCGGCTTTTGGAGCAGATAGGCGCGGGCGAAGTGGCGTCCAGAAGCAAATACTTCTACGAGTTCGCCTTCAGCGTCCCGCCCCAGGAGTCCGCCCAAAACCAGTTCGGGCGAGGCATCGGGCTTCCATCCGGCGACGCGGTCGCCCACATCATCAGGCACTAGTTGAGCTGGCGGCGAACAAAAGCCGTCCAATTTATAAGCAGCCCCGCGATTGGAATATCGGTGATTGGAATGACTGAGAAACCGAACTATTCACTTGATACTGGGCCTATTGCAATGGCGCTCATAATGGCGGCGATACTTTTCTCATCCGCCTTCTATTTCGCACCGAGCAAGACCCAGATACTGTCGCAGCAAAACCAGCTGCACCTGCTCTCCGTTTCCGCGGATGCGAGCAAGGAAGTCACGCCTGACAAGGTTGAAATCATATTCTCCGTTGTCAGCCGCGGAGCCGACCCCACGGCAATACAGGTGGAAAACGATGCCAAGCTCAAGCAGATAACCGCTGCGATTGCGGCGCTTGGCGTGCCTACTGAAAACATCAAGACTGTCGGCTACTCGCTTGACCGCTGGCAGGAGTACAACGAAACCCAGAAGAAATACGTTGACATGGGCTACCAGCTCTCAAACTCGCTGCGCGTGGTGAGCTACGATGTGACGCAGGCAGGCAAGATTGTCAAGGGCGCAGTGCAGAACGGCGCGAATGACATATCGGGCATCACCTTCTCCCTTGCGGACTCCACTCAGAAGAAGCTCTACAACTCGCTCCTCCAGGACGCGGCAGCATCCGCAAAGGGCAAGGCAGACGCGATGGCGACCTCCGCAGGCGTGAAGATTGCGAGCCTCTCGTCCATGAACGAGGGCTACAACTATGTGGCGCCGGTGGCGAACTACAACTACCGCGACATGGCGATGGAGGCAAAGGCAGGCGCCGCGCCCGAAGTGTCGATTTCGGCAGGGCTGGTGAAAGTGATTGCAACTGTCAACGCGCAGTATGAAATCGCGGGCTGATTGCAAAACAGATTCCTTTTTTCAAAACGGCGGCGGGCGCCATTTTTTCGCCCGCAATCCCTCCTTTTTAAAAGCAAACACCAGTTTATCCCATCATGAAACCGGAACTTTTGGCGCCTGTCGGCAGCCCTGCATCGCTTCGTGCGGCAGTGGAAGCTGGGGCTGACTCGGTTTACATGGGCGCAATCTGGAACGCGAGGGTGCGCGCCCGCAATTTCACGCAGGACGAGCTTGCGCGCGCGATTGCCTACTGCCGCAAAAACGGCGTTCTGTCTTACATCACGCTCAACACACTCATTTTCGAAAAGGAAATGCCGCTTGTCGCGGAATACATCAAGTCCGTCTATGAAGCCGGCGCTGATGCGTTAATCGTGCAGGACTTGGGCGTGGCGAAAATGGCGCAGGAAATCGCGCCCGACCTGCCCATCCACGCAAGCACGCAGCTTTCAGTCCACAACTCCAAGACAGCGAAACTCTACAAAAAGCTCGGCTTTTCGCGTCTCATCCTTGCACGGGAAGTGTCTGTCGAGCAGGCAGCCATCATCAGGAAAAACAGCGGCGCGGAAATCGAGACGTTCTGCCACGGCGCGCTTTGCTACTCGTATTCAGGCAAGTGCTTCTTCAGCTTGGTGCAGACGCGCAGGAGCGCGAACAGGGGCGCGTGCGCGCAGATGTGCCGCTTCCCGTGGAAACTTTACAAGGACGGCACGTTCGTCAAAAGCGGCTATCTCACGTCCACAAAAGACCTCAACACCATTTCGCGCATTTCCGAAATCGCAAAAGCGGGAATCGGCTGCGTGAAAATCGAGGGCAGGCTCAAGGATGCCGCATATGTGCGCGGAGTGGTGTCTGCCTACAGGAAAGCGATTGACACCGGCGAGGCAGCCGACCTTTCATCATTCACTTCCAGAAGCTATACTGAGGGCTATCTTTTTGATGCACCAAGAAAAGAGAAACTCACCAATCCCTCCGCGCCCTCATTCTCAGGCATCCTTCTTGGAAAAGTGGACAGGGCTGACAGCAAGGGCGCGCACATAAAACTCTCCGCGCCCCTCAAGGTCGGCGATTCCGTGCGCTCAAGCTCAAGCGGCAAGATAATCGAAATATTCAGAATCTACCGCAAGGGAAAGGAAGTGCTTGAAGCGCAAGACGAGTGCAACCTGCTGATAAAGACAATAAAGCCCGGCGACACGCTCTACAGAGTGCCCCGCGCGCAAATCGAGGACGATTTCCTTTTGAAAATAGCGCCGCTTGCGAAAAGGAAGGCGCATCCCTACTCCTACAAAAGCCAGCCGCTTCATTTCGCCCCTCTCCCGCCCCTGTCCTATCTGTCGGACGCCGAGCAATTGCAACAGGACAGAAAAGGCGCGTTCGTTGTCAGGCTTGAATATGTGGATTCAGACCTGTCCGACGACGCTTCCCGCTTGGTAATCGACACGCCGCGCGTGGCATTCGATGACGAGCTTCCCGCGCTTGAAAAAAAGATGCGCGAAATTGCGGAGCAGAAGCCCCTTGCGTTCATGGTTTCCGAGCCTTCGCTTGTCTCGAATTATCCTTCAATACTCTCGCCTTACGCAAACATCACAAACACGCCTGCCGCCCGCGCGTGGCAGAAGTTCGGCAACATCCGTGCAGCCATCCCCTCGCCTGAAATTTTGCAGGCTGAGGCGGAAAACTCCGCGCTTGGCTTTGCAAGTTATCTGGATTATCCTCAGGAACTCATGATTTCGGAAAACGACCTGTTCTTCGAGCTTGGCGCAAAAGACGACGGGGGCAAATACGAGCTTGCGGACCCGAACGGCAACCGCTTTGAAATAGTGAAAAGCGGGGGAAGAACGATAATACTGAAAGGGCGATAGCTGCCTCAGATTATCTCGAAGTCCACGAACCCGTTCTTCGGGTCGAGGTTGACGAGCCGCGCCCTGACTTTCATGCCGACATGCAGCCGCCTCTGCCTGCTTTTGACGACCTTGCCTTCCACTGGCGGCTCAAGCAGCCGCGCATAAGTCCCCTTGTCAGACGCGCCCGTGACAATCGCGTCGAGCACCTGCCCCAGTTTTCCTGCAAGCAGCGTCGCGGCTTCCGCCTTTGTCATGAACCTCTCGACTTTTTTCGCCGCGCGCTCGCGGTCAGTGCACCACGCAGCCGCCTTTTCCAGCTCGTCCTTGCCGTACGGCGAGGGGGAATTTTTCAGCGCGGCTTTCAGAAGCCGCTGTATTATCAGGTCAGGATAGCGGCGGTTGGGCGCGGTCGCGTGCGTGTAGCTTGTCACCGCAAGGCAGAAGTGCCCGATGGGGTGCTTGCTGTCGTACATCACGTATTCGCCAGCTCCGAGAAGCTTGACCATGGTAAGCGACAGGTCGGGGAAGCGTTCAGGGTCCGCCTTTTTCATCCTGTCAAGGAAAACCGACAACGCCTTTGCGTTGGGGTATCCCGGCAGCTTTGTTCCGTGCGCCGCGGCAATGCCCACTATCTCCGACCAGTATTTCGGCGTGCGCACCACTCGCTGTATTGTCGGGATGTTCGCCTTTTCCAAGTAGCCTGACATCACGCCGTTCGCGCCAATCATGAAGTTCTCGATTATCCTCCTCGCGCGGTTTTCCTCGACAACGACCAGCCCGAGCACGCGGTCGTTTTCCACAACCGCCCGCGCTTCGAGCGTTTCCAAATCAAGCGCGCCCTGCCCCATCCTGTACCTGCCGAGCCGTGTCGACGCCTCGTCCTGAAGCCGCACCTGCGCCTGCAATCCCGGCATGGTGCCGACAACAGCCGGCATGGGGCCCTCGTTGTCCAGCCACGCGCCGATCTCCTCGTAAACAAGCTTTGCCTTGTTCTTTACAATAGCCGGGTATATTTTTCCCGGGCGCACGTTGCCCCGCTGAAGCACGGTGAACTCAATTACCATGGCGAGCCGGTCCTGCCCAAGCGCAAGCGAGGATAGCCCCTTGGACAATTTGTCCGGAAGCATGGGATAGATTTCCACGCCGGTGTAAACAGATGTCGTGTTCGCCCTTGCGTGCATGTCAAGAATCGAGCCTTTTGGCACAAACGCGTCCACGTCGGCAACAGCCACCTTCACGTGTATCTCGTTGTTCTGCCCGCGCTCGCAATATTCTATCTGGTCCAAGTCCTCGGTGTCGAAATTGTCTATTGATGACCATAGAAGATGGCGCATGTCGGTTGCATTCTGCCTCGCGCGCTCAAGTACCCTGTCATCGAGCGAGTCGGCTGCAGCCATGACTGCGGGAGTGAATGCGGATTCGAACCCGTATTTCCTCATCGCCTTCCTTGCGATGGACTTCAGGTCGACTTTTTCCATGTCCGGCTTGCGGAAGCGCTTTCCCTTGCCGCCCTCCCGGAATTCCTGCCTGCCGCCGAATCCGGGTTTTTGCGCGCCGCCCGAATGGAAGTTCCGCCATTCCGAGAATGCGGGTTTCCCCGTGTTTCCACGGAAATCCCGCCCGCCCCTGCGAGGCGTTCGCCCTTCATCCCTTCCGGGCGCCCGTTCCCCTCTAAAGCGCTGGGGGCGGGAATCTTCCCTTCCAAACATGCCTTCGTTGCCCTGCCTGAAATCCTGCCCGCCTTCCTTCCGGTAAGTAGTATTGGGCAATCTGGAGCCGTCCTCGCGGGCTTTCCTCTTCCACGCATAGGGATTGCGCGCGTCCCCTCTTCTTGGATTGCGCTCTTCACGATTGAATTTCCTTCTGCCTGGCATGGAATTGCTTCTGCGCGAAGGATTAATAGCGTAATGACGCGCCCGCTACTTTTTTCCCGCTCTCTTCACGTGCCAGTCGTCTTTTTTCCTCGCAAGCTTCCTTAAGCTCGGATACGGCTTTTTCTTCGCAACCGGCGGCTCGTCTTTGTGCATCTTCGCCATGCTATTCCCAACGGACAGATAGAATATTAAACAATCCACGAGGATTCCACCTATGGGAGACTCAACACACGTTCCAAAGAAAGTTTTTTTCACGAAAGGAGTGGGCACGCACAAGGACAAGCTGACCTCATTCGAGCTGGCGCTTCGCGACGCGGGAATCGAGAGGTTCAACCTCGTCACGGTTTCAAGCATCCTTCCTCCGAACTGCGAAATAATCCCCAAGGCAAAGGGGCTTCCCATGCTCAGGGACGGCGAAATAGTATTCGTGGTCATGTCAAGAAATGAATCCAACGAGCACAACCGGCTCATCTGCGCCTCTGTCGGCGCGGCGATACCCGCTGACCGCTCGCAATACGGCTACCTGAGCGAATACCACTCGTTCGGCGAAACGGATGACAAGGCGGGCGACTACGCCGAGGATTTGGCCGCGTCCATGCTCGCGTCCACCTTGGGCGTCGAGTTCGACGTGAACCAGAGCTGGGACGAGAAGGAGGCGCTCTTCAAGATGAGCGGCAAATTCGTGAAAACAACCGACGTTTCCCAATCCGTTGTCGTGAACAAGCAGGGCGAATGGACAAGCGTTGTCGCGGCAGCCGTGTTTGTCCTCACCGAGCATGAAAACCAGCCAGTGGAAAAGCCGGCTGAAAAGCAGAATGGGGCGGCGCAAAAGCAGTAGCCGGGCGGAAAGCCGGCTGAAAAGCAGTAGAGTGATATTATGGAAGCAATGGGACGGGCAAATTCCGACGGCGTGGTGGACGAGGTCATCCAGCTCACTGCCAGCCAGATTTCAAACAAGGAGCAGCAGAGGAAAATGGGCAAGATAGCCGCGGCATTCGGATTCCTCGTCATCGCTATCAACATAGTCGACTACATGATGGGCTGGGAAGCGGTTGCCGACGCAACAACCATACTCGGCTGCGCGTTCGCGCTTATCGGTTCGTATTACGCGCTGAAGAAGTAGCCCTGCAGCCATCCGCCGCCCTATATTTTCGTGCGCCCGTCCATCTTTTCCATGAATCCGTAGATGTCGTCCCAGATGTCCTTCTTCCTGTTTCCTGCCAGTACCCGCGCGGAATTGTTCAACGACGGCTGGAAATACGCGAGATGGCGCGCGAAGCGGTCGTCAATCAGCAGGCAGTAGCACCAGTCCTCGGCTTTCCGAATCCCCCTTCCCATTGCCTGCACCGACTTGATGGTTGCCGGAAGCACCGACGCCAGTTCAGAGGCTTTTGCCCTGCTTTTGAATTTCCCCTCAAGATACCCCTCGTATGCGTCATGCCTTGCATCCGGCTTGGGGAACGGGAAGCCGGCGATGATGATGAGCTTGAATGGGTTGTTCCTGAAATCCATGCCCTCTGAATACGAGCCGCCGATTACCCCGTGGAACGCGACTGGCTTGTCCGAGAAAGTCCGCGCCTCAATCCTTTCCTTCCTCTCGCCGATTCCCGCGTGCTTCTCCCCCCGCATTTCAGTCTCGTGCCTGAAACCGTGCAGCACAAGCTCGTCTTTCACAACGCGCAGATACTCGTATGAAGGGTAGAATATCGCGAGGGAATGCGGGGCGCATGCGCGCGCGGCTTCGTCTATTATGGCAGCCATCGTTTTCACTCCCTTGCCGTCCGCGCGCTCGCGCTGGCGGGAGGAAACCCAGTTGCAAATCATCACGCGCTTCCTCTCCGCGTCGAACGGCGAGAGGTACGCGCTTTCCTCAAGCTTCATCGCCCTTGCCGCATCAATCCCCAGCAATTCGCAAATCCCGCGCTTTCCAATCAGCGTGCCGCTCATGAGGACCGCGGAATGCACTTCTGCAAACGCCTTTTGCGCGATAATCGAGGGGTCGAACAGCGCGCAGCGGAGCCGGAACATTTCCAAATCGGGCGAAGTTTTCAAAAAAACGCCGTATGCGGGATTCCCCGTGGCTGCGGCTTCGGCGGAGTGAAGGAATGCGGCAAGCTCGGAGAGATGCGCCAAGCCATCCACGTCCATGCTTATGCCCTCGCCGCCCTTTGCGAATCGCAATCTTACCTCGTCGGCAATCATCCGCAGGATTGCGGAGAGGGGCGGCGTTTTTCCGCCCATTGCAGCTTCCGAAAGCCCGTGCGCAGCCAATCTGTCAGGATGGAATATCGCAAGCGCTTCTTTCCCCAGCCGCATTTCCTCCTTTGCCGCATCCGCGCCCTCAAGCATCTTCCGAAGCGCGGGCGAAAGGGCGTTTTTCAGATAGCCGGCAACTCGGTTTGCCATTGCAAGCATTTCCGGCTCTTCGGAAAAATGTTTCTTGGAGTCGCTTATCGCCTTCAGGGCGTTTTTCATGGTCTTTTCGCCAATCTGCCTTGCGTTGATATCCATTATGCGCTCAGGGAGATTGTGCGCCTCGTCGATTATCACGTCGCATTCCGAAAGAGGGCGTCCGAGCCGCGAGAGGAATGCCCCGCATATTCCCTCTTCGAACAAATAGGTGTAGTCGCAAACGATTACGTCCGCATTGCCGACCGCCCCGAGCGCGGCGTAGTGCGCGCAGTAGAATTCCTTTTTCGAGCGCTCCACGCTCTGCGTCGCGCTTATGGGCGTTTCCAGAAGCGACTCCACGATGGATGGCTTGGGGCGCGCGTATTTGCATCTTGCTATTTCGCACAGAAGATAGGGCGAGTCGTCGGACGGGTCCTGCGCGCGAAGAAGGCACATTCTCGACTTTGAAATCTTGTCCACAACCCTGAGGGTTGGCGAAAGCGGGCGGATGGCTGCAAGCGCCGCCTTCCTGTTCGCAATTATCGCATTCGCCTCAATCATTGCCTGTATGTGATGCGAGTTGCGGTGCGTGAGGAACAAGACCTTCCTTCCAGCCGGAAGCGCGGCTTCAAGAACGCCTGAAAGCGACGCCGCTGTCTTGCCTATTCCGGTTGGCGCATTGGCGAAAAGTATCTTCCCGCTCTCAGCGACAGTCCGCGAGTCGTTGTAGAAGTCCAGCTGCCCGCCCCGAAGCTTCGAGTGGGGGAAAAGCGAGTGCGCTGGCGTGTCAATATCCATCCAAACCGCGCAAGTAAGGATGGGGAATTGATAAAAAACAGCACCAACGCCCCTATGCCGTTTTATATATTTATGTCCATAAATACGATTATGGCAGCAGCCAACCGCAACCCCGCCGCGCTTTTCAGGGCGCTTGGCGACGAAACCCGCTTCAACCTCGTAGCCGCGCTTTCCGATGGCGAGAGATGCGCCTGCAAGCTGCCCTCCATAGTAAAGAGGGCGCAGCCCACGGTTTCCCTGCAGCTCAAGTATCTTGTGAATGCAGGCGTGCTGTCCGCGCGGCGCGACGGCAGGAAAATTTTCTACAAAATAAGCGACAAGCGGGTGCTTCGGCTCCTGAAAACCGCAAAAGGGGGGAAACAATGAAACTTTTGATTCTCGGCTCGGGCTGCCCCAACTGCAAGCGGCTTGAGGAAAACACCAAAAAAGCCGTTTCCGAGCTTGGGCTCAAGGCAAGCGTTGGCAAGGTGACCGACTACGCGAAAATGGCGTCCTATGGCGTGATGAGCACGCCCGCGCTTGTCATCGGCAATAAAGCCGTGCTGTCAGGCAGGGTGCCATCAGTTGCCGAACTCAAGGAAATACTGGAGGAGAATCTCTGATGCTGCAGGAATTTGCCGACTGGCTCACCTATTCCGTTCTCGGGCTTAAGCCCGAAACGCATCTTGCAGAAGCGGCGAACTTCTTCATCTACGACTCGATAAAAGTCACGCTGCTTCTTGCAATCGTGATTTTTGCAGTTGCAATAATCCGCACTTTCATCACGCCGCAGAAGGTGAAAAAGTGGCTCGGCAAAAGGCGCGAGGGCGTCGGCAACATTCTTGCCGCGCTTCTTGGCATCCCGACGCCTTTCTGCTCCTGCTCCGCTGTCCCGCTTTTCATCGGGCTTGTGGATGCGGGCGTGCCGCTTGGCGTTACATTCTCGTTCCTCATCGCCTCGCCTTTGATAAACGAGGTTGCGGCAACTCTTCTGTTCGCCATGTTCGGCTGGCAAATTGCCCTGCTTTACATCTCCTCTGGCTTCGTAATCGCTGTTGCCGCAGGCATAGTCATCGGCAGGATGAAACTTGAGGGGGAAGTCGAGGGCTTTGTCTACAAAGTGCACGCAAAGCTTGTGAAAGAAAAGAAAATGGGCTGGAAAGAGCGGATAAATTTTGCAACCGGCGAATCGAAAAGCCTGACGCTTCGCGTCCTTCCCTATATACTAATAGGAATAGCCATCGGCGGCTTGATACACGGGTATGCACCCGCGGACTTCCTTGCCGGCTTTTCAGGCAATCCCTTTGCCGTGATAATCGCCGTGCTTGCAGGCATACCCCTTTACTCCAACGCGGCTGGCATGGTTCCCATTGTCGGAGTATTGATTTCAAAAGGAGTCGGGATGGGAACCGCGCTTGCGTTCATGATGAGCGTAATCGGGATTTCCCTTCCGGAAATGATACTGCTGCGCAAAGTCCTGAAGATAAAACTCCTTGCGGTGTTCGTGGCGATACTGTTCGTTTCCTTCGTGATTATCGGCTATCTTTTCAACGCGCTTCTGGGTTAGGCGCGCGCTTCCAATCGCTGCGGTTGCGCGCCCGCTCCGGCAATTTCGACTTTTACGCCGTTTTTCTCCGCAAGGCTGTTGAGGAGAGCGCCGAATTCCCGCGCGAGCGGAAGCTCGAAGTTCCCAATGTCCCTCTTCACTCCGTCCTGCAAAATATAGACCGACTTGAAATCCGCGCTTACCTTCACGAATTCCTTTTCCTCGACAATTACTATGAGCGCAAGATTTTTCTCGTCAAACTCGCAGCGCGCGCCAGTGAGCTTCGCCCCGTCCGCGGAAATGACTTTCTCGAATGCGGACTTCAAAAGCGCAAAGCCGTTCTGCCTCTCCTTCCTGTCGCGCAGCTTCTTTGTGATTTCGCCCATGTTTATGATGAGAAGCTCCGCCGTCTTGTTCATCTCCTTCAAAACGCCCTTGCTCGCATCGTTGTTCTTGCCGAACATGTGTTGCAACGTAGTAAGCACATCAGGATTGCCCACGTGCATAGTCTTGATTCTCTGCGGACCTTTGTCTCCTTCGCCTGCCATACTCCCACCCCTCGCCTTTATCTGCGACAAAGTCTTTAAAATACAGGGTGCGGCGCAGAAATGAAAAATAAAAAAGGAAAAAGAAGAAAATCAGGCGGACTTCAGCGCGGCGTTGAGTTTCTTTTCAAACTCCGCAGCCGCTCCCTTGGGGAGCTCCTTGCCCGCCATCTTTGCCGCGTACATCGAGTGCACGTATTCATAGGTGAGATTCGCCACCTTGTCCATGCCCTTGCCGTTCTTCTTCTCGATTATCTTCTCGATTTTCCGCTGCAGGACGGCAAACCATGCCTTGTCCGAGACATCCACCATCATATCTCCGAAGCTCTTCGGTTTTTCGCAGTCGCATTCACCGCAGCATTCCCCGTCTTTTTCATCGTGCTCCATAATCACACCTCGCAGCGGATTTCCTGCCGGCGCTTAAAAAGCGGAATCGCGCGTTTTTGGGTAATCAGGCGGGCGCGTCAATCAGGACGAATTCCGATTTCTCTTCCGCTTGCACAAGAAGCTTTTCCTCATCCGCGATTCTCGCCTGCTCTTCCCTTGCGACCGCCCTGCCATTCACATTGACCTTGCCTTCGGCGACATAAAGCAGGAGGCGCCTGCCCTTGCCTGAGGCGTGCGTCACTTTTTCCCCTTTGGACAGGGCGCAGCGGTAGACTGTCGCATCCGCGTTGATTTTCGCCGCCCCTTTTTTCCCCTGCCCTGATGCCATCGCAAGAAGGCGCCCCTTCCATCTGCCTGCCTGGAATTCCTTCTGGTTGTATTGCGGCTCAAGCCCCCACTTGCGCGGCTTTATCCATATCTGGTACGAGTGCAGGGGGGCGTCCCCGTAATTCGCCTCGGAGTGCGTGATTCCGGTGCCGGCAGTCATTGCCTGCACGCCCCCCGCCCCCACTGTTTGCCGGTTTCCCATGGAGTCCCTGTGGGTTATTTCGCCTTCAAGGACAACCGTCACGATTTCATATTCCGCGTGCGGGTGCAGTGGGAAAATGCCCTTGGGCGCGATAAAGTCGTCGTTGAAAACCCTGATTGCTCCCCACTGCACGTTGGAGGGGCTGAAATACTCCGCGAACGAAAAAAGGAAGCAGGTCCTGAGCCATGCTCGCGCCTCGCAATGCCTGCCCGATGCAGGGATGAGCACGAACATAAGACCGCTTCGGGATGGCGCGGCAGGCTTTAAACCGGTTTTTACCTAAATAAGTTAGCCCCTTCGCGCGCGGGCCGCCCGAAACCCCTATAAAGGGTGTATCCGGAGCGTTGATTGGTGGTTTGGTGAAATCCGTTTTGATAGTGCTTATCGCGTGCGCCCTCCTGATTTTCGGCTGCACGGCTTCCCCTGCTCCGGCACAGCCCGCGGGCAACCAGCAGGCGGCGCCGGCACAGCCGGCGGCAACCGGGCAGCAGCCTCCTGCCGACCAGGAACAGGGGCCATCCGCGAACGTGACCGCCCCGCTTCAGGAACAGGAGCAGGACTATACCTGCGCTCTCTCGCTTTCCCCCGCAACGATTTACGGCGGAGAATCGACCGACGTCGGTTTCTCGGTTTCGGCAAAAAGCAGCCATGTCTTCACCTACAACTGCGGCGATGAAATACTGGAAATATCAACAGGCGGGCTTACAACCGGCTCGCGCCTCTGCCAGTTCAATACCGACGGCAACGTGTCTGTCTGGATAAAGGCGGACGGCAGGGTGTGCGCCATGAAAACGCTCACAGTCCTCCCGCGCGAACAGGGGCGAAGCTGCAACGCCACGCTGACCTCCAAGGACGATTCAACGCACCTCTACAACTTCCGCGTGAACTTCAAGGGCTTCGAACCATCCGACAACATCACGTGGGTTTGCGACTTCACGACCACGAACAAGGGAATCGGCGGCAGCAAGAGCGGGCAGTGGCTCTACCAGGACCTCTCCTGCGACTATGTCGACGTTCCCCGCAAGGACACGATAGACATTTCAATCGCCGGCGTGGAATGCGCGAAGATTTCCACGAGATGATTTGAAAATGCCAAGGAAAAAATCCGGCGCGCTTCGCGCGATATGGGATGCGTGGGTGTGGCTGTCATCCCATCTTCTTTCCATCCCCTACTTCGCGGCAGTCCTAATCATGAGGGCAGCGGACTGGTGCGTGGCAAAATGGTCCGAGCGGGCGAAGAAGGCAGGCGTTGTGAAGCATCAGCCCAAGTCCGGTGCGGCATATTCCCCCCTCTGCCTGCAAAACAGGGTTTCCCATACAGGCTCGCTTGCTGAATTCGAGCGCAAGCTCCTATCCTCCGACAGCACAATCGGGCTGGTGTTAGGCGCGCGCGGCAGCGGCAAGTCCGCGCTTGGCATGCGGATACTGGAGAACGTGTCTGCAAAATCCGGAAGGAAAGTGTGCGCCATGGGGTTTGACCCCTCCTCGCTTCCCGCGTGGATAACGCCGGTCAACAGCGTGGACGAGGTCAAAAACAGCGCGTTTCTGCTGGTGGACGAGGGCGGGATATCCTTTTCCTCGCGAAGCGCGCTCTCCTCGGCAAACCGGCTCCTCTCCTCGCTTCTCTTCGTCTCAAGGCACAAGGGGATTTCCGTGCTTTTCATCTCGCAGAATTCCGCGAACCTCGAGGTGAACGCAATTCGGCAGGCGGACTTCCTGCTTCTTTGCAAGCCCTCGCTTCTGCAGAAGGATTTCGAGCGGAAGATAATCGGGAAAATATATGACGCGGCGCGCGCGGGGTTCGAGTCCCTCTCGCAGGAAGGGCGCCATTCCACCTACATCTATTCCGACGAATTCCGCGGCTTTGCCGCAAGCAGCCTGCCCTCATTCTGGAGCGAGAAGGCGAGCAGGGGATTCGAAAACCGCAAGCTCGGGTAAGGCGGAAAATCGCACTGTGCGGATGGCAGCTGTCGCCGCTAAGAGGCGCCTCTCCTTATCTGGAATGCGTCGGACAACCCGTTGCCCACTATGCACGACACCGTGTTGTCGGGCTGGTATGTGCACTCCTCTGACACAAACGCCAGGTAATCGTTTTGCCCGAGCTTCGAAAGCTCGCCATATAGCGCAATAGCTTCCGCCCCATTATCAATCTTCAAGGTCAGGTAGTACGCGTCGAGGCTCTGGTAAAAGCCGTTCAGGGTGCCTTCCACCTTGCTTTTCCCGTTTTTCTTGGCATACACCGTGACATAGTGCATGCCACCGAAGCCATAGAACTTGGCCAGATAGATGTCTCCGGCATCGTCCATGCTTATTGAACCGCTCATGGAATTTGGCGGAAGGTCGCCCAGCCCCAGTATGGTGCTTGATGCCTTGTCAGTGCCCTTGCCGCTGGTGGTGTTTGTCAACCCCTTCACCGCCTGCACTATCTGCGCGGTAATCGAGCTTTTGCATATGGCACCGCCCCCGATTTTCGTGCACGTCAGGTCCTTGCAGCACACCGCGCCATCGCACGACTGCCCCTCGCTTGCGCACGTTGCGCCGGTTTTCACGCACTCGCCACTGATGCAGGTGTAGCCTGTGTTGCACAGCATTTTCGCCTCATACACATACCCGTCCTTGCCGCAGTAATACTCGTAAACCGTCTTGTTGTCGACGCAGTAGTCGCCCTTCTGCTGATGCAGCTTTGTCGAATTGTAGATGCCATTGGTATAGCCGATTCCGAACATGTACGCGCCGGCATCGGTTTCGCTGCACTTCACACACTTGCCGTCACTGCAGACCGACTTCTCGGTGCAAGGATAGCTGTTCCAGGTGACGTCCCCGTATTCGCAGAAGTATTTTGTCGGATTATTGCTCCACTGGTCGCATTTGTCAACATAGTCTCCGCATACCATTCCCTGTTCCGCGTCCCAATAGTGGCAGCCCGTCACGGTTGCCTTGACTGAAAGGTCCGCCCCGTTGTCCGAGTCTACGCAGCTCTTGCTTGCTGCCGCAGCCTGGGGAGTTACGCAGGCGCCGGCATTGCAGACCAGCCCCGTGTCGCAGAAATAATCCCCGAACGTGATTTTCCCGTCCTTGCACATCACTTCCTGCGCGTACTCGGCCGAAATGCAGGTGTCGGCGTATGTGCCGCAGACCGTCTCCCCCTCGGAATCCGTGTGGCAGCCGGTTGCGCTTCCCCTTACCTTGCTGTTGAAGCCGCCGTCCCCGTCCACGCAAGCAATCTGCGTGCCCGTTGTCACAGTGGCCGTTCTCTCGGTTCCCGTGCTTCTGCTGCTGTTTGCAGCATTGGCATCAGCCACCGCGAAAAACACCATGCACGCGCAAACAACCAAAAACAAGCCAGGTTTCAAGTCCAAAATCCCACCCGGATTCCACTTGTCATCCTTTGTTTATAATTTTATCCGCCGACCCGCCCGGGCGGCCGTGCAATGCAGCCGCTGCCCGGCGATATGCAACAGAAGCCGCCCCGTCGGGCTCAGATGCGGGAATTGCCTCTGCCCGCCAAATTTCGGGTTCTGCGACACGCCGCATGAGCGCGTGAACATCACGGGCACGCCAGCATACTGCGCCGACGAGCTTCTGATGCCGCAAAAGAAAGACAACACGGCTTGCGCAAACGGATACGAGTGCCTTGCTGACGAATGCAGGAACATGAAATGCTACAACAGGCAGAACGACGCCTTGCAGCTTTTCATAGACTGGATGCAGGAATTGTTCGGATACCGGAAATGAAATCCTGCGGCGGCGCACGCGCAGATATTGCACCTATTTAAATCCGCGAGGAGAATGCATTCCATGGAGTATGTGCTTGAGGCTGAAAACCTCGGAAAAATATACGGGAAAAAAGTCGTGCTCCACGGCTTTTCGCTCAGGATAAAAAAGGGCGCCATATTCGGGCTTTTGGGCCCCAACGGCGCGGGGAAAAGCACGTTCATACGCATTGTTTCCGGGCTTGAGAATCAGGATTCAGGGGCACTGAACCTTCTTGGCGCAAAAGCCGGCAAGGGCAGCAGGCGGCAGCTTGGCGTCGCGCCGCAGGAAAATTCCATCTACCCTCTTCTTACCTGCATGGAAAACCTCACTTATTTCGGCTCGCTTTACGGCGTCACCGGAAAAACCGCGCACGGGCGCGCAACCGCGCTTCTCGAACAGCTTGGCTTGTCGGACAAGAAAAACGCCGTCGCAGATTATCTGAGCGGCGGGATGAAACGCAGGCTCAGCCTCGCCTGCGCGCTCATGCACAAGCCGAAAATAATCATGCTTGACGAGCCGACAACAGGGCTTGACCCCGCGACTCGGATAAAAATGTGGGAAACCGTGCGCAGCGTGGTCCGCGAGACCGGCGCCACGCTCATACTCACCACTCACTACATGGAGGAAGCCGAGGCGCTCTGCGGCAGGATAGCGTTCGTGAACGCCGGGCAGGTCGTTGCCGAGGGCACGCCAAACGAGCTGAAGAAACGGGTGGGCAAGGAGATAGTGAAGCTCTCGACAGTGCCAGGCAAGGCGGAAAACATCACCCGGATAATCAACGGAATCGGCAGGATAGACAACGTGACCTCCACAGAGCACGGCGTGGTGGTCGAGGGGAGGGACATCGCATCCAGGCTGCCTGAAATCGCGCGGGCGCTTGAAAAAAACGGCGAAACAGTGGTGGAGATGTCGGTTTCACGCCCGTCGCTCGAAGACGTGTTCCTGAAGATGACCGGGCTGAAATTGAGGGAAGTCAACAAGACCGAAGCCGGAAAGCGGAATTGAATTGATATTGCAAGATGAGCAGAATTGAACCTGCCATGCGGAATTGAAATGATTGCAAGGTGAATGGATTTGAACCTGCCAAGCGAAATCGAGAAGGATGCGAAGCAATTCCTGCGCGAGGGGCGCACTCTCTCCCTTTTGGTAGCGGCACCGCTTCTGGTCCTTCTTGTCATGGGTGGGATTTTCTCCGGGGACTCCACGCTCATGGGCAAAACCGCAATCGGCATATGCGACCTGGACAACAGCAACGCTTCAATCTTTTTCGTAAACGGCATAATGAACAGCAGCGAAATCATAAACTACGGGAACGGGGCGGATTGCAGTCCAAGCATGGAAAAGGACGTGCGCTCGGGCAAGCTCGCCGCCGGGCTCGTGATTCCCGCGGGATTCGGGGCGGGAATGGAGCAGGGCGACACGCAGAACATGTCGTTGCTTCTCGACAATTCGCGCTTCCAGGTTTCCCCCTCAATCGAGGCGGCGATAAAGGCGAACGTGCAGGCGACAAACCAGCGCATAGGCGCGCAGTTCATAAGTTCCGTCTGGGCGCAGCTTGACGACGCGAACGCAAAGCTCGGCGCGATAACCTCCGACTTGAACGAAACGCGCGAGCGGGCGTACCAGATGAAGTCAGACCTCGAGAAAACCGCTGACTCGCTCAATTCGCTCAATATCCAAAGCGTGCGGGACGAAATAACGCTTGCGAACAGCACAATCGCGCTCACACTCGTTTCCCTTGACACTGCACAGAGCAATCTCACCCAGATAGAATCCAATTTCGCGGACTACCAGTCCACGCTTTCGCAAACCGAGGCTGACCTGGTCAGCATAAACAACACGATTGCGAACATAAGCGGCTACGTGCGCAACGCCAAGGGCGCGATGAACTGCTCCAACCCGATATTTTTCGCGGCGTGCGCGCCGCTCGATTCGCTCAACGCGACTGTGGAAAACGCCAGCGCATCAATCGGGCAGCGGCTTGAGAAGGTAAGGAAAGCCCAAATCGACCTTGCTGCGGCGAACAGGACAATACAGGAATTCAAGGCTACCATTGCCAGCGCGAAAGCCGGCGCGAACGAATCAATCGCAAGAATAGAGAACATGCAGGACTTCGTAAGCCAGCTTGAGGACAACAGGGCGGCGTCACTTCTGACTCTCAAGGAAGTTGACAAGTCGCTTGACGAATTGGTGATAAAGACCTACGAGCTTGAGCTGATAATCTCAAACAGCCGCGGGCAAATAAGCGAAGTCACCTCCCGCTCGCCGGATTTCATCATTTCCCCCATGCTCGCGCTGCCGGACTACCTGTTCGGCAAGCGCCCGTTCTTCGAGTTCATGCTTCCAAGCGTGCTCCCGCTCATCCTGATGTTTGTCACGCTTTTCCTGTCCTCGACCTCGCTTGTGAAGGAGAAATACGGCGGCACGCTCGCGCGCGTCTACACCTCGCAGGTGAACCGCTTCGAATACGCAGCGACAAAAGTGATAAGCTTCACAATAGTCCTTATCCCCGAAGCAATACTCCTCGCGCTTGTGGCGTCAGTATTCTACAACATGTTTCCCGTGACCGACGCGCAAACGTGGTTTTACGTGCTTCAGGCGCTGGTCCCGCTCATACTCGCATTCGTTTCCATCGGCATAGTAATTGCAATCTACTCGGAATCCGAGGCAACCGCGTTCCTTGCGTGCCTCGTGGTGGGGCTGCCGCTCCTTTTCATGAGCGGGCTGTTATTCCCCTTCGAGTTCATGCCGCCCCTGATTGCTTCAGTCGGGCTCCTCTCCCCTCTCACACAGGCAGTGGTGAGCATGCAGGCGACTCTCATCTACCACTCCTCGCAGTTCGCAAGCTCGTTCGCGCTCCTGATTTATTCCGTTGCATTCACGCTGTTTGCAGCGCTGTCGCTGAAAAAATAGGATAAGGCAGGGAACAGGATTTCAGGCAGGAAAGAGCGTGGCTGGACTACCTGAAAAAGCAGCTTGGATGCTTATCGCTGCAAAACCTGATTCTTGGTCTGCCCGCAGGCGCACCGCTTTACAGGTGATGTGTACTTCTTCCAGCAATATCCACAGCAATAATTACCCATCGTTTCACCTAGCAGGTTATCGTAGCCTTCCGCAAATCCGCGCTTGTTTTAGTTGCCGTTGAGATAAGGAGCTGTCAGAGGTACGTAGCATAGGCGTATTAAGGAGCCGTACTGCCTATTCTTCCGATACATCAAGCCGCCCGGCGCGCGCCTATGCCTGCGCGTATTTGACTGACTTTTCCACCTGCCGTGCGGCGTGCCCCCTGTCAGTGCACCATTTGGCAAGCTCGATAAGCTCGCCCATGCTGTATCTCGGGGCAATATGTGCCACTGCCGCCTTCAGCAGCCGCTGGGAAATCAAATCAGCGTATTTTCCGTTGGGCGACGCCCTGTGGGAATAATCCAAAACTGCGAGGCAGAAGCATTCAACGGGATTTTCTTTTTCAAACACGCAATATTCGCCGGAACCGAGCAGCTTTGCGACTGCCAGCGACAAATCTGAAAACTTTTCCGGGTTGAGCGTATGTTCCTTCTTCAGGAATTCCGAAAGCATGCCCTCATCAGGCGCAGGCGGCAATTCAAACCCTCTTGCGCGGGCAACGGCAACTATTCCCTCCCACGACTTCGGGGTTTTGATTACCCTTCTTATGACTGGAACATTCGCGCCTTCCAAGGCGCTTTCCATCGCGGCATTCGCGCCAATCACAAAATTCCCGATTATCCCCTTTGCAGCATTATTCTCAATCACGCAAAGCCCAAGCGTCTTGCCCATGATGGCATCCGCCCCTTCGCCCTGCGTTTGTTCAGCCGCGGCTTGCGACCTGTGCCTGTTCATCCTCGATGACGCCTCATCCTGAAGCTTCAGCTGCTCTTCCAAGCCGGGGATTTCATCAAGCATTTCCGGTTTTTCCCCGCCGTCAAGCCACGCGCCGATTTCCTCATATGAAAGCTGCGCCTTGTTTCTCACAACCGCGCGGCAAACCTTTCCCATGCGCAGATTGCCACGGGGAAGAACGGAAAATTCCGCCACTATTGCCAGCCGGTCATTCTCCATTGCCAATGATGACAGCCCGCTTGACAATCTTTCGGGCAGCATGGGGAATGTTTCAACTTTGGTGCGGACTGAAGTTGCGTGTTCCTGCGCAGCCATGTCCAGAAGCGAACCCTTGGGCACGAATGCGTCCACATCTGCGATTGCCACCTTTACCACGATTGAGCCGCCCTGCCCGCGCTCGCAGTATTCAGCCTGCTCCACACACGCCTCATCATTTTCGCCGATGGATGACCAGAGAAGATGGCGCATGTCCTTCACGCCAGCAATGGCGCGCTCCACAGTGCCCTCGTCCAGCGCGTCTGCCTTTGCAAGGATGAATTGCGTGAATTCGGGCGCAAAGCCGTATTTTTCCATGGCTTTTTGCACGATTATGCGCAGGTCCACTGCCCGCTCGCCGCGGTCGGTCGCAGTTTCGTTCCTCTTGCGCGCCTTTTCCCTTGCGCGGGCTGCATACTTCGCCGCAGGGCTGCCCTCGGACTCAAGATAGGGCTTCCTATGCGAGCGGGAGCCTCCCGGCGCGCGGGAGCTGCTCCTCGACCTTGCCTTGACGTGCGAGCGCGATGATGCTGGGCGTGGCATGGCAAAATTCGGGTACGAGAGGGTTAAATAACCGGCTGGAATGGCATGGCATGGTATAGCGTACCTATATATATGTTCTTATTTAATAGTATATTACATAAGTAATAGATAAAAGGGGTTGGTGGAAATGGGCAACAAGACACGCACAAATCTGATTGGCGCATTTGCGCTGTTCATGACAGGCCTTCTTCTTTTCGGGTGCGCCAGCCAGCCGACGGCGCCAGTTCCCAATTCAACGGTATGCGGCACGGACCGCTATCTCTGCCAGGATGGCACCTATGTTGTCCGCAACTCCGCAAACAATTGCCAATTCGGCGCGTGCCCCACGCCAACCGCCTGCGCGAATGATACGAGGGCCTGCCCGGATGGCTCCCATGTGGGCAGGAATCCAAGCAAGAACTGCGAATTTAGCGAATGCTCCCCGTCAACCGCCTGCACGCTGGAGGCGAAGCTCTGCTACGACGGCTCGCTCGTAAGCAGGAATTCAAGCAGGAACTGCGCGTTTAACGCCTGCCCTGCGGTAATAATCCCCGTTCAGCAAAACGGCACGAACCAGTCCAATCTTGCTGCGGAGGGCGAAACCTGCGCAGGAGCCGCGGCAATAAAATGCCAGTCCGGGCTCCAATGCATAACTTCAGGGCAGCCATGGGCTGATGGCGCTTGCACCGCGCCCGCGCCTGCATCGTCCGAGCTGCAGAAATGCACCGGCGATAGGTATGAATTCTGCACTGCCGAATTCAACCCGGTCTGCGGAAAGCAGGCAACCGAGCAGGCGGCCTTCCGTGATTACCCCAATCCATGCGAGGCGTGCTCCACGCGCAGCAATGCAATCGGGTATTACCTCGGCACCTGCGAGAACCAGTGAGAATGCGGTTTCTTTTTTGTTTTTTTTCCATGCTTAGCCCCGCCGCTTGATGGCGGGAAAACAATCGTGCAAAACAGGTGACAACATGAACAAGCAACAAATGAAAGGAAAAGGCAAGCAGATTGCCGGAAAAATCCGCGAGGAAGTCGGAAAGCTGACAAACAACAAGACCGAGCAGCTCAAGGGCAAAATCGAGCAGACCGAGGGGAAAATCAGGGCGGGAGTAGGAGATGTGCAGGCGAAGATAAAGAGCAAGCTTTGAGCGGGCGGCTAAATGCCGTTCTGCCCAAGCATTTAAATTTCCGGCTCTTGATTGAGATATATGGCAAAGCAAAACCTGCCCGTTCTCGCCGGCTTCATCCTGCTTTCGCTTCTGGCAGGCGCAATTGGCTCGCTTTTCACCTTTTCCGCCATTCCCGCATGGTACTTCACGCTCGTCAAGCCCTCATTTGCGCCCCCCAACTGGCTCTTCGGGTCGGTCTGGACAACTCTTTATGTGCTGATAGGGATTTCCGCGTATCTGGTCTGGCAAAAAGGCTATCAGAAAAAGCCAATCCGCTTTGCGCTCGGAATATTCATCATCCAGCTTATCCTCAACGCGCTTTGGAGCATTCTTTTCTTCGGGCTGCGCTCCCCGCTTTACGGCTTGGTCGAGATAATCTTCCTATGGCTCGCAATAGCGTATTGCATAAAGCTCTTCTGGAAAATAGACCGGCGCGCGGCGTATCTTCTCATCCCCTATATCGCGTGGGTTTCGTTCGCCTCGCTTCTTACCTATGCAATCTGGGCGCTGAACTGAAAAGGCGGATGCGCAACCCGCTACCAAATTCCCGGAACAAGCCTGAACTTCACTTTTTTCATGTATGCCTTGTAGCCCTTGAGGTCGCGGCAGAGAACTTCCTCCTCGTTTTTTATCCTGTAGGCAAGCATGGGGGCAATGAGCGCAAATGGCAGGAACGCCCAATAGGAGCCAAGCGCAATCGGCGTTGCAAGATAGAGGGCGGACGCGCCAAGGTACATCGGATGCCTGATTATGGAATACGGGCCTGTTGAGATTACCTTCTGCCCCTTCTCCACGCGAATCGTCCTTCCAGCGTAGCTGTTCTCCCTGAAAACGAGGAAAACAAGCCCGTAGCCGAGCATTCCCAGAATTTCCGCGGCAATTACTGCCTCGAATGGCACGTTCGACCAGCCGAACCTCCTGTCCAAGCCAGGGACCAGGAATGCCACGAAGAAAACAATGCCGCTTGCCTTCTGGAAAAGCTTCTGCTTCGCCTCCTTTTCCCTCATCTTGAACCTTCTTTCCAGGAAATCAGGATCGTGCTTCAGGAAATAGAAAAGGACGAATAGCATCATGGAAAAAATGACCGCGAGATACAGCCACGCCTGCCAGTAGTCAAGCGTTCCTGCCGGGATGAACAGGAATGCGGCGAGCACGAGCATCCCGATTGCGAAGAACAGCGCGGACTTGAGAATTATTCCCATGTTCAGGGTTGCGCAAGAAACTTTTATAGCGCTTTCAGCCCGCGGTTTCCCTTCAGCCCTTGTAGCAGGTTTCCACAAGAGTTGTCTTGGTCGTTATCGAATTCTGCGAATTCCTGTTTTTCAGTATCACGTAGAACTTCTGCGGCGTGTCCCAGTCGAATTCGTGCTCGGCTTTCATCACCTGCTCCCCGCCTTCAAAATAGCTGAAGCTTTTGTGCGCCTGCGAATTCTGGTAGCCAGCCTCATCAGTGAGGTACCAGTCGAACGGCGTGGGCGAAAGCGACTGCACCGACAGGTTGAAATGGCACCACTTGTATCCGCTTGGGCTTATGCTGCTCGGTTCGAGCCAGTAGTTCCAGCCCCACTCCGGGTCCAGCACCTTTGTCTCATCAATTTTCACGTATGGGCCGTATGCCGTGCCCTGTGTTTCCGCAGCCCGAAGCGCGTCAAGCGGGCGGCTGCAGTCCCGTATTTCAAACGTCTGGGACGCGTTCAGGCATCCGGGTATGGTCTCGCCCGGAAAAGAGCCCCCTGCGGTGTCGAAAATGAACCAGTAATCCGTCTGGTTGTTCGCATTCCTGCTCCTGTGGTAAGTCACGCCTTTGCCGTTGGTGTCGTAGTGCGAGCCGATTGCGCTGCTGATGACTGACGTATTGATGTCAGTGCCCATGTATACTTCCGCGAACGCGTGGTGGCAGTCAGGGACCAATAAAACGCGCGCAGAGCCGCCGATTGCCTGCACCATGGAAGCTATCAGCACTGCCTGGTTCTTGCAGTCCCCTGACTTTGTGGCAAGCGTCTGGTTTGGGTAATAGGGCGGATACATGTCCAGCGGCACGTTATGGTAGAAAACATTGGAATGCACCCAGTCGTAGATGTCAAGGAGCTGGTTTACGGAAAACGCGCCCGGGTGCTTGGAAATCGCCTGCGCTGCCGCCTGCCGGACCGCCAAATCCGTCTCGTCGAACCTGCCGCAGTAGCTCTCAAGCATGGTGGTGCACGGCTCGTTGTCCGGCTTGCTGTTGCACACGTACCAGCCGGATTTTGTGAGCGGCGCGCCGGCAAGCACAGTAAACTTGACTGCCTTTGATGCGTTCAGCCCGTTCTTGTCCATCGCGAAGATTTCAATCGTGTGGTTGCCCACTGCACTGATGGCATCCCAGTAGAAAGAAGGCCGTTCATATCCTTCGGGGAAGAGCGATTTCTGGTCAGCTCCCCTTGCGTACGCCTGCCCGTCTATCCTAAGCTCGCAATATTCGAGGTTGTTGTCCGGGTCGTTGCACCAAAAGGAATATTTTGGCTGGAATGGCGTGGCGCCCTGCGTGACATTCAGCTCGATATCAACAGCTGGGGGCTGATTTTCGTTTGCAGGCGGCGCATCACCTGTGCCGGGTTTCGTATCTCCGCAGCCAGCCATGGAAAAAACGAGCAGCAATGATAAGCAAATGCACAGGAGAAGATGGGGTGGGCGCAGCCGCCGCTCTTGCATGCTTGGTCTCCCCCTGCAATCTATAAGAATGTATTGCACGGCTTTCCTCCATAATGTTTTATCTTCGTGGAGCTGCGACTCCATGCCTAAAAAAACCGCTCTCATGCGGTTTTTTATTGCTAGCCATGGTTGGCTTTGTAGGGTGGTGGAATGAGGGGCTCTTTCCTGTTTCTGGCAACTGCGCTTCTGCTATTCGTTTTCCTTTCTGGCTGCGGAGGCAGCAATCCGCCGGGCGAAAAGCCGCAAGCGCCCGCGAGCGGCTTAACCACAACGCCATCCGAGCTTGCGCACTTCACGTCAGGGCAGATTGGCTTTGTTGAATTTTCATCCACGATATCTGGAGGCACTCCGCCCTACTCCTGTTCCCTCTCGAAGGATTCTACCCTGCCCTCAGGGCTTGAGCTTGGCAGCGATTGCACGATTTTCGGCTCGCACACTCTCGCTCCCGGCACCGCGTCAAAAATATCCCCGCCATTTACCGTTCAGGTGACAGATTCTTCCCAGCCTGCGCGCGGCACCACCCTGAAGCTTTCAGTGACAATTGACGCGGAAAAGCCCGCACTTAGCTTCGTGATTGGGCATTGCACGGTTGGCCAGCAATGCAACGCACAGGTGGCAAAAGCCACTGGCGGCACAGAGCCATACACTTTCAGTTCCGGCACATATGCGCCCGGCGCAGGCGGCGCGCCGCCCCAAGGAATGCTGGTCGGCATTGACGGCATCCTGACCGGCACGCCATCAGAGCAGGGCGCATTCCGCATCGGCGTGTGCGTCAAGGATGCGGTTGGCTTGTCCGACTGCGGCGAAACCGAGGTAATCGTGGAAGCCGCGCCGAAAAAGGAGCCATGCTATTTCGAAAACATCGAGGAACAGCAATACGCGGGGCAGCCGGTGTGCTGCCAGAGCCATTCATGGTGCAACGGCCCCAACAACTGCTGCGAGGAAAACGGCTGCCTGTGCTATCCGCAATGAGTTTTTACTTGCCATGCCCGGGTTGAGCGCATGGCGTTTGCGCCTTTTCTCCCCGATGCTACTGGCACGGCACTCTGCGGGCGTTTATAAACGTGGAAACGGCATCTTTTGGCATGCAGAAGCTGAGCATAAAATTCTCGGATGAGGAAATTGCGCTCATTGACCGGAGAATTAAGGAAGGCTGGGCAGCAAACAGGCCAGAGGTGATTAGGCAGGCCATCTTCTACCTCTATTTGCGCAGGAAGTGGCTTGGCGCGCGAAAATTCAGGGCGGAAATGATGAAAGCTAAAAGAAAGTTAGACAAACTCAAAGAGATTAAGAGTAGATACATTTAAATGTGTTAAGCACACAATAAGCACACTAACTGTTTATTGGGTGATTGATATGACCATGGTGAATTTTGATTTGGGTGGGGACTTGGAAACGTACGTTCTGGCGAGGATAAAGAAAGGATATGCAACTTCCAAAGCAGAAGTGATACGCGCCTCTCTCCTGATGGCAAAGCAGACTGAGGAGGACAAGCTCGCAGTAAAGAAGATGCAGGCGCTTGATGCTGAAATTGAAAGCGGCAAAGTGAAACCCCTTACTGCAAAAGAAGCCATGGGCGAAAAGTACGCGAAAATGTTGGAGGATTAGCCCATGTACTCAAAGGACTTTCATCCGGGTTGGAAAAAATATTTTGACAGACTCGACAACTCGGTTAAAGTCAGAATTGTAAATAAGATGAAGAAAATTCTTGAAGGTCTGCCTGGACGGCATCTTGAGCGTGGCTTGCCTTATTTTGTTGAGGAAGTGGATCAGCATAGGATTTGCTACAAATCAGATGATGTTGCGATGACTAGGCGCTTTTACTTTGTTGGAGACCATAAGGAATATTTGAAGTGGATTGGCAAGGAAGAGGCGCGGCAGAGTGAGTGAATTTTTACGCGTTTTTCTTCTTTCAAAAAAACATCATCTCACTAAACCCACTTTCTCTCCTTCACCATCTAAGTATACCCAACCTGCCCTTTTCCATGCCGTTTCCATTCTTTTGGGCAGTTTGCTCGCGGAACCGGGCTTACGGCATCCCAAAAGTCCGCTCAATACTGCTACGCAGAACCATATTGCGAAATTGGCTTGCAGCAGCGAGGGTTGGGTTTACCAATACAGTTACGCGCGCTAGCAGGCGGCGTACTGTGGCGCGGTTGGTCGTTTAAAAAATAAATGCAGCGCGTGGAAAGCTTAATTCAGCGGAAAGTCGCCTACCTTTCCGCGCGTATAGAGATCTGCGAGGCTTTGAGCTACGTTAAAATGCTCGAACTGGTCTGCTATCGCATTCGCCGCTGCCACTATTACAAAAGCATCCTCGATTCCGTCCGTATTCTGCTTGTGTTGGCCCTGTGCTGCAGTTTTTATGTAGCTGCCAATTCTGGCATTTGAATATCCGTCCGCTTTCAAATTTACTTGATTCCGCATATTTAGTTCGGCAGCTGAGATGTACTCTTTTCTAGATAGGTTAATGATGTCTTCTTGTTCCACAGTAAGCGAAAGATGCGCGGAATAGAGCTTTAAGAGAGTCGCCCGGTCTTCTTTCTTTAGCAGTGCTTTGGGGTCATTAAGACCTCCTTTCCTGACTAGCGCGTCATATATCTGCATTCCTTCGAACGGCTTGCCCTGCTTTATGTTGTTTATTGTTGCGGGTGGAAGTTTTATGATATAGGTCATACTAATGCACCTCAATTATTTGTTATTAGTTATCTATTAATATGTATTTATTTTTTAAAGCTATCTGCTGCCCATTGCAGGAAGAATGCCTTGCCAAGTGCACAAATGCCGAGCCAGAAACTCATCTGTTTTCTCTGTCTCAGGGCTACCCTCGGGCATTAAAGTATGCCTTTGCGGAGTTCTTACGTCGGATGGATTTTAGAAAGATAATAGACTGTTGGTTTTACCAAAAGAGTGTTCTGAAGGGGCTGGAAACCGGCTTTTGATGCCCGTTCATTTCACAATGTCCATGATGGAAGATGCAATCCGCGCCACTTCGCCATTTTCATAAGCGGCTCCGCAAAATGCCTTGATTGAATAGAGCTGCTCGAACTCGCTGATTCCGTAATAAATGGTGCCGTCCGGCTTGTAGTAGAGCGGGTAGAGTGGATTGCTGTTTTTTATCAGCCTGACTGTCCGTTGCGCAGGAACCTCAAGGCAGAAGATTTTCGCATTCTGCTCCCTGAAGCGCTTGGAGATTGCCCTTATTTGCTCGCGGGCATCGTTGATGTCAAAACTCATCAGCCTTGCAAGGCAGCCAAGCAGCGTCTCGTCCCGCCACACAGTCTGGGGGAAGTTCAGGACATGCCGGAAATTGTCGAGTATGAATCCGTTTTTGAGGTCCTTTTCGTACGGTCCGCCGCTTCCCGCTTTGTTGTCCGGAAGCCAGCTGTGGACCTCGATTACCATTGAACCGGGATTGGACTGCAGGCAGCTGTCCGCGTGGCGCGCCCGCTTCAGTACATCTTGGACTGCAAGCGCGAATGTGGCAAAATCACTTAGACGGGTTATTTCGTCTGCGTCATACTTGAAAAACGGCGGGAATTCCGAGATTCTTTGGCGCAGCGTCCAGCCGAGCTTGTGGGTGTTTGATATTTTCCAGGAGGCAGTCTCGTGCCCCTGTTCTTGAAGATGTTTTCTGAACGCCTTTAGGAAGGGAACTGCCGTCGGGTGCTCGTTTTGATGGGGAGCAATGAGATTTATCTTTGGCTTATGCTGCGGTTGGATAAGCATGTTTGAAAATATGTGCCAACATGTTTTTATTGCTGTGCTGTTGGCTTAAACACATTATTTTCAGAGCCAAGTTTATTCAGGCCTGATTATCAGCTCGATTTGCTTGTTCAGGTCGGTTGCCATGGGGATGTCAAGCGTTGCCTGCAGCACCCAGAAGCGCGGGCGGGTTTCCGAAACCGCCTTTGCGGGCGAGAACAGTCCGAGTATCTTGTTGGGCTTTGCCGCGTTGATTTCAACCGGCGGCGTCAGCTCAAAGCCGAATGTCATGTCGTCGGTATAGATAGCTTCCCCGCAAATCACGCTTTCGACTTCGAAAACGCGGACAAGCTCGCCGCTTTGCGGGCTTGGCTTCAGAAGGCCGTAGAAATTCACGCGGAGCTGGCGCGCCCGGATTTTCTTGTTCGAGTGGATGACGATTTTGCCCTTTATGGGCTTGCCCGGCTCGAACATGCCGGACTCGAGCTTCATTTCAAGCGCGCCTTCACTGATGCCCAAAACCATAACAACACCCCGAACATGAACGCAACGAGCTTTCAGCCGATGCTGGATTGGATACGGGGAGCAGGTTAAAAATTCTGCCGGATTCCGGGCGGATGCTGCGCCGTTTTGTTACGCGGGTATTTATGCCGAGGGGCGGGAAGCAGTATAATCTAATTAAGTATTGGAAATACCAAGATAGTGTAGTATTAATGGCTCAGAAGGGGAATCTGTCGGCGAATGGAGCGAGGTCCTGCAGCAGTATCCTGCGCAGAAGCTCGGCATTGTCTGTGAAGACCGGCTTTATCGCCGAGGCGGCATCATCATAGCCGTGGACATAAAGCCAGTTGGAAAAGTCGTCGCGCGAGGCATGGGCGACAAGCGATTTGCCGTCAAGAGTTTTGAGCGCGGAATAGAACTCCTTGAAGTTTCCTGCGCGGCCTACTTCTTTGCCCGACGCATCGCGGAAGATGAAATCCCCGAAGCCGAAGTAGTCCTGCATGATGTTGCGGAGGGCTATCATGAGTATGGGATCGCGCTTGGAGAGCGTGAAGACGCCCGGGTCCTGCTTCGCGCGTTCCAGCCGCCTGTCGGACATGGACTGGTAGACAATTGGCACGCCCTTGTTGTATGCGTGCAGGATGCCGCTTACCTCGTAGGGAGCGGTTTCGCTCAGCACGCCGTTTCTCGGGAAGCGCAAGCCGATTATCGCGCCTGCGAAGCGTTCCTTTGCAGTGTGGATTATTTCCTCCGCCTCCTCGAAAGTGCGCGCGAGCAGCAGGCGGGTGCGCTGGGCGGAAATGTCGTAAAGCTGCGTCAAAAAGCCGCTGTAGTAGTTCGGCTTGTCCTCCACGACAAGAATCGAGCGCTCGCTGCCATACTTGTAGTTGAGTTTGTCCTCGTGGATGGAAAGGAATGCCGGGATGGCGTCCGAGTTGCCGGCGTAGTGGACAATGTAATTGATGAGCGGCATTATTTCCGATGGCGAAAAGCCGCGGCTTTTGATGAGCTTTGCAAATTCAAGCGGCGAGCCCACGCATTCTGGCTTGCTGGTCAGCAGGCAAAACGCCGCGCCGTTCGAGTGGGCTGCGACATCTGCCGCCATCTGCTCACCCTTGTAGAGGCGGACGTCGCCGATGTCCGTGATTACCATCGTCCTTGCGTCGGCATCCTTGATGTGCGGCATGAGCTTTTCAAGTATTTCCTCGCGGGAAAGCTTGTCTGAGCTTGGCGGGCGCACGGTGAGTATCTGCTCGACTTTCACGCCGGAAAAGCGGGAGTTTGCCGCGATTGCGTCCGCTACTGTTTTCGTTTCTCGCACTGGGCCGACTGAAATCACTTTTTCGACGCGGATTGCGTTTTGTTTCATGCAATTCCTCCCGCTTTTGCGGGCATCCTTATGACAACTAGTTATGTGTCAGGATATAGATAGAAATGATTATAATCCCTTCACGCCATAGGAAGCCCCAATGATAATCCAGCCGAGATTCCAGGACTATCCCAACAAGATTGTCCATGAGATTGGCAAAACGGTTAGAGTGCCGGATTTCAAGAACTACTTCGGAGGGAAATCCGGCGGAAAGGCGGGCGGGCTTGAGTTTTTCCGCTATGCCCTTCTCGAAAACGAGGCGCGCCTGAAGGATGAATTTTCCGGCAGGGTGTTTTTCGCCTGCCCGAAAACCAGCGTGCTGCAGACCGAACTTTTCGTCGAGTTCATGGAAAAGAACAAGCTCTGGGCAGCGGTTGCAAGCGGCATGCCCGATGAAATGCTTGTGCAAACATTCCTCAAGGCTCAATTCACTCCTGCGCAGCGCGCGGTTTTCAACACAATAATCAACGACTGCGAGGAGGGGCATGTGCGCCCAATCGTCGTTCGCTCGTCAAGCTTGAACGAGGATGCCGAGCGCGCGGCGTTCGCGGGAATTTACAAGTCCGTCATGCTTCCCAACTGCCATCCCGACCCCGAAGTCCGGCTCGCGCAGTTCGAAGCCGCGGTCAAGCTTGTTTATGCAAGCATGTTCTCAAACGCGGCGCACGAATACCGGCGCGACAAGAAAATCCCAGAGGGCGGCGAGCAGATGGCTGTCCTTGTCCAGAACATGGCGGGAAGACTGTGGAGAACGATGGACGGCGGACAGATATACCACCCCGAAGTGGCGTTCGCGGCGTTTTCGTTCAACGATTTCCCGCTGGGAGACGTGAAGGCTGAGGATGGTGTGGCGAGAATCGCGCTCGGGCTCGGCCCCGGCGTGGTGGACGGCGACAACAAGATGGCAATCCGCGTGAATCTCGGCAAGCCAGACCCGCCGGCAGGCATGCTGGACTGGAGGCAGACGCTCAGAATCGCACCGGAAATGCTTTATGCAATGGAGCTGAACGGCTCGGCAGAACTTCCGACCGGGGAGAATTTCTATTTGAAAAAAATCCCTTATGGCAAGCACAGCAATCAGGAAATGATACTGCAATATTGCAGGTGGTTCGATGGCTTTGACACCATATGGGATACCGAGCGCGGCGAGAATGCCTCACCCGTTGCCATGTTCCATAGGCTCCTGCGCGGGCTGCACGGCAATTCATTTGTCAAGGTGCTGCGCACAACAAATGATATCCTTAAGGCGTATTTCGGCACCAACGTGGATTTCGAGGGCGCGGCTGACTTCATCCGCGACCAGTACAACAAGTATTATTCCGTCATCTACGTCCTGCAGGCGCGCTCGCAAATCCGCGGGGACATGGGGCGCGTGAAGGAGCTGCCGGATGTTGCACCGGAAAAGCTCGTTTTGAGGGCACAGGGCGCGGCAGGCAAAGGCAGCCAGAAATTCCGTTTCATTGCGCACGTGCCGCCTGAAGAATTCAACAGCGGGACATCGTGGCGGCTCGGGCAGGACCTCGGCAGCGTAAACAAGGATTTCAAAGGCGCCGAGGGCGATGGCAGGTATCTGCTTTTGGCGCCCGGAAGGTTCGGCTCGTCCGACCTGGGGCTTGGCATCAAGGGTGACTTCGGCACGATAAGCAATTCAGTGGGCATAGGGGAATTCATGCAAGGCAATTGGGAGCCATCGCAGGGCGCGCACATGTTCGAGGACATGATAGGCACTGGCAAGGCGCTTTTCAGCTACAAAGGCGAGCAGCTTTCAATGGAAAATCTCGCGAAGCTGGCTGTTTCAACGAGGAAAGCCGGTGGCATCACTATTTACGAATTTGCCGAGCCGCTTGAGCTTCTGATTGATGATGCAGGCGGGCTGCTTGTGCATTCTCCTTGAATTGCGCCCATGCGAGCCGGCTTAGCCGCTCTTTCATGCTCGAAAACAGCGCGCATGCCAGAAAGCCGCCTGCTTAGTTGCTTTCGTTCACGCCCGCGAAGCTCATCAGGTTTTTCGCCATAGCCTCGAAAACGGGCTTTATTGCCGTTTCGAGGATGTCCTGCACCTTCATGGCGCGCAGGGAGGGAATGCCGCCTTTTTTGCCCGTTTCCTTTGCAAGCTGGGACATTACCATGAATGGCAGCGGAGAGACGCGCGCGCTTTCGGCGGAATTGCCCCAGCTGTTCAGGAAATCGACTTTCTGCCAGAAACTCCAGCTTGCGATTGTCTCGCGGGAGCGGTGGTTGCAAAGAGGCGACTGCTTGGGCATTTCCACTCGCCAGTATTCGCGGACAACCGCTTCCGCCCTGCCGCCGAATGACGCAATGCATTCGCTGTCAAGGAGATTGCCGAAACTCCGGAGTTTTGCCGCCGCCCTGCGCGTATGCTTCGCCGTATCCCATGCCGCGTAATTGATTTTCGCCGGCGCTACCGGAAAGTTGATGCCTTTCATGGTATTGCCCGCTTAGTAAATTACTCTGCAGTATTTTTCCTCGAGCGGGAAATAATCGCCGAACGAACGGAAGATGCCCTCCATCGCGAATTGCGCGGCTTCATCCGCCTTGGTTTTTTGCACGCCCGTGTTGCCGGATTCGCTTTTCACTGGCGGGGCAAATTTGCGTTCGTCCTGCCCGTTCTTTCGATTGGCGAATGATTTGTCTGCAGCCTGCAGGCTTTTCACGGCAGTCTTTGTTTCATCGCCTTTGTTCACGACAACTTTCTTGTTTCCCGGATTCATATGAACACCCCTATTGATTTTTGATTCTTTAAACCCGTTTGCGAAGGCGAAAAAGAGGGCGTTCGCTCAGGTTTTGTCAAGCCCCCCAAGCCACTTGCCAGGCCACCCGGGAGGGAAATTATGCAATAAGAACGATAAGGCTAAGCAGAAGAAGAACGGACTGTGGTGCTGCGGTCTTTGATTCCATTTCTTTCACTTGTTTTCTTCCTTGCCGCGGAAGTGGTTAATATAGTTGTGTAACAAATCCCCCTCATGAAAATGATTCTCGCAAGCTCGTCTCCGAGGAGGAAGCGGCTGCTGAAAATGGTTGTGAAGAGGTTTTCGGTCAAATCGGCAGACGTGGCTGAAACAATCCGTGCGGGCGAGAGCTTTTCTTCCGCTGCAAAAAGGCTCGCCGAGAAAAAGGCGCGCGCAGTTGCCAATCATTCGAAGGGCGCAGTCATTATCGGCGCGGACACGATTGCTTATTCTGGCAAAACTATTTTCAGGAAAACGAATGATGTGAAGGCTGCGGAAAAGATATTGCGGGGCATTTCAGGAAAAACGCACTACGTCGTCACGGGAGTGTGCGTGGTTTTTCCCGATGGAAAAATTGTGAAATACGCCGTGAAAGCGGCGGTGAAGCTGAAGAAGCTCGAAGGAAAACTGCTTGACGGCTATTTGAAGTCAGGCGAGTGGAAAGGAAGGGCTGGCTGCTACGACGTTTCGGGCAAGGGTGCGAAGCTTGTCGCATCTGTGCGCGGGGAGAAGGAAACCGTGGTCGGGCTGCCGCTGAAAAAATTGGAGCTTATTTTCGATTAGCGGAAGGGATAGTCACCCGCGCAAAAACCCGGCAGGCACTCAGATTATTTTCTGGAGAAAATAGGTGGCATGGCGCAGGATGTGGAACACCTGCTCCCTGTCCTTGCCATACATCTCCAACAGCGGCAGGATAGACGGGAGCGATTCTTGGCCGGCAAGTTTCCGCATGCTGTCCGCATCTTCGTTATTCTGGTAATAGTAAAATTTGTTCGCCAGGTGATTCAGACTCGTGACGTTTTCGCGTATCTTTCGCACGAATGCCATCCGCTCGTCATTCTTCTCGTATTTTGCCACGAAGGTTTTTTTCCATTCGGCGGCGTATTTGATTGTTCCGTCATCGCCGAAAGGGATTGGCGCCCAATAAACTGCTCTTTTGATATTCGAAACGTAATAATCGAAATATTCCGCGTCGATTTTTTGCTCATTGCGCGTTTTTTCGGCGAAAAGCGAGATTATATGGGAAAGGAGCATCGTGTATTGTATCTGGTTGTTGATGCTGCTTCGGAAGGTGCCCATGTCATAGGGTTCGGCTTTGCACGCTGCGTTGCCGAGTTCTCCGCCGTCGCGCAGCTTCATCAGGTTTTCGCGCCCGTAATGCTCCTTGTAGCGATGGAAATTGTAGCTCTTATTGGTTACGAGCAGGTTTGGGGCGACTGGGCGCTTGCGCTGGAGGGAAATTGCAAACCTGAATGCGCCGTCCGCGGCGTTGTAGCCCTGTTTCAGCATGAAACTATATGTGTTTAAGATTTAAAAGACATGTTGAATTGGCGGCTGGGCGGCGAGCAGTGGCTAGTAAGCAACTATTTATATCCTGCGGGATGGAATTTAGCATCACAGGGGTGAGCGTATGGCTTCTTCGACAGGTTTCAATCCAGGCATAGGCATGCAACTGCGGATATTCATAACCAGCGTGCTGGTTTTCGGGCTTGTCGCCGCGATAATCGGCCTAATAATGATGAGCACGGGAATCGCCGGCTCGGGCAGCGTGTTTTTCTGGCTCGCCATTTCGCTTGTCATGGTCGCCGTGCAGTGGTGGATGGGGCCAATAATCGTCAAGTGGGCAAGCGGCGCAAAGGAATTGAAGCACGAGGAGGCGCCCGAGCTATTCGAGATGGTGAAGCATTTGACATCAAAGGCGGGCTTGCCCATGCCCAAGCTTTACATTGTCAATAACAACAGCCCCAACGCATTCGCGTTCGGAAGAACGCAGGGGGATTCCGGCATAGCTGTCCACTCAGGATTGCTGACGCATCTCGACAGGCACGAGCTTGAGGCAGTGCTTGCCCATGAAATCGGGCACATAAACAACCGCGACGTCGCGGTCATGACGCTTGCGAGCGTGCTTCCAGTCATGCTCTATTACGCAGTGCTTATCTTCGCGCCAAGGGACAGGAACAGCGGGGGAAACAGCATCATCACCATACTTGGCGCGTTTGTCGCGCAGTTCATCGGGCAGTTGTGCGTGATGTGGCTTTCAAGGCAGAGGGAGTATTTTGCCGACGAGTTCTCAGCAAGGCTTACAAACAGGCCGGTTTCGCTCATGTCTGCGCTTGCGAAAATTTCATATGGCAGCGCGGTCCCGCACGGGGAGAATTCAAGCTCCATGGTGAAGGCGCTTTACTTCACCGAGCCTGCGGGTGCGAAAGTCGACACCTACGAAGTCGCGAGGGCGATACACTCCGGAAGCGAAGCTGCGCTCACCGAGGCTGTCGAGCGCGAGAAAAAGCTCGGCGCGATGGAGCTTCTCATGACGCATCCGCTTACCGCGAACCGGCTCCACAACCTCCTGAGAATAAGGAAGGAAATCGGGGCGTAAATATCCTGTTTATCGGATTATTTGGTGATTTTCAATGAAACAAATCGGCGAAGCTATTTGGGAAATGGAAAAGGAAGGCAAAATGAACGTGCCTGCGAGGATATTCGCAACGCCTGCCATACTTGAGAAGATGGGCGAGGGCAGGACATTCGGGCAGCTCAGGAATGTGGCGAGCTTGCCGGGAATCGTGAAAAACGCGCTTCTCATGCCCGATGGGCACGAGGGATACGGCTTCCCGATTGGCGGCGTGGCTGCGTTCGACATGGAAACCGGCGTGGTTTCGCCCGGCGGAGTCGGATACGACATCAACTGCGGCGTGAGGCTTATCTCAACCAACCTCGGGCGCGAGGAAGTGGTTGCAAAGATGCGCCCTCTCATTGACGCGCTTTTCAAGAACGTGCCCTCAGGCGTGGGCTCGAAAGGCAAGCTGCGCCTCAAGGAGTCCGAGCTTGACGATGCGATTGTGCGCGGCGTGGACTGGGCTATTGACAACGGTTACGGCACAAGGCAGGACAAGGAGCGCACCGAGGAAAACGGCAGAATAGACGGCGCGGACCCATCGATGGTGAGCGAAAAGGCGAAGAAGCGCGGGCTGCCGCAGTTCGGGACAGTGGGCGCGGGCAACCACTTTGTCGAGGTACAGGAAGTGCAGGACGTGCTGCTTCCCGATGTCGCCGAAAAGTTCGGCTTGGAGCAGGGCAAGATGGTCGTGATGATTCACTGCGGCTCAAGAGGTTTCGGGCACCAGGTGTGCGACGACTCGCTTCGTGAGATGCTCAACGCCGCGAGGAAATACAAAATAGACTTGCCTGACCACGAACTTTGCTGCGCTCCGATACATTCTCCTGAGGCGGAGAAGTATCTCAAATCGATGCGCTGCGCGGTCAATTATGCTTTCAACAACAGGCACATCATGATGCACTGGGTGAGGGAAACCTTTGACGAGGTTTTCGGCAAGGGAACAAGCGAAAACATGCCGCTTGTTTATGACGTCTGCCACAACATCGCGAAATTCGAGGAGCATGATGTTGACGGGCAGAGGAAAATGCTCTGCGTGCACAGGAAAGGCGCGACACGCGCGTTTGCCGCAGGAAGAAAGGAGCTTCCGGCATATTATCGGGACATCGGGCAGCCAGTCATGATTCCTGGCAGCATGGGCACGGCGTCATATGTGCTGGTCGGGAAACAGGGCGCCATGGACAATTCATGGGGCTCCTCCTGCCACGGCGCAGGGCGCGCCATGAGCCGCTCAAAAGCCGTCCACACGTGGACCGGCAAGCAGATACACGACGAGCTTGAAGTAAGGGGAATCATGGTCAAGGCAACGGAATCCGAGCTTCTTGCGGAAGAGGCGCCAGGCGCATACAAGAACGTGGACGAGGTCGTGAATTCCGTGAAGCTTGCGGGGCTCTCAGACATAGTTGCACGGCTTGTGCCGCTCGGCGTTGTCAAGGGATAACGCCACCTTTGGGCAAAATTCTGATTAGAAGTGAGCAACCCGGTCTTTTGGCGAACTGCGGGATTTGAGCCGCTACTCCTAAGCTGCGCCAAGGCGTTTGGAAACAGCGCAGTAATATAAACACATATGTATTCTAATTATAACATTAATAATCGGCAGTTGAACCTGGTGCGGGCATATGCAACAAAAGAAGGCAACCGAAGGAAAAACAGTGCCAATCCAAACCACAGGGCCGCGGAATTCAGCTAACCGACTGAAAGATACATGGGAGAAAGAAGAGAAAGAACTTAAAGGACTGGCAATCCAGACAAAGGAATTGATCGGCGACGTGCACAGGAAATTCAGGGAATCACGGCAGAAACCAAACTCAGTATATGCTGAATTGGCCGAGCCGTTTATTGCCTACATTCCAAGAGAGCTGGAGAGGAGAACATGCGAGGGCATTGACAATCTTGTGAAAAGCTATGATGGCACAAACATGGCGGAAATTTCCAAAGAGATTGTTTTGAGCGCGTCAACCTACCCTGCATTCACAGGCAAGATTGATGAAGGGCTGCGGGATGCCGACAGCTATTTGAAATTCGTAAAAGTGTCAGCCCCGCCGGAAGTGGAAGGGGCTGCGGCGCTCGAGCAGATGAAAGAGAGCACTATGATGTGGCTTGCGCTCTTTACCTTGGAGAAGATTATTGGCGCAAACAGGCGCGGAAAATATGAAGCACGCCAGCTAAGAAACCTGATTGAGTCTGCCAACGGCCGGATAACGAGGATAAAAGAAATCGGCATGGAAACCAACGAGGAATGGGCGGAGGCATATCCCCAATCCGCGGCTCGACTCAAATGTGCGGCTTTGGGGATTGTGTTTGAGTGGCATAACGAACTTGCTTTTTGGTCCTTGGAACAGAAAGCCCGGGGCAATGCGCAGACGTTCAGGCTGGACATCTCCAAAAAAGTCGATGATTTGGCACTCTCTTCATGCGGCAAAAGCTGGAAAAACGCCTTGCCGGCGGATATTGCCCAAAATTTGGAAAAGGGCGCGAAGGAGATGCTGGGCAGTTTTGCTGAAAACCTGAAAAAAGTCGAATGGCAGAGTGAACTTGAGAAGGCACTTCCGGGTTTTATTGATATGCAGGCAAGGCAATTTGCAAAAATGTTCACGATGTATGGAAAGTTCTACGGCAGTATTAGTGGGTCTGAAGCGGAAAGTGCCATGGAATTGGTCGATATGCTGGCTGATTTGGCCATCAATGACGCACAATTCGCGAAAGTATCCGTGGTGGGCGGCATGCTTATGCAAATAGAAGGGGAAAGGGCAAAGGCGAAGCTTGAAATCACGAGATTGGCCCGGGAAAATGAGTTGCTTGGTGCAGATAAAACCGCCGAAACGGAGAAAATTACGTCGACTGCGGCCGCGAACTTTTGGATAATTTATTGCTTGGCTTACGAGAAGGGATTGTGGGCAGGTACGAGCGGGGGGAACCTGTTCGAACAACTATCGGCTTCACCCCATGTGAACTGACCTGGCTAAACCGCGGTAATCGGGCTCCAGATTACGACGTATTCATGCGTCACTGTGGAAACGTCGTAGTCCGAATACTTGCCAACGAATTTTTCGCGAAAGGAGTCTATTATCTGGCGCAGCTGCGCGCCGTTTTCCACATGTATCTCAATCATTATGTCGAATTTTCCCAGAAGCTCGCCTGCGTAGAGGCAGCGGTTCGTGGAGTCGAAGTAGGAGATGACCTGCTTGCTGAATGTAGGGTCTTTCATTGAAATGTTGATTTGGATGAACTGCAAGCAAAGCTTGTCAAAGTCCGGCGCGGTGACGAATGCAAGTATCACCTTGTCGCGGCGGAGCTTTTGCAGGCGGTATTGCACGGTTCCGGTGTCGGCGCCGGTCTTTTTCGCAAGGTCAAGCAGGCTTGCGCGCGCGTTGTTGGAAAGCGCGGAGAGGAGCTTCCTGTCCACTGCGTCAAGAGGGTAGCTGCCAAGCTCGGGAGAATAGGTCCAGTCCTCCCTGCGCGCCCCTGCGAAGAGGAATTTCTGGTTGAAGCGGTGCGCCGTGATGAATGTCACGAGGTCTTTCTGCTGGATGTAGTCGCCATAGCGGCGCATGAATGGCGCCATGAAGAGGGACATCTGCGAAATGCTTTTCGCCATCACGAGGAAAACGCAGTCGTAGTAGCCCTCGAGCCGCGCAAGATATGCAACGTGCGGCTGGTGCGAGACGTATTCAAAAAACTCGCGCTCCTTGGCAGGAGACATGTCCTTGAACTTCACGTAGAGCTTGTAGTATGTCCAGCCAAGAAGCGACGTGTTGAAAATGGAGTAGAATGCCTTGATGAAGCCCTCGGAAATAAGGCGGTTGATGCGGAAATTGACCGTCTCCTTGCTTTTTTTCAGGCGGCGGGCGATTTGCGACGCGCTTGAGCGCGCATCCAGGTCAAGCTCGTGCATTATCTTCCTATCCAAAAGGTCAAGCCCCTTGTTTTCCGCCATGTATTGCTTATTTCTCAAATAGTTTATATTATTTCCTGTTTTTGTGCAATTTTCAGTTGCTTATTTTAATATATAAGTTAAGCCATATCGAACCACGGCAAACAACAGGGAGGCGGATGGCATGGCTGATGATACTCAACCCGCGCTTGGATTTGCGCACGGCGCAAATGCGCGCCACCTGCAAATGCAGGCGGCGCTTGAAAAGGCGTGGAATTCGACCTGCAGGGTGGTTTTCGGGCGGGAGCTTGGGAAGCTTGACGAATATAGGGAATGGCTCTCAGGTTATTTGCCCAAGAGTGGCAGGAGAAAATCGTATCTTACTGGCAGGGAAGTGTCAGTTGCCATGGATGCGTATTCGCCAGATGCCGCATTCGTTTCCGAAGGCGAGCTTGCGCAGGATGGCGGCTTTTCCCTCGGCATAAATCAAATCAAGGACTTGGACTCGATACTTGAGGGGCTTGGGGAAAGATGCGAATACTCTGGCAACAGGCACCTTGGCAACAGCATGGCGGTGGAAAACTCGGACATTGTCATTGACTCGCAGTATGTGGCGAATTCCACGAATATCGAGGAATCGAGATATGTGGATTCCTCGTTCATGGTGAGGAAGGGCAGCAAGTGCATTTTCGGAAGCGGGATACTGGGGCAGGGAGAATTCCTTGTCCGCGTCGTGGATTCATTCGACCAGAAGCGCAGCTTCGAGTCTTCAATCGTGGGCTTTTCAACCGACTGCTACTTCTGCCACAACGTGCTTTCCTGCCGGGACATGCTCTTTTCATTCGGGCAGAGGAGCAAAAGCTACTGCATTGCAAATACCCCGATGTCGAGGGAAAAGTATCTTGCGCTCAAGGCAAAGATACTTTCAGAGGTCGCGGATTATCTTCAGAGGGAAAAATCCTTCCCCTCGCTCACCGAGCTTGTGCCTGCCGCCGCGCCCGCAGGCGTGAAGCTTTCCCTGCCCGCGAAAAAAGATGCGCAGGACATGCGGCTGATTGAGAAGGGATTCGCGACGACTTACAATTTGCTTCTGAAGCGCCAGCCATCAAGCATCGTGGATTACGAACAATGGCTTGCCGCGCAGGGCGTGGACATGGAAGGCGTGAGAACGCCGTTCGGGGAGAAGGCGTGGGTGCCGAAAAACCTGCCGCACTTCCGGGATTTCCCGCGCGCGAGGGTGGTGACCATGCGAGAAGCGCTGGAGATTGGGAAAACTGGCGCGGGGGGAAAAGTGGATGGGCTGAAAAGCGGGATTGCCGCGCTTTCGCAAGTCGCGTTTTTCACTCCGGAGCTTGCTGACGGGCAGAACATGAACCTTGTCAGCTTCCCGCACGCATTCGACGTGGTGAATGCCTACAAGGGGCACGATGGGGTGAAAGGCGAGCATATAGGAGTAAGCTCGTTCGCGCTCAATTCGAAATATGTTTACGGCTGCTACCGCGCCATTGAATCGCAGTTCGCGCTCAAGTGCTGCAATTCGCAATACCTGAACCGGTGCATGGAGATGGACAGCTGCAACAAGTGCGCGGACTCGTATTTCTGCCACAATTCCGAGGCGCTCTCCGAGTGCATGTTCTGCTTCAACCTCAAAGGCAGGAGATACGCGGTTGGGAACACGGTTCTTCCAAGGGAAAAGTATGTGGAAGTGAAATCGGCGGTGCTTGCGCAAATCGAAGGCGAGATTGCGGCGAAGAAGGGGCTGGGCTTCTCGATATTCGATTTGACTGGCGGAAAAGGAAGGCGCGCGTGAGGCGCGGGCGATAGCGGGCATCCGCACGCCGTGCGCCTGAGTGCGGGTGGGCAATGCTTATAAACTCCAAATTTCACAAGACATGCATGCCTGCGGCGACCAGCAAGGTGGCAGATTGCGAAAAGGCGTACGCGCAATTTGAAGCGGAAATGGATACTGTCCTAGACCAGTTCATATCGGCAGCGGAGTCCAGCGCGGAATTCCAGCAGTCCATAGAAAAGGTCGAGGAACAGATTGCCGCCGCGAAAAAACTTCTTTCTTCCAAGTCTGACCTTGAGCTCAACGAAACCATTGTCATTGCCGAGAGGACCGAGGCGGAGCTTGCAGCTGCCGAGAGGCTGGCGCAGGGCGCCGCGCTTGCAGACACGCAGGAGGACTGGGGCGGCGAAATCGAGCATGCCAAAGGCGCGCTTGAGAGAATGGCATCCACAGTCCGGAAAATGAAGATTGCAAGCGAGGAGAGCGAGCCATTGGAGGTCCGCTCCTCCATGATGGCATTCAGGCGCGAGGAAAAGGCGTTTTCGCAGAGGCTCCTGAAGCTGAAAACCGCGCTCACATCGAAAAAGCACCACACGTTCGGAAGGCTGAAAAACGCGAAGAAGCGCGTGCAGATGATAAAGAGCGAAGTGGGCAAGGCGTTCGAAGGATTGTCGAGAAAGCGCCTGCGCAGGAAAACAGCGGAATCCAAGCAGGTAATCACGGAATTCATGCGCAAGGACGGCAACGGGCGCATTTTCATAGATGCCAAGCATCTTACGATGATTTCGGGCAGGAGGGTGGAGCGCGTGCCGCTCACACAGTCCTTCCGCTTCGCGCTTGAGGAATTGGCGCCTGTTTCCGGGCTGTTTTCGCGGCTTGGAAGGAACGGCACTGTGCTGATAGGCGCGTTTGAAAAGTCTGACAGGGGGCCTGTTATTCGCATTGGGGAGCGTTCCGTGGTGGGGGACTCGATAGTCTACCGCGAGCGCAAATATCTGGTTGAAAATTAGCTGTGCAACAGGCTGTTTGCACGCGCGTTTTGATGGCTGCGCCAGGCATACCTTTATAAGCATGGAACGGGATAATAAATCAGTATATTTTACGACGTAAAAACTGCCCGCGGCGCGACCCGGGAAATTGCCAAAAAACCAGTGGAAAAACCAGCGAAAATCAGTGGTAAACATGGATGACAAAACCAGCCCGAAGGATGGCAGTTACACTGCCAAAAACATCCAGATTCTGGAAGGGCTGGACGCTGTCCGCAAGCGCCCGTCAATGTACATTGGCGACACGGGCGAGCGGGGGCTGCACCACCTTGTTTACGAAGTGGTGGACAACAGCATCGACGAGGCGCTCGCAGGGCACTGCAAAAAAATCGAGGTTTCGCTTGGCGAGGGCAGCGTAATTACCGTAACTGACGACGGGCGCGGAATTCCTGTGGAAATGCACGAGGAAACGAAGAAGTCCGCGCTTGAAGTCGTGATGACGATACTGCACGCAGGCGGCAAGTTCGACAACAAGACATACAAGGTGTCCGGCGGGCTGCACGGCGTGGGCGTGTCGGTAGTCAACGCGCTTTCCGAATGGCTGGAAGTGGACGTCAAGCGCGACGGCAAGCACTACAGGCAGAGGTACGAGCGGGGCAAGCCTATCACGCCCGTGCGCGAAATCGGCACGGCGAACACGAGCGGAACAATAGTCCGCTTCAAGCCCGACTCGCAGATTTTCAACACCATAGACTTCAAGTTCGAAATACTTACCAACAGGATACGCGAGCTTGCCTACCTGAACAAGGGGCTGGCAATCGCGATACAAAACGAGCTTACCGGTGAATTGGAAAACCACATGTATCCGGGCGGATTGCTCTCGTTCGTCGAGCACGTCAACAAGAACAAGGCGCCGGTCACGAAAATAATATACTTCGAGAAGCAGGACGGCGACATATCCGTGGAAGTGGCAATGCAGTACAACGACGGCTACAACGACAACATCTACACTTTCGCGAACAACATCAACACAATCGAGGGCGGGTTCCACTTGGTGGGCTTCCGCTCCGCGCTCACGCGCACCATCAACGATTACGCAGCCGCGAACATCAACAAGAAGGACAAGGAACTGAAGATAAGCGGCGAGGACCTCAAGGAGGGCTTGGCTGCCATTATTTCAGTCAAGCTCCCGCACCCGCAGTTCGAGGGGCAGACCAAGACAAAGCTCGGAAACAGCGATGTCAAGGGCATTGTGGAGTCCATTGTGGGCGAGCGGCTCAGGACATACATGGAAGAAAACCCCGCGGAAGCAAGGAAGATAATGGACAAGGCGACCTCCGCGGCGCGGGCAAGGGAAGCCGCGCAAAAGGCGCGCGAGCTGGTCAGAAGGAAGGGAGTAATGGAAGGCGGCGGGCTGCCAGGCAAGCTCGCGGACTGTTCGGAAGAGGACCCTGCGAAGTCGGAAATATACGTTGTAGAGGGCGATTCGGCAGGCGGCTCGGCAAAGCAGGGCAGGGACCGCAAGTATCAGGCAATTCTCCCGCTTCGAGGCAAGATATTGAACGTGGAGAAGGCGCCAATCACGAAAACGCTCGGCAACGAAGCAATTCAAACCCTTATTTCCGCGCTTGGCACGGGCTTTGGCGAGGACTTCGACATAACCAAGCTGCGCTACCACAAAGTCGTGATAATGACCGATGCGGACGTGGACGGCGCGCACATCAGGACGCTACTGCTTACGCTTTTCTTCAGGTATCTGAAGGAGCTGGTGGACAAGGGGCACATTTTCATCGCCCAGCCGCCGCTGTACAAGCTCAAGAAGGGAAAGACGGAACAGTATGCTTACTCGGATGCCGAGAAGGACAAGATGCTTGCCGTGCTTGGGGACAACGTGATCGTGCAGCGCTACAAGGGATTGGGAGAAATGAATCCCGAGCAGCTGTGGAGCACCACCATGAACCCGGAAGGCAGGGTGCTTTTGCGAGTCACTGTTGATGACGCCATGAAGGCGGACGAAATATTCACGATACTCATGGGCGACGCAGTCGAGCCGCGCAAGGCATTCATAGAGCAAAACGCCAAGGACGTGAAGAACCTTGATATTTGATTGATGATTCTGGCAGGTTATTTGCATGGTTGAACAAAAGAAGGAAACCGAATACCAGCACGGCAACATAATGCCCCGCCAGATTGAAAAGGAAATGAAGGAGTGCTACCTCGACTACGCGATGAGCGTGATTGTCGGCAGGGCGCTGCCCGACGTCCGCGACGGATTCAAGCCCGTGCACAGGAGGATTCTCTTTTCGATGTACGACTTGTCCAACACGCACGACAAGCCATACAGGAAATCCGCCCGCGTTGTGGGAGACGTGCTGGGCAAATACCACCCGCACGGCGACATGGCGATTTACGATTCAATAGTCAGGATGGCGCAGGACTTTTCCCTGCGATACCCCATAGTGGACGGGCAGGGCAACTTCGGTTCCGTTGACGGCGACTCTGCCGCGGCAATGAGGTACACTGAAATCAGGCTCAACCGCTTCGCCGAGGAAATGCTCGCGGACATCGAAAAGGACACCGTGAATTTCACGCCGAACTTCGATGCCACGCTCAAGGAGCCGCTCGTGCTTCCCAGCCGCGTGCCCAACCTTCTTGTGAACGGCTCGTCCGGTATCGCGGTCGGCATGGCGACGAACATGCCCCCGCACAACTTGGGCGAGGCAGTGGATGCGCTGGTTGCGCTTATTGACAAGCCCGAAATCGGGCTGGACGTGCTCCAGTCCGTTGTTCTCGGGCCCGACTTCCCGACAGGCGGCTACATCCTGGGCAGGCGCGGCATAATGGACGCTTACTCCACGGGCAGGGGAAGCATACGCGTGAGGGGCAAGGCAGAAATAAATCCGGCGACCAAGGAAAAGAAAGCCAAAATCATAATCACGGAGATTCCATATCAGGTGAACAAGGCGGAACTGGTGAAAAGCATCGCCGACCTTGTCCGCGACAAGAGAATCGAGGGGATTTCGGACATTGCCGACAGGTCGGACCGCGAAGGCATGGAAGTGATGATAGAGCTGAAGAGGGACGCGAACCCGGATGTCGTGCTCAACCAGCTTTACGCGCACACCGCGCTTGAAACCACATTCGGCATAAACAACCTCGCGCTTGTGAACAACCAGCCGAAAGTCCTGCCCCTTCTCAATATCCTGCAGGAATTCCTCGCCCACCGCAAGGAAGTGATACGGAGAAGGAGCGTTTTCGAGCTTCAGGTCGCAAAAGACCGGAAGCACATTGTCGAAGGGCTGCTTCTTGCGCTTGAGAAAATCGACGCGGTAATAAAGACGGTGAAAACCGCGAAGAGCCCGCAGGAAGAGCTGATGGCGGTTTTCAAGCTGTCGCAGAAGCAGGCAGACGCCATACTCGAAATGAAGATTAGGAAATTGTCGCTTCTTGAGTCAGGCAAGCTTGTAGAGGAGAACAAGGAGCTTGCGCAAACAATCGACTACCTCGCAGGCGTGCTTGCGGACGAGAAAAAGATATTCGGGCTTATCAGAAACGAGCTTTTGGAAGTGAAGCAGAAGTACGGCAACCCCCGAAGGACGCAGATTGTGGATGACGACTCCGAAGTGGAGCTCGAGGATTTGATTGCAGACGAGAAAGTGGCAGTCATCATCACGAAGGACGATTACATCAAGCGAGTGCCCATTGCTGAATACAAGTCGCAGGGCAGGGGCGGGAAGGGCGTCATCGGCTCCGAAACAAAGGAGGAGGACACGATAAAGGACATCATTCTTGCCTCCACGCACGATTACCTGCTGTTCTTCACGGACAAGGGCAATGTTCATTGGTTGAAAGTCTATCGCATCCCGACCGGCGGAAGATACGCCATGGGCAAGGCGATTGTCAATTTGCTTGAGGTTTCCGGCGAGAAGATTTCAGCGTGGATAAAGACGCGCGACTTCTCGGAGAAGGAATACCTTGTCATGCTCACCAAGAAGGGGATAGCCAAGAGAAGCAGCATGGCTGACTATTCGCGCCCGAGGCGCGGCGGCATTATCGCAATTACGCTCAAGGAAGGAGATGCGCTGATTGACGCAAAGAAAACAGACGGCAAGCGCGAGCTTATCATTGCGACTTCCGAGGGCAGCGCAATCCGCTTCAAGGAAGATGACGTGCGCGAAGTCGGAAGGACCGGGCAGGGCGTCATCGGCATCAGGCTTGACAAGGGCGATTCTGTTGTCGGAATGGCGCTTGATGAATGTGAAACGTTGCTTACTGTCACCGAGAATGGGTATGGAAAGAGAACGGACATTTCCGAATACAGGTTGCAGTCGCGCGGCGGCAAGGGCGTAATCAACATCAAGACGCACGGAAGAAATGGAAAAGTGGTTGGAATAGCCGCCGTGAAGGACAACGACGAGCTTCTGCTTGTTTCATCAGGCGGCAAGATTATCCGCATGTATGTGAAGGACATCAATGTCATAGGCAGGAACACGGGCGGCGTGCGGCTGATGAAGCTGGACGAAAAGGAGAAAGTCGTCGCTGTTGAGAAAATGCATGTTGAAAACTGGAACGGCAATGGAAACGGAAGCAACGATGCCGCAGGCGAGAAGAAGAAAGATGCGCCGAAGCCCCCGCAGGAGCCGCCGGCAGGGAAGCCTGTCGAGAAAAAGCAGCCCAAGGCTGACAAGGACGACATAATCATTGCTTGAATTGGACGCAACACAGCTAATTTTGGATAAGCCATCTTCCGAACTTCACTGGAAGCAGCTCCCGCACTTTTTCGCCGTAGAAATAGAAGCCGAGCGTTATTGCGAAGCTTGCCGCGATTGTGAGGTCGCGCACGAGATTGATGCCATTCTCGGGAATGAGCGGGCGCGTGCCGAGGAAATAGTCCGCGTAGTCGTTGAGGAGGAACCATGCGAGTATGATGGCGAGCGCGAGAGCGCCGATTCTCTTTTTCGGAAGAAGGACTGCCCCCTCAAGCGCCATGCCAAGATGCCCGATTATGAAAATGATTGTCACCAAGAGGAAATCGGGCAGGAAATAGAAATCCCAGTTGTAGATAAGGACAAAGACCGTCCAGAACCCGTATTTCACCATGCCGATTGAGACAAGGAATGAGTAGATGTCGTTTTTCACCCATTTGAGAAGGATGGGGATGGCAAGAAGCACATAAAGCGGGCAGTCAGGGACGAACAGAAGAAGCTGAAGCGGCGTTGCTGCAAGCTGCCCCCAATAATACCAAAGCCCTGTGAAAACCGCCGCAATATTTAGGAGAATGACGAGCTTGAACAGGGGGGAACGCAGGTTTTCGAATTCATCCTGTTTTTGCTGTTTCTTTTTTTCGGGCATGAATGCACCTGCGCTATTTGATTTTCTTGGCAGGAATGCCGCCCCATGATTGCCCTGCGGGAATGTCGCAATTGACCAGCGTCATCGCGGAAACGGACGCGCCGTCGCCGATTTTCACGCCCGGAAGAACGGTGCAGTTCGCGCCAATCATCACGCGCGAGCCGATTTTCACCTTGCCGGTGCGATAACAGCCCTGAAGCATTTCATGCCCCAAAAGCACAGTATTGTAGCCGATGAGCGTTTCCTCTCCGATTGAGATAAGTTCTGGGTAGAAAATGTCGATTAACGCGCCCAAGCCGAATGTAACTCCGCTGCCTATTTTCGCGCCGCATGTCCTGTAGAGGAAGTTCTTCACGCGCGTGGATGGGATGAAGCGCGCCGCGTAGACGAGGATGAAATTGAACGTTGTGCGAAGCGGGTTTTTTACCTTCCACCACTTGCGCATTGAATTGCCCTCGCACGCGTGGATTTCGAGTTTTCGCATGTGGTGGATTGGGGCGCGGATAATTAAATCTTATCCCCCCAATTCCGTCGGTGATTGAGTGGTGGATATTGAACTTCTCGGATGCGCGCCAGTAGTGCTTATCGGCGGCTTGATTGTCCTGCCCATGATTGTGCGGGTCGTTTACCAGTACGAACGGGGGCTCATGTTCAGGCTTGGAAAATACGTGGGAACGCGCGAGCCGGGGCTCAATCTAGTCATCCCAATCCTTGAGGACATGAGGAAAGTCGACATGAGGATTCTGACTCTTGACATCCCCAAGCAGTCGGTCATGACAAAGGACAACGTGCCCGTGTCCGTGAACGGCGTGCTTTACTTCAAGGTCGTAAGGCCGGAAGACGCGGTCATCAAGGTGCAGAACTACGAATACGCCATGGGGCAGTACGCCCAGACCGCGCTTCGTGACGTGGTCGGCGCCATGTCGCTTGACGATGTGCTTTCCGAGAGGACGGCAATCGGCAACAAGATACGCGACGTGGTTGACGAGGGCACCAAGGAATGGGGGCTCGACGTCACGGACATCAAGCTGCAGGACGTGCAGGTGCCCGAAGACCTCCAGAGGATGATGAGCAGGCAGGCATCAGCCGAGCGTGAAAAGCGCGCGACCATCATCAAGGCAGAAGGAGACAAGATGGCGGCGCAGAACCTCGCGGACGCGGCAAAGACAATGTCTTCCACGCCCGGAGGCATGCAGCTCCGCGTTCTTCAGACGCTGGACGGGCTGGGGCCGACGCCTTCAAACACGATAATAATCCCGCTGCCCCTCGAGCTTCTCGACGGGTTCAAGGAGATTGCGGCTGCTCTGAGGGATTCGAGGCACGAGAAGGAAGCCATAAAGGCAAAGAAGAAGTAAGCCTTTGCGTTTCCTTTTTTTCTTTCTTTTTTTCTGTTTATTTTTTTATTGCTCAGCCCAAGCTCTTTTTGAGAACTGACGCGAGTTCCTCGGCAATTGCCTTGTACTCGCTTTTCTTTCCGAGCGAAAGCCCCTGGGCCTGCATGCGCATCTTGACAATCACGTGTTCAAGCTGCTTTGCCGTGCCCATGAGTAAAACGTCCGTTTTCGGGCGCGAGCAATTCACGGTCCACTGCGAAACAGTGGCGTCGCCTCCGCTGGAGAGCATTTCCTGCTTGAGGATGTTGGCGACAGCGTTTCGCACTCCCTTGAGCTTTATGAGCCGGAAAACCGCCTTCCTGCCCATTATGCGCACGCAGTCTTCCGACACGTCAATCGCGCGGATTGCCTTCTCGGCAGAAGCAAGGGAGGGCGCACAGACTAGTTTTGCTTTGTACATGAAATCAGCCTGCCCGTAGGCACTGCGGCGCGCGCATGCGGCTCGCGGAATGCTGCGCAATTCATGCGCGGCTGGCGAAGAGGACATAGCGGCGGTCAATCGCCACCATGCCGGACTTCATGGCCGCCTCGACCTTCGAAAGCACCGTGTTTAGCGCGAAGTACGAGCCGGTTATTCCAAGCGCGAAGAGAGTGCGTTCGAACGCCACTATCGGGATGAGCATCATCCAGAATGCCGCGGTCGTCGGTATGAAATAGAGCCAGATTATGCCGCCGATTGCGTGCGCCGTGAATGTGGAGCCGAGCGAGCGGAGGAACAGGTTCTCGGGAAGCATGAGCACTGCCGCGGGGATGAGCCAGTAAAGCGAGTATTGCCATGCCTGCGAGCCTACAGGGTGCGCGATGAAGAGTGCCATGCACGCGAGGGGAACCGCCGCCTGCACGAGCTTGCCCTTGCCGTATTTGGCGAAGTAAAGCGCGGCAAAGAGCATGGGCGCGAGGCGCAGGATGTTGATGAGCTCAAGGGATTTGCCGAGCATTACGAACGACACCACCTGCGCGAGAAGGACTGCGAGAACGCCCGCGCCTGCCCCGAGGAAGCCGGATGCGATGGGGCCCATGAACTGGAAGAGCGTGAATTGCTGGTTTTCGGCGCCGAGGACTGTTGAGAAGTTTATGTTGCTTGAGATAAGCACGATTGCCGTGAAGAGCGCAATGAACGCGAGTCCTTTGGCTGACGATACGTTTTCTATTTTCACGATTCCACCCCACGTGTGAACGCTGGCTGTGCAAGGGAATTTTGCCCTTGTGTCCTGTAAAAGACGATTATCTATATCGCGGCTATGAATTTAAAACGCTATTGCAGGCAGTCGGCAGTTATGGGCTGAGGCATGGGTGTCACATTGAAAGCCCGTGCATGGACTTTATCAGCTTCTGGAGCGCGTTGCTGAGCTTTGCGCGCACGGTCGGGTGCATGTCCTCCTTGAGCGCCTCAGTAATGTCGAGTGCGGCATTGGTGGTGTTGGTGAGGACATCGGAGTTCGCCTTCACTGCCGGGCATTTGCCTGAAGGGGCGTTCTTCCCATTTTTCTTCGCCTCCTCTTCAGCCGCGTGTGCCTGTATCCTCTTGACAATTCTCTTGAACCTAGACTCTGCGGCATCCAGCACCTTCTGCGTTTCGGAAATTATCCTGCTCGGCCTCTGCTCCTTCTTCTGGCTGGGGGACATCAGGTCCGAAGTCGTCTTGACTCCCGCGTTCTGGAGATAAAACGCCACTTGCTTGGAAATGAACGCAAGCAGGGGCTTGGTGAACGGAGGGTCTGCCTTGCCTTTCTCAGCGCTCGGGAATCTGAGATAGCTGTTCCCGATCGTCTCGAACGCAGCGTAATAGTTTTTCAAGCCGAACACGATGGTATAGCTTTTCCGAAGCTCGAACTGCTCGAAGTTGTCCGCAAGCGTCTCGGTTATGAAACAGGGCAGCATGCCTTCAGAGAAGATAGGGAACTTCGAACTTGGCTCGTAATCGAAATACGATGAATCGGAAAGGGAAATCGTTATAGCCAGCTTTTCCTTCTGTTTCTGGCTTTTTTTGTCGCCATTTTTTGGCAGCATCTCCTGGACTTTTGCAATGGGCGGAGCTTCGAGCCGGTAGTGGGTGGGCAGGAAGCACGTCGGAGGCGTACGCTCCTTTTGCTTGAATTCCGGCTTCTTTTCCTTGCGGACTCTTGCTATGCCGTTTTGATGTGAAACCATGATGGCACCTCTTCAAATCCGATTTCAGGCTGCGCTTGAATATGTTATAATTAGTGTCTATTTGTTTATAAAGCCTTGTATCATCGGTGTGCCCGGAGCTGCGCCTAGCCGCTCTGGTCCACTATTTTCACGAATCCGGGCTTGACCTTGTAGAGTTCTCCCTTGTAGATAAGGTCGTCCACTATGCGCTGGGCGGTTATCTCGTCCATATTGTGCCCGACTGCGGCTTCCACGAGCTTGCGTATCTCGACCGCGCCCATTTCAACCTGCATCTTCCTCGCGAGGTCAAGCACGGTGTTTATCTTGTCAACTGCGGACTTGGGCCTGCCGGTTGCAAGAATGTCCGCGTCTATCCTGCCGGTTTCGCGGTCGCGGCTGACCTTGTCAAGGACATAAGTGGTAAGCCGGATTGCGCGCTCCGCGTCGGCGGTTTCGACCACGTTTGAAAGGCGGATTTTCGCCGATGCCTCAGACATGCGGATAAGCCCCTCGATTGCGCGGGGAGTAATCGGGACCGCGCCGTCCGCCTTGCCCCTGCTTCTCAATTCGACGTAGAACTCGCGTATTTTTTCCATCGCCTCATCCGAGAGAATCGGGCGGACGTTCTGCCTCGCGTATGCGACGTATTTGCGGAGGAATACCGGGTCTATCATGTTCGCCTGCTCTGCCGGCGGGGCTTTCGCGGTGGTTGTTTTCGCGGACGACTGGTGCATGTTGAGTATGTAAGTCGCAAGCGTGGAGTCCTTTTCCCTGTCCATCACGTCGAGGATGGGGAAGATGAGGTCGAAACGCGAAAGGATTGTCGGGGGGATGTCGAACTGCTGCCCGGGAAGCTTGTTCTGGTCGAACCTGCCGAACTTGGGGTTTGCCGCGGCGAGGATGGCTGTTTTCGCCTTGAAGCGGGCGACTATGCCGGCTTTTGCCACGGACACCTGCTGGGATTCCATTACTTCGTGCATTGCCGCGCGCTCGTTGTCGTCTATCTTGTCGAATTCGTCGACGCCGGCAATCCCGCCGGATGCGATGACAAGCGCGCCGGCTTTCAGCGTCCAGCCGCCGTCGCCCATCTCGTCCTTTTCAGCGCTCGCGGTCAATCCCACGCCTGTCACGGATTTTCCGCTGACATAGATGCCTTTGGGCGCGAGCATCTGCATGGACTGCAGGAAGCGCGTCTTTGCCGAGCCGGGGTCTCCGATGAGAAGGACGTGCATGTCGTCGCGGATGGGCGCGCCGCCCGCCATGAATTTGCCGGAAGTGCCTCCGAATAATTGGAGCGAGAGGGCTTCCTTGACTTCGTTGTGCCCGTAGATGCCCTGCGCAATTGAGTCGCGCACCTTTTCGTAGAGCTGCGGGTCGGTCGCCAGCTCCTTTATCTGCACCTCGTCGTCCTTGGTGGTCTCGATTTCCTCGAACTCCTTCATCGTCTTTGTAGCGGAAACCACTTCGAGGTAGCGGGTGTAAATCTGGCTGTTTTCACTCTTGCCCTTGTTCTTCTGCGGAAGCCGCAGGCGCATGATGCCCGCAATCGTGATTGTTTCGCCGGGCGTGAGCTTGTTCACCAGGTCGTCCTCCACCCAAAGCTCGATTGCCGCCGCGGGCGTGCCTCCCTTGAGGCGTTCCAAAAGCTCCTGCATTTCAGCGTGCTGGATGTCGACGAAATAGGAGGAGTCCTCCTCGAGCTTGAGCGCGCGGCGCTTGCATTCCGCGCAAACCTGCGGCACCTGCGCGTTTTTTGTCATGAGGACCTTCGTGGTGGCGTCGCACATCTGGCATTTGTAGACTGCGACATTCACCCTGTGCATGACAGGGCCGCGCTTGGTCACCACGCCTTTCACCGCGATAAGCTCGCGGATGTTGCGGGAGGAAATATCCTGTATGAGAAGCCCGGTTTCGGGCATGTTGGTGAAGCGCACGTGCGGCTCGAACTGCACGCCGGGGTGCGCCGTGGCGTAGGAAACCTCCTGCGAGCCCACAAGCGCCTGCTGCGCCGCGTTTATCATGACGTCGGGCTGCTTCACAAGCAGGTCGGCCAAGTCGCGGTCGAACCGCTCCAAATCCTCGTAATCCACGTAAAGACTTTTCTGGACCGGGTATTCGGAAAGAAGCTTGTTTATTTTCTCCTGTAGGGCAACGGAGTAATACTCCTCGAACTTGTCAACGTACGGTGAAATGTCAATCTCGGATGCCATAGCAGGTCCCACACCCTGCCCTCAAGCAGCCGAAGAGCTGCTCTCGAGGGGGGAAGTTAAGCGGCTATGGGCTATAAATAGCTTTCCAGACCGGCGTGCTGGTTGCTTGGCGGCATTGGCGGGCGATGGTTTGCCGCTTATTTGCTTCGCTCGAATATCTGCCGCCCTGCTTCATCTATCGTGCGGACCATGCCAAGCTCGCTTTTTGCGAAGTTGTGGTCGTAAAGATGGAACGTTGAAACCGGATTGAATGTTTTTTCGCCGGGCGCGCGCGGGATGTCCTTCGAGGGGTGCGAAAGGCTGGAGATGCCCATCACCACATCCACTTTCTGCAAAAGCTCGCATACGAGCCCCGAAAGGGCTTCAAACGCCCATTGCATACGCCGCCCGTTCAGTTTCTTATATTCGGCAAACGGCCCCCCGTCCTTGCCCTGGATGTTGACAATTGATGCCGTCACTTGGCCGTCCTTGCCCTCGTGAAAATTAACGCCCAGCCGGCCGAGTTCCATCCCATTGAAAAATACCGTATATTTCCATGCGGCTTCGGGCAGCCGCTCAATGACGGGCGTCGGAGTGCAGGATAGCACTAATGAATCGCAACGAATCGTGTTTCCATTGAAATTCTCAAGCCCAAAACGCAAGTTGAACACGGCGTTTTCAAAATTTCTTGCCCAGTAAAAATTTATTGCCGGCAGCCCCAGATATTCGGCGGTGCGTGCGTTATGGAAAACGTGCGGGAACTGCCTGTTGCTTGGCCAGTCGTTTTTCAGGTGGAGGAATCTCTTTGCCAGTATTTCATATTCCTTTACGCCGTATTGCCGGAAGTGCTCTATTTGCGCATCCGTAACGGTAGAGAAGTTGACAGGGTGCATTCTGCGCTGTTTCATGGTTGTGTATGGGAAAGAAGGTTATAAAAAGTGTTATGACGGGGTTTGACTGGCGTAGCGCCCTATCTTACTTTTCCGTCCAGCACTTTTTCGGTTTTTACCTGCTTGCCGCCAACTAGCACGGGCTTGCCGTTGGCGAGCAGGGTGCCGCCCTTCACTTCAAGCTTTACTGTGAAGAATTGGTCTATTGTAATTTCGGCTGCCGGAGGCTTGCCTTCGCTGGCTGCGCCTTCGATTGTGGCTTTTGTTCCGACTTCAGCCACGGGCGAGAGCACTTCGAGCTTGCCTTCTGCGTTTTCTGCCGCGAGAAGCATTCCCTGCGACTCCGTGCCGCGAAGCACTGCTGGTTTGAGGTTCTTTACAAGAATGATTGTTTTGCCAAGAAGCTCTGTTTCGGTGAAGAATGGCACCAAGCCGGAGACCACTTGCCTGACTTCGCCGCCTGCGAGCTGGATTTTCTCGACATAGAGCTTCTCGGCGTTGGGGTGGCGGGCGATTTCGAGTATTTTCCCGACTTCGAAATCGATTTCGGTTTCGGAAATCGGGGGAACAGGCGCGGGCTTGGGCTTTTCCTTTTTCTGCTGAGCCGCTTTTGCCTGCGCGCTGGCATTCGCCTGCTTGGCTGCCTCGCCTTGCGCGCTCTTGGCGGATTTTTCATCCCGCTCTGCCTGCGTGCCGCCGTATTTCCCTGCGAATCCCTCAAGCTCCTTTGCCTCGATTTTCCTGAAAAGTATTTCGGGCTTGCCAAGCGGGTGGCCAGCGGTAAGCGAAAGCTCGCCCAAGTCATCCCATTTCTTCGGCTCCACTGCAAGCTGCCTGAAGATGGCTGCCGATGTGTGCGGAACGAATGGTTCGAGGGCAATTGCAAAGTCCTTTACCTGATTGAGAAGCACGTAAATAGACGAGGCGCATTTCTCGCGGTTATCCTTCGCTGTTTTCCACGGCTCGTTCTTCTGGAAATATGCATTCGCCTCCTTGCCGGCTTGCATAATCACGTGGAGCGCTTCCTTCAATTGCACCTGCTCCAAAAGCTCGGTGGCTTGCGAGAATTTCGCCTGTTGCGATGAAATGAAGTCGTTGTCGGGCTGCGAAAGCGAAGCTGGCGGCACTTTGCCTGCAAACTCCCTTGCGGTAAAGACAAGCGTCCTGTTCACGAGATTGCCTATGTTCGCCAAAAGCTCGTTGTTCGACTTCTCGCCGAAGTCCTGCCACGTGAAGTTGGTGTCCATCTTCTCAGGGCGGTTTGTCAAAAGGTAATAGCGCCACACATCAGCCGGAATGCCGGAATCCATTGCGTCGGTGCCGAAAACTCCCAAGCCCTTGGACTTGGAGAACTTACCGCCCTCGTAGTTGAGGAATTCTGTTGTTGAAATGTGGTGGAGCAGCGTCCATTTCTTGTCCGACTTTGCCTGCGCGCCCATGAGCGTCGAGGGGAAAATCACGGTGTGGAACGGCACGTTGTCCTTGCCCATGAACTGGTAAAGCGCAACTTCATCGGGATTCTGCCACCAGTCGCGCCAGTTTTTGACGAGGTTGGCGGTTATCGAGATGTAGCCGATTGGGGCGTCGAACCAGACGTAGAAGACCTTGTTCTCCCAGCCTGCAAGAGGCACAGGCACGCCCCACTTAAGGTCGCGGGTGATGCAGCGCTTCTTCAAGCCCTCCGCAATCCACGCCTTTGCTATCTTGTAGGAGTTTTCAGACCAGCTGCCTTCCTTTGCGGTCTTGTCAATCCACGCGTCAAGCTCGGTTTGTATGTTCGGAAGGTCGATGAAAAGATGGCGGGAGCTGCGCTTTACCGGCGTTGTCTTGCTCACCTTGCTAATCGGGTTTATCAGCTCGTCGAAATTCAGGAGCTTGCCGCACTTGTCGCACTGGTCGGCGCGCGCTGATGCGTATCCGCAGTGCGGGCAGGTGCCTTCTATGTAGCGGTCCGCGAGGAACATCTGCGCCTTTTCGTCATACGCCTGCACGATGTCGTCTTCGACAACATAGCCGTTCTTGTGGAGGTCGAGGAATATTTCCTGCGTGATTTCCGTGTGGATAGGCGTCGTCGTCCTGCCGAACGTGTCGGTGGAGATTCCGAACCACTCGTAGATGCGCTTGTGGATTGCGTAATACTTGTCGCAAAGCTCCTTTGGGGTTACGCCTTCCTCCAGTGCCTTTGTTTCGGTCGCCGTGCCGTATTCGTCAGTGCCGCATATGTAGAGGGTTTCATAACCGCGGCTCCTGCAATATCGCGCGAATACGTCGGCTGAAAGCACGCAGCCGATTATGTTGCCCAGATGCGGGACGTTGTTCACATAGGGCAATGCAGATGTGATGAGTATTTTTTTGCGTGCGAGTTTATTCCCCTCCATGACGATGGATTCGGAGGAAACAGATTAATAGGCTTTGCCCCTTTGTATCGAAAACCAGAAGGGAAAAAGGAAAAAAGAAAAAAAATCAAAGGAAACTACTTTTTCTTCACTGCGCATGACTCGCACTTGCACATCATGGGAAGCAAGCCGCGAAGCATGAGGTAAAGGCCGACCACGAGCCACGGGTCGAAGTTGAGCGTTTTCGCGCTTACAAGGACCAGTATCAGCCCGGCAAGCAGCTTCAGCCATTGCTTGCATCCACAGCATCCGCCCATAGATATTCCTCCGGGTCCGAAGCCGGGCTTGGAAATGCATATGCCCCTTGCTTGGTCGCCCGGATAGCCATTCTCATCGCCCGGATATAAACATTTGCACGGCGGATGACGTTGGCGGCACCTGGGCTGGAAAGCAGCACCGCACCTGCCAGGCAACTATGCCGGCTTTGGCCGAGTGGAGAAGTAATACGCCGCGGCGATTGCCGCAAGAATAACCGCCACAACGGAGTATGCCAGAACTCCGTCATCCTTGGGCGCGGCTTGCTGCCCCAAGGCAGAAGTGCCGTTCTTGCCCGTATCCGCGGGTGCGAGTGTATCCGGCGCAGTGCCTGTTCCAGAGGCGTTTTCACCTGGCTGCCCGCAGAGTTCCGGGCTGTTGATAAGCTCGCCGTTGGAGGCGCAGAAAAGCGGCGCTGTCGCCGAGCACTTGCCAAATGTTGTGCCGTCCTTGCAGGCAATGGCGACGCAGTGTATTTTCGCCGCGTCAGGCACCGTGCCGTTCCCGCAGCCGCATTTCACGACATCATCGCCGAAAATGCCGTTCGGGCCGCAGAATTTCGGCTTGTCCGCCGAGCAGGAGCCGAACTTCGTGCCATCCTCGCACGTGAAATTGACGCATTTGGCAGACCTGTTCTGCACCATGCAGGTAAGCTTCTCCGCAGAGCAGTCCTCCACAACGCGGTATTTCACCCATTCCCCGCGGATGCAGCGGGTATTGACTATCTTGGAATCTTCCGCTTCGCCGTTGAACTGGCAGGTTCTGTCCTTTGCCGCGCCCTCGACGCATTTCGGGAGGTAGCACTCGTTCCCGTCCCGCGAATAGAAGGGGAGGCATCCGCATACCTGCGCATACGGGCTTGAGCTTCCGCAGACTTCCGGCTTTTTCGGGAGGCACCCGTTCGTCTCAACGCCATCGGGGCAATAATACGTGTCCTTGCTGATGCAGCTTCCGAGGATTACCGCGTCAACCGGCGACAGCACGAAATCCCTGCCATCGAACGTGAACTTGTTCTGCGCGCCGATGCTGGTGTTGAGCAGGAGTTCAAGGTAAGAAATGTCGTCGCCCGTGATTTTCCTGACCAGAAGATGGGCTCCGACCTTGCCCGCGGAAAACGCCTCACAGCGCTGCGAAGTGACGAAACCGCCGCACGTCCCGTTGATGGAAACGTGCGTTATTGCGAGGCTCATGTTTTCGACATCAACCGCCGTGTTCCGGTCAAGTGTTATTTCGCCAAGGCTCATGTGCCTGATGGTTGCCGTGGCGTCGGATACCTCCTCCATGCTGAATTTCACGCTGAACTGGTCGAGCCGCGGGGCGCAGGACGGTTCAGTCCCGGCGTCGCAATGGACGATTGCGCTTGCGCAAAGCAGCAGGAAGCACGCGAAGAAGTATCTTTTGAAACCGGACATCCATCCACCCGGTTGGATATCGCCGAAAGTGTTTTTACTCCTTTGCCGGATTGCCGCGCGGTGCGTCAGCTTCTTAATCCTGACCGCAGTTGGAATTGCATGGGCAACTTCTACCTCGACATCGAAACAACGGGGCTTGACCCGAAGGATTCCAAGATAATCACCATACAGTATCAGGAGCTGGACAGGAACAGCGGGCAGGCAAAAGGCGAGCTTGTCATCCTGAAAGAATGGGAGTCGTCGGAAAAGCAGATTATTTCCGAATTCCACGACAAATCGGGGATAGCCGACGAATACCCCTTTGCCTTCATCTCCACGGGCTACAACCTCGGGTTCGAGCACAATTTTCTTATCGGGCGCGCGCTTGCCAACAATCTCGAGCCAATCGACATATTGCACCGCCCCTTCATAGACCTGCGCGCGTTCGGGATACTGATGAACAAGGGCGAATTCAAGGGTTCGGGCTTGGACAAGATTTCGGGCAAGAAGACAAGCGGCATGAAAATCCCGGAATGGTACGAAAAAAAGGAATACGGCAAGATAATCGATTACATCGAGGATGAGACAAAGGCGTTCATCCACCTGAATGCTTGGCTTTACAGGAGAATGCCCTCGCTTTGGGAAGAATACAAAAAGGAAATCGGGAAACCCTGACTGCTTTTGAAAAAGAACGCCCTCTTTGTTGAGTGCTGGCGCACTCAACATCGCGACAAAATCTGCGGATTTTATCGCCCGTCGGGATTTTCAGAAAAAAGAACGCCCCCGCCGGGATTTTCATCATATAAATAGAGTTTGAACCCGGACCACGAACTTTCACTTGACACGCTCCGCATCTCAGCGGGAGCCATTCGGAGGCTCGTGTCCTATCCAGGTTGGACTACGGGGGCACTAATTTGTTGTTAGCGAGGAACGATTAATAAAAGAAGGGGCACTCGTGCGAGTGTCCTACCCATGTACAACCGCGCAAGCGGTTGGACAGACAGCCGAGCCGCGGCTCGGCTGGAGGTTGGACTACGGGGGCACCGAAGATGGATTTGCCGGAAACGATTAATAAAGCAGCGATTAGCGCAAAACCCACGGGAACAACGTGAGCAGGAATGCCGCGCCCACTATGTACATGACAGCTGCGGCGATTTTCTTGTTGCCCACGATGTTGTTCATCAGGTGGTAGCCGTCGAAGAACGGCAGGGGGATGAGATTGACTGACGCGACTGCCATGTTCAATGCGAATGTGAGCGCAAGGAAGCGAGCTGTCCATTTCGCCCAAGCTGGAAACTCGGGGCCGGGGAAGAAGAACACGAATAATAGCAGGAGCAGGAAGACCGCAAGCGCTGTTGCGAAGTTCGCCGTGACGCCCGCAATCAGGACGGAATTCTGCTTCACCTTGTCGGACTTGAAAAGCTTCTTGTCATCCACGTCGACAAACGCGCCGAAGGGAAGGAAGCCGAAGAACACCAATCCCGCGGACGTGAGGGGAAGCTTGTGCTTGCGGGCAAGCACGCCGTGCATGCATTCGTGGACAACGAGGACGATTGCGAGCCCGAGCACGCCCTGAACCAAATCAAGGTTGATGCCAGGCAGAATGGGCATGCCGCCGGGCGTGGTCGCAGCGAGGTGCGCGCCGTTGCCCAGAAGCGCGGATAGCACGGCAGATGCCACTATGAACGAGTAGGTAATCACGCTTATCGTCGCCATCAGCGCAATCCCGCCTATTGCCATCGCGGCAAGCGAGATGTACTGGAATACGCCGATTTTGGAAACCTGCGCGCTCAATTTTGCGCTTGCGGTCGAGAATTCAGCTCCGCCTGAAACCATGGAAAGAAGGAACGACATCCCGACAGGGATGAGCCCTGAGAACAGGACGAGCATGAACACGCCCGCTGCGTAAAGCGGAAGCTCCTGCCTCCAGTTGATTTTCTTGCGCCCGATGAGGAAATACGCGAGCGAGCCGTAGCCGATTATCATGCCAAGCTCGGCGAAAAGCTGCCAGAGCCGGGGGTATTTTCGCGCAAGGGAGTCGATGTAGTCAAGCCCCCACTTGCTCCGAAGAAGGTAAAGCCCAAGCCCGCCCTCGAACTTGTTCCATTTGGAAACAATGAGCCCGCAGCCCACAAGAAGCCCTGCCGAGAGCAGGAATTTCCCCATTGCTGAAAGCACGGAGTCCAGTATCATGATGAACAGCACGGCGGAGAGCAGAAGGACGCCTATGGAGAGGGCAACCGGATTTTTCGGAGCCGAGAGATGGCGCGGCATGGAAAGCGCTGAAGTGCGGTTTTTCATAACGACATATCTTTAGGGAAATAATATAAGGTTTCATTAGATGATTAACGCGTTGGGGGGTCATGTGGCTACGGCTGCGAAACCCTTAGACGTTCATCGCATCCCTGAGAAAGGGGGGTTTGGGCGGTGTCGGACTAAGGGGGGCGAAGCCCCCCTTGGGCTGACAATGGATTGCGAAATGTGCGGCGCAGGCGAAGCCGAGTATCTCATACAGGTCGAAGGCGCGAAGATGAACGTCTGCCGCGACTGCTCGGGCACGGGAAAAATCATCCGGTACCCGACGCAGGCGAGCAGGAACGCCGACCAGGGCGGCTCACAGGGCGCGCCAATTGTGCGCCGCGAGATGGAAGTCGTGGACGGCTACGGCGCGCTCATACAAAGCGCGAGGAAGAAGCTCGGGCTGCCGATTGAAGTGCTTGCGGAGAAGATAAACGAGAAATTGTCGTTCCTCGAGCGGATAGAGCACCAAAAAACGCTTCCGGACGAGAAAATCGCGAAGAAGCTCGAAAAGGAGCTCGGCATAGTGCTTTTGCAGGAAGTCGCGATGTCAGACACGCCCGGCGACACGAGAAAGGGCGCGCCGGTCACGCTTGGCGACATAATCGAGATTGAGAAGCGCGAGCGGAAAAAGAAGGGCTGAACTTGCGCGGACGGGGATTTTCCTTCCCAGCGCAAGCAGGGGAAAACCGGTTGCGCGCCGGCTTGCGGGCGGAATCCTGATTTTGGCGCCGCCATGCCCGCGCGCGGGCGGGAGAATGAATAAAAATCTTTATGAATAATAATTCAAAACATGCCAAGACCGGAAAAAATGCGCAGGATCTGCTGCGAGCCAGGAATCGTCTATTTCAAGCCGCGCGGCATGAGCATGCACGAACTTGAGGAGGTCGCGCTGGGCTTGGACGAATTCGAGGCGCTGCGCCTGCTTGACTTTGCGCAGAGGGAGCAGGGCGAAGTCGCGAAAAGCATGGGTATTTCCCAGCCGACGCTTTCAAGGATAATCGCCTCGGCAAGAAGGAAGGTGGCAGAGGCGATTTGCGAAGGGAAGGCGATAAGGATAGCCGGCGGGCAGTATTCCGTGGCGGGCCCGGGCGCGCACCGCTTCTGCGGATGCGCGAAAACGCGCGGCGGAACGAAAGGAAACGCCGGCAGGAGATGATTGGGGATGGAAGAACAGCAACTTTGCCACCTTCACCTGACGATAAACGCCAAGGTTGACATGGAAGGCAAGCCGCTCTCGAAGGAGCGCTGCGAAAATTTCGTCAAGAAGCTCCTCAAGGAGGCGGAGATGCTGCCGCTGGGCGGGCTTTGCTACGCGGACGCCGTTGACCAGGGCAATCCGGGGCAGAGCTTCGTGCAGATGATAACCACGAGCCACTGCTCGCTCCACTATTTCTCCAAAAGCGGCGAGATTTATTTCGATCTGTATTCGTGCAAGAAATTCGACCCGGGAAAGATAGTCGCCCTTGTGCACCGCGAATTCAAGACGCGGGAAAGCACAAGCTCGATTACCGAGCGCGTCCCGTGCCTGGGCGGCACGTCCGCGACTTTCAGGAGCCTTTGAGGGATTTTTGATGGCAAAAATAAATATCGCTGCGATTCTCATTCTTGCGCTTTTTTCCGGCGCGGCGTTCGCTGAAAACGCATCCGGCGGCGGGCAATGCGCGTATTTCTTCTACGGAACTGGATGCCCGCACTGCGCCCGCGTGGAGCCGTATCTTGCGCCCATGGCGGCGAACGGCTCGGAAATAGTGAAATTCGAGGTCTATTCCAACAAGACCAGCCTTGCGCTCCTCAATTCATTCTTCAACGCGTACAATGTGCCGCAGGAGAGCAGGGGCGTGCCCGTCGCATTCACACGCGGAAGCTACATGGTGGGGGATGCGGAAATAATCGCCAACCTCCCCGCCGCGCTTGCCGCATCACAGGGGAGGGGGTGCCCCTCGCTTGAGTCTGCGGGCAATTCGACGGGAATTGCTGGCGACTCCTCCCCGTCGGAAGAGCTGGGGGAGCTGTCATTGATTACGATAATCAGCGCTGCGCTCGTGGATTCGATAAACCCCTGTGCGATAGCCGTGCTCATAATACTCATGGGTGCGCTTCTTTCGGCTGGCGACAGGCACCGCGCGCTTTTGGCCGGGCTTGCATTCACCCTGGCGGTGTATATCTCATACCTCCTGCTCGGGCTTGGGCTGTTTTCGGCGATACAGATGAGCGGGCTGGCGTATTTCGTCTACAGGGGGATAGGCATCCTCGCGATAATAATCGGGCTTGCCAACCTGAAGGACTTTTTCTGGTACGGCGGAGGCGGGTTTGTGATGGAGATACCCCGGAGCTGGCGCCCCATGCTCAAGGGCATGCTCAACAAGGCGACCTCCCCGCTCGGGGCGTTCGCAATGGGGTTCATAGTGTGCCTCTTCGAGCTGCCCTGCACGGGCGGACCGTATCTTTTCATACTGGGGCTGCTTGCTGAAAAGTCCACATGGCTTGCCGCAGTGCCCATCCTAATGCTCTACAACGTGTTCTTTGTGATTCCGCTCGTGGCGATAACGCTGATGATATACTGCGGGCTGACCAATATCGAAAAGGCGGACAAGTGGAAGGAGCGCAACCTGCGGCTGCTGCATCTCGTGGCAGGAGTGGTAATGACCGCGCTCGGGCTTCTCGTCGCGCTTGGCATAGTATAGGCGGGTTGCGTGGCACGGGGCGCGTGATGCAAGACGAGCCTCGCGGGCGGCAAGGCGCGCGGGCTTGAGGCGGGAATATGCTGGAAAACAAGAAGGCAAAGCTCCTGAACAGCAAGGCTGCGATGGATGAGAGCAAGGCAGGGGAAGTGGTATCCTCCCTGCATATCGAAAAGGGGCAGAAAGTGGCGGACATAGGCTCTGGCGGCGGCTATTTTTCGCTTTTGCTTGCCGAAGCGGCCGGGCCCAAAGGCAAGGTATACATTGTTGACACTGACCAAAAGCTCCTTGATTTCGCATCCGCGCTGGCAAAGGAAAATGGCGTGAAAAACATCGTGCCTGTGCTGGCGCAGGAAGACAGCCCCAATCTGCCGGAAAACGGCGTGGATTTGATATTCATGAGAAGCGTCTGCCATCACCTGAAAGGAAGGAAGGAGTATTTCTCAAGGCTCAGGCGCTTCCTTGCTCCCGGCGGAAAAATCGCCCTGATAGATTACCGCAGGGGCCCCTTCCTCGCTTTCCGCTGGCTGCGCGGCCACTATGTGGAGGAAAGCGTGATAAAAAAGGAGATGTGGGATGCAGGATTCCATCTTGAGGAAAGCTTTGATTTCATTTCCCGCCAGTGGTTCATGGTCTTTTCGCCCGTATCATCGATAAAATCGCCATGAATTTCGAAAAGTAAGCCCTGCTTTGAAGCGCGATGGGGCGGCAATCCACAGTGGCCTTGATTATTTTCCTGCTGAACGGCAGGCAGCCTATCATGGGAATGCCCCGCTTGCGCGCGAACGCCCTTATTTTGCCAGCCATTTTCTGCGAAAGCGTGCTTTTGTTCAATACTATGCCGCAGGGCATGCCAAAATGCCTGCCGAGCCGCCAGATGCGTTCGAGGTCGTGGAGTGCTGCGGGGGATGGCTCGGTCACGGCAACCAAGTAATCAGCAGTGGAGATGGATGCGATAACCGGGCATCCTATTCCCGCAGCGCAGTCTACCACGATATCCTCCGCCCTGTCGGCTTCGGCTTTCTTGCGGGCGAATTCCATGACTGCCGAAACCGCTTCGCCCGAAGACGGCTCGCCTATCTCAAGCTCGCCCGTGGCAAGAAGCAATCCGTGCGCCTTCCCCGTGCTTATCCTGCCGATTTTTTTCCTTGAAGCCGTGAGCGCATGCGTTGGGCACGCCAGCACGCAGGCGCCGCATCCGACGCAAAGCTCGGGCATTATGACTGGCGGAAACCCTTCAGGCGCGGAAATCGCCTTTTTTATGCAGACCCTCGCGCACGCCCCGCAACGCTTGCATTTTTCCTCGTCAATTTTCGGGACCATGCCCCATATTGTCTCGGCTTTTTTCATTTTTGCACCGAGAAGCACGTGGGAATTCGGGCATTCCACGTCCGCGTCGACAAGAAGGGTTTTCCTCTGAGTGGCGTCAGCTATGGCAAGCCCTGTTGCGACAAACGTCTTGCCCGTGCCGCCTTTCCCGCCGCTTACCGCTATTTTCATAAACGCACCTTTCAAATTGGGCTTTTCGCAGCCGCGTTCCCTCGCGCCTTCAGCCCGCCGCATTGGACTCACAGCTTAGGGACATGGGTTTTGCAGCCGCATTCCTTGCGCCCGCCGCCCGCCCACTCAATCGCACAGTTCATTTGGAATGGCTCTTGCAGCCATCCCCGTTCTTTGCTTTCGCAAGCTTTCCCGCAGCATGCATGGCAAACGCCTCGCGGACAGTTGTGCCTGCTGGAACGAAATACGCCTCCACCGCAAATTTTTCGCACATCTCGACCGCCTTCGGACCCATGTCGCAGCAGATTATCGCCTTGACGCCCTGCCCGGCAAGAAGCTCGACTGGCATCATGCTCCCCCCGAAATGGGCGCTCGTGTTTTTTATCGGGCTTCCGGCTTTTCCGTCCCCGCCCATTACTGCAAACCAGGGGCTTGGGCCGAAATGCAGGGAAACCTCCTGTTCCGCCCCGGATTCCTTTTCCACGGGAAACGCGATTTTCATGCTTTCACCTTTTCAATCGCCTTTTCCGCCGCGCCTTTTGCCTCGACGGTGCGGATGCCCCATTTGGACAGCGCGCCGGAAGCGTTCGGGCCGAATTGCCCGGCGACGGCCGCCTGCGCGCCTTTTTCCGCAAGGAACGAGGCGGCGGAAATGCCCGCTCCGGGCGAATCGACAAACGGGTTGGGGACGCTTTCCAAAAGTTTCGCCCCGCCCTTGCCCGCCATCACGAAATTGAATACGCTGCACCTTCCGAAATTAGGGTGTATTTTGCAGCCCGGCCAAACCCCGTCGCAGCACAAGGCGACGAGAAGCCCCTTGGATGGTTTTTTGATTGCCATGCAACGCCCCTTACTTTTTCCCAAGCTCGGCGAGGCGCGAAGCTATGCTTTTCTTTTCCGCCTCAAGCGCGTCCAGCCTCGCCTCAAGAGCGGATTTCAAGTCAAAATCGGCAGCGCTGCCCGCGGCAAACCCGTAGCCCGGCACGCAGCCGCCCCTGCCCCGGCCCATGCCGCGCCCTGCGCCGGCGCATCTTCCGAAGCCCATTCCCCTTCCTCTTCCGCGCCCTGCGCCCGCAGGCCCTGTCCCGTCCAATCCTGGCATAATACCACCTAATGAATATATATTCAAAACATATATAACTGTTTGGGGCGCGCCCGCTGAGGGGAGGAATGCCGCTTGCCGCCTGCTTCCGGATTTATCTGCGGGACAGCTTCTTGTACGCGAGCATGGCGGCGAACATGGACACCAGCACCATCACGATGGCGCCGCCAGCCGCGAGGTCGAAGTAGTAGGCAAGGAAAAGCCCGGCAACCACTGATACTGCCGAAACGAGGATGGACGCCAGCACCGACTGCCTGAAGCTTTTGCAAAGCGGAAGCGCGATTGACGCGGGAATTACCATGAACGAGGACACGAGCAGGATGCCCACCACCTGCATGGAAAGGACGACCGCGATTGATGTCAGGACAAGAAGGACTATGTTGAGGTTTTCAACCGGCAGCCCTGCGGCGCGGGCGGATTCCTCGTCGAACGTGATGTAAAGGAGCTCCTTGTAGAACAGCGCGAGCACTGCGAGGGTTGCAGCCCCGACAGCCAGCATGAGCAGGATGTCCGACTCGCTGACCGACAGGATGCTCCCGAACAGGTAGGACAAAAGGTCGGTGTTGAAGCCGTGGGACAGGCTTACCAGCACCACGCCGAGCGCGAGCCCGAAGGAGAAGAATATCGCGATTGCCGAGTCGCTGTACACCTTCATCTGCTTGAGCTTCTGTATGCCGAGCGCAGCAATGACGGAAAACCCAAGCGCGGAGAGGAGCGGGTAGATTTTGAAGAACATGCCGGCAGCTATTCCGCCGAAGGAGATGTGCGCGAGCCCGTCGCCCAGAAGCGCCATGCGCCGGAGAACGAGGAATACGCCTATGGACGAGCACAGCGCGGCTATCAGGATGCCGCCGAGGAACGCGCGCTGCATGAACGAGTATTGGAAAATTTCAAGCATGGAATCGCCTAATCGTGGTGATGGGGCACCCGCCCCACGTCGTTCCCGTACGCGCAGAGAAGGGACTCGTCAATGCCCTTCGAGGCGTCGTGCATCGTGACTTTGACATTGACGCAGGCGATTTTCCCCGCGTTCTTCGCGACAACGCCCACATCGTGGGAAACCAGCACCAGCGTCAGGCCTTCCTCGCGGTTGAGCCTGCCCAGAAGCACGTAAAAATCGTGCTGCGCCTTCCTGTCCACGCCCACCGTGGGCTCGTCGAGTATGAGCAATTCCGGCTCGGCTGCCAATGCGCGAGCCATGAATACCCGCTGCTGCTGCCCGCCTGACAGGTCGCCGATTTTCCTGTCCCTGAGATTGGATATGCCCGCGACCTTGAGCGCCTTCTCCACGATTTCGTGGTCTTTTTTTGAAAACTGCCTGAGCAGCCCGGCTTTTGGCACCCTGCCCATGCCCACTACTTCGAAAACGCTGGCGGGGAAATTCTGGTCGAATCCCGTCGCCTTCTGCGGCACGTAGCCTATCTTGTGCCATTCGCGGAATTTTTTTATGTCCTGCCCGAAAAGGCGGATTGCGCCGGAATCGGGGGAAAGAAGCCCGAGCGCGAGCTTGACAAGCGTGGTCTTCCCCGCCCCGTTGGGGCCTATCATGCCCACGAAGTCCCCTTTCTGTATGGAGAAAGAGGCGTTCTCAATCGCGGGCTGCCTGCCGTAGCCGAAGGAAACCGCATCGAATTCGAGTATGTTTTTCGCCATGTTAGCCACTGCCGCATTCCTGCATGTTTTTAGCCACTGCCGCATTCCTGCATGTTTTCGCCTTGCAGGAGAATTTTGGCTGCGCCTTGCAATATCGTGCCTCAGCCGCAGTCCAGCCCGGCTTTTATCGCCCCGATGTTCTCCTCCATCAGCGAAAGGTAGTTTGCGCCGCGTGCCTGCTCTTCCGCAGTTACACCGTGGATTGTATTAAATACCTGCACTCCCCCGCCGATTTCGCCGGCTATCGCCTGCGCGGACTTGGGGCTTATCAGGCTTTCAAAGTAAACCGTGGTGACGTTGTTAACCCGCGCCTGGTCGACTATGGATGCAAGCGCCGCAGGGGAAGGCTCGCCCTCCTCGCTGATGCCCTCTATCGGGATTTGCCTGCAGCCGTAATCCGCGCAGAAATACCCGAGCGTCGCATGCGAAATCAGGATGTCCTTCTTCCTGCAGGTGGAGAAAACGCCCCTGAATTCGGCATCAAGCGAATCGAGCTTGGCTGCGAACTCCGCCGCGTTTTTCTCGTAGTACGCCTTCCATTCCGGGTCGGCGGCGATGAACGCGTCCCTTATGGCATATGCCTGCGCCTTGGCGTTTTTGGGGGAGAGCCATACGTGCGGGTCGTATTCCCCGTGGTCGTGCCCCTCATCAGCCGCTTCCGCGCCTGTCCCGTTTTCATACCCGGCTTCCTCCTCGCCGTGCGGGTGCCCTTCGGCGGCAATAAGCCCGATTCCCGAGCTGGCTTCCACCACGACAAGCTTCGCGTTCCCGCTTCCCTCGATGAGCGCGTGCGCCCAGCCGTGCTCCAGCCCGGCTCCGTTGAGTATGAGGATATCCGCATCGGCAATCTGCCGTATTGTGGACGGCGTTGGCTCGAAATTGTGCGGCTCCACGCCCGGAGGTATGATGGTTGAAAGCGCCACCCTGTCCCCGCCGACATTTTTCGCAAAATCGTACATGGGATAGAAGCTCGCCACGACCTTGAGCTTCCCCGAATCGGCAGCCTGCCCCCCCTGCGAGGCGCAGCCCGCAAGCAGGAGCCCGAAAACGGCAAGCAATAGTATCTGGAATTTCATCAGCAACACCCCTCTTGCGCAATTTGGCGTTATTAATTTTTAAATATATTCTTAATAAGTATTGGGGGGCGTTTTATATTCGGGTTAATAAAACATGGCAAAGAAATGGGCTGATGGCGGCGAAAACCCGCCTTGCTGCAAAACGCGGCGGGCGGAACAAGGAGGGCGCGGCTGCGCGCGCGGGCAATGCGGATGCAAGCCTCGCCGCAGGGGGGCTGCTGCTCCTCGGCTCGTTTGCCTGCCCCTGCCCGTTCTGCTATCTTGGCTCAGCCGCTTTTTTGATAAACGGGATTGCTGGAAAAATAAGCCTGCCGCGCAAAAAAATGCCCGGCTGGAAAAGCTAAGGCACGATGAGCTTCGCGTATTCTATTTTCCGGCTTGACTGCGCTTTTTTGAGCATGTCCCTTATTCTTGCGGCTTCGCCTTCGAGGATGAACAGCTCCATGCATTTGCCTTTCCTCAGGTTGCTGTGTATCTGCGTGCCGACGACGTCGTCGTAGCTGTGCTTCAATTCGTTGGCGCAGCTGTCCGCGCCCTCCTCGTGCACGAGAAGCAGGACCGCCTTTATCTTCCCGGAAAGCTTCTCCGTGGACTTGTTCTCGGAGATGAGCGAGCGCACGCCGGCGCGGATTGCTTCCGAGCGCCCTGAAAAGCCGAGGGATTTTTCGATTGCGGTAAGCTCGGAGAGCGTTTCGTGGTCGATTGACACGCTGATAATAGCCATGATGCAATTTGTTATTAACCTGTTTTAAAGCCGCGCCCTTGTGCGCATGGGAACGGGCAGATGACAAGCAATATAATGCATAGGTTGGAACAGGTATAGGAAAGAGGTGTGTTCATGGGAACAAGAGGCAGGGAGATTGTCGGCGCAGGAGCGAAGGAAATAGTGGACCTTCTGAACAAGGCGCTTGCGGACGAATGGCTGGCATATTACCAGTATTGGGTGGGCGCGCTTGTGGCAAAGGGGCCCATGAGGCCGAATGTGCAGGCTGAACTCACCGAGCACGCGAACGACGAGCTGAAGCACGCGGGAATGCTTGCCGAGAGGATAATACAGCTTGGCGGCACGCCGATTCTCAACCCGTCGCAGTGGGCGAAGCTCTCTGGCTGCGGCTATGACGAGCCAAAGGACCCGCACACGCTCAAGCTGCTTGAGCAGAACATAAAGGGGGAGCAGTGCGCCATCGTGACTTACAACACCATCCTGAAGAAAGTGATGGTGGAGAAGGACCCGATAACCTTCAACCTTGTGAGGAAGATTCTCGAGGACGAAGTGGAGCACGAGCAGGACCTTCAGGACCTCGAAGAGGACATAAAGCTCCGCTGATTTTTCCTTTTTGTTTTCTTTTTGTTTTTCGCGGGCGGATTTGGCGCGAAAGGAACGAATTAATAGCTTCCCTCCGGATTACCCATCCGTGCTGTTATGGGTGTTGACTTAGGGGATGTCCCGAAAACTCCGGCGAGGATAGCCGACCTTTCGGGAAAGAAATTCGCGGTGGACGCGTACAACGCAATCTACCAGTTCGTCTCCTCAATCCGCCAGCCGGACGGCACGCCCCTGATGGACTCCAACGGGAACCCGACAGGGCATCTTACCGGCATATTCTACAGGAATGCGAGGCTTCTGGAAAACGGCATACGCTTAATCTATGTTTTCGACGGCAAGCCGCCGGACTTCAAGGAAGATGTCCTGCACGAGAGAAGCGAGCGCAAGCTCGCAGCCGAAGCCGCGTGGAAAGCCGCGCTTGAGAAGGGGAATCTTGTTGAGGCGAAAAAGCACGCGCAGGCGACTTCAAGGCTTACCCCGAAAATGGTGGAGGAGAGCAAGGAACTTCTTACGCTCATGGGGATCCCGGTTGTGGAGGCGCCGTCCGAAGGCGAGGCGCAGGCATCGCAAATGGTGATTGAAGGCACGGCTGACGCTGTTGCTTCGCAGGACATGGACTGCCTGCTTTTCGGCGCGCCGCTTCTGCTTCGCAATCTTTCGATTGGCGGAAGAAGGAAGCTTCCGGGCAGGAACGAATACGTGGACGTGGAGCCGGAATTCATAGAGTTGAAGTCCGCGCTTGCCACGCTTGGCATGAGCCGCGAGCAATTGATATGGATGGGCATATTGATAGGGACTGATTTTGACGAGGGCGTGAAGGGAATCGGGCCCAAGAAGGCGTACAAGATTGTGAAGGACTGCCGATCAATTGAGGAAGCGGCAAAGCTTGCAGGGGCGGAGGAGCAGGCGGAGTTTTTCAAGATTGTCGAGGCGTTCTTCCTCAACCCGCCTGTCAAGCCAAAAGCCCATGTGCAGTTTGGCAAGATGGACAAGGAAGGATTGGTGAAATTCCTTTGCGCAAAGCACGACTTTTCCGAGGAGAGGGTGAGCCGCACAATTGACAATGCTGAAAAGAAAATGAAAGAGACCGGCGCGCAGACGAAACTTGGAAATTGGTAGCTGCCCCTTAATCGGTTCGCTGACCGATAGCTATTTATTTGCCGGAAGAGTTGCTGTTGCGGTGGTTTATGTGATGAAAATACTTCTTGTATCGGTTATTCTTATGATGTGCCTTGCCTATCCGTCGAACAGCGGAGGCGCGGGCGTATCAGCTGGCGTTTCCGGGAATACCGCAGTGGGCGTTGCAAGCGGTCCGCAGGGAGCGCAGGCAGGCGCCTCTGGTTCGGGAAACGTAGAGGCTGAATCGGGGGACTCGCAATCTGACACGACAGGGGAGCAAAATGCATACTCCGGCACAGGGGCGCAGGCGGGCCAGGAAGAACGCTCTGAAAGCGAGCAGGCACAAGTTAGGGAAATGGAGCAGGCGGAAGTGCGCACAAGGAACGGTACAGGCAATGGAAGCACTGTCCGCACGCAGGCGGAAATAATGGCAACCACGAGAAACATGAAGGAAATACAGGAGAATTTCGTTGCAAGAGTAAGGAACATCAGCCAGAATGTGAGCTCTGCCGACAGGGCGGGACAGGTCAGCCAGATTCGGCAGGAGACCAACGTTGCGATAAAGAACTATATCGAGACCGGCGAGAACGACGACATTTCGGACATTGAAGAGGCGGTTGAGGGGGAAATAACAATCAGCCCGGCATCCGTATCGACGGATGCATTCACCGCGAATGCGGCGCAGAAGAAGCTGAAAGTGCAGGTGCGCTCGCAGGAAATGGTCATAGCGCAGGAGCAGAATGCAGTTTCGTTCGGCACGGAAACAGGCGTGCGGGCGACTGCGAAGCAGATGACCGTCGCGAACAATACGCTTAGCGTGGACGGGCAGGAGCTTGAAGTGCTGCCATCAGAAGCCGCGCAGAAACTGAAGGGCGAAGTGCGCGAAATGGAAATGGTGCAGGTGAACGGGCGGCTCGCGTATTCTGCGCAGGTGAAGGTGCGCGCGAAGATTCTCGGGCTCATAGGCACGGAATACGACGTGGAGAGCACGGTGGACGCGCAAAGCGGGCAGGTGCTTTCCGAGAAAAAGCCGTGGTGGAGCTTCCTGGCTTTCAATTAGATAGGAAGCTGCTGCTCTTGGATTGGGAAAAATAGTGGGCTGCGCGGGCAGCCCGCATCTCTTTTTTTAGCGCGATTGCCAGTCAGCAGGGAATGTTCGCCGTGACTTCGACTTTCACTTCGCTTCCGTCGGACAGCGAGAGTTTTTTCCTCAGGTTGTAAGGCGCGATTATCTCAAGCACCTGCAATCCGTGGACCGACATTTCCGGGAATATCACAGCCGCCGGGATGCCGTTGATGGCGCAGCGGTAGGAGGCGATTTTGCCGAAAGTGCGCTTGCCGTCCTTGAAGCCGTTGATTATTATCGCCTTCTGCTCGCGCAGCTGCAGGCGCTTTTCAATGTCATTCTCGCCGATTGAGACGTTGAGCGTGCCGGGGAACGGCTTGAAGCAGAGCAACTTGTCGAATCCCTGCATGTATTTCTTCTGCTTCACGAAAAACGCGCCCTCGCCTATGCCGGCGACGATTTTTCCGTTGAATACAAGCGAGGTGCCCTCAAGCGAGTCAAGCACTTCCCTGAGAAGCTTCCTTGCCTCGCCAATCGCCTTTTCAGTCACCACGACCTTGCCGCCCACGCGAGTAATCAGCCCGTCGCGCTCAAGCGAGATGAGCTTGCGGGACGCAGTCTGCTGGGACACGCCGGTCTGCTCTGCGACCTCGCCGGTCGTGATGCGCACCGGCTCGCGGTGGGCTCCTTTCTTTAGCAGGTAGAATATAACGCTCGAAATCATGTCCACACCCCTTCTGAGAACATGAGAGAGTGGGGAGAGCAGGTTTTAATGCTTTATTCCAAATTCCTACCAAAACGGACCTATGATGATATGAACAACCTCTGACCTTCGCGGGGCTACGGTTTTGCGGAGTGCATGACGACGTTAACAGCGGCTGAGGTCTAAAAAAATATCGGCAGGGGAAATACGGCGTCAATTGTCGAAGAAAATTCCGTTGGGGTTTAAAAGAAGTAGTGCGGCAAGTTTTCCGGTGCATTTATGCTCGCAGAGGAGATAATAAACAAGCTCCAAATCATCCCGCTGGACAATCTCCACGCGCACGAGGAAGTCATACCCTACAACCTCCAGAAGCTGCGCGAGACCATGCTCAATCTCGGACGGCTGGTCGACCCGCTTATCGTGGACAACAAGCACCACATAGTGATAGACGGCAACCACCGCAGGCGCGTGCTTGAGATGATAGAGTGCCCCAACGCGGCTTGCCAGCTTATCGACTACAAGAACCCGGAGGTCGGGCTTGGCACGTGGTTCCCGGTCTCAAAGACAATCAACTCCATCGACATCGCGGGCATGAAAGGCGAGCCAGTGGATTTCGAGACCGGGAAGGCGGCGATAGAAAAGATGGAGGCGACCTTCCTTTTCACGAAAAAGAATGACGGCAAGAGGGAATGCATCCTTTACAATTCCAACGAGAGAAGCGTGCAGGGGATAATTTCGCAGCAGAGGAAATTCATCACCTCGCTTGAAGGCAGGGACCTGCAATACGTGGCTGACGACAAGATGGACGAATACCTTGACGCCGGCTACGGCGTGTTCTACAGGCGCACTTATACCAAGGACGAAATAATCACCGAGGCGCTTGCAGGCAGGCAGATGCCGCCGAAAAGCACGCGCCACGTCATCCCCGACAGGATTATCCGGCTCAATCTCCACCTCGGATGGCTGTCCGAGTCGCCCGAAGTCGCAAAGCAGCTCATGGACGACTCGCTCAAGAAGCGGCTGAACGAGGGCTCCATTAGAAGGTATGTCGAATCGGTAATCGTGCTTTACTGATTTTGGCGTGCACAGGGCGTTGTTTAAAAAGCAAGGTTATCCTAACTCTTCCGCGATGATGACACCGCTCCAGGGGGTTAGCCGCTAGCTATGACCCAACGGAGTAGCTTCTGAGCACAACATACTCATACTATTATATACTGGAAAAACGCAGCTGAAAACATGGCGCGTGCGCCTTCGAATGTGCTGCTTGCTTTTGCGTTCCTTGCCTTAAGCGCGCTTCTTTTCTCCGCGATAGGCGTTCCGGATGTCCCCGAGCCGGCCTGCATCGGAGGGTGGAATATCCACGGGGAGTATGTGCCTAAAGCGCAGGGCGGCTGCTGCAGCGGCATTGACTGCTGCAAGTACGAGGCGTTCAGGGACAACCCATTGTGCGGCTCAGTCCCGGCCCCGAAACACGACTGCGAGGGGCTTGAATGCTGCCAGTACGACGAGTACAAGGACACTCCGCTGTGCGTTGTTTCCGCCCCTCAGGCGCCGGAGAAAAATCACAGCTGCACGGGAATTGAATGCTGCCAGTACGACGAATACAAAAACACCCCGTTATGCGCCGCCGCCCCGGCTCAGGAAGAGGAGGGCTGCACGGCTTCCCCGCCCGAATGCCCGATAGGCGGCTGGTCTGGAGGCAAGGCGCCCATGCTTCTTGACCCGGGAATCGCCGGCGGATCCAAATGCCGGGGCGCGTGCGGGCCGGACTGCCCAGACACGTGCATTGAGGTCAAAGACCAGGTCCACTGCATCCCGGACAGCAAGGGGAAATGCTTCTACACCTGCACTTACTACAACGTGATTTCGTGCGGGCTGCACGACGGCTGCGAGACGCACGACGCCTGCTATGATTCCTGCGCGGCAAACGGCGAGGAAAGGATGTGCCTGCCCGGTTTCGGGCTCTGCCACTGCGGCTGCGACTTGGGATGCGTTTTGAAATACGGCTTCAACTGCCTGGACTGGATGAACGGCAAGGGAAATATGGAGCGCCACGAGCTTTATTCCTCCCCGCCGCTCCGCTCAGGGCCCCTGCGCTCCTGCCCGGCATACTAAACGCGCTTATCAGGGAAAACCACGGGATTGGACAAACGCAAAATCGGCGGATACGTGATGGCAATCGTTGGCTTTGCCATGATTGCCGCAGCCGCGCTGAACTATCTTCTCCACTGGGAGATGCAGATGGCGGCGTTCGCCGCAATAGGGCTTGTTTTCACAACCATAGACATGAAGATGGTGCGGAAAAAATAGCTGCGCGCCTTCAGAAAAACCTGAACACGCCCGTTATCGTCGAAACGACTACGAGCGTGCCGAATGCGACTATCCCGGCCCAAAACAGGATGGCAAGCGGGACGAGCCAGACTGCCACTGACTTTGCTTTGCCGAATTTGTAAAGCGCGCCCATGGAAACCGTCAGCAGGTACATGCCGTAGATTGTGACTGACAGGGCGACAAAATTGCCGGCAAGGGAAAGAAAGCCGGACAGCGCTGAGAAGGCGCCGGAAGGCGGCAGGACGATTGCAAGAATCGCCTTCAGGAGTATGGATGCGACGTTGAAGACGAGCGTGAAAACGAACGTCGGGGCGGATGCAAGGCTTATCATGTAGTAGAGCCTGCCGAATTTTGCCTTGCCGCCCAAAAGCGCGCCCGTGCCGTATGATAGCGCGGCGAACGCGAATGAGAAAAGGAATATCCACAGGACAATGAATGCCAGCCCGATTACTATGGGGAGGAGGAAAAGCGGGTTGAAGTTGCCGGACAGCGCGAAAGTAATCAGAAGAAGGGGAAGGTACACCATTATTATCGGCGTGCCGAAGTTCTCAAGACCGTCGCGGAAGCCAAGCTCCCCGCGCTTCGCGTATTTTGCCGCCGTGGCTGACGGCGAGAGCATCATCATGTTCCAAGAATCAGTGCGCTCGGAGAATTTCAGCATGCAAAGCCCGCAATATGCATCCAACCAACGTTTTTAATGTGATTGAGGGATAATGCGGCAGGGATGATATGAAATTGCAGCTTATGCTTGCGCCCATGGAGGGCATAACCGACGCGGCTTTCAGAACTCTTGCGCACAAGAACGGCGCAGACCTCACTTTCACGGAAATCGCCCGCGTTTCGAACCTCGCGCGCGGGAAGAAAGGCGAGCTTGAGAGGATTGCGATACCTGATTCAACTCCGACGCAGATACAGCTTGCCGGCTCGAAGCTTGAGGAGTATGAAAAGTTTTTGTCCAAGTTCGAGCCGTCCGAGGGGTTCCGCGGCTTCAACCTGAACCTCGGCTGCCCCTCGCCCTCGTTCATCAGGCAGGGAATCGGCGCGGCGATGATAAAGCGCGTGGCAAGGGTGCGGGAGATAATCCGGCTCATCAACGGGCATGGATTCGACTGCTCTGTAAAGCTTCGGCTGGGCTTGAGCCAGTATGAAAAAGAGAGGGGCGTTTTCCTGAATTTGATTAACGGGGTGGATGCAAGCTTTTTTGTCGTGCATCCAAGGACTGCTGCGCAGACCGACGCTGACCCTGCGGATGTTTCTGTTTACAAGCGCTGCATTGCAACAGGCAAGAAAATCGTGGCAAACGGCGGCGTCCGGACGCGGGAGCAGGCGGCGGAAATGAAGGAAAAGGGAATGTACGGCATCATGATTGGCAAGATGGCTGTAGATAATCCAGATATATTCAAGGAACTGGACGTGGGATGAGCGGGAATGGGCGCGGGGCGGGCAAACGCCGCGGATTCCGAAACTGTTTTAATATCAGCAAGAGCACTGGCAAAGGTTGCTTATGGATTCCATCGCAAGATTGCTCATCTGGCTCCTCGAAGGGACGAAGGGGGCGAAGACAAGGCAGCTGCTGCTTTCCCTGCTTCTTGAAAAGCCGCGCAACATGCGCCAGCTTGCGCTCGCGGCGGGCATGGACTACAAAAGCGTGCAGCACCATATCGAGCTGATGGAGAAAAATTCGATTGTCAGCAGGGCTGGCGGGTACAGCCCCATATATTTTGTCTCGGACATCGTGCTCGCCGAGAAAGGGTTTGTTTCAAAACTGAAGGGTGGTAAGCATGGCAAAAAATAACCGGAAAAAAACCAACGGCTCGATGATAATGCCCGCGCTGTTCACGCTCGGGCTTCTTGCGGCAGCCATAGCCATCACCGCTTTCTCTGCATCAGTGCTGCCGCACGGCAGGGAAGCCATGCAGGACGAGAATTACTATTCCGCGCGGCTGTACCTGTCGGGCTTCAACATAATCCTGTGCGCCTACCTGATGATGGTATACGTGCGGGACTACCTCGCGCTGCGCTCCGGCTTCATGCTCGGCGTGGTTGCGTTCCTCTTCGCATTCCTCCTCTACGGGCTTTCCTCGTTCCCGCTGCTCACGTCCTTCCTCGGATACCCGATGCAGGGGATGGGGGGGATGGGCGCGTTCTCGCTCGTGCCTTCCATCTTCACGGCGCTTGCCCTGCTCATATTCATCAAAATCAGCCAGAATTAGGCTGGTTTCCGGCGTTGTTTGGGTATTGCACGGGGCTTGTTTCGGGAAAGCGGCTTATAAGGCGCCAGCTGCACCTTTGCAGGTGGTATTATGGACAGGAAAATATTGGCGGCAATGCCCGTCTTCGCGATTCTCGCCCTTGCGGGTGTCGCGTTCGCGGCGCAGGGCTGGGAGAATGCAGGCATGGGCAACGGCATGGGAAATGCCGCAAGCCTGAATCCGGCGGAACACGAACAGTTCCAAGCCGCGGTTGAAACCGGGGATTTTGCGGCGGCAACCGCGCTGCACGGGCAATACGGGTTCGGCGGAAGGATGTTCGAGTCGCTTGATGCCAAAAGCTTCGCGAAATTCTCGGAAATGCACAATGCAATGCAGTCCGGGGATTATGAAAAAGCGCAGGAGATAAGGGCGGAGCTTCGCGCGGATGGCGGATTCGGGACAGGAAAGGGCGCAGGGCAGAACGCGGGCAGCGGGCGGCAGAACGCGGCAGGCGCAGGGCGCGGTATGCGCGCAGGCGTTTCCGGCGGGTGCCCATATGCCAATAGTGCCTGATGTCTTTTGATTTTTTGTTTTTTTTCGCCTTATGAAAAGTTGGATGCTTGTTTTGCCTGTTCAGCAGAGGACAATGCGCATTCGTGATTTGAACCGGAGGGCATCTGCCTGCGCCCGCCGGCTGAAGAATAGGTAGGCGCGTGAAACGCGCTACTGCCTGCTTGAAAGAATTGCCTTTGCCTCGCGCTTCAGCCGCTCGATTTCCCGGTCGTGCAGCCGCAGTTCCTTGAGCTGCTCCACTGGCGCGGCGGCAAGCCCCTTTATGGTGATTATCCCGGCATCGTGAAGGTAGGTGAATGTGCGCCTGTCGAGGTCGGGAATGAGCGTTATGGGGTAAAGCTGGTTTTCCTCAATCCTGACCTGTATGCTCTCGTTTTCAGGGAAACTCCAGCCAAGAAGCTTCAGCCCCACGCAGTCGCCGTAGACAATCACGTCGCGGGAGAATTTGGTGTTCGTGGCAAGCCACGCCGAGTCTATGTCGGGGTTGCGGTCACGGACATCGAGGAAGCGCGCCCACGAATAAAGCGCGGACTGGATGTGGCACTCGAAGTGCGGCGAGTTGTGGAATTTGCACTCGATTATGCATTTGGTTGGCGGCTTGCCCTCGTGCTGCCCGCGAGTGGCAACCACGTCTATTTCGTGCTGTATGCACTTGCCCTGCAGGATTTGCCGAAGCAGCGTGGAATAGCCCCTGCCTGAAAGAAGCGCGCCCACGAACGTTTCAAACGGGTAGCCGTCGGGGCCGAGCTTGAGAAGCGCGTTTTTCAGCCCGAAGCGCGCGGCAGCACCCGGCCGGATGTCGCGCAAGGCGTCGAATGCCATCTTGTAAATTTCGGCTGTCGGGATGTTCTGGTAGACGCGAGAGGAGAGGGAATCCACGACTTCGTTGACGAGCGAGTTGTTGGCTCCCGTGCGGCGGAGCGCCTGCCGTATCTTGTTGTAATCCAGCGGCTCAAGCGAGCCGTCGCCTTTTCTTACGAATATTTCAGCCATGCGAACCCTCTTTCCTTGAAAGAAGTGCGATGGATATGCATATAAATTCTATGCGGATAGCATATGACGGGAGAAACGCTTCTTAGATTGTGATGGGATGAACGACAAGGGCAGATGCTGGGCAATATTGCCGGAAGTATCGCGCAGTTTCGCGCTTTGCATACGCATACTGCCAAAGCCCATGAACGACCAGATGATGGCGGCATATCTATTCTACCGCGTGCTTGACACGATTGAGGACTCGAAGGCGGATTTGGAAGTTAAGCGGGAGCTTTTCGCAGAAACGTTGAAGCTGTTCGGCTCGAAAAAGCCCGCGGCTGCGCAGGTTTCGCACGCCTCGAAGATGCTGCTCTCCAAGCTAGATTACACTTACGAAAAGAAGCTTCTTGAGAACCTGAATTCCCTTGTCGCCACCTTCCACGCGCTCCAGCCGGCTGCGCGCACATCGGTGCGCAGATGGGGAGTGGTGATGGCAAAGGGCATGTACAAGTTCCAGAAGCAGAAGATTGAAACGCTTGACGACCAGAACAAGTACAGCTACTACGTCGCGGGCGTAATCGGCTACCTGTTCAACGACCTGCTTTTCATAAACGGCATAATCACGTCAGAACTCAAGAGGAAGCTGCACCGCTACGCAAAGCACTTCGGGCTGGCGCTGCAAAAGGTCAACATCCTCCGCGACATCGCAGCTGACATTTCCCAGAACAGGCACTACTGGCCGCGCGCGCTGATTGCGAAATACAACCTCAACTACGGAAGCTTGTGCCTGAAGGAAAACCGCGAGGCGGCGATGAAGGTGCTGCGCGAGCAAATCGAGGACGCGCGCGACTACCTCTACGCGGCGATGAAATACATACTTCTCCTGCCGAAGAAAGCGCTCAAGGTCAGGATGTTCTGCCTTATCCCGCTTTTCATGGCAATAGAGTCCTACGCAAAGTGCATAGACAACGTGGAAATATTCGAGAACGGCAAGGTCGTGAAAATCAGCCGCGAGCAGGTCTATGACATCGTGGCGAAGTCCGGCTTGTGGGGCACGTCAAACGAGCGGCTTGTGCGCTGGTTCGTGGCTGTCATGGTGCGGGCAGGCCCGGATTTTGTCCGCGAGGAATACGTGCGAAGCCTCGCAGCGGCGCAGGCAAAGGCGTAGGCAAGAAGAAAGGGAAGGAAACAAACGAACCTTAGCGGAAGCAGGAAAGGGAATGGGAAAAGAAACGAGGATGGCTGGAGGTCGGGGATGGCTTTGCGGAAACCGGGAAATCAGTTCTTCTTTTTGCCAGCGGGCTTTTTGCCCTTGGCAGGCCCGTTGCCGGAAAACGCTATTATTTCCCTGTAAATCATTTTCTTTATCGCGAATGAATTGGAAAAACCATCCACCCAGAACCAGTAGGAGACCGCGGCGGAATAGGGCTTGACCGCGTCGAACCAGTACCCCACGCCCTTTTCAGCCATGAAGCCCTTGGGCTTTTCCGACACGAGCTTTTCCTCTATCTTCGTGCGCAGCGCCTCGAAATCGGTATAAAGAGGAAGTTCGGCAGGGACGGCAACGATGCCCATCGAGTCCGGAAGCGAGAGGTTGGTGACGCGCAGTTTCGCGAATTCGGAATTGGAGATTATGATGGTGTTCGAAGCTATGTCCTCAAGCCTCGTGGTTCGCATGCCGATTTTGCGGATGACCGCGATTTCCCCGCTTGGGAGGCGCAGGTAGTCCCCGTAGTGGTAGGGGCGGTCTATCTGAAGCGCGATTCCAGCGAAAACATTGCCAAGGGTTTCCTGCGAGGCAAGACCGAGAATCACTCCGGCAATGCTCGTTACTGCGAGAAGCCCGGTGATGTCAAAGCCCGTTGCCGAAAGCGCGACCATCAGCCCAATGATGTAAATGGCGATTTTCGTGACCTTGCGCACGAGCGGAAGCAGCGAGAGGTCGACTTTTATCCTCGAGCGGGACTGTTGCGCGCCCTCCTCGTAATACCAGCGGATTGCCGCGCCCGACGCCTCGGAGAGCATGAACGTCGCGATTACGACAAGTATTGCGTAGGTGTAGCCCTCAAGGAAAGCCGCGGCTGCCGCGAGTTCGGGAAAGGAGTGGATGAGGAAATAGAAAACAATGAGGAAGAAGAACGATTCAGCCGGCGCCTTTATCGCCGCTATTACCCTGTCGTCAAGAGTGCTTGATGTCTTGCCCGAGAGGAATTCAAGTATCCGGGTGAAAATCGGGCCGGCAATCCTGCCCACGACCACCGAAATCGCGAAGAGCAGCACAATGTGCCCGATGTAATAGAGCGTACCTTGGTCGAACATGAAGTGGGTTCGAGGAAAAGGAATAATAAGCATATGGAGGAAGGAGATTCGGGAGGGGACGGCATGAAATCTCACACGGAATATCTCTGGTTCAACACGAAAAAGCAGAAGGAAATCGTGCCCATAAGCGAACAGGTCGCAGGCGCGGTGGCAAAGTCGGGAGTAAAGGAAGGATTCTGCCTTGTTTCTGCGATGCATATTACTGCAGCAGTGTTCGTGAACGATTATGAAAGCGGTCTTTGGGAGGACATAATGAAATGGGTGGAGGATGTCGCGCCCGAAAAGCCGGATTACAAGCACCACAGGACAGGTGAAACCAATGGCGATGCTCATCTGAAACGGTTGTTGATTGGGCATCAGGTGATTCTTCCGATTACTGCGGGAAAATTGGATTTGGGACCGTGGGAACAGGTATTCTACGCCGAGTTTGACGGGCAGAGAAGGAAAAGATTGGTAATCAAGATTATAGGGGAATGATGCACGGCGGGGCGGAGGAAGAAGGGAGCGGCAATCAGAATTATCGGGGGGCGAAGAAGGGTTTGGGGTTTAGAGTTTCGGCTTGCCCTTTGCGTCCTTTTTGCCTTTTGCGGCATCCGCCTTTGGCTGGGGCTTGCCCTTGCCCTCATCTGGTTTCACGGGCTTGGCGGGCGCGTCGTCCTTTTTCATGGAAATCTGGAAATTGGCAGGGGCTTTTATTTCGGGCTTTGCACCGGCTGGCGTTTTCTTCCCGAAAAGCCTGTTTAGCATGTTCCCCTCTGCCTTCATGTTCTCCTCTGCCTCGGACACGGCTATCGTCTCCTCCACTTCGGAGAGGCGGCGGGTGTAGCTCTTCATGCGGTTCTCATAAGTCCGAGTCTCAAGCTTGCCCATGGAAAGGTAGGAGCGCTGCAGTTCTACGACCAATTGCTCGAGGCGCGCCTTCTCCTCGCGGAGCTTGACGGACTTGCTGCGGAGCTGGAAGAAGTTCTTCTTTTCGGTCTCAAGCTCCACCCTGCGCTGCACCAGCTTGCCCAGCCGCTCCTCGTATTGCTCGATTGAGGAGGTGTATTCCTCGGTGGAAAGCTTGCTCTTGCCGAAGTATTCGGACTGCGCTTCCTTTACCAGCCCCATGATGATGTTCTCCTCGTTGCCAAGCTGCGCCAGCTCGTTGTCCATGAGCCAGAAGCGCACGTCCACGAATATTATCGCCGTGGCAAGCGCGAGTATTGCGAACCCTGCCATGAGATGGAGGGAGTATTTGGACAGGAATGCCGAAAGCGAGAACGATTGCGCGGTCTCAAGCGCGTATGTGAGTTCCGCCTTGTCCAATTGCTGCCCTGCCTCGGCGTAATCCCCGCGGTTGAATGCGAGGCTTGCAAGGAGGTAGAGCCTGTCGGTCTGCCCGGTCTTCAGGTCCTCGGACTGCGCGAGGCGGAGCTTCTCGCGCAGCGCCATCATGCGCTCAAGCGCGGCTGAGGCGGACTTCTGCATGGACTGCATCTTGGCAAGCCCGTTCTTCAGGTCGTTGAACCGCTCGTCCTGGTAATCGGATTCCGCCTTGTTGAACAGGTCGACAACCTGCCCCTGGAACACGCCGTCCGCCTGCATCTGTTCGCGCAGCGCGTAAACGCCCTTTATGAGCGCTTCTGCGTCCTCTCTGCTCATCTCCAGTATCTTCAGCTCCACCGTGCGCTTCTCCGTGACGGCTGTGGTGGTTATGCTCTCGTTGGTCTGCGCCACGGATTTGCCGCTGATGCCGAAGTAAAGCGTAAAGCTGCCCTCGCTGAAGTATTTGGGCGCTTCAATCGTTATCTTGACGGTCTTCGTGCCGCCGGGCGGTATGGACGCAATGAACTTCGGGTCGAGCTTGATGTATTGCGAGAGGTAGCCCGAAACGTTGACCGACACGTTTTGCAGGCTGTATTCCAGCGGATTGGTGATGGAAAGCTCGAACGTGCTGTCGCGGCCGCGCACAAGCTCGTATGTTGAAAGCGTGGTGAAGAGCCTGTCCTTCTGCTCAGTGGTGAGGGGCTTTTCCACCTTGGTCGGAGTTACCGATGGCTTGGACGCAGGTATTGGCGTGTAGCCGCTGCCGCCTCCGCCACCGCCGCCACCGCCGCCCCCTCCGCCACCGCCGCCTCCGCAGGAGGTCCTGCAAACCCCGTCGGAGCAGAGGGTCTGCCCAGTGGGGCAGGCAGGGGTGGTGTTCATGCTCACGACCGTAATGGTCGCGTTGTTAGTGCCGGTGCTGTTCTGATCGCATGTTGCGAGGATACTGACCCTCTGCGACCCGTTGGCTGCGTTCTCGGCGATTTTGATGAACGAAAGCGAGGTAGAGTAGCTCGAACCGGGCGTCAGGTTCCCTATGCTCACGTTCAGCGACTCGAACGTGGACCAGCCGGAGGGCAGCGTCCAGAGGAGGGTTGTGCCTGTCGCGGTCTCGTTGGTCCCGTAGTTGCTGACCCTGGCGTTTATCGCGACGCTCGACTGGTTCTGCACCACGCTTGTCGGCGGGCTGATGAATTCCGCGTAAACGTAGATTGTCGAATTGGACGATATGAACGTGCCCGTGGTGGTGTTGTTCTGCGGGGCTGCCGACGCGTTTTGCGCGATTATCGTGAAGGTCAGCGACACGGCGCCGGTGCTCGCGCGCGCCTTGCCCGTGATGTTGACAGTCAGCTCGCCGTTGGAAGAGAGGCTGTAGAGCGGCGAGCCGTAGGTCGAGTTCTCCTCCGTGCCGTCATAGTATATCATGCCACCGTCGGACGAGCCGTAGTCCGAGAGTATCCTGAACCCGAGCGCCATGTCGCCGGTGTTGTTGAGCGTGATGTTCACGATGGAAGTCGTGTTGCCCGGGGTGGTGCTGACCGAGCTGAAGGTGGATGGCGAGCGGGTCCAGTTCCAGTCGTAGTACACGGAAAGCAGCACGGTGCTCGAATTGTTCATGTTTCCGAACGTGTCGTTGGCAATCACGCGGTAGGAATAGACCGCCTCGGATGCGGGCGTGATGTTGGCGGAATAGTAGTACCAGTGCGAGCCGTTCTCAACAAGAGACATGCTGGTGTTCGCCTGCGTGGAATTCGCGACGCCCCATTCGACATTCACGGTGTCGACGCCCGAGAATTCGGTAAGGTTCGCAAACACGCTTATCGTGGAGTTGGGGTCAAGCGCGCCCGTGCTGTTGGGCGAGTTCGTGACTGATATGAAGACCGGCGGCCGCCTGTCCGCGACCGTGAAGTTCAGAAGCACGCTCGTGGAATTGCCCATCACGTCGTAGACCGTGATGTTGCAGCTCGCGTTGCCGGCTTCAAGCACGCTGGAGTTGGCGGTGAAATTCGCCCAGCCCGAAGGCGAGAGTATGATTTGCGACGAATTCGCGCTGTAGTTGGAGGATACGAACTGGATGAACGCGTCGGCGAGGTTGATTGTGGATGTCCAGTAGGAATAGCATGTAACTCCCGATGTGTCGTTGGGCGAGGGATAGGGCGTGTAGTTCGCCACTGTATAGTTCGGCACCGGTATGCTCAGTACGCTCGTGTTGCCCTCAGTAAATGAAATCGGGTTGAGGAGCGCGACGTAGGTGCGGTTGAGCGCGCCGGTTTCCGCAGGGTCGAACACCACGATTGCCGATTTGGTGTAGAACGCGTCACCCGGCACGATTGTGCCGTTGTACGAGACCTGCGCGAAGGTGTAGTTGGAGCCCGTGTCGTTCATGGAGAAAGTCGCGTTGTAGTCGCGCGTGCCGGAATGGTTGAGCGGTATTATCGCCAGCCCGTTCCTAAGAGTGGTGGACGAGTAGGAAAGCCAGCTTGCGTTGATGCCCGATTGCGCTGTGCCGCTGCCGGACTGCGACAGCGATTGGGACTGGATGCCGCTTGCGTTCAGGTAGGAGAGGTTGTCGAAGCGCGCCTTGTAAAGCGCGAGGTACGCATCCTTGTAGCTGTTCCACGAGCCCACGCCGAGAAGCGCGGTCGCGTTCGTCTCCACTATTATGTAGGGCACGCCGGCATAGAACGTGTAGTTGAGCGTGTAGTTGAATGTGTTGACCGGCGTGGTGTTGCCATTGGATGCGTAGCGGGCGAACACCGAGCCGTTCGTGAACGAGAGCGCGGGGCTGCCATCCGGGCCGGTGTAGACCACGCTTGCGAACAGTACCTCGGGCGCGGGCGAGAGCGAGCCGTTTTCGGTCAGTTGCAGCCCGGAGTACTTGCCGTAAAGCCCGCTTATCCTCCCTGCGCCCGACGCCGTCGCGTTCATGGTGTAATACGCGTTGTCGAAGAAGCTCGCGGACGATGCGTTGGAGCTGCGAAGGTCGGTCGAGTAGTTCGCGGGCGTGACGCTTTGGAAACCGTAGTAGAAGTAATAGTCCTTGGTCTGCCCGGAGCCGAACGCGTCCACGAACACCGCGCTTGAGACCGTTATCCTGTTGTTCGTCGCCGAATAGCTGAAGTTGTGGAACTGGGACGGGATTTCAATCTGCGTGCCGTTCTGCAGCAGGACTATGCGCATTGCTGTTTCGTTCGCGCCGAGCGTGGAATTCAGGCGGGAGATTTCGACGGGCTGCCCGAACCGCTCGACCGCCCCGGGCTCCGTGACATTGAATGCCGTGCGCGATGGGTAGGAGACGTTCTGCGAATCGTTGTGCCCGGTCCATGCACTCCCCTGGTACAGGATGTATTTCGGGGTGTAGGGCTGCCCGGCAGATGTTATGGTAACGTTGTACCAGCCGACCGAGCCGTTCACCGCGTATTCATAGTAATAGTCAGGCTGCGCACCCGACATCGGGGCGTTTTGCACCTGCATAGCCCCCTGCGAGTCGGTTATTGTTATGTTGGGCGCGGTTGCCGATGAGACCGAAGAGGAGATGTTCGCCACCTGCCCGGCTGCGAAGTAAAGCGATGCGTTGCCGTTGAATCGCGCGTGCGTGGGGAAGGTGTTGATTCCCGAGCCCGGAAGCACGCGGGGGCCGTAATCCGCCGCGCCAAGCGTCCTGTTCAGCGAGTTGGAATAATTGTACGGGTAGTCCGGGCCCGAGTCGCCCCACTCGTCCGCGTTGGTGTCGTAAATCAGTATGGTGGTGCTTCCGTTGAGCAGGTTGGGGTAGTAGTTGCCCTGCGCCACGCCCCCAACCGTGGTGTTGTATTGGTTGCTGCCCGCGCTGTCGTTTATGTAAAGCCCGGTCGTATTTGTGAAGTTGTTCCAGTAGAAGGTGTTGCCCGTCGCGCCGGAGGAAAGAAGCAGGAGCGTCGCCGCGCCGCTGCCGGTGTAGAGCGTGTTGTTGGATATGCTGTTGCCGGTGGAGGTCGAGTCAAGATAAAGCGGGGTGCCGCTCGTGGAATTGGCAACCGACCTGTTCAGGCTGTTGTTCGTCGCCTGGTAAAGATATACGCCGCTCCCGCTTCCAAGCGAGGTCCCGTTGCTTTGCGTGACATTGTTCAGGCTGCTGGTGTGGAGGAACAGCCCGTGGCTCGCCGTCGAGGTTCCCGCGCTTGAAAGCACGCGGTTGCTGTTGGAGGAGCCGAAGAGGTATATGCCGTAGCCCGCCGTGCCCGACGCCGTGCCGGTCGAGTTGGAAATGGTCGAGTTGGAAGTTCCGGACAGGTAGATTGCAATGCCGCTTGCGCGCGTGGTTGCCGCAGTCACGTTCTGCACCGTGCTGTTGGCAGCACCCACGAAATAGATGGCGTGCTGGAAGTTGGAAATCTCGCAGTTGCTTATAGTCGTGTTGAAGCTGTCCGAGTATACGCCGTATGTGCCCGAGGAGTTCACGCCCGTGATTGCCGATGAGCCTGAGCAGTTCGCAATCGTCGCATTCGCCCCGCCGGTTACGTATATACCGTGGATGGACGGAGTGGAGATTGAAACGTTCTCCACGCGGTTGTTCGCTGACGCGATGTAGACTGCCTGCGATGCCGCGCCTGTGATGTTCGAGTTGCGCACCGTGTTGCCGGACGATGAGGAATCGAAGCGCACTCCCCTTGCACCGCTATTTGCCGTGATGCCCGAAAGCGTGTTGTTGGCTGACGAGGAGGTCAGGTAGAAGTTTTCGTTCGCGGAGCTTGCGGTGGAAGTGGTGTTCTGTATTGTGCCGTTGCTCGCGCCGGAGAAGCGCACGCCGTTCCCGAACCACTGCACAATGCAGTTCTGCACAGTGGTATTGAACTGCCCGGATGTAATTCCGTATGCCGTGGTGTTGTTGTTGCCCGTGAGCGTGTAGCCGTTGCAGTCAAATGTCACGTTCTGCGCGCGGACTGGGAAGCAGGAGAGGTTCTGCACCGAGACGTTCGCGGTGAGCGTGTAGATTGTGTTTGGCGTGTCAAGGTAGTAGCATGATTCATTGTAGGTCGTGAAGGGCGCATAGTCTGCCCCGTTGCCGCTGAACTTGCCCTGCGAGTTTGAGGCGTTGAACGGGAAGCCCAGCCCCTTTGTTGCGCGCGTGTAGCCCGCGATTGCCGAGGGCGCGGAACCCGAGGCAGGCGTCCTGCCTGTGAGGATGTCGTCCCAGAAGTTGCCTGAGCCGTTGCCCGAAATCGTGGTGTTCCAGTAGTTGCTTCCGTTGCTGTCGTTCACGTAAAGCCCGCTTGTGGAGCTGAAGTTGTTCCAGTAGAAGGTGTTCGCGCCTGCGCTGGCGTCAAGGTGGAGCAGGTTGGTGGCGTTGAGGAAGGTGTTGTTCACGAAGGTGTTGCCAGTGTTGGTGCCGGACTGGAGAGTCGCCGCCCGTGCCGCCGCCATTCCGTTTATCGTGTTGTTGGCGACCGTGTTGTTTGTGGAAGAGCCGGTGTAGAAGAGAAGCGCGCCGTAACTGCTGTCGTTGCCCGTGATCCGGGAATTGGCGATTGTGTTGTTCGAGGCGGACGTGAGCTGGATGCCCCCAAATGTGCTCGCAGTGCCGGTGGAGTTGGTGATTGCGTTATTGGCGCTCGTGTGGATGAAGATGCCGCCCGAGATGCCCGCAGTTCCCGTGGAATTGTCAATTGTGTTGAAATTCGAGCTCGTGTAGAGGAAAATGCCCCTGCCTGAGAGGGAATACCCGCTTGAGCCGTTGATGGTGTTGTAGTTCGACTCGTTGTAGAGGTAGATGCCGACTCCGTTTGGCAAGGAATAGCTTTGCGTGGTGTGCGTGGTCGTGTTCTGTATCGTCCCGTTCGTCGCCCCGTTGAAGTAAATTCCCGTCGCGAAGTTGGAAATGTTGCAGTTCTTTATTGTGGTGTTGAACTGGTTGGAGTACGCCCCGTAGGTGGAACTCGTGTTGGTGCCGGTTATGCTTTGCCCTTGGCAGTCAATCGAGACGTTGGAGCCGCCATCTATGTAGATTGCACTTGAGAGGTTGGAGGAGGCAGCGGTGTTTATGATTTGCGTATTGTTCGAGCCGGAGGTGATGTAAAGCCCGTAGCCGGTCGCCCCTGAAACAGTGTTGGAGGCGTTGGAACTGTTTATGACGTTATTCGCGACTCCCGAGAGTATGATGCCGTAGCTGGTGGCCGATTCCCCCACGGAGCCATATATCGAATTCCCATTGGCTGATGCTTCTATGCCTATGCCTCTCGCCGCCCCCGTGCCGTTGCCGGTTGAATTGACGATTGTATTGTCGTTGGAACTTACCCTTACGAGAATGCCGGCATAGGTCGAGGCTGCGGCTGTCCCTACGCTGTTGGTTATCATGGTGTAGTTTGTTGAAGTCAGCCAGATTCCGGCGCCTGTTGCGGTCGTGCTCGCGTTCGTGCTGTTTATCGTCCCGTTCGTGGCGCCGCTGAAGTATATGCCTGTCGCGAAATTGGAAATGTTGCAGTTGCGGATTGTGGTGTTGAACTGGTTGGAGTAGATTCCGTAGGTATTGGAAGTATTCGCGCCGAATATATTCATTCCTCCGCAGTCTATAAAGGCATTGCTGCCGCCGTTCACGCCGATAGCCGCGACACCTGATGTGGCACCAGTATAGGCATATGTTATTGTGTTGTTTTGGATGATTGCGTTATTGCTCGAGCCGCCCACGCGGATGGCATGCTCTGAATTTGACGATGCTAGAGTATTGTTTTGGATTGTGGTGCTGTTTGCCCCGTTCAGAAAGATTGCTGAATAAAAGTTGCTGATGTTGCAGTTCTTCACCGTGGTGTTGAAGCTGTCGGAGTAGACGCCGTAGGTGGAAGACGAGTTATTGCCGGCAATGGATGCCCCGCGGCAGTCCACGGTCACGTTCTGCGACGCCGCGGAAATCTGGTAAATCTTGATTCCCGTGCCGTTGGAGTTTATCGTCACGTTCGTAAGCTGGACGTTGTGGGAGCTCTCGCGGATATACACCGCGCCGTACAATGCCGAAAGCTGGCTCGCGGATATCGTGGAGTTGGAGATAGTTGCGCCGGGGCTGTTGTCAATGCCCATGCCGATGTCCTGCGTGTAGAGCATGAAGTTGTTTATGATTGCGTTGGGCGAGGAGGCGATGTACAGCGCGGATGCGCCCGCCTGGTATTGGTAGCCGGTGCTGTTGTATATCGAGGGGCTGCCTGCGCCGGCGAAGTTCGCGAAGCGCGTGAAGTTGCTGATGACGCAGTTGCGGATGGACGTGTTGGAGCTGTTGGAGTAGACGCCGTAGGTTCCGGTGGTGTTGTTGCCCGTAATGCTGTAGCCGTTGCAGTCGAGGGTGACGTTTGCCGCGCTGATTGTGAAGCAGGTCGAGCCGTTGATTGTGAGGTTCTCGCCGAGAGTTTCGGTAAGCCCTGCGGTGCTGATTGTGCGGCACGGGATGCTGTTCGTAAGCGGCGCGTAGTCCGCGCACCCTGCGAAATCGCAGGAGAACTTGCTATTCGACGTCGAATTGTTGTAGGGCACGCCCGTTCCGGATGTCCCGTAGTAAAGCCCCGTGAAAGGCGACGCT
>Ga0172379_10000189_pt1 | contig 165223 bp, 199 predicted proteins | sample GrowelOW334metaG_FD_119756 | JGI IMG/M metagenome (GOLD analysis project Ga0172379, IMG submission 119756) | Groundwater microbial communities from an aquifer near a municipal landfill in Southern Ontario, Canada - Groundwater well OW334 metaG | ecosystem: Environmental > Aquatic > Deep...
AAGAAAACTGTTTCTAAAGAGATTGATTCAAAAGTAACTGTGAGTTATCAAACCTTCAAACGTTCAATGATAATAGACGAGATTAAATGGGCTTTTGGAAGTGTTGCAATAACATTAATGACTGTTATTGTCTTATCTTATAAGGCATATACAGACTATCACAATACTGGAATTATTTTAATAGGAACCCTTTATATTCTGTTTGGATATCTTAGGACTGTTGGAGATGCATTTTTTGAATTTGGAAGATTTTACGGAAAATCAGTAAAACTTAGTGCAAGAATAGAAGGGGCTTATCCTATTGATGAAGCATTTGAAAATGTAAAAGATAAAACCAAAGAACAGCTTCCGCCTGAATGGAAAATTATTGAAATAAAAAATCTTAATTTTACTTACGATGAAGAATGGAAGAGAAATCATCTTGAAAATATTCATGTAAAATTCAAAAAAGGACAAAAAATTGCATTGGTTGGTGAGAGTGGCTCTGGAAAAAGTACTATCCTAGCAATTCTGCGTGGATTATATCCTCCACAAAATGGAGATGTTTATTGTGATGGAGAAAAATTAAAAAATGGATTTGAAAGATTAAAAGGAAACATCACTCTAATCCCTCAGGAACCAGAAATTTTCAATAATACTATCGGGTATAATATCACAATGGATTTACCAGTACATAAAGAGGATTTAGATAAAGTTATTGAAATGGCTCAATTTAAGAAAGTTATCGACAGATTAGAAAAAGGTTTGGATGCTAATGTTTTAGAAAAAGGAGTTTCTTTGAGTGGAGGCGAAAAACAAAGATTAGCATTAGCTCGTGGTTTACTTGCTGCTAAAGAAAGTGATATTGTACTATTAGATGAACCAACAAGCAGTGTTGATAGCTTAAATGAAATAAAAATTCACAAGCAACTCTTTGATAAATTTAAGAATAAAACAATAATTTCTTCAATTCATAGATTACATCTTTTAGATAGATTTGATTATATCTATCTCTTTTCAAAAGGCAAACTTATTGGAGAAGGAACATTTGATGAATTAAAAAGAAATCCCGTATTTAGTAATATGTGGAGAAAATATAACAAAGAAAAATTATCTGATAAAAAGCTTGAGAAAAAAACAGAAATCTAAACATAAATTTTATTTATCCCATTCACACAATCTCTTAATTGTTTCAAGATAGATGCTTTTTGGCTGATGTTCTTGGCAAAGAAGTTCAAACTCTTTTCTTATTTCTTCTGGAGTTCTTTTCTTTAACTTTGTATGGTTTAACTTATTGCTCATTTCAATAAAACAATCTGGATTTCTCAATGCTTCTCTCCCAATCATCACTCCCGCTATTTTTTTATTTGTGCTGTTTTTTAATCTTAAAACATCTTCATAATTATTAATTCCCCCATTTATTACAATTGGTATTTTAAATTCAAGAATTTTATCAAGAAGAGAATAGTCATAGGGTTTGAATGATTCTTCTCTAGCATGCCTGAAATGAACTATTATTTCTGAAAAATTAGAATCATTTATTTTTTCTATCTCTCCCAATAAGAATAATACTTTTTTTTCTTCTAATTCTTGATAGTTTAAGCCCAAACGTGTTTTAATGCTTATTTTAAATTTATCCTGTTTTAACAATTCTTTGATTAAACTTGCGACTTTTTTTGGGCGTTTGATAAGTGCAGGACCCTGCCCGAGATTAATTAAACTAGGAGAAGGAGAACTAATATTTAATTGAATTCCATAAACATTTTCTTTTTCAGGAGATAATTTAATCTCTCTTTTCAATCTTGAAATAAAGTCAGAACATTCTTTTTCTTTGCAGGTTGCAATCTGAATCCATTGTTTTTGTTTTTCTATTTTAAATGTGTCTATTTCATTCCATGCCTTGGTTCTTTTTATGAGATATTCTGCAGACATAACACCGGTATAAGAATCTGTAATTCCTGGAACTAATTTTCTAAAAGCCCAGCATGTAACATTTTCCATAGAAGCAAGATGAATTTCCATTTTTCAAATTTGTATTTTTCCCTCCTGCCAATCCCGAATTATTCTTCTTGAAACAGCATCTTCATTCACAACACCGCCTTTTTTCAGAATATTGTTTTTTCTTCCTACTTTTTCTATTAGATCTTCAGCATTTTCTATTTGAATTTTATAAAATTCTTCAAAAGATAATTTGTATTTTTCAAAAAGATAAGCAACAGCATTTTCTGGATTTTTTATCCTGTTATAATCTCTGGCACTTGTCATAATTTCTCTTGACATTTTTTCTTGATTAGTCATTGAATCTTCTTTAGAAGGGATAACTCCTGGAGAGTCGATAAGAACAATTTTTTCAGTTAGCTTTAATTTTTGGATGCCTTTTGTGAAGCCAGCCGCTGAACCAGTTCCTGCAGAGTTTTTTCCCACAAGAAGATTTATTATTGAGCTTTTTCCGGTGTTTGGATAGCCAATAACTCCAACTGAAACTTTTTCAAATCCCTTGTTTTTTTGAAAACTTTTTGAAATATGTTTTATTTTATTTCTTAATTCTTTTCCCCCTCTTCTTTCTGTTACTGAAACAAGAACATTTGGTTGTATCTCTTTTAATTTATTTTCTGAAATGCTCCCTTTTCTCGCTAAGTCAGATTTGTTCAATACATAAATAATCTTTTTCCCATTTTTTTTAATAAATTTTTCAACTTCTTTGTTTCTTGTCTCTTCTATAAATCTCGCATCCAAGATTTCCAGAATAATATCAGAAGATTCTACTATTCTCCTTAACATTTCAGGAAATTTTTCTTTTTGTTTTCCTATATTTTCCAATCTTTTAATAGAACGTTGCTGATGTTTGGTAATCATAGTTAATCAAGGAACAGGCAGTTTAAAAATTTCTTTATTTCCTTTTTTGCTTATTTTGTGTTTTTTTTGAAATTTTTTTGCCTAAAACCCATATTTTGACAAATAAAAAAATTTATAAATAAAATTTTCCAACTTATTAGATGAAAGGAAAGGTGAGGAGCATTTTTTTGAATGTTTGTTGTTTAATGGCTATTGTAATTATGATGCCTTTAATGAGTGCAGCTATAACAGAAATTACAATAAAAACAACTCCTAATTACAGGGTTTCTGTCGCGATATTATCTCCTGAAGAAGTTTATTCTTTAATTGAAAGCTTTCATACAAAAGCAGATGCTTCTGGAATTGCAGGAGTTAATTACTCTTCAACTCTTGATGAAGTAAAGCTCGGAGTTACAATAAGATTTGCCAGTGAGACAGTTTCTTATGATGCTTACGGGCCGTATAAAACAGGAGAACCAATTTATATTGACACATTAACAAAAGAAGCTTTTACTGGAGCTGATGCTACAGCATTATTAAAACCAGAAGAAGCAACAACTGAACTTATTAATGAAACAGAATTATTAATTAATGAGACAATAGAAATACCTGAAAATGAGTCAGAAAGCACTTTCCCTACTGGAAAAGTAGTTTCAGTTTTCAAAGAGAACAAAACAATCATCATTTATGTTTTTGTAGGAACTTTAATTTTAGCTGGTGCAATATTCTTATTTATTCATATAAAAAAATCAGGATTTGGAAAAAGCAATAATAATAGTAATATAATAATAAGAAAATTATCTGATATTCAAAAAGAAAGAGAAAATTCCAGTGAAGAAGACCAAAGAATGGTTGAATTGCAGGCACAGATAAGCCAAGCACAGCACGAACTTAATAAAATTAAAAACAAAGATAAAATAGAAGAACTAAAGAAAAAACTTCAAAAGGATAAAGAAGAACTTGAAGATTTAGAAAGAGAAGATTAAGCAAACAAATTTATATACTTAAATTAATAATTCTTTAAATGGGGTGGAAAACATTTGCAACAATATTATTTGTTCTTTTAGCAATTACCTTGATTGTCTTTTATTGGTTTTCTCCTACAACCAATTTAAATTTTGGAAGCAATTCGTTTAGCAATCATAATTTTACCATCGGAAACAGCTCTGGAATGCAATTCTACCCCAATATGAGGTTCCCAGCTCAATTAATAACTTATAAAATTGATAATTGCCCATTAAAAAGAAAAAATGATATGGAGCAGGCATTTTTGGTTATGTCCGAAAAAACTATTCTTGATTTTGAACTTGTTGATTATAATGAAAATATTTATGTTACCTGTAATGATGAAGTAAAAAATGAAGGCGGGTTGTTTATTGCAGGAGAAGGCGGGCCTGTTAACATCACTAAGACAAATTTGTTTAATGTTATTTTTACAGGAAAAATTCTTTTGATTAAGGATTCTAATTGTCCAGAACCAAATATAGCAATACATGAATTATTGCATGTTCTTGGATTTGAGCATTCAGATAATAAAGGGAACATCATGTATCCTGTAAGTGACTGCAATCAAGTTATAGGAGACGATATGATAACTTTAATCAATGAACTATATAAAACATCATCTTATCCTGATTTGGCTTTTGAAAATGTTTCTGCTAATATAGACGGAAAATATCTTGATTCAACTATTGTTGTAAGAAATAACGGATTAAAATCTTCTTTAAACTCCAATCTTCTTATTTATGCTGATGAAGAATTGGTTAAATCTTTTGATATAAAATCTCTTGATGTTGGGGTAGGAATGGAAATGAGCTTGAGCAATGTTTGGGTTTCAAAAAGAAATCCTTCTTCTTTGAAATTTGTTATCAATAACAGCGAACAGGAAATATCTAAAATTAATAATGAGATGGTTCTCTCTGCTTTTTAAATAAAAAAATTAAAAGAAAAAGTTTGAAAAAGATTAGAAATCTTCTTCGTCGAGTCCGAGTTCGTCGATAGAACTTTCCTCTTCCTCGAAATCAAAATTATCGTTTGGATATCTTGACTTATCCATTTTTACCTCGTTTTTATAACTCTCATAAAATATTTTTGTTTATAAAAGTTTGGGTTGTGGAGGATATATGACTTTTATCTCTAAAAAATTAAAATTTTTAAGATATAAATATTGCTGTGGTTGTTGGGTGTTTTAAATTTTTATCAGAATAATAGATATTAGAAGAATAAAATCTTTTAAAACCAAAGATAACTTTAGATTACATGTTTAAAACAGATATAGGTTCATTAGAACAATTATCTTTTGATTTTACTGAAAAAGATATTGCAAATTTTAAAGCAATTCTTAAACATTTAAAATCGAATAATTTTTTAACTATTTCTCCTGAAGAAATTCAAAACGCTCTGCAAAGTTTAGATGCAATTGGGAAATTAAAATTAGACGGAAAAATATATGCTTTTCATGTTGAAGATTCATGTGCACGTAAACAATATCCTGGTGATGGAGGAGAGGGGGTTGAGCTTTATTTGAGACAGGGAAATCAATTAGAAGAGTTTTTGGTTTCTTTTAGCAGAGATTTTGTTTATCAAACAGACAAAGCAATTCAATGTTTAAAAAAACATAAAATTTCTACAATATATACTGGAGAAATACCTCGTGATTCTGAGTTTTTAGGGCTTTCTTATGAATGTGATCCAGAAGATCCAATAATAAAAGATGTTCTAAATGAGGATGAAATTGCAAAGTTTGAATCAAAAGAGATTAAGGTTGTATTGCTGGATAGTTTGATTTAACTCTTTTAAAAATAAAAAAGCTTACTCCCAGCAAAAATAAAAGTTTAAGTTCTCTTTTTGAAAATCAAATAGATTAAATATGCCCACGTCGAGATTAAACCAATTTAATCAACATTAATTTTTAAAATCCTGCCCAAGTTCCCTTAAGAATAATTCTATTTTGATTATCTATACTTAATGCCTCTTTAAAACCACGAGCTAAAAAGTCAAGAGTGGTATACATTAACCAAGAACCACTATCTATTTTTATGATAAATGTTTGCTCGTTTGTTTGTTCAATTTTATGTATTGCATCAGAAGATATTTCTCTTGAAAGATTATCATAAAGCATAAAAATTTTTCTTGGATTTTCAACTCTTTCTGGAAATCTAATTCTTATTTGAGCTTTTGCAGGCTTTGTGCTTATTTGTTCTCGGGTTATGACTATACTTTGTTTTTCTTTTTCTTTTTTATAACTCTGCTCTTCAGTTAATTTTAAACTTCCATCAGGATTAAATTGTAAAAAGCCCATTTTAACTCTAAGAAAAAGTGTTTTTTAAAGATATATTTTAATTATAAAACTATGCGCCCAAATCGGGTGGTATCGGAACAAACTAAAAATAAAAATATCCCTCCACCCAGCAAAAAAATTCTTTGAATTTTTAAGCCACAAAATGCAATAAAACATTTTGTTGGAATCGACAGGGAAACACTGTTCATTATGAGAAAAATAAAATGGGTTCTACGAACCCATTTGTTTAATCCCTCCACCCAGAATCGAACTGGGGATCTCTCGGGAACTGCACATATTTACAGCCCTTTGATTTGGCTTTTCAGGTTTCATTTTCATCCGTGAATTAACGGAACATCCGCCTTATTCTACAGCCAAGCGCTCTAACCACTGAGCTATGGAGGGATTGAATAAAAAGAACTAAATTGTTTTTAAACGTTATTATAATCCAAATTGTTAAATCTCACATTCGCATATGGGATGTTCTGATGGTAAAGGATAATTTTCTTTTTCTTCTGGATTAAGTAATTTGTCTCTTAAATCAAATAAAAGATTTTTCTTGTTGTGTCTTTTTACAAATTCTTCGGGCGTCTTTTCAAAATCAAAATGTATTCTTTCTAATTGCTTTTTTGTGAATACCCCTTTGTTTATTGCATAAGCTAAATATTCTGGCCCAATGTGATCTGGTTCTCTGTTATGTTGTATTATCCATTCATAATCTCTTTTTGCTTCAGATATAATTGCTTCTTCAATTGATTGTTCAATATCATCTACTAGAATTATTCGTTTGGCAAGAAGATTATTAAGAGATTTAGAATCTTTTTCTCCGAAGAATATTAGTCCTAAACTAGTTGAATTTTTTATTCTGTATAATATCTCTTTTGTTTCTAAGTTATTAATTAATTGGGGGAAATCCATTTTTTATTGATAAATTTAATTAATCTTCTGTTTCTCCTCTTCTTTGTTCTGCAACAAAAAATGCTCTGTTTGATACAGCTTCTTCTACTTTTCCTTCTGACTCATAGACAGCTGTTGCTGTTGGAAGAGAAAACTTTCCTAATACCCCAACTTTTGAATAAATTATATAAGATATCACTCTTACTTCCCCTCTATCAAGATTTCCTATTTCCCATTCTATTCTTCTGTTCTTTTCGTCTATTCTTGCTGGTTGTTCTCCTGCAAATCTTTCATGAAGTTTTACCAAAGGAGGTAATCTATCCACAATGCTTATTCTTTCTGTGTGCTTTTTTGCATTTACCATTATTGAAACTTTCAATGCAAACTCCCCTCCTTTTGCATTTACAAAAGAAACTTTTTTCTTTAAAACAAGATTTGTTCTCGAGTAATTCTTAGCAAACACAACTGCTATAACTATAAAAAAAACAACCAAGAATGGGAAAAGCCAATTTGTTTTTACTATTATATCTAATTTTTCTCCTGGGTTTATATCTTTGTTCCAGGTGTATTCAATATTAAATCCTTCTCTTTCAATTGCATCTGGCTCTGGGCTAAAACTTGTAAACAATCTTGATACGATATTCTTTCCAATTGTTGTGTTTGAATCAACAATAACATTGCCTTCATTTGATTTTGAAATTATATTAGTAACAATAAAAAATCCATAGTCCTTTTTTTCCGAGGTTACCAATGTTTTTTCTGTGAATTCTATTGTTCCTTCTGTTTCAACATTTTTGTTTTCTGTTTCTATCTTTGTTATTATTGTGTAAACTCCTGCTGTTAATTGGTTAAAATCACTTTTGCTTATTGATTTAGTGAATGTCTTTTTTTCTTTTGGCTCTAATGAAAAACTCTCGTCAAACTTGAAAAACTTAGAAGAGAACTCTGCTTTTATTTTTTTGAAATTATAATTTTCTTTGTTTTTTATGTAAATATTTATTTTTTCTGAATCTGGATTTATTTTGTCAGAAGATACTTCAAATACATTTCTTAAATCAATCACCTTGACATCCACTTCTTCTTTTTCTATTGAACCGTCGGGAGAAGTAATATAATACTGAAGAGTGTAATATGGTTTTATGTAACTAAAATCCTCTCTTGTATAAATTTTCAACAAAACATTTTTTGTTTCTCCCTGTTTTATTTCTGTTTCAACAGAATTCAATACAAAAAATCCTGGGCTGTTTTCAAACTTAAAAATTCCAGATGTTCCCAAATTAGTTACTTTTAATTCAAGTATTGCCGGCTTGTTTAAATCAAGGATTATTGTTTCTTCTTTGCTTACTTTTTCAACTTTGATATTAATAGCTAAAACTCCTGGCAAAATTAACAGGATTATAAAAAAAAATGGTAATACTCTTTTTATCATACAAAAATTTATGTTAGATTTGTATTTAAACATTTTGATTGTTTTTTGTTATAATAAAAATAAAGAATTTCTATTATTTTTTCCCTTCTAAATCCAAATACGCTTTTGCCTGCCCGAGATATTCGTCGCAGACACCGACTAATTTATCTTCAAATTGCTGAATTCTTGAAGCAATCACCCATTTTTCATAAATTCCTCTCATAAATTTCATAGTTGATGTTTTTTCAAATTTTCCGTCGTAATCCTTGATTAAAGTTCCATTGACACCCATTTCAACACCGCCTTTGTTGGTTTTTATTTTTACTCCATTTTGATTTATCTCAACATCTGTTAATCTGTCTATCTTAAATTTGATTTTAATTTCAAACTTGAAATAATCAGTTACTTTTTTTATTGCTGTCCATTCTACTTCTATGTTTTTTTCATTTCCCGCTAATTTTTCTTTATATTTGTCTTCTATTACTGTAAAACCCTCTTCTTCTGATAACCAATCGTAACAAAATTTATAATAATCTTTGAAAGAAAGAATTCCATCATATTTTATTTTACTGCTAAATATCTTGTCTTTTTCAGCCATGCTTTTTTTATCCTCTTTTATTATATCAAAGAAAACCAGTTTAAATATTTTTTCTTAAAGTTACATCATAGAAGCGCAACCCATGCATAGCAACCTTCCGTCAATTTTTTGGAGAATATCTGTGACACCGCATTCTTCACAAACTCCTTCATGTATAAATTCCCTGTTTTTTGCCTTTTCCATTCTTTTTAATTTTTCAGTTTCATCTTTTATTTTGTCTATTTCATCTAACTCCGGATAAAGTTCTGGATTAAAAGAAAGAATATCTCTTATTGTGACAATTCCAACAACTTCTTTTTCATTTACAACAGGAAGACGCCTGAATTTTGTTGCTTTCATTTTTTTTAACGCTTCTTCTAATGTGGCGTTTGGCTTGATTGTTGTTACTTTTTTAATTCCAATATCTATAGCTTTTATTTTTGAGATGTCTGTTCTTGATTTTTTTATAATTGCCCACAAAATATCTCTTTGGGAAATAAACCCGATTAATTTTTTGTCATCAACAATCATCAAGCTTCTAACCCTCTTTTTAACCATTATTTTTGCGCATTCCAGAAGATTTGTTTCTGGCCTGACTGTCTCTGGGTTTCTAGTCATGATGTCTGAAACGAATATCTTTTTCATCCCAAAATTATATTTCTTTTGCTTTTAAAGATTGGTTACCACTATTAGATATATTCTTGACTAAAATAAACTTTATAAGGGTGATTTGAGAGAGTTAATTATGTCAGAAATAGTATATTCTTCCAAAAACTCTTTAGAGTGTAAGAAATTAGAAGATGCGATAAATGTTTTTAATAAAAATTATTCTATAGAACCCCCAAATGCCCAAATAGATGTATCTTGGGAGTCATTATCACAAAGAGTTAATATAACCCCTGTTAGTGGAACTAAAATTTTTTCTGTAAAGAGGAATTTGGCAGATTCTTCCGGACGTCTTCGTAATTCTTCTCCTGAAAGTGTGAGCTTAGATTTGGGTGATAATACTTATCATATTAAATTTAATCCTATAGATAAAAATGACTGAAAAACCACTTGTCTTGATGCCAGAAGATGTTCAGAGAATTCTTGGCAAAGATGCACAGAGAAACAATATACTTGCAGCAAAAATGGTTGCTGAAATAGTCAAAACAACTCTTGGGCCCAAGGGAATGGATAAAATGCTTGTTTCTCCATCAGGAGATATTGTTGTAACAAATGATGGGGTTACAATTCTTGAAGAAATGCAGATTGAACATCCTGCGGCTAAAATGATGGTGGAAATAGCAAAAACACAAGAAACAGAAGTTGGGGATGGAACAACTACTGCTGTAATGATTGCGGGAAAACTTTTAGAAAATGCAGAAAAACTTCTTGACCAGAAAATCCATCCAACAATCATAACAAAGGGTTACAGGTTGGCATCAGAAAAATCCCAAGAGATTTTAAATGATTTGGCATTAAAAATAACTTCTGATAATGAAGAGGTTTTAAAACAAATTGCTATGACTGCAATGACTGGAAAAGGCGCAGAAGATGCAAAGGAGAAATTTGCTGAAATAATAGTAAAAGCAGTAAAACAAATTCAAAATAACGGAAAAATAAATCTTGATGATATTAAAATAGAAAAATCAAAAGGAGACGGAATAAAAGATACTGAGTTGATTTCAGGAATTGTTTTAGACAAAGAAAGATTATCTCAGGATATGCCTGTTGCAATTGAAAATGCAAGAATTGCATTAGTTGATTTCGCATTGGAAATAAAAAATCCAGAAATAGATACAAAAGTTTCAATTTCTACACCGGAGCAATTACAGGGATTTATTGAAAGAGAAGAAAGAACAATAAGAAATATTGTTGAAAGAATAAAACTTTCAGGAGCAAATGTTATTTTTTGTCAAAAAGGGATTGATGATTTTGCACAATACTTGCTAACAAAATCAGGAATATACGCATGCAGAAGAGTGGCTAAATCAGATATGGAAAAATTAGCCAAGTCAACTGGAGGAAAAATTGTGAGTAATCTTAATGAGTTAACACAAGGAGAATTAGGAAAATCAAAAAGAGTTGAAGAGATAAAACATGGTGAAGACAATCTTACTTACATAACTGGATGTGAAAATCCAAGAGCATTGACTATTTTAATTCATGGGGGAACAGGACATGTTATTGATGAAATTGAAAGAGCAATTAAAGACGGGTTAGGAGATGTTGTTTCTTCTTTAAAAAGCGGATTGATTGTTCCTGGCGGAGGCGCAATTGAAATAGAACTTGCAAGAAGATTAAGAGAATTTTCCCAAGGATTGAGTGGTAGAGAACAGCTTGCTGTTGAAGAATTTGCAAATGCTCTTGAAAGTATTCCTATTACATTAGCGGAAAATGCTGGATTAGACCCAATAGACATTCTTACAGAATTAAAATCACGGCATGATTCAGGAGAAAAAAATGCCGGATTAAATCTTTTCACAAACAAAATTGAAAATGTGCTTGAAGCAAGAATAATAGAACCATTAAAAATCAAGACGCAAGCAATAAGTTCTGCTACTGATGTTGCAATAATGATATTAAGAATTGATGATGTCATAGCTTCTGGTGGAAAAAGCGGAATGAACAGAAGAATGCCTTCTAATTTAGGGGAATATGAATAAAATGGATAATTATGACATAAATTTTAGAGTAAATCTTGATACAGAAGAAGTTCATCGTGAGTTCTTAGACGAGAAAGGAGTTAAATTGAATGAACTTTATGAAATTTTTTATAATGTTAATGCTGGAACATTGCTTCCTCAAAAAATTAATGATACACATTCTCTTGGAAAAAATTTATTATTTACATTAAGAAAAAGAAATATGTTGGGTGAGATAACCATAAGAGGACCTGTCAAAATTGTTGGGGGAAATCAATAAAATGGGCGGCGGAACTGGTGATTTTTATTTATCTGATGAAGAATTTAAAGAATTAATTTATACAAATAAAATAATCACTTTTCTTTCTAATCATATTTTTTCTACTGAACAAAATGCTGTTTGTCCTGATGTTGTTCATTATGGACTAATTCGTGAAGGAGAGAAAATCGGTTTGGATGATACAAAAAAATATTTGGAGAATATGACTGAAGCAGGTTTAGTAACCAAGACAGAAAACCCAAAAGACAATGGCGATTTAAAATATCTTTATTCCTTGAAGGTTGATTAAAATGTATAACTTAGAACAGCAAATAAATGAAAATTTAGTAAAATTAGATAATGAATTACTTATATCTCCAGAGCAATACAAGGAAGTAAAAGAAATGATAAATAAATATGATGGGAAAAACAAAAAAGAATATCTTGAACGCTCTCATAAGTTAATTAAAAAAATATCATGGAGTTAAAATGTATAATCAACTTTACTGTGTTTTAAGCGATAATAATGGAAAAAGATTTTTGAGTCATCAGAGTTTAATCGGTTCTTCAAACATAGAATATGATTCTTTGATAAGAGTGAATTTGTCTTTAAAAGATGCAAGAAGAGAACTTTATAAAAACGTATCAGTTCTTGAAGGAATTTTTATTATTACTGAATTAAAAACAGGAGATAAAAAATCTTATTCTTTAACTGAAAGAAACCTCATCTCTGAAAATGAATCAATCTTATTAGAAGGAATTAATATGCAACAAGCAAGAAAAGTTTGTGGTAATAAATAAATAAGATTTGAAAATAGTTTAAAACAATTAATATTTTATCTTTTTAACCACATTATAAGAATTAAAATTAATAATATCACTACAGCTATCAAAATAAATGAAATTAAATAAACATTCCTGCCAACACTTTTTGTTGTTTGAGTAGTAGTTTCATCATCTGCTAAATATGTTCTTGTTGTAGGTGTGTTAAATTGATTGTAATATTCCTGCTCTTCTAAGTTATCTTCATCATACAATTGTTTGTATCCCCTGTTATTAACATCTATTCTTCCATTTCCGTCTACATCTCCATTGAATAAATCAATTTTGAATGTAACTGATTTTTCTGCTTTGTTTCCATAAGCATCTTCTGCATAAAGTGTCCACTTGTTTGTTCCTTGGTTTGAAATCAAAATAGCGAATCCTTTTTTGCAATCTGTTGTTACTTTATTTCCATCATCTATTGAATATTGGCAGGTTACAGAACTTGCATCATAAACATTAAAATGAAAATAGTTTAATATTTGAGTATAAGTTTTTCCGTTTTCAGGAGAGATTATAGTAATTAAAGGAGAAGTTGTATCTGTTCCTGTGTTTTGGTTTCCTGAAACAATTAATGTTGCTGTTTTTTCCTGTTTTTCTGTGTTAAGAAATTTGTCGCTTGTAACTTCTGATGTTAATTTTATTGTGTAAGTTCCTTCTGTTGAAGGAGTAAATGTAAACTCCACTTCTTGTTCTGTGCTCCAATCTATTTCTAATGTTTTTGTTTCAATAATATTTCCATTTGCAGTTAATGTTATTTTAACTTCATCATTCATAACACCCTTTACTTCTTCAGGAACATACCAATCATTAAGATTTTCCATAGGAGACAAAATGTCTGCTGTGATTGTTGCTGTTTCTCCTGTTTTTATAGAAGAATCACTTATTGCAAAGTTTTCAATTTCAGCTTTTCCAAGATATTCTTTGTATAGGTAAACATTTCTGTCAGGAGCTCTTCCATCGCCTTGTGCTTTTGCTACTCTATAAGCATATGGAATAGAATCTTCATTGTAAAAATAAACTAAATAACCATAATCAGATGCTAAGATAGTTGGGTATGTTAGGACAACAACATTGTCGTTTCCTGTATTAAATGTGTTTTCCCATAATCTTTCTGCTGTTTCGCAGTTTTCATCTTCGCAAGTATACATCACAGCAGAAACATCTGTTATTGTGTCTGTTGTTTTTATTTCGTTTCCATTTGAATCAATTTCTCCTTGGTAAACATAAACTGGCTCGTAAACAGATGCTGATATAGTATTTGCAAATGTTAAAATTAAAATTGCTGATAAGATTGTTAGTGTTAATATTTTTGCGTTCATTCTCTTGCTCCTCCTGTTCTGCCTTCATCTCCGTTTTCCCAGATTACACCAACATCTGCTGGTTCTTCTGGAAGATTGTATTCTTCTTTTGGAGTATCTTGATATTGTTTATGAGAATGTTTTTTATCGTTGTGTTTGCTTGTCATGTCTGATATAAAATAAATTGATGTTAATGCTGCTGAAGTTGCGAAAATGTTTTTTGCTGTTATTCCCTGAATACCAAATATTGGCTTGTTATACCATTTGTTTGTTTTTGCTTCTAGAGTTTTTTTTGATTTAACTTTGTTTTCTATTCTGTCTTCCTTAGAACTCTCTATAATTACTGCGTCATATCCTGTTGAAAATTTTTTTCTTAAATTTAACTTATCTGCCATTTCTGTTTTTACTGAGTATCTATCTTCTCTTACTTTTTTTCCTGATTTTCCTACTACTTTTTTTAATTTAACTCCTCCATAAAGTGAATCAGCGTGTCCTTCAGACATAGAATAAACCTCTGTTCCAACAGGAAAATAAATTTCATTTTCAGAACCTATTTTTGGTTTTGTATAAGAACATCCAGATAATGAACTCAATCCTAAAGATGCAATTATTGCATATGTTGCTAAATTTGTTTTGAAACTCATAATTCTTGTAGAGAAAATACGTTTATAAATATTTCTATTGTGTTGTTATTTTATAGTTACATCTAAAATGGTATAACTTATAATCAATGCTAAATTAAGCTTGCATAAAGGACACATAAGATAATAATTACTGCAGACAGGATATTTTTCCAGTCAAGTTTTTCTTTGAGAAATTTATGAGCAAAAAAATAAATAAATATTGGCCCTAGCATTATTATCAAAGTTGTAAAAATAATTCCATAATGCAAATACCCATAATAGACAACTATTCTGTAGATAAACCAAATAAATCCTGTTAAAAGAATCAACCCATTTGTTTTTTTGTCTAAATTAAATAATTTTGTCCTGAAAACTATCAAGCTCATCAGGAATATAGCAGAACATCTCAAAAAATAGAAAGAAACAGGAGAATAATAATCAAGAATCAATCTGGAAATAACTAATTCTAGCGCAAAGAAAAAACTCCCTAAAATCGCTGCAATAATATATTTGTTGAAAGAGAGGTGGTGTTTTTTGATGTGTGAAAAAACAAGAGCTGCTCCTGCAATCAACGCAGGGATTATAACTTTTAAATTTCTGTCATATAAGTTATGGTCTACAAAAAAACTTAAAATTACTGCTAAAATTATTACAAATAATGGTTCAAGAACTCTTGCAGGTTCTATGTTTGTTACTTTCTCCCATTTTAGAGAATAAAAAACAAACAAATTTGCTATGACTGAACAGACTACAATTAAAAGAAAAATGAGGATATTTTTTGTTTGAAACGCTTCTGGAGTTGTTTTCCAGAAAAAATAAATAAATGGAAGCATAATCAAAACAATTGAAAGAAAACTAAGAGTTTGATACTGCCTTATATTCACTTTTCTCATTTTCAGGACGATTTTTTCAAATATGGTTCCTGATGCAAGTGCAGCTGCTCCTAAAATTGGTATTAAGCGAATCATCTTCCTCTTTTATTAATATACAGATTAATAGTATTTAAAAAAGTTGAGTTAATTAATTTTTTAAAGGTTGATTGTGATATTTGGTTGTTTTAAGTATTCACTGCGCGGGTAGTATAGTGGTTAGTATATCTGATTGCCAATTCAGAAACATCGTGTTCTGGAAATTGCTCATAATAGGGAGAGCAAAAATCAGGTGACCCGGGTCCGACTCCCGGCCCGCGCATAAATTTTAAAAGCACCCATATTTTTAATATGTAAAGGCCCGTTAAGCTAATGGCAGACTCTCTCGTTTACACCGAGATGGCGAAGGTTCGATTCCTTCACGGGCCATGTAAACTAAAATAGATGAAACAACATGGATAAAAAAACATTTCACAAAAAATGGTATTTTCGATTGATTCAAGTAATATTCTGGGTGTCTTTCATATACTTAATATATATTGGTATTTGGGCTATTCTTTATGAAGACGATATGCCGTTTGTCGGAGTCATTTGGATAGGTGTTTTAATTTTTGTATACTGGTCTATTAAAAAAATATTTTATTATGTAATGTTTAGAGAGAGGATTTTTGGAAAGAAGGATAAGAACAAAACAACTCATAAGTTAAGGTAACTTTTAGAATCTATTCGTTTACACCGAGATGGCGAAGGTTCGATTCCTTCACGGGCCATTTTTTGGAAAAAGTTTAAATATTCATTTTGAGTTGATTATTCAGAGGTGTTAAAATGAAAAATTTAAAGTCGCTTGGATTTTTGGGGTTTCTTGGTTTTTTGGGATTCTTGGGAATGACAAGCAGTCATTGGAATTATCTGAACTTTTTGCATTTTCTTAATTTTTTGCGATTCTTGCCAACAAATTCTAAAAAACAATAACAATTTTTGAGTTTTAGAAAACTTTAAAAACAAAAAATTATAGTTGTGGTAATGGAAGAAGCACAGGTTTATGTTGGTAGAACTGGAGAAGAAAACAATAATTTCTTAAAGAATAATATTTTGAAGAATATTGGTTCTTTAATAGATTATTCTTCTATTAACGGTTATGATTTCTCCGAATCCAAATTCAAAAAGAATGTTCATGAAATAGTTGAACATTATAAGACTCAGACACCAAAAAAACGAGAATATCTTGACTTGGAACAGAAAGAAGATAAGTGGGCTGGTTGTGCAATAGTAGAACATTATGCAATTCGTCGAGGTATGGCTGGAGCACTTACAAGAAGAGAAATAATGGCTGGTAGGGAAGAAATGATTCAAAGAGACACAGAAAAACGAAAAAATGAAATTATTATAACAGATGAAAAAAGAGAATCAGAAGCAACCGGTTTAGACAAAATAGCTTTAAGTAACCAAAACTCCGAAAAATATTAAAACCAAAATATTCTAATTATTTAATGGAATCATCACAAATTTATATCTCAATTGCGATACTTTCCCTATTAATAATTGGGATTATTTTTCTTTTTGTAAGAAAAAACAGGAAAAAGAAACAAATAACTCCTTTGACAGCAATTGCATTTGGATTTGTTATTGCTGGAATTGTTTTTGGAGATGACAGATTAACCAGTTATAGTTTAATGGGGTTTGGTGTTTTGCTTGCTGTGGTTGATATAATAATAAAGATTAAGAAGAATAAATAAATAAATATTTAAACCTAAAAATATTAGTTGTGTTATGTGGATGCATAGAAAAAAACATGAGGAACATTGCGGATGTGGGTGTGCCTGCGGTTCTGGAGGAACTATTTATGGATTGGGTTTTCTTGGTTCTGCAATTTATTATATATCTACTGCTAATGGATTTTGGATGGGTGTTCTTGGGATATTAAAATCAATTGTATGGCCTGCTTTTTTGGTATTTGAATCACTTAAGTTTTTAGGGATGTGATGATATTTTACAATCTTCAATAAAATTTTTAGTTATATAAAATGTTAAAGAAGCAACTTTTTTAAGATAATTGGAAATTTAATATTAAACTTATTTTTGACAGAAAAATAAAAATTACTTCCATCAATATAAATTACAACCCTTTTCTTTTCAGAATTTTTCATAGTATAGCATGGGGGTTAGTTTCCTATCCCCATGGACTTAATTAATATAATTGATTATAAGTTATTTATATAACTTTCTACCCCCCTTAATAAATAATTTATTGTTAAGATAAAATCAAATTCTATATTTCTTTTAAGTAGCAACATTTATAAGTTTAAAATATCTTTTTTTTGTATGACAGATAAAAGTGATAGACAGGATATTCCTGAAATGAATCTGGATGACAAGTATTCTAATAAAAAAATTCCAATTGAAAACCCTGAGAAAGTAAAAAAAGAAATGGAAAAAACCAAAGAGGAATTAGAAAAGCTAAAGTCCTATATTCTTAAAAAATATTCTTACACAAAAGCAATCGGAATTTTGCCTCCACAATCAATAAAACTTTTTGTAGAAGAAGAGGAAGTCCCAAAAGAAACAGAAAAACATATTCATCTTCTTGTGATAATTCCAGAAGAAAAAGTGAAAAAAATTCCTGAAATAAGAAAAACTTTAATTCAAGAGATTGATAAAGCAAAACAAAAATTATGGTTGCATATTATGACTCCTGTTGATATTTGGGAAACATGTCTTGACAGCAAATTTGAACTTTTTTCTGCTATTGCAATGTCTTTTCCTTTGTATGATAAAGGACTTTTGGGAGCATTAAGAGTTTCAGAAATACACAAATCCCTTGTTCTTCAGAAATTTGAAAAATATGTTGTTTCTTATGTTATTGGAGGAAGTTTAGTAAGAGGAGAGGCAATAAAAACTTCTGATGTGGATATATTTATTGTTATTAATGATACTGATGTTAAGAAAATGCCACGTCTTGAATTAAAAGAAAAGCTTCGTGCTATTATTTATCAATATGTTGCAGAAGCAACTGCTCTTGCTGGCGTAAAAAATCAGCTTTCCCCGCAAGTTTATCTTCTTACTGATTTTTGGGAAAGTGTAAAAGATGCTCATCCAGTTATTTTCACTTTTATTAGAGATGGAATTCCTATTTATGACAGACATACATTTATGCCTTGGAAAGCTTTGTTAAAAATGGGGAAATTAAAACCTTCTCCTGAAAGCATTGATATGTTTATGTCTATGGGCGACAAAACAGTTCAAAGAGTAAAAAGAGCTTTGCTGGATTTGGTTTTGGGAGAAATTTGCTGGAGTGTTATAACTCCAAGCCAGGCGTTGTTAATGCTTTATGGTTTGCCTCCTCCTAATGTAAAAGAGACAGTAAGAGAAATGAAAAGAATTTTCTATGACAAAGAAAAAATGCTTGAAAAAAAATATATTGATATTCTTGAAGAAATTGCAATTAAATATTATAAGGGCTATGAACATAATAAAATAAAAGAAGTTTCTGGAAAAGAAGTGGATAAACTTTTAGCAAACACAGAAGATTATCTCAAACGACTTAAAGAATTAAGAGAACAAATTGAAAAGCGTTCTGCTGAAAAAACAATTGAACAAATTTATGATGACGTTATGGAAATGATGAAAAGTGTTGTTGGCAAAAAAACAAATCCGCAGACTATAACCGAATTTGAAGAAAACTTTGTCAAAAAAGGGAAATTCTCACCGCAACATCTCAGAACATTAAGAGAAGTTATAAAAGCAAGAGCAGAATACAAAAAAGGAAAATTGAATATGCATCATGTTGATGAATCAAGAAAAGATGCACAAATTCTTATCAATGATATCATTGAATTTAACCAGAGATGCGATTTGAGCAACAGAAAAGAAGAAAAGAAAACACAATAAATTTTAAAAAGGAGTGAGTGATTAATTTGGTTATGGGTGTTGATGTGATTGAAATAATAGAAAAGAAATATAAATGTTCTGTTTGTGATGAAATATATCCTTCTTTTGCAGAAGCGCATAAATGTTTCAATAGCGGTTTTCTAGGACCAGACATAAAAAAAGGATTAATTGTAAGAAATGAGAGTTATCTTGGGAAAAAAATAAATTATCCTGTTTTTGTTAATGAAACTGAACAATTTTCCTAACTTGCTAATTTTTGTGGTATTATTCATTCAAAAGGATACAGAACTACAAATTTTCAAGATGTTAAATCTCATTGGTATTCTGTAGAAAGAGATATTCAACTAGATCATGACAATCTGGAATATTATCTTGCTTCGGGCTGTTTGGGTTATTTAACTGATATAATCAATAGACCATTTCATGCTGAATTACTTGACGATGCCCAATTTTTGGAATTAAAAGACAGAATGAACTCTTCACAATCTATTATGGATAAACTAGGTGAATTTGGCGTTAGTTCAAGTGATTTATACAACTATCATGAGTTCTTTGACCCTGCAAAAAACAAAAAATAAGAAACACAATAAATTTTAATACTGCTTTTTCGTTTTTCTTGTTATGATACATCATTATCTTTTTATCTTGGGAAGAAATTTAAAACTCTCAATGGCAGAAGTTTTTTCTTATTTTGAGAAAGAAGGGATACAAATAAAAAATTATGTTTTAAGAAAAAACGCTCTTCTTTTGGAGACAAATCAAGAATTAGGAAATATTATAGAACATTTTGGAGGAGTTATTTCCATAGGAGAAATTATTGCTTTTGGGAATACAAATGAAATAATAAAACAACTTGAAAAAATAAGTATTTATGATAAAAAAGAAAACAAGTTTAATTATATCTTGTGGGATTTTTCTGATGAAAGCAAAAAGTCAATTATTTTAACTTATCTAAAAAACCGATTCAGAACAGAGAAATTGAAAGCAACAGAAAAACATTTGGGAGAGATTATGGATTTGCAAAATAGGGAGTCTGTTCGTGTTGTTTCTTCAGGAAAACTTATTGATGAGCAGTATTTTATTTTTGAAGATGATAAAACTAAAAATTGTTTTTTTGGAAAAATAATCCAAAAATGTGATTATAAAAAAATTGAGCAAAGAGATATGAAAAAACCAGTAAGAAGAAACGAACTTGCTATTTCCCCGCGACTGGCAAAAATAATGATAAACCTTTCTCAAGCAAAAAAGGGAGATGTTTTATTAGACCCTTTTTGCGGGATTGGAGTTATTTTAGGAGAGGCATTATCTGAAAATAGAAAAGTGATTGGTGTTGATAATGATAAAATTGCAATAGAAAACGCAAAAAGAAATTTGTTCTGGTTTGGTTTTAAAAAAGAAGATTATAATTTGATTGTTGGAGATTCAAGAAAAATAAAGATTAACAAAGCAAATGTAATTGTCACAGAACCTCATTTGGGACAAATCCTCAAAAAAATAGTAAAAAAAGAAGAAGCAGAAAAAATGGCAAATGATTTTGAAAGATTAATAATTTCTATTTTGGGCAATTTAAAAAATAGTATTTCTGGAAAAATTGTTTTTACTTCCCCTTTAATACAAACAAATAAAGGAAGAGTTTCCTGTAATGTTGAAAATATCTTAAATAATACCGGACTTAAACTCTGTGAAATTAAAGGAATAACTTTTCCAATCCCGGAATTCAGAAAGAATCAAATTGTCGGCAGAGAAATTTTTGTGCTGAAAAAGAAATAATTAACCGGTTAAATCTAAAAGAGGTTCTGAAACAATCATTACAATTGTTCCTCTTGGAGAATAAGTTATTTTTGTTTTGATAATCCCGTTTCTCATTTTCCTGTTTTTAGTGTAGTCATAAGGAATTTTATCTTCTAAATTTTTATTTGCTTTTGGTGCTAATCTTTCTTTGTTAGAATCTTCCAAATCTCTTACTTGATTTATTGTCTGGTTTCTGTAAAAAGCAGTGATAACCCTTCCTATTTCCATATTATTCAGATGTTTTCTAAATATTTATTCTTTTCTGTTCAAAACGCTGATAGAAGATTTTAAAAACTAATTTTCTAATTAATTATATCTAAAATTTAACATATTAAAATGACAAAAGGAAAAGTTGTTCAATTCAGACGAGGAAGGCATATAATTCACGAAAGGCACTTTTTGATAGAAGTTCCTGAAATAAACAGCAGAGAAAAAGCAGAAAAACTCGCAGGAAAAGAAGTTGAATGGAAATCTCCTGCTGGAAAAATAATCAAGGGAAAGATTTCAAGTGCTCACGGAAAAAAAGGTGTTTTAAGAGCAATATTTGAAAAAGGACTTCCAGGACAAGCAATTAATACAGAGGTTGAGATAAAATGAATGAAGAAAATGTTACTTTTGTTTTGGCTTTGGATAATATAGAAACATTTGGATTGAGAGAAGGTAATTTCTATGCTTTTAAATTAGGATTAAAATCCGAATTTCCAATATTCAGAATTATGCATAAAAGTTATATAGAAACAGAACAAAAACATCTTTTAAACAAACATCCTTTTGGGTTGGTTTATGATATAAGCAAATTAAATGGTGTGAATAATTTAATAAAATAAAATGGCATTACGAAGAGCTACAGCATATTCAAAAAAGACAGTTGTTCCTTATACTAGGAAAAGTAAGAAAAAAGCTAAAGCATACATAAAAACAGTTCCTCCTGCAAGCATTGTAAAATATACTATGGGCGATGAAACAGCTTTTAATGCAGGCAAATTCCCAATTCATTTAACACTGATTTCAACAGAAAATGTCCAAATAAGAGATGGAGCATTAGAAGCATGCAGACAATCTATAAACAAAAAACTTGAAAAAAATTATCTTGGGCAGTATTTTTTCAGAATTATGATTCACCCCCACCATATCCAAAGAGAAAACAAAATGCTTACTGGTGCAGGTGCAGATAGAATGCAAACTGGTATGCAGTTGTCTTTTGGCAAAACCATCGATAGAGCAGCTCTTGTGAAAAGAGGGCACGGAATTTTTTCTATTTCAGTTTCTAATAAAAAAATAGAGCAAGAAGTTAGAAAAATGTTTAATGTTATACGTCCAAAGCTTCCTTGCAAGACAAGAATAGAAAGTGAAGAGATTAAGGGTTAATTCTTTTTAACTATTAAGTAGTAACATATAGAAACATTTAAATACTTTGAAACTATCAATTTATTATGGGTAAAAATGATTTACAAAAATACAGGTATGCTTCTCTTGCAGCAGAATTAGTTGGACAAGAAGATTTTACTTCTGCTGGAATATCTTTAGAACATTTAGCAAAAGATTTGAATTGTTCAGATGAAATAAAACCTTATATTGATGGAGCTCTTGCTTCTGAAGACGGAATAAAAATTGCTGCTTTAAGCTTTGCTAAAAGATACACTGATGTTTACAAGAAAGCTTCTGTAAAGGATTTATGGGAAATTTATCAGAAAGAAGCAGGATTAAATGAAGCAGAAAAATCAATTTATGGTTCAAGAATTAATGCTGTTGGTAATTCAAAATTAGAAGATGTGAAAAAGACAATAGATGAATTAAGAACAAAATTAAAAAATGTTTTAGATGGAAAAATGACTCTTTCTGAGAATGAATTATTAGCTCTTAATAATAAATTAAAAAATTATCAAGAAACAATGGGCATTTTAGGAAATTTAGAACAATATTCTCACATAACTTTAATTGAACCAATTCAAAAAGAAGCAATAAAAAGACAAAAGAAAAAGATAAAATCTGAATTAGAAAGAATTGTTGGATTGTAAATTATTTTGTTCCTTCAATCTGCCCTTTTACTAATTGAGCCATTGTTTTTAGAAAATTCTCTGTTTTTTCCTGCCACTTGTCTATTTCAACACCTTTTAAATCAGTGATTTCTCCGTGAGCTATTTTTTTGTGAAGAACGAGCAAATCACGATAATCATTTACAAACTCCATTTTTAATTTTCCATCATCAACAAAAGTTTCTTTTAAACTAATTGGAATGTGTTCAGGAGAAGGAGGAGAAACATTTGCAGAGATTAATGCTGCTTGTCCAGAATCAACCATTGCCCAATAAAGTCCTTCTATTGAATTTAATTCTGATGCTTTACTTCTTGAAATATGTATTGGAGCTCTTTGTAGGCAATTATAAATAGCTTCTGGAGTTGATTTTATTTTTCCTTTTATTAGCAAAAATTTTAATGGCTCAAAAAATCCTGCTAAATCAATCATAGCTCTTCCATATCTTATAATATTTATAACAACAGGGTCTCCTTTAAGCAAGTCGTCCCACCATGTGCTTAATTTGATGGTATTAATGTGGAGTTCTTTGGTATAATGATTATTTTTTGCTATTTTACCAAGCTCTTCTCTATACCACAAGATTAATTCTGAATCCCATCTTATTGAAACATCGTCGATGATTATTATAACATCTACATCTGAATTAGGAGTCGATTCTTTTTTTGCTGTTGAACCAAACAAAATTATTGATTTTATTATCTTGTTAAATCGTTTGTAAGCATTAATTGCAAAATCCATTGCAATGTCCTCGTCATTTTTCATCTGAACCATTCCAGTGGTTTTTTTCTCTTTTGTTTTTCTTTCAGATTTTTTAGAATTAGCTTTATGAGCTTTATTTTTCTTTTTAGAAGTTTTTTTTCCTGCCATATTTTCCTCTTTTTATGATTATTTTAAGTGATTGTGCTTTTTAAAAGTTTTTAAATTTATTTATTTTGAGTAGTAATTTTATTCATTCCATTCCTCTCCCACTCATTCTGCTTCCTGCTCCTCCTCCGCCTCTTTCACCGCCAAGTTCTGCTGGAAGCTGTGAAAAACCAGAGCCGAATGTTTCATAATTCATTTGTGGAAGAGTTGTTCCATAACCAGAAAAATATCCTCTTTGCAATGCTCCGGATTGATTCCAGTAAGGAGCCATATCCATGCCATACACAGGAGAACCCATTGCTTTCATAGTTTCTGCAACTGGAGATGATTTAAAATGTTGCCACCAATTTCCAGCTTCAATAATTTTTTTCGCTTCAAATCCCTTTTTTCCAAGTTTTTCCATAATTTCTTTTATCGGAACATTTCCCATACCCATTGGAAGTTCAGTATGTTCAAAACCAAAATTATCTGAAAGATGAACGTGCTTTAAGAAAGGAGCAATTTTTTCTGTTTCTTTCAAAATGTCTTTTTCATCAAACCCTTTCCCTCGAATCATATTAATATGCCCGACATCCCAAGTTACTCCAATTAATCTTTCTGCTTGTTTTCTTGCTTCTCCTTCAGATATTCCTTCTTGTTTTGCTTTTTCAACAAATTTTTCTCTTGATTCTTCAACGATTTTTTTTAAATCTTCTCCTCTAGAAAAACCTTGATTTGCCGGAGGATTTTCAATACTAATTATTGGAGAAGTATCTTTGAATTTTTTATAAGAATCAAATGCTACACTACTAAAGGTTTCAACTGCTTTTTCTCTTGCAAAATCCTCAAGAGGTTTTATTATTTGTGGGGGGGTGGATAATTTATTTAAAACTTCCAGTCCTCTTTCCACAATTTCTTCTCTTAGTTCAATATTTTCTTTTAGATTTGTAGAATCATTAATTTTTTGTACTTTTGGAGTTATTTCTCTATAAAAATCTTCAATAAATCTTTTTTCGTTTTCAGGTGTGTTTTTTATTGCAATATCACAAAGTTCTTTTAATTCTCTGTAAGAATCGTTTAAAAAAGCTTTGCCAACATTATAAGAAGTAATTGCTTGTTTGTTTTCTGGGTATAATTCTATTCCTGCTTTTTTTTCTGCTTCTGAAAAAATCGATGCTGCTCCATAATGTCTTATTAATTCTCCTGCCCTCTCTGTGTTATATGCAAGATGAGTAAGAGCACTCCCCCAAGCTTCTTCATTTCTTTTTTTAATTTCATTTTCAATTCTTCCTGTTCCCTCTTCTCCTGGGAAGAGTCTATTTTTTGTTTCCACTTTGTCTATTCTTCCATTATCTGAATTTATTACTAAAACACTTTTGATAATTTCTCCGTCTTTTGTTTTTTCAATTTCTGGTGCAGGAAGAATTGCAGTCGAATGGAAAGTTACAGGAGAATTTCCTTCTGGATTAATCTCTCTTGCTCTTTCAACTGCCATAAACATCTGACGTTCTGCGGATTTTCTATTTATTTCACTAAATCCTTCTCTTCCAATTCCTGATGCTTCTACTATAGGCCCATGAAGGGTAATTTCAACACCTGTTAATTTAGAAAGACGATTTATTTCTTTAAGATATTTTTTTGGAACAGATTCAAAAATTTCTGGTTGAATCATAGATAATTCTACTATCTTGCTTCCAGGAGCAATTTTTTGTGAAACTTCATTAATTACATCTGCGACTCTTGGGTCTGTGGTAATTCCTAAATTTTTGTTAGCAATATGATACCCTACAAATCCATTTTCATAAGAAGGAGTAAAACTGGAATAACTTCCGTTATAAATATCTTTAATTTCATATTCTGTCATTTTTACCTCTTTAATATTATTTTATTGTTTTTCTAATATTTAAAGTTTCACCTTCTGTATTTTTCATCTTTTTGAAAAGGAAGTCTTTTTTTTGTTTCTGTTCTTTGTGTTTCTATAGATTTAGGTTCAATATTTTCTTTTGTGAAATTTCTTTCTGCAAATGGATTTATTAATCTTGGAGAAAAATCTCTTTCTATTGTACTTAATGTTGGCGCATTAACTCCTGTTTGGGCTATTTCATATCTTCTAAATTCTTCTTCTGCGATTACATCGTAATTTTTTTGGGTTTGTGAAGAATAGTCCATAAATTTTTTATTTTCGGTTTTAGTTGTAGGATTTATTTTTTCTATTTCCTCTAAATTTTCTTGTCTTTGAACTTTTTCCAGCGAAGGAGAACCACGTTCCATTGACCAGCTTCCTGAAAATCTCGAGGGTGTTTCAGATTCTTGTTCTTCAATTATTTCCTCTTTTGAAATCTTATTTATTTCTTCTTCCAATTCTGCTTCAAGAATTTCGTTTTCCAAATCAGATTTTGGTTTTTTTTTCATTTCCTCTTTTTTTGCCATTTTTAAGACACCTATGTTAAGATTGATATATCCAAGAATTAGAACTATAAAAATTTAAGTATAACTTGGCATATTATGAACTTTTTTGTAAACATCAAACAAAGTGAAGCAAGTTTCTTTTGCAGATTCTGCTGCGAGTTTTCTTATGTGTTCTGATTCAATCCAATTATCTGGCTTAACAATGATCTCCTTGTTTTCTTTTTTTTCTTCTGTTTTTCTATTTTCTGAAATTTTATTCTCTTTTTTGTTGTAATAACCAAATAAGGCAAGAAAAGGATTTGATTCATCTTTTTTTTCTTCTGTTTTTTCTGGCTCTTTAAGAAAATAATCAATATCTTCTTTTAATTGGTCTAATGACTCTGTTGTTGCTCCTTCAATTAACTGCAACATATCCCCCCAGTCAGATTTTTCTATTTCCTGATTTAATTTTTTTAACTCCTCATCATTAAGTGCATATGCCTTAAAAGTCATTGTTGATTTTCCTATAAAAGTTCCTTGTCTTGGAACTGCCCTGAATGTAAAATCCACTAAAATACAAGAATAATAATCTCGTTTTATTGATTTCAGCATTTTTTCATTTGCAAATTCTTTTGGAAGTTTTCCTCCTAATGCAGATTCTTTTACTTTAATTTTTGATTTGCCCAATAAAGTGAGTTCTAATCTTAATGTGTTAAACATATTTACAAGGGATGGTTCTTTTCCGGAGTCCTTCATTTCGAGCTGCTGTGCGCTTTTCAAATATGGTTTTACCCATCTTGAATAAATCTTCATGCTGTTAACCTGACTTTTCAAATATGTTTTTTCCACTTCATATCTCTTTCTTAGTTCTTTTTCAGAATTGCCAAGCCAAATCTGAAATTCATAAACCCTTGGTTTTAAGATTCTTTTAACTCTGTCATTTAAATCCATATTGTCTACATCCTCAGGAGTTTTTGCAAAAAGAAAAGCATCAATTAATGTTTGAAAACCTGCTTGTCCAAGAGCCATTGCTTTAATACTTGAATTTCCTTTTGAAATATCTACTTTGTCCATCCAAATTTGTTTTAATGCTAATATTGCAGAGTCCTTTTCTTGTTCATTTTTTGATTTTAATGAATCATAATGCTGTAATCTTGTTTGGAAATCACGCAAATCATAAACAAGATTTAATATGCTTCTTAAAACAGCGTTGGCGCTTGCCATAATTTTCATTGCCTCGTCCTGAATTCGTGATGCCTTAATTCCTGTTTCTGAAAATAATGGGCTTCCTGGTGTTGAAGAAAAGTTATCAACAAGCTTTTCAACCTCTAATCCAACATCCCCCATTAAATCAAGAACAAAAAAATAAATCGGCTCTAATGTTTCTGACGAAGAATCATAGTCAATAGTATGCTCTGCTTCTGGTTCTTTTTTTTTGTAATACGGACTTACTTCTTTAATTATCTCAGATATAGTTTTCATTGCTGCCATCTTTTATGCTAGTATTAAGAATTTTGTATTTAAAAAACCTTTTCAATGTTGTTTAATTAAATTTAAAAATGCATAACCATTAGGGAAATTATGGGTTTATTCGGATTTGGAAAAGAAGGGAAAGTTATTGACTTGAGTGAAAAATATAATAGAGAACAAGAAAGGATAAAGCAGGAAAAAGCCTTGAGAGAAAAAGAAGCAAGCAAACCCAAGACCTTTTTTGCCAGTTTGGTTGAAAACGCCAAAAAGCAAAATGAAAAGATGGACAGAGAAAAAGATTTGAATGATAAAGAAGAAAATACATATTCTGATGTTCATGAAGACAAAAAGCAGAAGTTAGGAAAAAGATTAGTTGAAATAGAGACACGATTAGAGAACATCTCAAATCAGGTTTATCATTTGCAACAACGGGTTGAACTTCTGGAAAAAAAAGCAGGAGTTAGAATTGAGAGTTAAATAAGATTTATTAATGTTGTTTGATTAATTCTTTTATGAAAAACTTTTCACAAAAAGCAAAAGCTTACGCTTTAAAGAACGCGATTGCATACAACGGAAAAGCAAATCAGGGTTCTGTGATTTCTTCTTTATTCCACGAGGGCTTGAAAAAAGAAGAACTTAGAGAATATATTAAAGAAATTTCTCAAATTGTTAGTAAAGTAAACAAACTTTCTTTTGAAGAGCAAAAAAAAGAATTTGAAAAACTTGAAAGCATTGTGAGTGAAAGACAGGAAAGAGAAGGGCTTCAAGAACTGCCAGACGCTAAAAAAGGAAAAGTAATAATGAGATTTAGGCCGTCGCCTTCAGGCCCATTGCATGTAGGGCATATAATTTCCAACATGGTTTCTTCTTTGTATGTAAAACAATATGGCGGAAAATTTTATGTTATAATTGATGATACTGACCCTGAAACAGCAATAAAAGAAGCGTATGTAAACATAAAGAAGGACTGCGACTGGATTTTTGGGAATGTTTCAAAATATATTAATTCTTCTGACAGGATGAAAATATATTATGAATATATTGAAAAATTAATTAAAAAAAACTCTGCTTACATCTGCACTTGCTCTTCTGAAAAGTTTAAACAATTTTCTGAACTACAAGAAAATTGTCCTTGCAGAAACAATGATTTAAAAGAAAATCTTTATAGATGGAAAAAAATGCTTGACAGCAAAAAATATGGATACAAAGAAGGCGAGGCAGTCGTGAGATTTAAAACAATTGAGGGAATGCAACATAAAAATCCGGCTATGAGAGATTTTCCTCTGGCGAGAATAAACCTTAAAGAACATCCAATACAAAAAAAGAAATATCGTGTCTGGCCTTTGATGAATCTTGTTGTAAGTGTGGATGATATCGAACTTGGAATGACTCATATTATAAGAGGAAAAGACCATAAAGATAATGCAGAAAGGCAAAGAATGATTTTTAATGTTTTTAACAAAAAATTTCCGTGGACATTTTTTATGGGGCGTATTAAATTCACTGATTTGGTTCTTTCAAAGAGAAAAATAACTGCAGGGATAAAATCAGGAGAATTTTCAGGAGAAGAAGATGAAAAACTTCCCACAATTGCTTCTTTAAGAAAAAGAAATTATGAGCCGGAAACATTTGAGAAATTCGCTGTTCAAAGAGGGTTGACAGACGTGGATAAAGTTATTGATTCAAAAGATTTTTTCAAAATTCTGGATACATTCAACAAAGAATAATGTTCTACAAAACAAAAACCTTTTTATACCTGAGATTATATCTAATCTTAATACTTTAAAAAAGTATTAATTGATTGAAAGGAGGTTAAAAGAAATGAATCAAAGAGGTTTATCAACAATTATTACTACTCTAATCATAATTTTAATGGTTTTAGTGGCAATAGGAATTGTGTGGTATGCGGTATTGCCTATGATAAAAGGCAGTTCTCAAAAAGTAAGTTATGCTAATGAATGCATGGGTGTGGACTTTAAAACAACTTTGGGAACATGCACTCCTACTAATACTGGGACAACAGAAGTGCCTATTTTAGTATATTCTTGTGGTGTTACAATAAAAAGAGAGCCAACATCAGCTTCGACTGTTGTGGCTGGTATTGAGCTTGTTTTCACTGATGCAACATCTGCAAACGAAGAAATAGCTTATTATGGTGATGATATTATCACAGAAAAAAGTGTTACTAGTGATACAGGACTTGTTGGAAGTGATGATGAAGCATTAGGAAAATTTGCGTTTTTACCAAGCAAGATATCAAGAGTAAGAGCATATTTCATTGATGAAAACAACGAGAAATACTTTTGCACTGCAACAACACAATAAATTTATTTTTTATTTTTCTATTTCTTATTTATTTTTTCTTTAAAACATAAACATCATCGTTTTTTCGTGCGATTTTTCCAGAAGGCAATTTTATTCCTACATCTTGATTTTTTTCTGCTTTTTTTACCGATTTGTGATTTATCTCTATTTGTTTAATATTCAAATTTATTATTCCTGTTGTTTTGCCTATAATAACAATGTCATCTTCTATTTTTAATTCAGATACCAATTTTATAGCAACAACTTCTGCTTTTGGGAAATAATGAATTACTTTTCCTACAAAATGTTTTTTTTCTGTTGCGTTTGAATGTTCTATTTTTGCAAAATCATCAGAAGTTGGAACACCAAGATAAAAACCAGAAGAAAATCCTTTGTTATACACTTTGTTTAATTCTTTAAGTAGTTCTTCAATTTCCTTTTTGGATAATTCATTATCGAGTGCTTTTCTGTAAACTTGGACAATTGTGTCAACATATCTTGCATCACGATTTCTTCCTTCTATTTTAAATGCGGTTATTCCTGCTTTTTTCAATTTTTCAATAAACGGCAGAGTGCATAAGTCCTTTGCTGAGAGAACTTTATTATTTTCAAGTTTTAATTCATAACCTTCTTGCAAGTCCTTAACAAGATAACTTCTTCTGCAGGGATGAAGACATTCACCACGATTTGCTGACTTATTAAACAAAAATTGAGAAGCAAAACACCTGCCAGAGACAGAAACGCACATTGCTCCGTGTATAAATACTTCAACATCAATTATTTTTGAAATTTCTTTTATTTGTTTTAAATTTAATTCTCTAGCGAGAACAATTCTTTCTGCACCGAGGTTTTTGTAGAATCTTGCGGATTCTGAATTTGAAACAGATGCCTGTGTTGAAATGTGAAAAGGAATTTTGTATTTTTTGCATAATTGAATTACTGATAAATCCCAGCATATTACTGCATCCACTTTGCCTTTTACTTTTTTGATGATTTGTTCTATTTTTTCTAATTCTTTTTCATAAATTATTGTGTTGAGAGTAAGGTATATTTTTACTTTTTTTGGTTTGCATGTTTCTTTTACTATGTCTAAATCTTTTAAAGAAAAATTTCCTGCATTTTGCCTCATTGAAAATTCTTTTAAGCCGAGATAAACTGCATCTGCTCCTGCGTTTATTGCTGAGTTTAACATTGAAAAGTCACCTGCTGGAGCTAGAAGCTCAAATTTTGATTTTTGTTTTTTCATTGAATAGTTAGATTTAAATAACTTATAAATTTAATATTTTCATGATTACAACAAATAAAAGCCGGAGTTATCGGCATCTTAGATATTAAGAAAGATTTTTCTAGTTTTACTTCTATTGATTATCGAGCGAATATTTTTATACCATATTTGACTAAATTAAATTGTTATGGCGATTGTAGTATAATGGCAGTACGTGCGGTTGTGGACTACAACTTTCTTTTAGACGAAGAAAGTTCTAGGAGTCAAAGAAAACTATTTTTGGCTTCGCAGGTAGAAGGCAAAATCCGCAAGAAGAGAGTTCGATTCTCTCCTTTCGCCCTTTAATAAAAATAGAGAAAAAAGAAAATGAATATATTATTTTTGTGCAAGCACAATAGATTTAGAAGCAAAATAGCTGAAGCTTATTTTAACAAAATAAACAAGAACAAAAAAATAAAAGCTAAGAGCAGAGGATTAATAAGAGGAATTCCTGTTGACAAGAATGTTGTGAGGATTGGGAAAGAATTTGGCATGAAAATAAATAGAACCCCAAAAGGAATAAGCGAAGAAGATTTAAAGTGGCAGGACGTTATAATAATAGTTGCTAATAATGTTCCTAAAAGCATATTTGCAACAAAAAGAGAAGTAAAAAAATTAATCATTTGGAATATAAGAGATACAAGCCAGGACAACAAAAAAGAGATAAGAAGAATCGTGATAGGGATTATGAAAAAAGTTAATAATTTAAACAAACAGCTGGAGAATAAAAAATGGAAATAGAACTTGTAAGAGGATTCAGGGATGTTTTGCCTGTTGAATCATTAAAAAGACAAAAGATAAAAGAAACAATAGAAAAAAAATTCAAGATATTTGGATTTGTGCCAGTTGAAACTCCTACAATTGAATATGAAAAATTTGCAAGAGGAGATAATGAAAACGACGGAGCTGTCAGTGATATGTTTAAACTTAAAGACAGAGGAAACAGAGAATTATCTTTAAGATATGAATTTACATTTCAATTGCAAAGAATATTCAAGGAAAACCAGAATATTAAACTTCCTTTTAGAAGATACCAGATTGGCAATGTTTTCCGAGATGAACCTGTCGAAAAGGACAGATATAGAGAATTTGTCCAGTGTGATGCAGACATAATGGGAGATGAAAGTGTTAATGCAGAAGCAGAACTTTTAGCATTGTCTGATTCAGTATGCAAAGAATTAGGAATAAAATATTCACTAAAGATAAACAGCAGAAAACTGTTAAATTCTATTCTTAAAAAATTAGATATTTCTGATGGTTTAAATGTAATCAGAGAATTAGACAAGCTGGATAAATTGGGAGAAGATGAAATTAAAAAGAATTTAACACAATTCGCAGATAAAATGCAGATATTGGACTTATTTAAATTATCCGAAAAAGATATCAGTTATTTTGTGGCAGAAAAATTTGAAGGAGCCCAGGAATTAAATGAATTATTCAAGCTTTTGAAAACTTATAAAATAAAAGCAGAATTTTCCCCTTTTTTAGCAAGAGGATTTTCTTATTATACTGGGATTGTTTTTGAGGCATATTCAAAAGAAATTAAAGGGAGTATATTTGCAGGAGGAAGATTTGACAATCTTGTCGGTAAATTAATAAAAAGGCAAATTCCGAGTGTTGGCGTTTCATTTGGCAGAATATTGGATTATCCTATTAAAGACGCTGAATTTGTAAAATATCTTTTGATATCTATAAATCAAGATAAAAAAACAATTGAATTAATGAACAAATTAAGAGAAAAAGAAATTTCCTGTTTTATGATGGACAAAATATCCAAGGCATTGGACTATGCTAATTATTACAAAATTCCTTATGTGGTTTTTGTTGGAAAAGAAGAAATTAAAAAAGAAAAATTCAAACTAAGAGATATGAAAACCGGGAATGAAAAACTGGTGAGCGAGAATCTGCTTTTGAAAATTTAAAACCAAGAGATATTTTAGTTGCTCACTTTCGTTCGCAAGATTTTGTGATTAATAAATAACTTCTGAACCGATAGGTGAAGCTATTATTATCTTATTCAAGATTAATCTCCATCCTATATGAATTTTCTCCTTCTTTTACTATCTTCTTGTCTTTAACGTTTAATTCTTTCTTAAACAAAGGGCAGTTTAGAACAAATGTTTCAAATTCACCGCCTTCTCCGGCAGGATGAATTTTATATTTTTCTTTTAAAACTCTAACATCTTCTATAAATTTCTTGTTTATTTTTCTTCCCAACCATAATTTGTCTAAAGGATAAGCAAAAACTCCAACAATAATAATGTCAAACTTATTCTTAATCAATTCGTTTAGATATTCAATTTCCTCTTTATGCCAAAGGGGATTTATGCATTTAAGTTTTAATTTATCACATATTTTTTGTATTCTTGAAGCTTGATAAACAGAGTGCAATGCTCCTGTAACAATTCCCTGAATTTTGTATTTTTCTTTTGCTTTTTTTATTGCTTTTTCCAAATCATCTAATTCTTCTTCTTTTTTTCCTTTTGTTTTTTGAATTAAAATCGGGATGTTCATAACTTGTGCTTGTCTTTCCACAAGATTTATGTTTGGAGTATGAAACATATAACTTTCTTTATTTTCTGAAAAAACCGAGATTAAGCAGGTTAATTCATTTCCTTTTTGATTTTCTAAATAAGCAGAATAACAGCTGTCTTTTCCTCCTGAAAAAAGAACTCCGAGTTTCATAAAATAAATATCTAAGAAATGTTTATAAATATTCATTTTTAATTGATAGTTATAAACCCCTCAATCTAACTCTTCTTCACTTTCTACAATCAAATCAGCAAGAGGATTTTCAAAATCATCATTAATTTCCTGTATTCTTTCTTTTTGCTCGTCGTCTAAATTTTCTACCTCTTCCTCAATTTCCTCTTCAAGTTCTTCTCCTATTTTTTCTCTTAATTCTGCAAATGGGTCTGGATTATGTTTTAAATAAACATGTTTCATCCAAACATAAATCTCTTCAAAATGCCCTTCTTGTTCCAGCCATATTTTTTGCTGATTTTCTAATTGTAATAACGGAAAAAATGAAAGCACTCTTTCATCTTTATTTTGCCCGAATAATTCTGAATAAGAAATTTTCTTTTTTTCTTCATTGTTCAGATGTGCGAAAAGCTTGTCATAAATTTCTTTAATTTTATCTGTAATGCTTATTTTTCTTTCTGGAAGAGAAACTCCAACCTCTCTTAGTGCGTTTTTGTTGAGTATTTCTTTTTTTATTCTTCTATTCTCTGTCACAATCGCCTTGTTTAATGCTTCCATTAATTCTGCAAGAGTTACTTTTCTCATTCTAGGGATAGGACTTTTTGGGATTAATTCTGGAATTTCGTCATCAAGTTCTATTCTTTCCATGGAATATTTTTTTTCTTCTTTTTTTCCAAAAAGTATCTCATCTATGCTTTTCAAATATTTATTTAGAAGAATTTCTGATTTAATTCTTAGAAGCAAAGCAGCTGCAAGCAAAACTTTGCTTGAAACAAAAAAATCAGCTTCTTCCAATTGTTCTATTTTAGATAGATAAGATTCTGTTAATTTTGTAATATCAATGTTCCAAGGGTCTAATTGTTCGGTATTAATCAAATCATAGATTATTTCCTGCCATCCAAGTTCTTTGCTAAAAAGCAAATCATGAATCTGCTGTTGTTTTATGTTATTTTTTGCAGTATTTTCTTGGTTTTCCTCTTTTGTTTCCATAATAAAAATAATTCTCTCAATTTTATAAACCTTGGTAGTGCCTAAAAACCCAATTTTAAAATATATTTTAAACAAAAAATCACTTCTTTATAATAAGAAATTAATTTTTAATCACTACTTTAAGTTAATCACCTACTGTCATTTTTTAGAAGTAACAATAACGAAAGGTTTAAATAGTGATATATGTTGAATTGTTTATCACCTCTTTTTCCCCAGGAGAGGCTTCAAGTTAATCTACTTTATGTCTAACTTGAATCCTCCCTAGGGTTTAATGATTATAATTTGATAAAAATTATTTATTAGCGGGCTTATTAACATTGGATTGTTGCCCAATTATTTTTTTAGTTAATATTCAGTTATTTCCTTTTTGCCCTTAAATTCTTCTACTTACTGCTATTATTCATAAACTCTACTCGTTCACGAACAATTTGATTAATTATTTATTGCTATTATTCATAAACTCGCTATAATGACATTTGCCACAATATACTCTATTAATAGCTTTCATCAAGAAAACTCCTGGTCCACATCTTGGACAAGCCCTATTTCTTGTTACTTTATCTCCAACTATCTTATACTGAGCATATTTCTTGCTTGTTGGTTGATTCTTATGCTTCTTTTTGCCTTTTTTTTCTACTTTCTTTTTTCCTTTACCCATTTTATTCTCCTGTTATCTCAAGATATTGGTTTAAATATTTTCCAAAATTCTGCCCTGAATAGTTAGTTATATCCTTAAAAACGGAAATTTTATCTGTATTTATTCCTTGAACTAAACTGTTTAGCTCTTGTTCTATCATTTCTTCTTGTTCGATGCTCATTTTTTCTCCTTTTTCTTTTTTGGTTTTTTCTCTATTTTATCTTTGTCTTCTTGAGTTTTATAGATATTAGAAGTTATCATAAATGTATCTCGTCCAAATTTTCCGTCAATTCCCAAAATTTTTATGTTTTCGGGGTTAGTTTTGAATGTCTCAGAAACGATTTTTTCTGCATCAGCAAAACTTGGATTTGATTGAGATTTTGCGATTATTTTTACTTCTTTTCTTTGAAATAAGGGATTTTCTTTTTGTCTAAAAATTTGTATATCTGAAGCCATTTTATTTTGTTTTAATCGCGAAATTACCTTTATTCTTTAATTTTAATTTTTGTGCAATTTCTGATTTTTCTGGATTGATAATAACAAGTCGCCCTTTAAATGAATCAGTGTATTCTCTTGAATCACAAGCAGGGCATTTTTCATTCTCGTGTATTGTGTTGCATATTTTACATGCTTTTTGCTTGCTCATTTTTTCTTTTTTCCTCCTTTAGTTGGTTTTGATGCTTTTTCCTCTGCTTTTGCCGCCTTTTTTGCATCAACATCTTTCTTTTTCTGGTCTTCTTTAATCCATTCTATTTTTCCTAATCCTGGCTGTCTCATTGTCAAACCAATTTTTAATTCTCCGCCTTTATGGCTTAAAGCAACAATTCTTGCAATGCACAAGTCCCCTTTTTTCAATGTTCTTTTTGATTTTTTTCCTGTAAGAACATTTGTTTTTGAAAAACTTACAAAATCATCCATTGTCTGGCTTATATGAATCATTCCTCTCATAACTCCTAATTCCATAAAGGCACCAAAGTTTGTTATTTCTGAAACAATCCCATAAATTAACTCGTGTAATTCTGGTTTCCATACTAAAATTTTAAATCTAGAATTATAATATGCTGCCCCGTCTCCTGGAATGATAATCCCGTCTCCTACACTTAAAACATCTACAACAACAATCACTTTTCCCAAATCCTCGTCGTAATGCTCTTGATATGTTTCTTCCAATTGCTTGAAAACAGCATCCTGAGTAGGCAACCCAAAAAGTTTTGGTTCAACTCTTACATAATCTTCCACTTCTGTCAGATAGAACATTGTAAAAATTTAAGTGAAAATTGGTTTTTAAAGGTTATCCCATTATCTCCAACTGGTTTTCTCCCCTTATAATCAGCAGATGGTTTTTCTTTTTTAGTTTAGTTTTTATCTCTTTATCAAGAGTTGCGATGATTATTTCTGGATTATTTAAAGCGAAGTTGATTATTCCTTTATCAACATCTTTTGTGTTTAAAGTTATTTTTTGAAATTTATTAATTTTTAACAGAATTAAAGATAATTTTGCAGCATCTTTGTCTTTTAGTTTTTGATTCGAAACTTCTATATTTTTAATTTCTTTAATGACTTCTTCGGGAATGATAATTTCAATGCCCATAAGAAGAATTTCTCTAAAAAAGTCTATTTTCTTTTTTGTGCAACTTAAGATAAAATTTGTGTCCAATAAAACTTTTCTCATTGATAATATAGAAGATAAATCTTTATAAAATTAGACCTCCTATTATTTTAATGGGGGAATTAGAAGGTTTAGAAGAAAATTCTACAATTGGATTTTTTTTAACATCTGATGGAAGAAAGATTAAATTATATCCTGTAACTTTTAACGATGCTTTAAAGTTATACACAGATAATTCTGAAAATAGAGAAAAACTAATTAACCAATTGGACGAAATTATCAAATTTGATGTTTTTGTGTCAAGCATATTGAAAGAAAGAAAAGTGATTCTTCCGGATTATTTTTTTCAAAAAGAAGCCTATGAATTAAATTTACTTTTGACAGCAAAAGGATTAGCAGGGGCATTAAGAGAGGAAAACAGATACGGACATTAACATTTATTAATGTGTATTGCATTAATTAGTTATGCAAGAAAAAGAGAATGTACTTAGAATTCTAGAAGAAACAAAAGAAGCATTAAAGATAAAAGATGTTTTGAAAATAAAAGAATTAAGCAACCAAACAATTCATACTGCTTCAACAACTCAAGACCCAGATAATATAACAATCGCAGTAATTGTCTATTCTTTGAGCAAAGTTGTTGAAAGAGAACAATACCAAAAATATTCTGGATGGAAAAAATTTTATCAGAATTATCTTTCTACTATTGACGAAGCTATAAAATCAATTAAACAAGATAATGAAAAACACACAAAAGAAAATCTTGCAAGAGTAAGAAAAGAAATAAGCAATCTTTCAGGAGATTTAAAGAAAAATATAGAAGATGTTTTTATCAAAGCAAGCATAAACAAAGCGTCAAAGATTTACGAGCATGGTATTTCAATGGAACAGACAGCTAATTTATTAGGAATAACTATCTGGGATTTGGCTTCATATGCTGGGCAAAAACCAGAAATTGCAGATATAAATTTAGCAGTTACTGAAAAATTAAAAAACAGAATTAAAACAGCTGAGGAGATGTTCCGATGAAAGCAATAATCTTTGATTCAAGCACGCTGATAAGCTTTGCCATGAACGGACTACTTGATTATTTAAGAGAACTGAAAAAAGTGTTTGATGGAAAATTTCTTATGACAGATGAAATTAAAGAAGAAGTTATTGATAAACCGATGAAAATAAATCGGTTTAAATTAGAAGGACTTATGATTAAACAACTTCTTGATGAGAAAGTTTTAGAGATGTATGGCTCTTTGAACATTAACCGAAATGAATTGAATAAAGAAACAGAAGACATTATGAACATAGCAAATTCCACTTTAAAAGACAAAAATAAAAATATTCATTTGATTCATAATGGGGAATCATCTTGTTTAGCATTAAGCAAAATTCTGACAAAAAAAGGAATTAAAAATGTGATTTCTATTGATGAAAGAACAACAAGAATGCTTTGTGAAAAACCAGAAAACCTTAGAAAATTAATGGAGAAAAAACTTCACACAACACTTAAAGCTAATGCAGAAAATTATTCATATTTTAAAGGATTTAGAATCATACGTTCAACAGAACTTATTTACATAGCTTACAAAAAAAAGATGATTAAACTGAAAAACGGAGGAACTATTCTTGACGCTTTTCTTTATGCATTAAAAACTCATGGATGTTCAATTTCTGATGAAGAAATTACTGAAATGAAAAGAATGACGTGATTTCTACCTCATAAATTCAAGAAAAATTTCTGATGAAGAAATAACAGAGATGAAGAGAATGACGTAATTAAAAAATTGGTTAATTATTCTATCTGATTTATGAATATCGAATTGTGATAAGATGTTTTTAGTACTGTTACAGTATATTTTCTATCTTTATGATTATGTTTTTCTGCTGAAAATTTTAATATCTTGAAGTTTTTTTTATTAAAATTTTGATGTTCAATTTCACTAATATCATACCCACTATTTTCATAAAAACTTCTGACTAATTCTTCAACAGGCACACCGGAATTTGAAGTTTCTTTTTGAGTGTTAAATTCTATCACACCGGTTGTTGGATTTCTAACATTTTTTGATAAAATTAAGCACTGCTCACGTCCTACATCAAATTCTGTTGCTATTAATTGCTCTAAAATATTTAATTTTAATGACATAAAAGAATGCTTTTAAAATGGTATATAAATCTTTATGTGAAAAACTATTTATGAAGCATATCAGTTAAACATACTCTGCATAAATTTTCTGAAATTTCTATTTTGGCAGAATATTCTTCTTTGAAGTGTTCTAAATTTGTAGGATTAGTCACTGTTCTTTTTAAAGTGAATTCTCCTGTTTCTTCCATCTCCACATTAAATTCTTTGTCTATATAGAATTCACGGAAAGAACTAAAAATCTTTCTTTTAACCCATTCTTCTTCAATGATTTGTGGAGTTTCAAATTTAACAGAAGCTAAATCATTGAAAATATTCTTTTCTTTTACTTCCAATCCATATTCTTTTGAATTAATTCCTATTGAACCGCATAAACTATTGCCTAAACTTTTCAAAAATTTATTACTTTTAATTGTTCTTAAATGGGACATAGAATATCGATTAAATCATCTATTAAAAACATTATTATAACAGAAAACATTAAAAATTGATTATTTCTTCTTATAATATTGGGTGCGTAGGATTATGGAAATATTTAAATATAACCCCTACTTTAATCATTTATGAGAAGAAAGTATTCTTTAAATGAAAAGAGAAGAATGATTATTGAATTTATAAGAAAAAATCCAAATACAACTTATCGGTTAATTAGAGAAAAAATTAAATTACATCCAGAAAGGATTTTTGGTAGTTTAGAAAATGCATTTAAGGAAGCTAAAATTAAACCTCCGAGAACTTTTGAAAAAAAGACAAAAGAAGAGAAAAGAAAAATTATGATTAACTATATAAAAGAAAATCCGAGGGTCGGTGGACACACAATAAGGAAGAATCTTAAAATAAATTTTACCGATGTTTTCAAAAATATACAAGAAGCTTATGAAATTGCAGAGATATCTTACCCCAGAATAATGAATAATAAATTACGAAGTAGAAAAAAAGAAGAAAGGAGAGAAAAAATAATAGATTTAGTTAAAAAAAATCCAAATATTAGTATTACAGAGATATCTAAAATAACAAAATGTAATCCTTATAGAATTTTCAGAAATATCAAAGAAATTTATGAAGTTGCTGGAATAAAAAAGAATTTTGAATTATCAAAAAGAAGAATAAATAAACAGAACCAAATTATAGAATTTATACAACAAAATCCAACTACAACTCAAAGAGAAATTAATAAAATCTGTAAAAGTCACGTGCAAGAAATGTTTGATGGGGGGATAATAAAAGCCTATGAAAAAGCAGGGATTAAATTTCCTTTTGAAAGATTAAAACTATATGGGATTGGATTAGAAGAAACTAGAAAGAGGGCTAAAACTTTTGAGGAAGAGATTGCTGTAAAATTATCTGGTTATGGGAATGTGAATAGATTAGTTAAAACAAAAAGAGGATTTGCAGATATTATATTTGAAAGAAAAGACAAAAAAGCAATAATAGAAGTAAAAGATTATCTTAATAAAGATATTTCTTTATCTGAAGTAAAACAACTCAATAAATATCTTGAAGATTGCTTTTGTAATCTGGGTTTTTTGATATGTCATAAAAAACCTAAAAAAGATAAATTTTTAATAAGAGAAAACAAGATATTCTTATTGGATGATAAGGAATTAAATAAAATTCCAGAAATCATTGACGGGTCCGTCGTATAACGTTCCATTATCTCCGGCTCCAGACCGGAGGACGAGGGTTAGACTCCCTCCGGGCCCACTTTTAAGAAAAATACTGAAGCAACATTTATTAATCAAAATTAATTAATTAATCTATGATTATACAAAGACAAAAAAATAAAGAGTTGTCTATAATAAGATTTTTTCTTAATTTATCTAAAGACAATAAGAAAGAATTAATTTTTATAATTTCTATAGCTACATTTGGGTCTATTTTAACTGTATTTGTTCCATACATTTATGGTAAACTTTTTGATTTATCTTTGATTCCGAATACTACTATAACCCTTTTATTATCATTAATAGGAGTCTGGGCCCTCTTGGGTTTAATTTCAAACTTTACTTCAGCAAGAACATCAGCATTAGGAGATACTTTTGGAGCTAAAATATCTTTAAAATCTGAAGTTGAAGCTTATGGACATTTTTTAACTCTTCCTGTATTATTTCATAAGACTAAAAAAACAGGAGAAATTTTACAAAAAATTTCTAGAGGTTCTTGGAATCTCCAACAATTTATTCAGATGGTTTCTGATCTTTTGCCTTCTATATTATTTTTAATTTTTGCATTAATAGCTATGTTAATTATACAATGGCAATTAGGTTTAATGGTAATTTTTACGTTTGTTCTTTATTCTATCATAACTTTAAAACTAACAAAACCCATTCTTAAAAGTCAAGAAAATGTGCAAAAAACTTTTGAAAAAGAGTATGGGAATGTCTATGATAAACTTTATAATGTTTTCTTAATAAAAAATTTTGCTATGGAAGAAAGTGAGAAAAAAATGATATTTAAATCGTTTATTGGAAAGGCACTCCCTCCATATAAAGATAATGCAGAAAAATCAGCCAGACTTCAACACGCCCAAGGGATTATATATAATTTAAGTTTTGTTGTGATACTTGGGACAGCTATTTTCTTTTTAAGAAGTGGCCAAATTACACAAGGAGAGTTTATAATGTTCTTTGGATATATTAATTTGTCTTTTAGTCCTTTCTTTAGATTAAGTAGCTTTTATAATATTTATAAAAGGGCGTCTGTAGCAATTAAAAGATTAATCAAATTAAAAAATCTTGCTCCAGAGGCAATGAAACATGGAGATAAGATAATAAAAGAATTCAAAGGAAAAATTGAATTCAAGAATATTAGTTTTAGTTATAATAAAGATAAGGAGACCTTAAATAATATAAATATAAAAATTAATCCTGGGGAAAGTATAGCATTAGTGGGAGAAAGTGGAGTTGGTAAAACAACTTTTTCAGAACTTATTTTTGGGTATTATCAACCCACTAAAGGAAGCATTTTTTTAGATAATATTAATATTTCTGATTTAAAATTACAGTGGTTAAGAGAACAAATCGCAATTGTCCCACAAGAAATAAGTATTTTTAATGATATTTTAATTAATAATTTAAAATATGCAAATCCTAAAGCAAATTTTGAGGATATTGTTAGAGCTGCAAAAGCTGCTGATGCTCATGATTTTATTATATCTTTACCAAAAAAATATAAAACATTTGTTGGTGAAAGAGGGGTGAAATTATCTGTGGGTCAAAAACAAAGAATTGCTATAACAATGGCTTTTCTTAAAAACCCAAAAATATTAATTTTAGATGAACCCACTTCTGCTCTTGATGCAAAATCAGAAAAAAGTGTGCAAGAAGGCATAAAACATTTAATAGCTGGAAGAACCACAATTATTATTGCTCATAGATTTTCAACAATTAAAAATGTTAATAAAATAATAGTATTAGAAAAAGGAAAGATTGTTGAAATAGGAAATCATGAAGAATTAATGAAGAAAAAAGGGAAATATTATGAACTTTATTCTCTTCAAAAAGGCTTAGATTAAAAACAATTTCTCCTTGAAAGTTTCAATACAAGTTTAAAAACAGGAGAAAATTTATCAATCAATTCAATTTGATATCAGAAAGAAGATTTCTAAAAAATGGAAGAGATTGAAACACAAAAACCTATTGAAACAGAAGAGCAACTTAAAGAGAAAACCAAAAAGATAAGTGTTTTTGAAGGCAGTGCTTATAGTGTGATGGATGGTGCTGGATTAAGAAATATCACTCCTTATGCTCTTGCATTAGGAGCCAGCAATAGCCAAATTGGTTTCTTGACATCTATACCAACCTTGCTAGGAAATTTATCCCAAATTTTCACTCCAAAAGTTATGGAGAAATACTCAAGAAAAAAAATTCTTATTTTTAGTATTCTCCTGCAGGCGTTTATGTGGGTTCCGTTATTAGTAATTGGTTATCTCTTCTTCTACAAAGGATTAAGTCCTGCCAAAAGTTCTATTTTTGTTATTTTGATTTATTCATTTCTTATTATTTTTGGTTCTTTTTTAAGCCCTGCCTGGAACTCATTGATGAGAGATATTATAACTCAAAAAAGTGGAAATTATTTTGGGAGAAGAAACAAAATAGTCGGAGCAATAGCTTTGGGGGTATTATTGATAAGCGGTTTTGTTCTTGATTATTTTAAAGGAAAAGAGATATTATTTTTTGGATTTTTAATTTTGTTTGGATTTGCTTTTATTGCAAGAAGTGTTTCTGCATATTTATTTACAAAACATTATGAGCCAGAATTGAAATTAGAAAAAGGTTATTACTTTACTTTAAAACAATTTATCAAAAAAATTCCTGAAAGCAATTTTGGGAAATTTTCTGTTTTGGTGGCTATGATTATGCTTGCGACTTCAATAGCATCACCTTTTTTTTCAGTATATATGCTTAATGAACTTCATTTTAGTTATAAAATCTGGACTATGATTGTTATTGCAAGTTCTTTGGGTTCTTTATTATTCATGCAAGTTTGGGGGAGATTTGCAGATAAATATGGAAATCTTAAAGTTATAAAAATCACCGGATTGTATATCCCTCTTGTTCCTTTAGTGTGGGTTTTATCACCTTTGATAGCTAATATAAGCAATTTATTATTATTTATTTATTTATTAACTTTGGAGTTTGTATCTGGTGTAATGTGGGCGGGTTTTAATCTTTCTTCTGTGAATTTTATTTATGATGCTTCTACAAGACAAAGAATCCCATTATGTGTAGCTTATTTTAATGTTCTTAGTGGAATAGGAATTTTTATTGGAGCTACTCTTGGGGGTTTTATTTCCTCTTTTAACTTTGTATTATTTGGAATGAGTCCGATATTATTCATATTCTTTTTAAGTTTTGTATTAAGATTTGGGGCTTATATTCTTATGATTTCAAAAGTAAAAGAAGTAAGAGAAGTTGAAAAATATGAAAAAGGCGGATTTAGAAAAGAATTCAGAGACAGCATTTTGTATATTACAAATAAATTCATAAAACCAAGGCCAACTTAGTTTTTCCCAACATCACATTTTTATATTCAAAAATGTTAATTCTTAAATGGAAGAAGAGGGAGAAAATTCAAAAAAACAGACAGAGCCTGTAAAAAAGCAAAAAGGAATTATACGAAGGCATCCGTTTATTTTTGTGTATACTATCTTGATAATAATTATTTTGTTAATTACATCTGGTGCAAAATTATGGCTTTATGTTCAATTTCTTTTAGGCAATGATACATTGTTGCAATTATCTTCAGATAAACACGAAATTTTTCTTTCAAACGGAGAAGAAGAAAAAGTAACTTTCAGTGTTAACATAAGATATAATCTTTTTTGCAAAGCATCTTGCACTTATAAATTTGAAGATTTAAGCAGTGGTGAATTAATAGACGAAAATAATTTTACATTATTAAGTTCGGTTCCTTTAGCAAAACAATATTCTATAAAACAGAATAAAATGATGGTTGGGCAGGATTATTACAGGTTCAGCATAGAATGTATAAGCAAAAAAACCGCATTCTGTGATACAAAAGAAGAAAAAACAATAAGAAATAATCTTGTTATTATTAATTACAACTGGTCTGAAACAGACAAAGAATATGTTGATGAACTAAAATCAAAACTTAACAATCTTTCTTATGAAATATCAATTTTGGAAAAAAACAGCAAAATTTTTAAAGAAATTTTATCAAAAGCAAATGAAAAAATTCTTATTGAAATTTCTGAAAACAAGACAGACAGGTTTTCATCTTCTTTAAAAGAAGACAAAGAAATTCTTGAAAATATTGATGAACAATGGAATAATCAGGATTTTGATTCTGTAGAAAATGAAATAAAAACTCTTAAAGAATTTGTAATAAATACCCGTGAAGAATTTATTAATTTAAACCAAACAATAATCCAGCCAGTGTATGAATATAATAATTTAATCGACAGATTAAACAGAACAAGAGAAAATATTATTAATATAAGCAAGAATTATGATTTAAATGAATCAGAAAATTCCCAGTTCAATGTATTAATCTCTGAATTTGGCGATGCTGTTGAAAAATTTAGTGCAAAGAACAGCATAGAAAACAAAAGTGTTATTGTTTTTGAAATTGAAGAAAAAATTGATGAATTCAAACCGGAAACAATTTCTGAACCAGCAAATTCTGGAAGTTTGCACACTATTCCTGAAATAACCTCTGGAAAAATATATCCTGAAAATGTTTCTGTTGAACAATTTGTATTTGATGAACCAAATCCTATGTGCTGTGTATTCCAAAAATGCTACAAGTGCTGTGTGGATAAAACATGCAAAAACATAAACTATCCGATATTAATCTTACATGGGCATTCTTTTTATGAAGAATTATCTGCAGAATTTCACTTTGATGTGTTTAATAATATGCAAAAAAAATTAGAACAGGACAATTATTTAGATGTTGGTATAATTTCAATGTATAATAATTATAGTTATTCTTTTCAAAAAATCCCTGTTCCTTTAACAATTAAGTCAAGTTATTACTATGATGTTTTAAAGCAAGAAGACAATTTTATTGTTCAGACAAGAAGTGAAAGCATTGACAGCTATGCAACAAGACTGAAAGATATAATACAATATACCAAGGAAAAAACAGGCAAAGAGAAAATAACTATTGTAGCGCATAGCATGGGGGGTTTAGCAATAAGAAGATACATCCAGCTTTTTGGTAATGGGGATATTGACAAAGTAATTTTAATTGCTGTCCCAAATAATGGGATAGAAGGTAATGTTGCGGATTATTGTTCTGTTTTTGGAGGTGACTTGGAATGTGAAGACATGAAAAAAGGAAGCTTGTTTTTGAAGAGATTGAATATTGCAGGAATGTCTTATCCAAGAATATACAATATAATTGGAGATGGATGCAATATGGAAGGCAAACTAGGAGATGGAGTAGTAACAAAAGAAAATGCTTATCTTAATGGGGCAGAGAATTATTATATTAACGGAACATGCAAGGGGGTAACTAAAATATTCCACACAGAAATGCTTGATGTTAAAGAATATCCTGAGATGTATGAGATGATTAACAGGATACTTAATTCAGATTAATTATTAAAATACTTAATTCAGATTAATTATTAAAATACTTAATTCAGATTAATTATTAAAATACTTAATTCAGATTAATTATTAAAATACTTAATTTTGAGTTTAAGTTTAATATCAGAGAAATATCGTTCGAGTTTACGCAAACCTAAAAAGTCAGTGTCAGTACAACGATTTGATATAACATTTCCACACTTACATTTAGGAAGTTTGTAATTTGCTCCCCCAAGACTACATTCATAAATTATCTGACTATCACTAACTGGCTGCTGAAACGCATCTAATTTCTTTACTTTGCAAACAATTGCAGTAATCAACCCATTTTTTCCTGCAGGGCAAGGAGAAGTTGAAATTGATGAAATGTCTCTCATGATTATTTTATAAACTGCACATTTTAAAAGATTTGTGTAGTAGAGAATTTAATTCAGTTCATCTCCTTAACCTTCCCAAACTCATAAACTTTGTCTTCTCCTATAACAAAAACTTGAAAGTTTAGAAGGGATTTCTTAGAGATTATTGAAAAAGAATTTTCATAATTGTTTTTGTAACTATTTACTGGGTTTCCTTCTATTGTTGAAAGAAAACTTGGCAGAATAATAATATTTTTATTTTTGAATTTTCCTATAAGAAAACACTTGTATTTTTCCCGTTTGATATTTTGCTTGTCTCTTAAAATTACTGATGGATGAATATGCCCCATCACTATTGTTTTTATCTTTTCATCAAAAACTTTTGTAAATAATTCATGTCCGTGCAGAAATGCTATATCTTTGTAAATGTAATAATTTTTCATTTTCCCACTAGAATAATTAATTGTGTCGTGGTTTCCTTTTATAAGAAGGATATTTTTTTCATTAATATTTTGCTTTAAATAATCTATTACTTCCCGGAAATAGTTTTTTTCTTCTTTTTCATAACCAAAGCTGTGTTTTATATCTCCTAGAAATATTATTTTTTTTAATTTTTTGTTTATTAGTTTTATTTTTGTGAATGTTTTTTCTAAATCGCTGATAACTTCTTTGATTTGATTTTCTGGAATAAGAATTCCTGATTGCCTTACTGAATGCTCATAACCAAGATGCAAATCACCAATTACAAGAATCCCATAATCAGGAAAAAACAGAGTTTTTCCTATGAACTCATATTCTTTTGTTTTCATAAGATTAGTAAGAAAAGATATTTAAAAAAGTGATGAAATTAAATAAGCTTGATTTAAATTGTTTATTTGTTGAAATTAAATAGAAAAGTGTAAAAAGAGAAAAATCTTTCTAGTGGAAATAAAAAGAGATAAAATTAAATGATGTAGATGAAATATATTTTTTTAGATGAAAGTGGTGAACTGGGATTTAAAGTAACATCAAGTAAATATTTTGTCATAACTTTATTATCTTGTGATGAAGGAGAAATTTATTCTATTAGAAGAATAATGAAAAAGGTAAGGTCTAAAATAATAAAAAAGAAACTTAAACGATACCCAGAAATAAAGGGGAATAATAGCACCGATAAAATAAGAAAAGATATTTTAAACAGATTTGTTCAAACTAATTCGGAAATTTTTGTTATTGTGCTAGAAAAATCAAAAGTTTATGAATATTTAAAAAATAAAAAGGATAAATTATATAATTACATTTCTAACTTAATTTTAAATGAATGTTCTTTAGAAGATAATTCTGTCTGTTTAATTGTAGATAAATCCAAATCCAATCGTTCTTTAAGAGAAGATTTTGATGATTATATAAGAAAAAATTTGAACCAAAAGAATCAATTCTGCAAATTAATTATAAAACACGAAAATTCTCAAAAAGAAGCTTGTTTACAAGTTTTAGATTTTATTTCATGGGCTATTTTCAGAAATTATGAGTATCAAGATTCCTCTTTTATGAATATTGTAAAAGATAAAATTGTAACAAAAAAAGAAGTATTTGAAAGATTATCCGGACCCTAGAGATTAATACAAGGTGCACCATTCCGGTACACAAACCTCTCTAGGACTTACCCAGATGAGGTATTTAATAGAACAAACTATTTAAATTTACTTGTTGGGTGTTGGGCCTATAAAAAACCTCCAACAAAAGGATTATAAACCACGGATAATGATTTCTTTTATGATTAAAAGCCAATTAATGGTTAAAAGCCGAACAGTCAAAAGTCCTGTAAAACAATTAAAACAACAAATCGTTAAAAAGGCCTGTTTTGGAACAAAAGAATGGTCTGGTAATTCTGGCATCTGTAATCGTTGTGATGATCAGGATGAATGCGGGAAAGTTGGAGAGAAGAGGAAAGGGTAAGGAAGGGAAAATTCTTTAAGGATTGAGTTTCTTGAATAAATATGGCAACAAGACTTCTAACAAGAAAAGAGAGAGCATATATTATAGAAAAAATTGGTAAGATTAAATGTTATACAGAAGAGTTTGGAAAATTAAGCAAAAACACAGAATATAAATTAATTCATTCAATAATCAGTAAAATCCAAGCTCCGCAGGATTTTTCTGTTGAGAAAGAGTAAGAATTCTTAACACAAGATTTATAAATATGTAAGTACATGTAAGAACATATAAATTTATGATAGAATATTAAGAGTATGGGAAAAGATAGGAAACATATGAAAAAAATTAGAGAGAAAAGAATAAAATCGGTTGGAAAACAAATAGACGAACATGAAGATAAGATTGAGCATGAAAAAGGCAGAAAAGATACTACCCAGGATTATTGGAAAAAGGAAATTGATGAAAAGTTTTCATCGCAAATAGAAGAAGATGAAAAATATTTAGAAGAAAATTAAAAAAATGGAAATTCAAATAAAAAAAGCAATAAAAGCAGGGAATTCATCAGCAGTTATACTTCCAAGAGCATGGCTGAATCAAGAGGTTAGAATTGAGTTAGTTAAAAAAACACCTGAAACAATGTTACAGGAGGTAATTGAAATTCTGAAAAAACACATTGCTTTGGAATCTGTAATTGGAATTTATTTAGTAGGAAGTCATGCTAGAAAAGAAGAAGATGAGAAGAGTGATATAGACATATTAGTTGTTACAGATGATGTTGATAAAGAAATGATTAGTGAGGGAATTTATAATATCTTAATAGTTTCTTACCAATTAATTAGCCAAAAGTTAGAACAAAATTTGTTTCCTGTTGGGCAGATGCTCAAAGAAGCAAAACCTCTTCTAAATTCTGGTTATATTAAAGAATTGGAGATAAAAGTAACAAAGAAAAATGTAAAATGGTATATTGACACCACCAAAGAAAAATTAGAGATTATTAAAAAGTATATTGATAATACTAAAACCCAAAATAAGAAATATCTTGGAGATAAAATTGCATATACTCTTATTTTAAGAATAAGAACTCTTGAAATAATCAAAAAGTTAATACAAAATAAAGATTATTCAAAAAGGGAATTTATAAAACTCATAAAAAAGATTTCAAATTCAGCAAATGCTTATGAGAGATATTTGGCTGTTAAAGATAATTTAAAAGAAGAAAGCAAGCTAACCATTGATGAAGCTGAAGCATTATATGAATATCTGAAAAAAGATCTGGAAAGAGTTAAGGGGATGATTGAGAGAAAAGACGTAAAAAGGAAGGGGTTTTAAGATAAATATGGCAACATACTCACATTCAAGAATAAGCACTTATGAAAACTGCCCTTATCAGTATAAGCTCCACTACATAGACAAGATTGAGACAGAAGTCCCAACAACAATAGAATGCTTTATGGGAGATATGGTTCATCAGACATTGGAGTTTTTGTATAAAAGCAAGAAATTCAAAAAGAGAGTTGCTAAGAACATCTTGATTAAGTTTTATAGGGATTTGTGGGAGAAGAATTATTCTGATGATATTTTGATTGTTAAAGAAGATAAAGAGAATGTTAATGCTGAAAATTACAGGAAAATGGGCGAGAAGTTTATTTCTGATTATTATGAAAGAATGAAACCATTTGAGCAGATTACAATTCTGGGGTTAGAAACTCAAGATAGAATGACTTTGCCTGATGGAAACCAGTGGCATGTTAGAATTGATAAATTGGGTTGTGATAATGAAGGAAATTATTTTGTCTGCGATTATAAGACTAATTCAAGAATGAAAGACCAAGAAGAAGCTGATTCTGACAGGCAACTTGCAATGTATTCCATATGGGTTAAAGACAAATTTAAGGATGTTAAATCTGTTAAATTAATCTGGCACATGCTTGCTTTTAACAAAGATGCTGTTTCAGAAAGAACAGATGAGCAGTTAGGAAAATTGCAAAATGAAATTTGTGAAAAGATAAAAGAAATTGAGAATGCAAAAGAATTTCCAAGAAACCAGACAGCACTTTGTGATTATTGCGTTTACAAAGAACAATGCCCGAGTTTTAAACATGAAGCAGAATTGGATAAATTAGAAACTATTGAAGAATTCAAAAAAGATGAAGGTGTCAAATTAGTTGATGAGTTTTCTGAAATAAAGACAAAACTTGCAGAATTAAAAGAAAAAGAAGATGAATTCAAAGATAAATTAGTTGCATATTCAAAGCAGTTTGATGTTGATGCGGTTTATGGGAGTAATATGAAATGTTCTGTTAAGGATTTAAAAAAAGTTATAATTCCTGAAGAAATTAAAAATGAATTGATAAAAATTATGAAAGAAAAAGGTGTATGGGAAGAGTTTGAGATGCTTAATCATATGAAATTTAATAGTCATGGAAGAAAAGGAGAACTTCATGAGGAAATTCAGAAGTTAATTGAAATTGGAGAAGATTGGAGAATATCATTATCAAAAAGAAAAGACATAAAGGAAGATGAATGAAGAAAAAGATAACTTTCATGTAGATATGAGTGGGAGAATCTACAGAGATAAAACTATTGGTATTGCTCTTGTTGGAACAGAAACTAAAATTAATTATGGTTGTGCTATTAAAGGGAATCTATTGAAACTAATAAAAAAAAGATTATTTAAAAAAAACATTTTTGAAGATTCTGCAAAACTTTATGCTATCTGCATTTCATTGCTTGTAAAAGAAGTTAAAGGAAATATTAAAACATTAATTATCTGTAATGACGAAGATTTTGAAATTGTTAAGAAAGTTTTAAATTATTTATTAAAAAATTGCGATTTTGAGATAATTAATATAAGTGAATTTAGAAAAAGACTTGGAAGGAATATTGGTTCTTTTGCAGATAATTATGCAAATATTTACAGAAGAAAGGCATTGAAACCAAATAAATGGACTAAAGGAAAAGAACTTAATGTTGTAGAAATAACTTACAAGATAATTAAACAATATTGGGAAGAAATAAAAATAAAATAAGCGATTAGCGATCTTCCCAACCAATCCTCCGCATAAAGCGTTGGTCAGTTTGAATAATCAAACATTTTACGGAATCGGTTCGCTTACTAATTATAGAGATATGCAAACATTTTAAACCTTTTGGTTTGGGTTTTGGGAGAGGGTGAGTAAGTGGGAGTAGAAAAGAATTTAAGAGGGGAGAGAGTGGTTATTTTATGGGCAAGTTGCATAAAGATGTTCATGATAAAATCCAAAAGGAGAAGGATTGGAGGATCTCACTAAGTAAGAGGAAGGATGGGGAAGATGGAGAATAAATCAAGAATTTTATTTTTTCTTGGAGTATTTATTCTATATTTTGTTTTCTTTATGGGTTTTTTCTTTTTATTTGAAAGTTATATTCATGAAACAGGACATATAATCTTTGGTTTTGCTGATGGATTATTAAAAGGACAAATAAATAATTTTACTATAAGTGCTTTTGTAAAACACCCTTTCTTTCAATTTATTCCACTTCCACAACAAACAAAAATTATTGGGGGAAATGGCTCTCTTAATTTTGCTATGGGCGGTCCTTTGTTTATGATTTTTGTGTTTTTAGGATTATCCATTTTAGGTTATTCTTTATCTAAAAATAAAGGATGGTTCTTAATTTTCATTTCAATTTTGCTATTTGAAGTCTCTGGAAATATAATCTGTGGTACTGATAATTGGACTAATAATCCTCTTTCATTTTGTAATCATTCTTTGGATTTATCCTTACAATATTTAGCAATATTTTTATTTTCTGGAACACTTAGTTATTTTACAACTAAGAAGTTGGAAGATAGATTATTAAGAAATAATTAAAAAGGTTAGAGAATAATAAGGATTATGGTAACTAAAGAAGAAGCAAAGGAGAAGATTACTAAACTAGTAGAAGAATTTAAAGAATATTCAAAAGAAGAGCTTGATAAAAAATCTGAAAATCAAATAAAGTCAGAATTTATAGATCCTCTTTTTGAGGCTCTTGGATGGGATATGCGTAAAGATGCCGAAAGAGAAGGAAGAATTTTAAAGGGTATGCAAGGTTATGCAGATTATATTTTAAAGATTGGAAATCAAGAAAAACTAGTTATAGAAGCGAAAAAAACTAGTATAAAATTAGCTGATGAAAAAGAAGGAGAACAAACTGTTTCTTATGCATATCATCAAAAAATAAAATTTGCTGTTTTGACAAATTTCAAACAATTAAGAATTTATCATGCGTTAACACACACAACAAGAATAGATAATAATTTGTTAAAAGATAATAATGGATTATTATGGATTGATTTTAAAGATTTTATTGAACAATTTGATAGATTATGGTTACTTTCAAAAGAAAGTTTTGAAAATGAAGAGATCGATAAACTTCTTCAAAATGTTAATAAAAGACTCATAAAGCCAATTGATGAATCAATTTTAGCAGATCTATTACAGTTTAGAGGATTATTATCTAGAGATTTGAAAAATAAAAGGACTTATCTAGAAGATCCTCAAATTGATGAAATTGTTCAGATTTTAATTGACAGATTAATTTTTATGCGTTCTGTTGAAGATAGGGGATTAGAAGCAGAAGATTTTTTGCTGACAATAATTCGAGATGTTGACAAAGGATTTACGGATATGAATATTTGGGCAATTTTGAAATCTCAATTTCAAAGATTTGATAAAACTTATAATTCGAAATTATTTTCTGAAGGAATCTTAGAAAAAGAGGGTTTTTTTGATAATGGTGTTTTAAGTAAAGTCATAAAAGGATTATATTATGGAACACAAGATAATCAGGCGAGATATAAATTTAACCACATCCCTGTTGATTTATTAGGTAGCATTTATGAACAATATTTAGGAGTTGTTTTAAGAGGGACAGAAAAAAGAGTTACACTAGATTTATTAAGTGGAAAAAGAAAGAATATGGGCATTTACTATACGCCTTCTTATATTGTAGATTATATTATTAAAAATACTGTTGGAGAATATATAAAAGATAAATCCATTGATGAAATTTTAAATGTGAATATAGTTGACCCTGCCTGCGGTTCTGGAAGTTTTTTAATAAGAGCTTTTCAGGAAGTTTGCGATAAAATAGAAGAAAAGTTGAAAAAAGGAGAAAAATCTGTTAAGTGGATAGCATTTAAGGAGTTCAAAGAAAATCTTAATTTCTCACAAAAATCAACTATATTAAAAAATTGTATTTTTGGGGTTGATTTAGATGAAAAAGCAGTTGAACTCGCTCAATTAAATTTATTACTTAAATGTTTAGAAGGAGAGAGTCGAGAATTAAAAAATAGAAGATTACCTAATCTTTTAGATAATATCAAATGTGGAAATAGTTTAATCTCAGATTCTAATTACGAAAAGGCACTTAATTGGGATGCTCAATTCTCAGATGTTTTCAGACAAGGAGGTTTTGATGTGGTTATAGGAAATCCTCCTTATGTAGATTATTCTAAAATAAAAGGAACAGAATACCTTAACAAAACTTATGAATCTTGTAAAGTAGATGGAAATATAGTAAAATATAATTTATTTCAATTATTTATTGAAAAATCTATAAAATTATTAAAAGAGGGGGGAATGTTTGGATTTATTAATCCAAATACCTATTTATCAACTGAAAATGCTTTTTCATTAAGAAAGTTAATATTAGAAAAAACATCCTTAAAAAGAGTAGTTGATGTTTCTCATTTAAAAGTTTTCAAAGATGCCTCAACTTACCCTGTTATAACAATATTCAAGAAAGGAAAAGAGAAAGATAATAAATTGGGTGTAGCAGTTATAGAAAAGGAAAAAGATGTTATTCCTAACTTAGAAGTGAATGAGATTAAACAAGAAGAATTTGAAAAAGATAAAAAATTAAATTTTATGATTAGTTCAAATACCGAAAATCAAAAGATTATGTTAAAATTAGATTCTTGTGAAAAATTAAGAGATTATCAAAGAACTTTTGTTTGGGGTTCTTCTATAACAGGTTTTGCTACACATAAAGCAAAAGATAAAGCGAATGATAAAAAATATTCTCCCATCATTCAAACGAGAGATATAAAAAGATATTGCATAGATTGGAAAAAGGAATATATTGAAAATAGAATATATTCTGATAAATTAAAAGAATTATTTAAACAAAGAAAAATTGTTATAGCAAGAGTAACAAAAGGTGTTCAAGCTACTATCGATGAAAAAGGTTATTATGTTGGAAAATCATCTATATTAATTCCTAAAGAAAATAATCTATTTGAAATTTTTTTAGCAATTATAAACTCTAAATTAATTAACTATTATTATAAAATGAAATTTGAAACAACACATATGGCCGGAGGCTATATTAGATATGATATTCCTTACTTAAAATTATTACCTATTAAAATCCCAGATGAAAAACAAGCCATGAAAATAAAAGGCTTAGTAGATAGGATAATGAAACTTTACAAAGAAAAATTAGAATCACAGATTATAAATGTAGATTATGAAATTGACCAAGAAGTCTACAACCTTTATGGTATAACTCCTGAAGAGCAGAAAATAATTGAGGAAAGTTTGAAATAAAATGCCAAAATGGAAGATTCATTTTGCTTTGAGTGAAAAAAGAACAGGAAAAAGATATGAAGAATTACATAAATGGATTGATGAAAATAAAGATGAAGTTGGTGTAAACCACAGAAGTAAAAATCACTATTATGATGAAGAACTAAAAGATTTTGTTTCTAAGAATTTTGGTGGTGCTGAAGCAGTTAGTGAATGGTTATTTCATATTGCACTAGACAATCTTGATACTTCAGTTACAAATGACTGGAATTATTTAAAAGTAGATGAGAATTTTCATAAATTTGGATTTTCTCCTGATGGTTTTATTTATTACCAAGAAGATATTTTAGATGAAGGAGATTTTGAAGGGGAGTTTCCTGAATATTTTGAGGAAGAGGAAAATTAATCTTAGAAAATAAATGGGGCAAAAGCCCCAAAAAATTCAAAAAAATAAATCTATTTGGCATATCTATAGGCGCCAGATTTAAATGAAAGTTTTACTAAACTTCTAAATCCTTTTTTCCAAAGAAATTCTACAAGCCAATTATAAGAAATTAAAGTAAATTTACTTTTCAGATTGTTATAATATTCTCTTGAATCTTTATTTAAAAGCTCTGAATTTTTTTCAAGAATTTTAACAACTTTCATTCTATTCTCATCTTGTATTTCTTCAATATCCTTTTCTGTGTAGTATGTTTCTCCAAAACTCCCATCCAATCTTTCTTCACTAAAGAAAAAACCAGAACCTCTTCGTTTTCTATTAACAATACCAGATTCATATAATAAATCTATAGATTTATCAATTATCTTTTTGGGATATTTTTTTAGTTCTTTCCAAACTTCTCTTTTGGTAAGTTCTCTTTTTTTAATAGATTCTCCAAAAATATACACTTTTACCTCATGAATGGGTTGTAAATTTGTTCTTGGATGTTTCTTAAAAATCAAAGGGTATCTTTCTTTAAGTTCATTTTGATCCATTTTTTTGTCACCTCCGCCAAATTACAAAGGTTTTCTTCACAGCACACCAAAAGATATATAAATTATAATTACTCTGTTCCTTTGTAAAAAGGGTTGGTTTGGTAATAATATTTATTTTCTTTTAGTCTTGACTGTAACAAGTTCCTTTATTAACTTGTTCAAGCAATTTGTTTGAATATAATTCGTCATATAAAGATATTCGGTTATTTTTAAATCTTTCTATGTAGTTATATCTAAAGAAATCAGACATTACTACTGGTAACTACTGCAAACATTTATAAACATTATTTTTTATATTATATTATGAAAAAAGAGGGGGTGAAATTTCTATGAAAGAAAAAATAAGAAAAACCCCTGAAGAGATAAAAAATGAAATATTATCTCAACTTAAATCTGGTCCTAAAACTATTGCAGAGATTGGAGAAAATATAGGTTCTAATTGGCTAACAACCGAAAAATTTCTTAATGAACTCAAAGATGAGGGAAAAATTTCAGAATTAGTTTCATCTCCAAAGATGAAAATTTATAAAAGAATTGATGATTTGGCTTTTTATGGGTTACCATTTTCAGAAAAAATAAGAAATAATACTGCATCTTTATTATTTACTATTGCAGATAAATACCAAGCAGATACTAAAAAAAGCCCTTCAAAAACAATTATACAAAAAATTGCAGTAGAGTTTATAGAAAAATCTGATGGAGTTCTAAAAGAAATACCAGTATTAAAATTCCATTATGGGAAAACTCTCGCTTTAAGTTATGACGAATCTTTTAAAAATGAATATAAATTACTATCATTAACATCTACTCAAAAAATTCTTCTTTCAAAATTAATTGATGAATATAAAGATATGTCTTCTCATAGCGCACAATTAAAACAATATCAAGGAGAAGATATGATTTTTTATAAAATTAAAGAAGAAAATTTTGTCAAAAGTCTTTTAACTCCAGATTATAAAAATATTGAAAATAGCTTATTAAAATTATCAATTTATTATCCTATTGAATTGGAAAATACTTTTGAATTATTTGATAGATTTATTTATTGTTCTGTAAGTTTATTAAACTTATCAACTGAAAATGAAAGAAAATATTATTTAAGTAAGATAAAAGAAATTTTTTATCTACTTTGGGATACAATTACAACTAATTATTTCTTTTTTGATGCTGAAAAACATATAGAATCTAATAAAAAAGAATTATTTAATCAAATTAAGATAAATATCTTAAATTCTAAAATGACCAATTTAACATCCTTGATTGATGATTTAGAATCAGAAGTAAACTCAATAAATCCTGAAAAAATATCTAAAGAAAGTTCAGATAAATCTCAAAAATTTTTACATGAGTTATTAGAGGATTAAAAATGGATAACTTTTTGGATACTTGCATAATCTTAGCAACCTTTGATAAAAAGGATAAATTTCATGAAAATTCAAGGGAATTTATAAATAATCATAAAGAAATAATCATCTCAATTTATCAAGAAAAAAAAGAGTTACCTTTTTTATTTTTTAGAAAAGAGAAAATTATTACCGAAGCAATAAAAGTTAGTGCTATGCCCAATTATCCACCAAATTTAAAGGATTTAACTACTAAAGACCAAATTATCCTCAAGAGAACTATTACCAAAATAAAATTACAAGAACTCTCCCAGCAAGAATTATTTATCTTTAAAAGAGATTTAATTTTGTTGAAGCAAGAGATAACTTATTTTATTAATAATAAAATTTCTAAAAAAGTGATTCCCTTAGAAAGAATTGATTTAGAATTGGTATCTAAAATAAAAGAAAAGATTAAAAATGAAGCAGATTCAAATATTCTTTCTTCTGCAATTCAAGAACACCAAGAAAATAAATTAATAATTATAACTAATGATATAACTGATTGGAAAAAAGAAATGCTTATTGAAGTATTGAAAGAAACAAAGTATAAAGAAGTTCCAGGGATAAAATATTTATTTTAAAAGTTACTTTTTTCTCCTCCACTCTCTAATCTTTCTCACCCCCTCCCCCACCCAAACTATAATCCAAACTAACAAATATGCTAACCTGTAGGAACGGCCATGGATGAAGGATGACATAATAATTGGGGGTACAGACACCTTATATATATTTCGGTACAGACATTAATTACTTCTAAGTAGTTTCGGTACAGAAGATTTAAATATAATTATCAATTAATCAATTTATGAAACTTCAAAAGCAGTTATCTAAAAAAAGAGGGGATAAAATATATCATAAATATGTTATAGTTCTTCCTGATGAGATTGTTGAGCAGTCCTGTTTTAAAGAAGGCGATGAGCTTTCAGCAGACGCAAAGAAGGGGGAGATAAAACTTAAACGAAAATGACAGAAGAAAAACCAGAAAAGGTAAGAAAGCAGTTTATAATAGTGAAAAGTTTAATTGTAAATGAAAATGGCAAAGTCCTATTTGTTAAAAGAAAAAAAGAAGATTTGGAGCAAGCCCATAATAAGTGGGAATTTCCAGGAGGGAAAATAGATTTTGGGGAAACTCCTGAAGAAACTGCAGTGAGAGAGGCAAAAGAAGAATCTGGTTATGATGTGGAAGTTGATTATATTCTTCCGAAATTACTCTCTTCAAAATGGATAACTCCCGAGAGAGAAGCTCAACAAATTTTAATATGTTATGTTTGCAGATTATTGGGTGGAAAGAGTATTCTTAAAGATCATGGAGTTAGTGAGATAAAATGGTTTAATCTGAATGAAATCCCTAAAGATGCCGATTGTCTTCCAGGAACCATAGATTTCTTAAATATTTATTTGAAGACAATAGAAAAAGAGCAGAGGCGAGGAAGGGGGAGATAAAGTTGAGGAAGAAGAAAGATTAAGATTCAAAAAAAGAATTAATTTCTTCGTCCACTGTTTTTTTGATTGTGTCTCTGTCTATATTTATATCGCTGTATTTTGATTTAAGATTATTAATTATTTTTATCAGGACTTTATCTTTTATTTTCTTCTTATCTTCATTGTTTAATGTTCTTTTGTCAATTTTCTTCATTGACTGCCCGCGATATTCCATTTCTTCATTAATCAAATGATTGGTTGATTCTAATCTGTTTGTATTTTCAATTAATATTTTGTGAAGTATTGTTTTTGATATGCTATTGCTTATGCTTTCTATATCACTATTTTTTCCCATTTTGCATCTGTAAGCTCATTTAAAGTAATTTTATTAATTTCATTAAGATATTCTATAGCCATTTTTTTTTCTGTTTTAGAAGCAATATTTTCCTTAAGTTTATATGTTAAATTTTTTCCTAATTCATTAATAAGCGATTTAGATAAATAGTTATTGTCAATTATCTTATTCATCAGCAATCTTATCAAGATAGTATTCCTAATGCAATTATATATTTCTTCTCCTGAAGGATTATCTAATTCACTCCAGTCAAGCTTCATCTTTATGTTTATTTTAGGTATCTCTATTTTTTTGGGTAATTTTATTCTTCCATAGATTATCTTGCTGTCTTTTAATTGGTAAATAAGGGAAATATTTGAAGAATAGGCATTTTTCATGGAATTTTCATCAATAATTTGTATGTCTAATTTTAACCCCAATAATTCTGCTTTTTTTTCTAAGTCTGCTAATAATTCGTTTTTTCTCCAAGAATTTTCCCATAATTTATTTTTGGTAACTATTAAGAGATCTATATCTCTATATTCTGTATATCCAGAAGTAATTGCAGAGCCATATATAATTATAGATTTTACCTCTTTAATATTGTTTAAAACATAGTTTATTACTTTTTTTTCAATTATTACAGATTTTGGATTATATTCTAATCTTTTTAAAAGATATTCTGGATCAATCTTGCTCATTTTCCTTAATTTTGGCCTTACAAATCTGCTTAGACAATTCGAATCCTGCTGGGTTAATTTTTTGTTAGAAATCCTTTTATTTACAGCTGTTAATTCTCTTTCTGTTAAAATACTTGTATTTTCCATATAATACATATAAGTGTTAAGTATTTAAATCTTTAGTTTCGATTTTCATTTCAAAGAAGGCGACTCCCTCCCAGCATCTGTAAAGAAGGGGGAGATAAAACTTAAACGAAAATGAATTCAGTTATCGACAAAAGCCCGAGGACTCAAGACCTTTATAAACTCCAGTTAATACATATAAACTATGGTAAACATATATGAACTTAAGTTAACTAATCTTCAGCAAAGGATATTAAGATTGCTTTTTGTTAGATCTGGAAATTTGTTGAATGCCTTAAATGTGGCAAAAGCTCTCAAAGTCTCCCAGCCAGCAGTATCAAAAGCACTGCCGGTATTGATAAAAAATGATTTAATAAAAGTAGAAAAAGACAAAGATTCAGGAAGATTATCAATAGAATTGAACAGAGAAAATCATAAAGTAATGCAGTTAAAAAGAGCAGATAATATCAAGATGGTTTATGAATCTGAATTTGCAGACTTCCTTGAAAAAGAATTTGCAGGAGCGACAATTATCCTTTTTGGAAGCTATTCAAGAGGAGATGACACAAGCACTTCTGATATAGATATTGCAATTATAGGAAGAAAAAACAAATTAATCAACTTAGAAAAATTTGAAACAATTCTGGAAAGAAAGATAAATATTAATTTTTATAATTCATTTAAAGATATCCACAAAAATTTAAAGGAAAATCTTTTTAATGGAATTGTCCTTTACGGAGGAGTGGAATTATGAGATTATATTAATTTATTTAAATTGAGCATACAAAGAAATTTAAAGTTTAGATAATTATTAATAAAATGGAAGAGGATGCAACACATATAGCTATTTTTAATGGAAAATCAATAAGAAGGAAATGGTTTAATGAAGAGTGGTGGTTTGTAGCTACAGATATAGTAGAAGTACTTACTGATTCAAAAGACCCTAATGGTTATCTTAAAGATATGAGAAGAAGAGATGAAAGTTTTAGTGAAGGATGGGGGCAAATTGCCACCCCCCTTGAAATAATTACTTCTGGAGGAAAACAATTAGTAAATTGTGTATCAATTAAAGGAGCATTTAGGTTAATTCAATCAATTTCTTCTAAAAAAGCAGAACCATTCAAGAGGTGGCTTGCTAAAGTAGGTTATGAAAGAATACAAGAGATAGAAAATCCTGAGCTTGCTCAAGAAAGAATGAAAAAACTCTATGAATTAAAAGGTTATTCTAAGGACTGGATTGAGAAAAACAGGAGAAAGTGTTTTATCTGAAGAAAATTTTTTAGATATTCCTGAAAAAATAAAAAAGAAAAGAAAAATTCAATTAAATTATTCTAATTAATTAGTCTTATCTTCTCCTATTACCACCAAATCTTCTGCTTGTGTTATGCTCGCCTTTTCCGAAACTTCTTTTTTTATGAGGGTTTATTCTGCTTGGTCTTTCATTTCTGCTCTCTTCTCTTTTTTCTCTCCAACTTTCTCTTCCACTTTCGTTTCTTCCAATATAACTCCAATTGCTATTTCTTTTTCTTTGTTCTTTTTGCCCCCCTCTTCCTTTTCCACCACTTCTTTTACCATAATCCCTGTTTCTGTCTCCACCACTTCTGCTATGCTCACCACTATCTCTTCTTACTTCTCTTTGCCCTCTTCCCCATTTTCCTCCTCTGGCTCTATCAGAAACATTAACAAAGAATTTTTCAAACTCAGGCAACTTAACTTGTTCAATAAATAATGAAGAATTATCTTTTATTTTTCTGAAATTATCATAATCTGCTTCTGATAACAAAGTTATGGCTTTTCCTTCTTTGCCTGCTCTTGCTGTTCTCCCAATTCTATGAACGTAATCTGTGCTTATTTTCGGGGTGTCGTAATTGTAAATATGGGAAACATTTTTTATATCCAACCCTCTGGAAGCAATATCTGTGCAAACTAAAACGAATTTTTTGCTTTTATGAAAACTTTCAAGCACTCTTTTTCTTTGGTTTTGATTTAAGTCACCGTGCAAAGCCAATGCATCAAATCCTTGTTCTCTTAAATTATTTCCGATAGAATCTGCTGTTCTTTTCGTATTGCAAAAAACCATAACAAGTTTTGAGTCCTCATTTTTAAGAAGATGAACCAATAAAGAAAATTTCTCTCTTTTTGGAACATCATAAAAAACCTGTTTTAATTTAGATGCATCAACATATGACTCTGCAGAAACTTCAATAGGGTTAATCATATATTTGTCTGCTATTTTTCTTATATCATGTGAAATAGTTGCTGAGAACAATAATGTCTGCCTGTTTTTTGGCAAAGGATAGATTATATTTGTTACATCTTTAATAAATCCCATATCAAGCATTCTGTCTGCTTCATCCAAAACTAAAATTTTAATTTTTGAGAGATTAATTGTTTTTCTAGAAATATGGTCTAAAATTCTTCCTGGAGTTCCTATAACTACTTCTGCTTTTCCCAAATCATTTATTTGCGGATTTATTGGAACACCGCCATAAACTGTGACAACCTTCAATGGCTTGTATTTTGCAAAAAATTTAAGAGATTTTGAAATCTGTTCTGCCAAGTCCCTTGTTGGAGTTAGGATTAATGCCTGCAAACCTGCTTTTACTTTTAATTTTTCAATAATAGGAAATCCAAAAGCTAAAGTTTTTCCAGAACCTGTTGCACTTCCTGCTATTAAGTCCTTTCCAGCAACAGCTAAAGGAATTACTTTTTCTTGTATTTCAGTTACCTCGTCAAAACCTAATTCCTCAAAAACTTTTTGAAAATTTGGGTCTAGTCCAAGCGCGTTAAAATTTTTCATGTTATTATATATATTTAATTAAAAGTTGGCTTTTAAATCTGTGTTTAAAGCATATAAATAACAAATGGCAAATCTTTTAAACAACAGAGATTTTATGTAATAATGACTAAGAAATGTTCTTTTATGTATGATGATTTTTCAGACAGATTAATGATTTCCTGCAAAAAATCTTCAGATAAAGTTGCTGGAAGTGTAAGAGTATTAAATCTTATTATTGATTTTACTTCTGATAATAAAATTGCCAATATTGAACTGAAAAAAGCTTCTGATTATCTTAAATCTCTTCATTTAAATCCAGAGATTCTTAATGAATTGACAGACGCCAGTTTAATGTTCAAACAATGCAGAGATGGTTATCTTATATATTTTATATTAAAAACTAATGAGAAAATAGAGAGAATTCCATACAACATCCATTCAGTTAATATTCCAATTCTTAGTAATTGAAATGACTGTTCTCATCACAGACAAAAAAGAGATAGAACAAATTATTTCTGAAAAAATAAAGGGCAGAAAAAAGATTTAAGAAAAAATAATTATTCTTCTTCCTTTCCCTTAATATGCAACTCGTGCATTCTTCTCAGAAATGCCTGCTTGTTTTCTATTTTGATTAAGTCAGTATGCCCCTGCATAATCAAACTTAATGCAAATGGAGAAGGAAGTGGGGTTTCCCGAATTTTAACTTTTAATTTTTGGTTTTTTATCCAAGAAACAACCAGTTTTGTGTTTTCTATATCCATCAAATCCTCAAATACTTCTCTTCTTGCTTCTCTTAAAATTGGAAACTCATTTGTAATTTTTTTTACAGCTGCCAATAAAAAGTGAGATTTCATTTGTTGCTTGCCTACTGTCTTGTTTCTTCCTTTGTAATTTCTCAAAATCATTAAACTTCTTGTTGCACAATGCCTAAATCTTCTTGCAAGAACATCTGTTTTTTCTATTGCTTCTTTAAGAATCTCCTCAATATTTTCAGGAGTTATAAAATTCAAAACTTTTTCTATGTTCATATTTTCTCCTGCAAGATAAAATCCATTGTCATTTATCCCTATTTCAACATCTCTTGATTTTGTTCTTGCAAGCATAAACCCAATTGCTCTTGAAAGAGCATCATTTACTCTTCTTCCAAACATTGAATGAAACAATAAATAATTTTTCTCTCCCTTGTATTTTTCAATCAGGAAAAGTTCAGAATTTGGTATTTCTGAATAATCATTTTGTTCTTTGAAATAATTATAAATAGAATTTGCGGATTTTTCATCAACATACAAAAATTCTTGAATAAAATTAACTATTTCTTCTTTTGATTTTTTGACATCAAACTTTTCTCTTATTAATTTTCTGAATCTTCCTATTTCCAAGGCAGTATCAAAAGCCAATGGCAATGTTTCAGAAAACCACGAGGGAATTGTAGGTTTTCTGTCTATTGCGCTGTGGACATAAACATTCATTCCTCTTGTGTAAAGATAAACATATGTTCTTCCTCCTAAAACAAAAACATCTCCTTTTTTCATTCTCTCCAAAAAACCCTCATCAATCATTCCAACTAATTCGTTGCTTGGAGCTAATTTTACAGTTATAAAACTTTCTTCGGGAATTGTTCCGATATTGGTTAAATACAATACCCTTGCCATTTTTCCTTTTTTGCCGATTTCTCCTGTTTTTACATCATACCAGATTTTTGCATAAATATAATCTTTTTCTAAAGCGTATTCTCCTGCAAGATAACTTATCACATCCAGAAAATCTTTTCTTGTCAAAGAAGAATAACAATAACTTTTTCTTATTAGATTTAAGAGTTCATCAATTTTCCATATTTTATAAATAGCCATGCCATAAATTTGCTGGCTTAGAACATCAAGGCAGTTTTTTGGGAAAGTGATTTTGTTTATTTTTCTTTCAATCATTTCTTTTTGAATAACCCCGCACTCAACTAAATCATCCCTGTCCATTACAATAAATCTTCCTTTTGCAGTGTCGTGCAATTTATGCCCTGCTCTTCCTAATCTTTGCAATGCTCTTGCTGAAGATTTTGGAGAACTCAACATTATTACTAAATCAATATAACCAATATCAATTCCCAATTCCAAAGAAGTTGAACACACTACAACTTTTAATTTTCCTTCTCTTAGCCGTTGTTCAATATCAAATCTGTGAATTTTTGACAAAGAAGAATGATGCGCTGCAATATTATCATCTCCATATTCTGTTGGGAATTTTTCTTTTAAATGATTAACAACTCTTTCTGTTGCTGAACGCGTGTTTGTGAAGATAAGAGTAGTTTTATGTTCTTGAATTAAAGAATCAATAACATTGTACATTCCGGGGCCTAAATATTCGTCATTAACCAAATCTTTTCCAGGAATAACAATCTGGGTGTCTATTTTTTTATCTAATTTTACTTCTGCGATTGAAACTTCTCTTTCGTTGTCAATTCCAACAAGAAATTTTGCTATTTCTTCTAAGGGAGAAATTGTTGCAGACAAGCCAATTTTTACAGGCCAGATAACACTAACTTCATTTAATCTTTCTAATGATAAACTAAGATAAGTCCCTCTTTTGTTGTCCAATGCGTGAATTTCGTCAACAATGCAAAACTCCACTCCTTTAAGATGCTCTACAAATTTTTTGCTTGTTAGAACAATTGCCAAAGATTCAGGAGTTGTAAGAAAAATATGGGGGGCTTTTTTAGTCATTTTAGCTTTTTCTGAAGGAGTTGTATCACCTGTTCTCAATGCGATTCTTATTTTCTGGAGTTTAATATTTTTATTTTTTGCAAGTTCATAAATTTCACCCAAAGGTTCTACAAGATTTTTATGAATGTCGTTGCTTAAAGCTTTTAATGGGGAAATATAAACAGCATAAACTTTGTCTTCAAGTTCGTTTTTTTCTGCAAGCATTACAAGATAATTAAGTATAGAAAGAAAAGATGTTAATGTTTTGGTTCCTCCTGTTGGTGCAGAAATCAAAATGTTTTTCCTTTCCCAGATGTTCAAAACTCCAAATCGCTGAGTAAGCGAAAAGTCCTGAAATTTAGAGAAAAACCACTCTTTGATAAGAGGATGAAGGACTTTTGTTATTTCTTCTGATTTTCTTTCTGTAGCTTCGAGTATTTGTGTCATTTTATTAGAGATTATAGAGAGTTTAGTTAATCCTATCAATAAAAATGATTTATTAAAGTATTGGTTTGAAAAATATCAGAAAAAGAGTTAGTTTAAACTTTCAAATATTCTTCACTCACATTCATTAATCTCATTGCTTTTTCAAGAACAAGATGACTATCATTGAAAAGATGTCTTGTTTTATAAACAACATCATTGAAACCTGCATCTCTCAACATTTGATTCATAAAAGAAGTTGATGGGTCTCCTGATTCTCCTGTTGAACAGCCAGTATAAGCAATCATCACTAAATTGCTATCTAAATTTCTTATTCTTTTAGATAAATCAAAACTGTGCTGATACATTTTTTGCCTTATTTCGTCTGGTTTCATATCTCTTGCTTTTTCTGAATTTAAAAGTTCATCCAAAAATTCTTTGTCATATGGAAAATGGGTTACTAAACCTGCATATGGCTCTAAGTCATTTATTTTTTCGTGAATAATATTAACTATGCTTGGAGAAAGTTCACCAACAGCATCAACATCAAATTGCTGTTTAAGAGAATCTATGATTGTTTTTCTTCTGTTTTCTACATCTAAAATTTCCCGAGAATTTCCATTTCTAAGAAGTTCAATGTACTCTTTAAATGAATGAATCCTGTCTGAATAAAGAATTTTTTTATTCATTAAAATTGATGGGGTTTTTGATTTATAAGGATTTTCAATAGTGAATATATTTTTTTAATAATAAATAAATTATCAAAATTCCATTTCTATTCTTAGTTCTGTTAATGCAAGAGTAAACTTGCTAATCATCATAAAATGAGCTTCTATGCTTTTGCTCTGGTCTTTTAGTTTTTCTTTTATTTTAAAATGTTCATTGTAGATTTTGTAATCATTTTCTCCTAATTCTATTGCAGTTTCTCTAGTAAATTTATAAAACAGATTATAATACATTTCAAAATGCTCTTTTACCATTTTTATTATAGGCAAAACATCTTTTACTGGTTTTTTTGAAAGAGCCAAATGCTTTCCTACATATTTGAATTCATCTCCTACCAATTCCAAGATGAATAAAATTGAGTATAACAATCTTTTTTTTCCTTCTGGGAATGAAGCAGACAATTTTTTTAAAGTTCTGCAGCAATAATCAACAAACCGGTCAACATTTAAGTCAATAGTATGAATTTCTTTGCAAAGGTTAGCATCATTTATTTCATTTTTTTCTATTGCTTCAATTACTCTTTCAAACATCTGCAAGATAACAAGAAATACTCTTCTTAATGAATTTTCAAATTCTTTTATTGTCGGTTCACCCATTTCTTTTACAATACAATAATCTTTTCCTGTTTCTATAATTCCCATTCCAATAAATCTGTCAACCATTCCTTGAATCATTGCCAATGCCGGTTTTGAAGGAATTTTTTCTCCTAATTTGGAATAATCAAACTGAGTTGTATAAAAATGATAAGCATCTTTGTAATCTTTTTTGTTTGAATCAAATTTTATTTTTATCTCATCGCAACCAGATCTGTATGCTCCCTGAAAAAACCTCCATAAAAGAGGAATTGTAAAATTAGTTATATCAATTTCAGCGGTTTTTTCTTTTTGATTCTGATGCCCGTTTATTACCAAACTGGAATCTCTTTCAATCAAGTCAATTTCATCACCAGCTTGAATATTTAATTTTTTTACCCATTCTGTTGGAAGAGTTAATGTCAAAGTATTATGTCCTTGCTTGATTATCTTCCTTTTCATGAAATAGTTAACATCACTATATTTAAGTATTTTATGTATATGGAGAATAGTGAAGATATATTTGTATATTTTTAGTTAAATTATAAACATTATTCTGAATATATTCACATATTCAAACAAGAAAAATATTGGCAATGAATATATTCTTTCTGAATTTATTCTTGTTATGCAAACAGCAGAATGTGATACTCGAACAGAAAACAGAGAGAGATTTCATGATTTTTTGAGTAAAGGATATCCACATTATGAAAAAATACTTTTAAAAGATTCTAAAAGAGTAGAAGTAATATTAGAAGGCAAAAATCCTCCGCCATATGAAGTTGAAATACAGCCGAGTTCTTTGTGCAATCTTAAATGCAAACATTGTGAAGGAAGAAATTATAAAAGATTGCCAAATTTAATGGACAAAAAAGAAATAAGAGAAATTGCGAAAAAAATAAATGATTTCAAACAAAATGGATTAAAAGTAGAAGTTGCAAAATTTTGCGGGACAACAGGAGAACCATTTGTGAATGCGCGGACAACAATTGAAGGAATAAATTTATTCAGTGATTTTGGAAAGCAAATAGTAGTTTACACAAACGGGCTTTATTTAAACAGAGAAGATGGGACTTGTTATGACGAATTATTAAAAGTAAAAAGATTAAACATAAGCTTGGATGCTGGTTCTGAAGAAGTTTTCACAAGGTTGAAAGGAAGACAGGGATTTGGAAGAATAATAAAAAATCTTGAAGAAATTGCGAAAAAAAGAGAAGGAAACAGCAAAATGCATCTTGTCGCAAGTTATGTTATAGGAACTGAAAATTATAATGATGTAGCAAATGCTTCAAGAATCGTGAAAGATAAAGGAGCAGACGAGATAAGTTTCAGGGTTGATTTTACAAATCTTGATGAAATAAGAAAAATCTCTGGTGAAATAATTGACAATCTGGAAAAAGCAAAAGAATATGCTGATGATAAATTTAAGGTAATTTCTGCTTACACAAAAGATGCAATAGTAAATTCAGATATTTCTGATTTTAATTCATACGGAAAAAGATGTTTTACTAATGCCTTGTGGGCGAGTGTCGGTCCTGACTGCGAATTATATGCCTGCGGGCATAGAACTCATGGAAATGTAGAATCATATGGAAGTTTGCTTGAACATTCTTTCAAAGAATTATGGAACAGCGAAAAAAGAATGCAAACAATAAAAAATCTTCCAGGAGAATACTGCCATGTATGTTCCCCTTTTTCAGAAAGAGCAAATGATTTTCTGACATTCTTATCTGGATTGCATAATAATAATCATAAAAGTAATTTTTGTTTAGAAGATGAAATCAAAAAAATTAATTAACAAAACAAAAAAGTTTCTTGGAGCTTCTTTGCTAGCAGGAGCAATTGCAACAAACGCCTTTGCAGAAGAGAAAAAGCCATATTTTTTTGACTTTGGCGGAGGAGGGGTATATGAAAGCCAGCTGATTAATGATATAGAAAATATTCCTGTTAAGATAAGAACTGTCGAGTCTTATTACGACCCCAAAAGATATCGTATTGCTCCAATTGAAAAAGATAATGTTCAATTCAACGGAAGTTATAATTTTGCAAACGCGAGAATTGGAAAAGAATTCAATATTAAAAAGAATATAAAAGCAAAAGTAGGTTTGGGGTTTGATCTTAATTTATTTGCAGAAAGCAACAGAAATGAAGGAGATAATAGTGAAATAAGATTTTATGCAGCAAAACCAAGTTGTGAATCAACATGGAGTAGAAAATCAGTTTATTATGATATACATCCCACATATCTGTCTAATAAAAATAAATGGATAAGACCACATATTTTTTCAGAAATTGAATTTAAAGTTAAGGAAAATAATCAAAAGGATTCATACTGCCAACAAATAAATCTTGCTTTAGGTTGTCAATTGCTTAAAGAAAAGATTGTAGCGGAGAATGGATATAAATGGGTGAATTATTCAGATAATAAAGATTTCAGAGGAGAAGACAAATATGATTTGGCAGATTTGATAATTGGAACACCTTATGCCTCTTTAAGATGGGATTTAAGTCAGGAAGGCGGTTTTTTTCTTGATTTTGGACTAAAATATTTAATAAAAAAGGATTTAATTGGATTAGGTAAAGAAATGGATATGAAATTCAATAAATTCGGCTGGTTTGTTGGAGCAGGAATTAGAATGAACAATATTTTTTAAAAAATATTGTCAAATAATTTTATAAACTCAAAAAACATATTTTTAACATGGCAAAAGAGGCAAACAAAAAATTTAGCATCTGGGCTATAGTTGGAATCATTGCAGGAGTTTTGAGCTTCATGTATTGGTTTTCAATTATTGGAGTTGTATTAAATGCATGGGCTTTGATACAAATCTCTAAAAGCAAACAAAAAGGAAAAGTCCTTGCAATTATCGGACTTGTGTTATCCTTAATCTTTTTGCTTTTAAGAGCATCTGGGATGTTTAGCTTTAGTTTATAGGGATTGAAGAATATAAAAAATTAATTTATTTTTTATTCTTTAAATGAAGATTAGTTTCCCATAGAATTTTCCTTTTGCCAAGCAACACTGCATCTTCAGAAAGCAGGTAGTTTATATTGCATAAATTTTTCCTACAATTTCTCTTCTTAATTTATAACTCTCTGCCCATTTTGCATAAGCATCCCAACCATGAAAGCTTTCTAACATTTTTTCTTTAGAAATCTCGTCTCTTTTATATTCTTCAATTTTTGCGAACATTTTTCTTATATTTCTTTTTCTTAATAATTTAAAATAATAAAAATTTCTGAAACCAACAAAGTCGATACCTCTTGAAAGCGGACAAACTTGGGATTTTTGAGTATGCAATTCTATTTTTAACTTCTGCTTCAAAAACCCATCAATTTCTATCTTCCATTCTTCCAATTGTTCTTTTGAATTATGCAAGATTACAAAGTCATCAACATACCGGATGTAATATTTAGCTTTTAATTTATGTTTGATAAAATAATCCAATTCATTTAGGTAAACATTAGCAAAAAACTGAGAAGTTAAATTTCCTAAAGGCATTCCTTCCCCCATTTTTTCTGATTGATGGTTCTTGATGATTTGCTCAATTAACCAGATAACTCTTTTATCAGTAATCTTCTTTTTTATTATTTTCAACAAAACTTCCTGATTCACTTCCTGAAAATAATGTTTAATATCTGCTTTTAAGCAATAGCCAAAAACAAAACTTTTGTCAAAAAATCTTGGAGTATTTTCTTTAGATTTTTGGATGCTCCAAAATGACTGATTAACAACATTTTGGACATCTTGAAACTTATTTATTAAAACATCTCCATTTTCAGATATCTTTCTCTTGAATTTATCAAATCTGTTTAAGGCAAACAGATTTCCTTTTCCTTTCCTGTTTGCACAAGAATCATAAATAAAAGTCTTGTCAAAAATTGGTTCAATAATTCTAACAAGAGCATGATGAACAATTCTGTCAATAAATGCAGATTTAGAAATTCTGCGGGTTTTAGGGTCGCGTAAAGTAAATGTTTTTAAGGGTTGAGGTTTATAAGTTTGATTAAGTAATTCTTCTCTCAGTTTTAATAAATTTTCTCTGGTATTCTGTTCAAATTTAATTACATAACTCTTCTTCGTTTTATCTTTTCTTGATTCTCTCCAAGCATTAACCAAATTATTCATCAAGCAGATTTTCTCATAAAAGTTATTGTATGTTTTCATATTATAAGTCCTAGTTTGAACTATTCCGAGCTCCGAATTAGTGTTAGAACGATCCCTATTACAATTGAGGTTAGTCCTATCAGAGTTAGCATTGAACCTCGAAACTCTGTAGCCAATTTACCAAACCTTCACCATTGCTTCATATTTCGCGTTTCCCATTTTTTCAAAATTTTGTTTGAAGCAATTCATGGAAGAACTGCTATCAAAACTACTTAATGTCGCAATTGAATTTCATGACTTAAAATAAACCTAAACAATGTGCTAATAAACTAGCGTGTAGTCCAATTATGCCATAAAAAGGCATTAAACTAGGACAAAAAGCATAAAAAGAATTGGATTAAAAACATTTGTATAATCTTTTATTTTATTGATATCTAATCATTCAAATTTTTCCTGCGGTCGCTTCGCGACACGCACGTACCCCGAGCTTCGAATCAGTGACAGAACGATCCCTACTACAACTGAGGTCAGCCCAATCAGAGTAAGCATTGAACCTCGAAACTGCTTTATCTCTTGGATACCAAAAATAAGCATTGCTTCCTTCAATATAACTTTGAGACTGAGATTTTCTTGTTAATAATCCTTGCTTGTTAATTGAATTTAGCTCAGCATAACAATCTTCCATTAAACAATCTTCCAATTTCTCTGTATATTTTGGAGTTAGTTTCCCATTTTTAAATTCATGCCCAAAGTTAATATAAAATTCTTTTTTCTTTTTTTCAAACTGGGCATCAAGCCATTCTGCTCTCCAACTTCCAATTTTGAAAATATCATCTAAAATTGTTTGTGCTTCAACTTTATTCTGATAATTTGTTTTTAGATAATTCACAAAAGACCAAAATTCAGGAATTGTAGGCATTCTAAGGTTTTGTGATTGAAGTTGTTCATGACATTGGTCCCAATTGCTATTATGCAAACTTCTTTCTTTTGCAACATAAAGATTTATTGAAGGAACATAAATAAACCCATTTAGAGGCTGGACATTTGGATTAATTATTTGTTTTGCAATTGGCTGTTTTTCTGCTCCAGCTAAAACTCTTTCCATTGCTCCATCAACAGGAGCTCCAAAAATTGTGTCTGGAATTATTATTTTCATTTTATTCTCCTAAATTTTTCCTGCGGTCGCTTCGCGACACGCACGTACCCCGAGCTCCGAATCAGCGTTAGAACGACCCCTACCACAATAGAGGCTAGTCCAATCAGAGCCAGCACCGAACCCCGAAACTGAATTATTATCTTTGTCAGGGCAATAATAATGCAAATCTCCTAATTTGGTTTTATTAGTGGGTAAGCCATGCTTATTTGCAGTTTTGAATAAACTGTTTAAATTAATTCCGGGTATTTTGTCTTCATCTAACCAATCAGATAATTCTTCTCTTTTTCCAGCAATTAAATTTCCGCTTGAATCTAATTTATGTTCATATTCTATATACAATTTTTTTTTATCATACTTAAAATCTGCATTGAGAAATTCTGCTCTATAAGGAGATTGAACTTTAGTTATATCATCATAAATTTGCTCGCAGAATTTTGAATCCAAGATTTTTCCAGAAGCATTGTAAACTTTCTTGCTTGAACTAACTCCTTCATATAACAATGACAAGAAATCAATAAACATTCTTGGGGGAATATTTTTATTTCCTAAAAGCAAATTTAATTTCATTGCTTTCTCCCAATTAATATTTCCAATAAAATCTCTTCCCAAAGAGTCTTTAGAGGTATTTTGTAATGTTCCTAATTTTTGTGATGCAGTTTGAAATTCTGGAGTTGGATTATAAGCGATTCTTGCAGAATTAATCAACATATCTGGATAAGAATAATTTTCATAAGTTTTTTCTTCTAACATTATCCAATTTTCTGGGTTATCAATTTGTCCTATTTGAATTGGATTAATTATTGGTTTTATAACTGGCTTGTTTTGTTGTGCTCCAGCTAAAACTCTATCTATTGCTCCATCAACAGGATCTCCGAAAATTGTGTCTGGAATTATTATTTTTGTCATGTTATTCTCTTACAAATCTATTGTAAGTTTGTTTAGTTATATCAACCATAAGATTTGATAAATCTTGCCCTGAATTTACATAAAAAACAGGAAATCCCCATGACTTCAAATCTGTTGAAAATTGGCTTTCAGAACCTATTTGAACATGGGCAAAATAATTCTTTTCTGCCAATGATTTAAAATCTCCTTTTTGAGAACTCCAATTTCCAACTTCTCCATCAGATAAACTTAAAACAAAACTTTCTTTTCCTTCAAGAGCTTTTTTTAAAACTCCAGCATCTAAATTAGTATTTCCAAACTCAGGTGTAAGAGCTAATTTTCTAACTCTTTCTAAATCCATAAAATTTCCTTCAGAATATCTTGTCCCTGATGAAAAAACAGAAAGTCCGTGCTGGATATATTGGGCAACACCTTGCTGCTGCAGGAAATTTTCAATTCCATAAAAACCTAATAAAGCATAATGATATTTACTATTATCCCCCCACGGAATAGAAATTTTAGAGCCAGCATCAAAACTATTAATTCCTGACGCCATGCTCCCAGAATTATCTATCATTATCATTTTAAAATCAGGGAAACTTTTTCTCTGAACTTTTGACCTTGAACTAATTGTTAAATGCTCATTTGGATATGCAAAAGTCAATGAATTTCCTTCTGCAGACAAAACTAACTTTGATTGTTTTATTCTTGTAATGTCATCTTTTTCGTCATCAAACGCCCTGTAAGTCAAGGGGGATATTTGCAGATTTTGTTCTTTAGTCATTGTTTCAACTTTTACAGGAATATTTCTTGCAAGCTTTCTATAAAGAGAATCTAAATTATCATAACTTGTTAAATTAGTTGATGGTTTTTCCCCTGAAGAATATCTCCCATAAGCAATCTGCTCATTCCCTTCTTTTGTTCCCATTTTTCTTTCAATTCCATTTCCAGAAGCAGGTTTTTTTTGGCCTTGAGAATCTCCAGAATTTGGATTAAAATAAGCTGAAAGTCTTTCTTGTGGAGGCTGTTCATCTAAAAGTTCAGACATATATTTTGCAAAAACAGAAGCCATCTCAGGCCATCTGGATTTATCAAATAAAGGAGAAGTATTTTTTAATTCGTTTAAATTTAAATCTTTCAAAATACCTTTAACCGCTTTACTGACTTTTTTATTTCTAGTAAAGTGCCTTCTTAATAATTTAGAATCATGAACATCTCCAAATAAATGAAGATTTAATTTAACAAATGATTCATATATGGGAGTATATCCTTTCTTTTTTGATTGCTCTTCATAAACTAATCCTTCCCAGTCCCAAAATAAAACTTGACCAGAAAAATCTTTATTAAACTCTTTGCATCTTGGATTAATTATCATATCTTCAAAAGCATTTGTTACATAATCTGCAAAATGAGATTTGTTAGAAGGAAGAGATTGTTTAACAGCTTCTAAAATTTTATCATGATTATAAATATCATAAGGGCATCCTTTTCCAGAACCAACAGGCAATTCCCAATGTGCTGGTTCGTGCAAACCACCGACATGCATAATCATTGTTTCAAGCCCGTCAGCAATTCCTTTTTTTTCAGCATAAAGAATCTGATATTTATCTTGAATTGGATTAAAATCTTTTTTCAAAGAAACCCGAATATCCCAATTTTGAGGGTTAATACTTGCAGAAATATTATATTCAGCCTCATCAAATTCTTGAATTTTAACTGCTCCCCCAAGTAGTCCAACTTTTCTTTTTTGTTCATATAATTTTTGTGTTAGTTTTTGTATGTTTGTCATGTTATTCTCCTAAATTTTTCCTGCGGTCGCTTCGCGACACGCACGTACCCCGAGCACAGAATGAGTGAAAGAACGATCCCAATGACAAATGAGGCAAGTCCTATCTGAACCAGCAACGAACCACGAAACTCTTCCATCTACAGGCGCCCAGTAAGATAATTCTCCTTGGTTTATGCCAGATTTTGGAAGTCCATGTTTTGCATTAGAATCAAGCCATTCATCTAAAGAAATTCCAGGAGTTCTATCATTAATAAGATAAGTATCTAATTTTATATTTGGAGTTATATATTTTCCATTATTAAGTACATTCTCTGAAATCATATTTATTTTATTGCCTGTTTTTTCAAATCTTGCATTAATCCATTCTGCTCTCCAAGGAGATTTTACTTCAGTTATATCTTTAAAAATTTTTATATGCTCTGGATTTTGTGAATCTCTTAAAAATTTCAAAAATTCCCTGAATTGATAAGGAGGAAGCATCATCTGATTTTGGTTCTTTAGTTCTTCTTGTGCTTGATCCCAATCTTTTCCATGCAAGGTTTTTTCTTTTGCAACATAAAGATTTATTGAAGGAACATAAATAAACCCATTTAGAGGCTGGACATTTGGATTAATTATTGGTTTTATAATTGGCTTGTTTTGTTGTGCTCCAGCTAAAACTCTATCTATTGCTCCATCAACAGGATCTCCAAAAATTGTGTCTGGAATTATTATTTTTGCCATGTTATTCTCTTCTCGAACTTTGTGCTAAAAGACCATTAAGAGTATCTTTCATAAATTCCCATCTTCCATTAAAGAGATTCAATACTTTTTCATTGCTTTTCCCAAATTTAACCATCTCTATTCCTGCAGAGATATTGTCTTTTTGCTCCACAAATTGAGTATCTGTTGAAAGAATAATGCTGTCTAAAGCAGAATATTTATCTCCGTCATAATTTGCCTGAATCATAGCATCATTTAAAATTCCTGAATAAGCCGAAACAAATTTGTAAGCTTGCAACATAGATTCTTTTGAATCTGGATTCCCTAAATTTCTTTTAGAAATTTCATCAAAAGCTTGAGATAACCTGATTATTGATTTTGCTGCCCTCATAGAAACAGGAAGAACCAATGCTTCGTCACTTCCTTTTCCGTGATTATCAACTGCATTTGGCCATGAGTCCTTCATTTTTCTTTTGCTTTTTCCATTATTGCAATAATCTAAACCATGAATTAAATAGTTAGCAATAATGAGTTTTTCCAATGGCACTGGCTGTTGAGAAACTTTTTCATGTTCTTCATAAATATTTAAAGAATTTTCAGCAGAATCAGAAAATTCAACTCTTGGATTTGTATTTCCTGCAAGAATCTCAAGAGTGTCTGAAGGCTGTGGAGAAAAGTGATCAACATCAATTATAACATGCATTCTATCTTTTAATGCTCTTCCTAAATCATTTGAAGATTCTGTAAATCTCTGTCCGATATTTCCTGTTGCAATACCTACTGAATAACCATTTCCTATGCAATATTTTTTTCCAGAGATTTCTATATAACCATCAAATAAATTGAATAACTGGGCTCTAACTGCAGGAACACAATTAGGCAATTCATCCACAACAATAAGCTTGGAGTTTACAGCATTAGTTAATTCTTTAATTTCAGAACTTGACTTTCCTGTCCTTAACTTATCTAAATTAACCTGCTGAAATAATTCTCTTGTGTCCATATCATTTCTACCAAGAATAAACAAGCTTTCATTTGGAAAATAAACCATAGTATCTGCTGCAAGCTGTGTTTTTCCTGAACCAGTATCTCCTTGTAAGAATAAATTAAGTCTTCCAATTAAGCAAGCATCAACAACATCGTTCATATAAAGAGGCACTCCGCCAATATTTGTTAAAGGAGTTGAATTTTTATAAATAGCCATCTTATTTTACTCCTTCTTCTTTGAGAAATTTATTTAATGAATAATCTATCAAGTGAGATTTATTTCTAAATTTTCCTTCTAAAAGAACTCTATTTATAAGTTGCAGATTTTCCCTGTCTATTGTTACTGAAATTCTTTGCTTCATTTTTGTAATACTTTATATTAGTTTATAATATAAAATAAGCGAGAAAAAGAAGTTTATAAATATTTCTATATGTTACCACTTTAAAATAACATAGTAACATAAAATCATATCAGAAGATTTATAAATACATATGAAATATAATTCATATGAACTCAAGCACATACAACATATTCTTCACAAATCTTGCAAATCCTTTAAAGATAAAAATAATTCTAAGTTTGAGGGAAAAAGAAAAGAATGTCAATGATTTATCTAAAGAACTTGGCGGTGAACAAAGCAAGGTTTCTCATGCTCTTACTTCATTAAAGAGATGCAATATAGTAAAAATGAAGCAGGAAGGAAAACAGAGGATATATTTTCTGAATTCAAAAACAATAATCCCAATGTTAAAACTTATTGATGAGCATGCAACTAATTATTGCAACTGCAAAACATGCAATGCAAAGTGCGGGAGGGAAAAATGAAACCAAAAACAGAATTAAGGTACAGCAGAGTGTATAATAAACTGTTTAATGAAAAATTTTCAAGAGACAATTTTATTAAATTAAAACAAGATTGTGAGAAGTTTGAGAAGTTATATAATAAATATATCCACCAAATATTAAGATTAATAGAGAAATATCATAAAAAAGAATGGAGTCATCAATTTATCCCAATTTATATTGTAAAAGATTCCCCTAATTGCTTTTCTGATCCATTAACATTAAAGTATTATGAAAACGAAAAAATGATGCTTGTTTTATTGGCTCATGAATTATTACATAATAATTTTGCAGGTAAATGGAAGTTTGAAAATCCAGAAGAACTGCATAAATATATGGAACCAATTTTAAATAAAGTAATTTTAGAGTTAGATGTAGATTTAAAAAAAGAATTAGAAATAATGAACAAAAAGACAATGGAATTGGCTAGGAGAAATTCAAAATGAAATCAATATATCTTGACAACGCCGCAACAACTGCTGTAGATGAAAAAGTTTTGAAAGAGATGATTCCTTACTTTTCAGAGAAATTTGGGAATGCATCATCAACTCATTTTGCAGGAGAAGAAGCAAGAAGAGCAATTGAAGAAGCCAGAGATGTTATTGCAAACAGCATTGGAGCAAAAAGAAAAGAAATAATATTTACTTCTGGAGGAACAGAAGCTAACAATTTTGCTTTGAAAGGATTATTCTTTGCAAATAAAGAAACAGGCAAGAATCATATTATAACAACCAAAATAGAACATGATTGTATTCTGAACTCATGCAAATGGCTTGAAACACAAGGAGCAAAAATAACTTATTTGAATGTTGATGAAAAAGGTTTTGTAAATCCAGAAGATGTGAGAAAAGCAATTACAGACAAAACATTAGTTGTTTCTGTTATTCATGGAAATAATGAAATAGGAACAATACAAGATTTAGAAAAAATAGGAAAAATTTGCAGAGAAAAAGGGGTTTATTTTCATACAGATGCCTGCCAGAGTTATACTAAAACAGAATTAAATGTGAAAAAACAGAATTTAGATTTAGTTACTTTAAATGCACACAAAATTCACGGACCAAAAGGAGTTGGAGCTTTGTTTATCAGAGAAGGAATTAAGATTACTCCTTTAATGCATGGCGGAGGGCATGAGTTTAAGTTAAGAAGTGGGACAGAAAATGTTCCGGGAATTATAGGTTTTGCTAAATCAGTAAAAATTGCAAATGATGGAGATGTTAAAAAGATGAAGAAAATGAGAGATGAAATAATAAAAAGAATATTAGAAATCCCGAATACAAAACTAAATGGAAGTGAAGGAGATAAAAGACTTGCTAATAATATCAATGTCTCATTTAGAAATATAGAAGGAGAATCAATTGGTAGTTTTCTCAATGCAAAAGGAATTTTTACTTCTACAGGAAGTGCTTGTTCCTCGCATTCATTAGAACCAAGCCATGTTCTTCTTGCTTTGGGAATGTCTCCTTTAGAAGCAAACTCATCAATAAGAGTTACAATAAGCAAATACACAACAGAAGATGAAATTAAATTTTTCCTTGAAGAATTAAACAAAACCGTTGAAAGATTGAGAAAAATCTCACCAATTAAATAAAATGAAAAAATCAAGTAAAAAAGAAGAAAGTGTTTGCTGTAATAACAAAACAATGACTTGTGAGCCATGCACCTATGAAAATTCAATAAAAGTGAAAGATAAAAAAGAAGAGGTAAAAAAGATAGTCAGAGAAGGTTATAAAGAAATAGCCAAAGGAGGAAATTTGTGCAGTTGTGGTTGTGGTGTTTCTAATGAAAAAATCTCTAAAGAAATTGGTTATTCTGAAAAAGAGATAAATAATGTTCCAGAAGCAAATTTGGGTTTAGGCTGTGGAAATCCTGTTGCATTAAGCAGAATAAAAAAGGGAGATGTTGTTTTAGATTTAGGAAGTGGAGCAGGTTTTGATTGTTTTCTTGCATCTAAAAAAGTTGGTGATAATGGAAAAGTTATTGGAGTAGATATGACTAATGAAATGATAAAAAAAGCAAGAGAAAATGCAAAAAAATATAATTACTCAAATGTGGAGTTTAAACTTGGAGAAATAGAAAACTTGCCAATAGAAGATGAATCAATTGATGTTATAATAAGCAATTGTGTAATAAATCTCTCTCCAGATAAAAATGAAGTTTTCAAAGAAGCGTATAGAGTTTTAAAAAAGAATGGAAAAATGTACTTTTCAGATATTGTTTTATTAGGAAATCTTACAAAAGAACAAAAAAAAGATAATAATCTCTTGTGTGGTTGTGTTGCAGGAGCATTGCAAAAAGAAGAATATCTTAAATTAATAAAAAATGCTGGTTTTAAATTAAATATATTATCTGAAGATAAAGATATCAGCAAAAGACAATATCAGGGAATTGCTTTGGAAAGCATAAAAATTGAAGCGAGAAAATGAAAAACAAAAAGATAACAAAAGATATGAGCATGAATGAAATATTGCAGTCAAATCCAGACGCAGCAGAAATTTTATTCACATCTGGTATGGGCTGTGTTGGATGCCCAATGGCTCAAATGGAAACACTTGAAGAAGGATGCGAGGCACATGGGATGACTAAAAAAGATATTGATAAATTGGTGGAGAAACTAAATGGAGGGAAGAGATAAGATGGAATTAACAAAAAAAGAAAAAGATGTTTTAAGTTTAATGGATGAGATAACTTTAGATGGATTTGTTGGTTTTGTGAAGAAAGTTTTGAACTACCCAAATAAAGATATTAAAATAATTGCAAATAAATTAGTAAAATTTGGTTTTGTGAAAATTATTGATATTTCTCAAACAGGAAAAAGCAAAAAATGGTATTTTCATACCAAAAAAGTTAGTAATGATATGATTAATGATAATCTTCGGTATATAAAAGAGATGGGTTCAAAATTTGGCAAAGGAAAAAAGAACGGCCCAATAAATAAATTAAGAAAGTTTATTAAAAAATGAATAAATATAAATTTAGAAAATACAACCCCCATTTTAAAAAATTGTATCAAAAGGAGAAGCTTAAATTAAATAAAATCTTATCTAAAGATATAAAAATAGAACATATTGGAAGCACAGCGGTTCAAGGATTAGGAGGAAAAGGAATAATAGATATAATAATTGCTGTTTCAAAGAAACAGGTAAATAAGATAAAGAATAAATTAATAAAAAATAAATATAATTTCAAACCAAAAGGTGGTGATAAAAATAGATTATTTTTTGAAAAAGATTATGGTATTTTACTAAAAAGAAGGGTTCATGTTCATTTAACAACAATTAATAGTAAAGATTGGAAAGATTGTATTAAAGTTAGAAATAAACTAAGAAAAAATAAAAAATTACAAGAAGAGTATTCTAAGATTAAAAGAGAAGGAGTAAAGATTTGTAAGGGAGAAGGTAAAATTTATAGAGAGTATAAAAGTAAGTTTTTGGAAAGGATATCCAAATGAACAACAATTTAACATACACCAAGGAATTAATGAAGCACTTCAAAAATCCAAAATATGTCAAAGATGTTAAAAATGCAAATGCTGTCGGGGAAGTTGGAAATATTCACTGCGGAGATATTATGCATCTTGAATTAAAAATAAATGACAAGACAAAAAAAATAGAAGATATTGGGTTCAAGACATATGGGTGTCCTGCTGCTGTAGCAAGTTCAGATGTTGTTTGTGAAATTGCAAAAGGGAAAACAGTTGAACAGGCAAAAAAAATAACAAAAGATGATGTTATAAAAAAACTGAAGAGCATGCCTCCAATTAAGATTCATTGTTCTATTTTAGGAATTGAGGCATTGAACAAGGCGATTGAAAACTACGAAGAAAAAAAGAAATAAGGAAAAATTAAAAAATGGAAAATAAAGAAAACATGAAATTTTCTAACTTTCCATTTTTAAGGAAAAATTAAAAAATGGAAAATAAAAATGTTGGATTATTAATTATTGGAATTGCTATTATAATGACAATTATAATAATTATGTTTAATTCGGTACTAAAAGAAAATTTGGGGTTAGTATGTTCTCATGGACCAACATGCGAAATGTATACTAATTTGAATGTGCAGACATGGATTAGTTTAAGCATTGTTGCTATTCTGTTTATTATTGGTTTAGTAATTATGTTTAACAAACCAAAAGAAAAAGTGATTATTAAGAACATAAAAGAAAAGAAAAAGAAACTGAATCTTGAAGGATTAGACAAAAAAGAAAAAGAAGTAATTGATTTGCTTTTAGCTGAAAATGGAACAATGTTTCAGGCAACTCTAATGGAAAAAATGGAAATCGGAAAAGTCGGAATGACAAGACTTCTTGACAAATTAGAAGCAAAGCAATTAATTGAAAGAAAGCGAAGAGGAATGAATAATGTTATTGTATTAAGGGATTGAAACTAGTTTCTCCAAAGCAGATATAATAAATGATTTCTTCAAAATTTTAATTAAATCGATTAGGAGGTTAAAATGAATATGTTGATGATTGCAACTATTGTTGTCGGGCTTGTTGCTATTGCAGGCATTGCAGTTGTTAATGCTTATGCAACAGATAATGAAACAGAAACAAAAATCTGCACAAGTTGTGGCAATTCTTGTACAGCTGAAAGCAATTGTGGTTTAGCAAGTTGCGGAGCAACTAACGGCGAAAAATGCAGTTGTGGTAAATAAGCAATAAAAATCTTTTTTTATTTTTTCTTTTATTTTTTCAAATCCAAAAATTGTAGAATGTTATCCAAAAATGTTTATAAACAATGAATTTATGTTATTTGACATGCTTACTATTAAATCAAAAACTGACCCTGAAAAAAGATATTTTTTTGAATCTTTAGGATTTGTTAAACCAGAACATTTAACAAAAGGTTTATTTTGTGGTGTTCCAAGCCAACTGGAAAATACTTTGGATACAACAAATTTAGACCCAAACCAACAAACTCATGATAATTTCGAAAAAATAATAAAAGATTGTGCAGATACATACTTAGTAACAATATACACTGAACTAGGACGTGCTGCATTAATAACATACCTTGATTCACAAGGAGTTAAGAAAAATGGAAATCCAATTCGTATCCACACACTTAAAGTTTTAAGCAAATAAAGAATTTTTTTATTTTAATAACTTTCTACAAACAATTCATAAAACGCCTGTGGATGCTTGCATGCAGGACAAACTTTTGGAGCTTCTTTTCCTGTATGAACATAACCGCAGTTTAAACATTTCCATTTCACAACCTTGTCTCTTTTGAAAACCTTATTGTGTTTTATATTTTCAAGAAGTTTTCTGTATCTTTCCTCATGCTTTTCTTCAACTTCACCAATTTGCTTGAATGATTCTGCTATATCTTTGAATCCTTCTCTTTTTGCTATTTTTGAAAATTCAGGATAAATTGTACTAAATTCCATTTTTTCTCCGTTTGCAGCAGCCAATAAATTTTCAGAAGTATTTCCTATTTTTCCTGCAGGATATTCTGCGATTATTTCAACACCGCCACCTTCAAGATATTCAAAGAATATTTTTGCGTGCTCTTTTTCATTATCTGCTGTTTCCAAAAATATTGCAGATATTTGTTCAAACCCAGCTTTTCGCGCAACACTTGCAAAATAAGTATATCTGTTTCTTGCTTGGCTTTCACCTGCAAAAGATTTCAAAAGATTTTTTTCTGTTTCACTTCCTTTTAATTTCATAAAAAATTAAAGATAACTTAGATTTTAAAGGTTTTTATTCAATTATCTTTGCCTTAATTATTTTAACCTCATTTATTGGTTTGTCATTTGCGTCTGTTTTTACATTTGCAATCTTATCTACAATATCCATACCAGAAATAACTTTTCCAAAAACAGGATGTTTTGTATCAAGAAAATTATTATTTACAAGATTAATAAAAAATTGGCTACTTCCGGTGTTTGGGCCTGCATTTGCCATTGAGATTGTTCCTCTGTTGTTTTTATTGTTTGAAGTAAACTCATCTTTTATATTTGGGATTTTAGAGTCTCCATAGCCAGTTCCAGTAGGGTCCCCGCCCTGAATCATGAATCCAGCGATTATTCTATGGAAAATTACATTATCATAAGTTCCTTTTTTAACAAGATTTTCAAAGTTTCCTGTTGTTATTGGCATGTCCTTGCTAAAAAGTTCAATTTCAATATCGCCCATGTTTGTTTCTAAAAGAACTTTTTTGTTTCCATCTTCAACTTTTGAAATAGTTTTTCCAGTCATTTTATTTAGTCCGTATATTGAAAATATAATTATTATAACTATTATAAATATTACTGAAATTAAAAATTTTTTATTCATCTTACAGAAAAATAAGAATTTGTTTTTATATTTTACGATTTTACAAATCAAACTCTTCGATAAAATTGATTATTGAAGCATATTTAGATAAGAACTTAAAACCTTTGTCAGTAAGAGAAATAAATACTTCTCCATTTTTTCCTTTTACTTCACGAATAAACTCTTTTTCTTTTAATTCTAAAAAGTAGCTTTTGAACCTTGTAGATGAAATATTAGACTTTCTTAACAAAGGAGTTGGTTTTATAAGATTGTGGTTTTCCTGGATTATTTTTAGAATATTATAAATAATTTCAAGCCGATTCCTATTTGCCATATTATGTTGAACCTGTTTTTTTAAGTGTTTTGTAAAGAATAAAAAGGAATATCCATAAAGAAATAAGATAAATAAACAACTGAATTTTTTGGAGAAAATTTGGAATTAAGATATTAATTATGTTAAGCATCCAAAAAATAAAAAGGAGCATATAGGTAAGATATAAATTACTCTCTTTCTTTTTATTTTTATGTTGATAGTATGCAAAATATAAAATAATGCTAATAATAACAAAAAAGAATAAGTTTACAACAGCATAAACAAATATATTATTGGAAATAGTAATAAATACTGATACAATAAAAGCAATAAAATGCAAAAAGTAAATTCTATTTGAATTATTCCATTTTTTCCACATCATACTATATACAAGATAAAAGATTGCAATAAAACTAAAATACATAAATGCAAATAAAGTAAATGCACCGATGTACATCGGATTAAATTCAAAAATTCTTTGAAGATTAAAGTAAATTATTATAAATTTTATGACAGACCTAAAAAAATAAGCAATTGCAAAAAACAAAAATGCTTGCCTGAAATATTTTATTCCTTTATAAGAACTTAACTCATACAATTCTTTTGTGCCAAAATAAATCATCAAACTACATATTATAATCACAAATGAATAAATTGCCTCTGCTCCAAATCCAAGTATAATATTTTCAACAAATGGCTTCATATTCTAATTAATTGAAAGTTATATTCAAAACTTTATAAAAAGAGTGGATTTTAAATCCATCTTGCTTAAAAATGAATGTTTTCCATACAAAATTAACTAAAAATTTATGAACATGAAACAAACTATCCTCGAACTCAAAGATGTATGGAAAACTTATCAAATAGGAAAAATAGAAGTTAATGCAATTAAAAAAGCAAATTTAAAAATTTACAGAGGAGAATTTGTGATAATTATTGGTTCAAGTGGAAGTGGAAAAAGCACTGCAATGAATCTTATAGGTTGTTTAGATTTGCCATCAAAAGGTGCGGTTTTATTCGACGGAATAGATATTACTTCATTAAGCAAGTCCAAAATAGCAAAAATAAGAGGGAGAAAAATCGGATTTGTATTCCAGCAATTCAATTTAATTCCTACTCTTAATTCATTGGAAAATGTAATGCTTCCAATGGAATTCCAAGAATTTGAAAAATGTGAAGAAAGAGCAAGAAAATTGCTTGAACTTGTTGGGTTAAAAGACAGGATAAAGCATAAACCAAAAGAATTAAGCGGTGGGCAGGCACAGAGAGTTTCTATAGCAAGGTCGCTTGCAAATAATCCCGAAATAATACTTGCAGATGAACCAACAGGTAACCTTGACACAAAAACCGGGAAATATATTATTAATTTTTTGTATCAACTACATAAAAAAGAAGGAAAAACATTAATCATTGTAACCCACGACATGACTCTTGTTTCAAAAATGAAAAAAAATGCTAGAATTGTTAAATTACAAGATGGAGAAATAATATGAAAAATAAAAAGAAAATTTTGATTTGTATTTCTCTTATTGTTGGATTATGTTTGATGCAATTTATTTCAGCAGGAAGTTCTCTTGTTGGAATATCTGAAATTTCACCAAACACTCTTATACCCGGAGAAGAGGCAGAAATTACTTTTCAAATTGAAAATACAGGAGATGTGGATATTGAGAACTTAATTTTTTCATGGACTGAAAAATCAGGAAGCATACTCCCAATAGGGATGAGCAATACAAAAAATATTGGGATGCTTGAAGGGGATGATGGAGAAGAAATAGAATTTAGTGTTTTTACTTCATCTTCTGCAGAACCGAATTTGTATGAATTAACTTTTATATTATCTTTCAAGCAAGGAAATACAACGATAACAGAAACGTCAAACGCAGGCATTATAGTTGGTGGGCAGACAGATTTTGAGATTAGCTTGTCAGATTATTCAACAGATGGATTATTAATATCTGTGTCAAATATAGGAAAAAATCCGGCAGATTCTGTAACAGTTGTAATCCCTGAACAAACAGGTATAAAAATAACTGGAAGTAGTTCTTCTGTTATCGGAAATTTGGAAAAAGGAGATTATTCAATAGCGTCTTTTGAGGCTACAAAAACTGCAGGAGGTTCTAACACAATAAATGTGGAAATATATTACACAGATACTAAAGGGACGAGACAGAAAATAACAAAAACAATTGAAATGCCCCAATCAACTGCGAGCACATCATTAACTTCAGATATACCAACAACTACAAGCCAGTTTAATCAAAAAAATGCACAAAGCACAAACGGAACTAATTATATTTTGATTTCATTGTTTGTCATAACAACGATTATAATAATAACAATTATTTATGTGATAATCAAAAAAAGAAAAAACCAAGATGAAGATATATAAATCATTCAAATTAGCATTGAATATTCTTCTTCACAGCAAATTAAGAAGCTGGCTTACAATAATAGGCATTATTATCGGGATTGCTGCAGTAGTTTCTATTATTTCAATAAGCCAAGGAGCGCAAAGCAATCTTGAAGAACAATTGGGAGGGCTTGGCGCAGATATTATCACAATAACACAAGGATATTCAAATGCACAAAGACCAGGAAATTTTATGCCTGGAGGAGATACGCAATCAACATCGAGTTCAAGCGGAAAAAATTTAACATCAAAAGATATAAATGTTATAACAAGTATTAATAACATAAATTATGTAATGGGGCAAGTTTCTGAAAGAGCGGATTTAACTTATCTTACAAAAAGTTTATCTGTTTCAGTTATTGGTGTTGATGAATCTTCTTGGAAACATATTACAACAAGCACTTTAAGTTCAGGGAGATTTTTAACTAATGGAGATAAATTATGTGTTGTTATTGGTGGAAATTTAGTTAATTCTTTTGATAACCCAATTACACTAAACAGTAAAGTAAATATTGAAGGGGTATCATTTAGGGTTGTTGGAATATTAGAAGAAGGAAGAGAAGTTTATATTCCAATAAATTCTGCCAGAGAAATTTTGGAAGATGTTGGAGACAAGGAATTTGATTCTATTCTTGTGAAAATAGAAGATATTGATATTTCAAACGAAACTGTAACAACTATAACCAAAAAGCTGATGATATCTAGAGGAATTCTTGATGAAAAAAAACAGGATTTTACAGTATCGTCTCCTACATCAAGACAAGAAACAATAAAAGAAACAATGAACACAATGACTTTGTTTCTTGGGGCAATTGCTGCAATATCATTAATTGTAGGGGCGATTGGAATAGCAAATACTATGTTTACATCTGTTCTTGAAAAAACAAAAGAAATAGGAGTTATGAAATCAATAGGAGCCAAAGACAAAGATATTCTCACAATATTTTTATTAAATTCTGGATTAATCGGATTGGTTGGAGGAATCGGAGGAATAATTCTCGGAGTTTTTGGTTCTGGTTTAATTAGTTACTTTGGCTCTTCAACAGAAGATATGGGGATGTCGAGGATGTTAAGCAATACTGCAATCACCCCAGAACTTTTAATTTTCTCGTTGTTATTTTCAGTAATGGTCGGTATGATTGCAGGAGCTATTCCTGCTTACAGAGCTTCAAGATTAAATCCTGTAGAAGCATTAAGATATGAATAATGGACTTAAAATCCATCTTGCTTAAAAACAAAAAATATTTTTTTAAAGAATGAAAACAAATTTAACAAAGATGTTGGTAATTTTAGTAATTATTCTTATTGCAAGCAATATTTTTCTTGGGTATTTAATTTTTAAGAAACCAAACAAAGGTTCATTCTCCTCTTTTCAACCAACTGAAATAAGTGATGAAGAAAAAAATGCTGTCACTTCTTTTTTTCAAAGCACAACAGACTCAGCAGAAATAAAAACTTATTGTGAAAAAAACAAAGAAGCATGTTTTTATTATTGCCGGCAGATTGATTCAACAAATTCAGCATGTGCTGATTTAATGCCTGCAAGAGGGCAAATGCCTTCTGGCAGTCCGATACAAAATTCTGAAAATAATTAAAACAAAAAATAAAAGAAAAATAAAAAAATTAATTTATTTTGAATACTGCTGTAACACTTGCAGAAACATCCTGACTTGATGGCTGGATATTTGTTGTTGCGACTTTTGCATCTTCCATACTTGAACCTGCGCTTTCTTCATAAACTCTATATGGATAGTAGTTAAAAGAATCTGTTGACACAGAAACTAATCTTCCAACTTTTTTTCCTAATCCTGATGCAACTGCTTCTGCTTTTGTTTTTGCATCCTGTGAAGCTAATTTCATTGCTTCTGCCTTGTACTCATTTTCTTTTTCAGGAGAAAGTTCAAAACTTACATAACTAATTGTTGCTCCAGAATTAACACCTGCATCTATAACACTTCCAATATTATCGGAATCTTCTGCTGGCATCTTAACTCTTAATTGATGTGTTGCCTGATATCCAATTAAATTTTGTTTTCCACTACTCCAACTATATTGGGGGTATAAATTATAAGACATTGTTTCAATTTCTTTGTCTTCAAATCCCTGTTGATTTAATGCAGTTTTAATTTTTTCAATAATTTCTGCATTTGTATTTTTTGCAATTTCAGCACTTTTATCTGTTGTTTCAACATTCAGATAAACAGCGATTACATCCGGAACAACACTTATTGTTGCATCTCCGTTGGAAGTTAAGGTATTTGATGTAGGAAATAAATTATTAAACCCAATCAATACAACAGCCAATATTGTAACAGCAATTATCAGAGTTATTTTTACTGATTTTTCCATTTTACCTCCTTTCAATTCTTTTGAATTTGATTTCATTATAATTTTCTCCAGTTTATTATTGTTATAATTAATATTGCAGTCAAACTTCCAATTAAAAACCAACCCCAAACAGGAAATGCTTGTGCGCTTGAAAAATAATTTTCTGATTCTGCCATTGCTGATGCAGATTTTACTGCCAAATCATTTGCAATTTGCCTTGTTGCTTCTTGTGATGAATAATAATATTTTATTCCAATAGTTCCTGCGAGAGACAATAAAACAGCAGGAACAATAGATTTGATTTTTGAAGATATTTTGTTTTTTGGAGAAATAATTATTGACTTGTTTGAAACTTTGTAAATATCTATCTTTTTCCCCTTTCTACTCCAAAAATAATTCTTTGACTTTTCAACCAAACCTGCAGAAAGAAGTTTGTTTAGATTATACTCTATAGTGTTAATAGGAATTTTTAATGCGTCTGCGATGTCTTTCTCGCTTGCGTTTTTCTCAGCAAGAAAATCAATTATTTTGTTGCATGTCTTATTGCCAAGAACATCTGCAAGTTTCTTTGCTCGGTTATCATCCATTGATATTAAGATGAATTTTTTCTCAGCCATGAATAATAAATGAGATTATTATTTATAAACCAAACGAAGAGTTCAATAAAGATTGAAGTTATGTTTAAATATTGTATTTCTCTTTTTTTAGGTATGGATTTAAACATTGAACAACAAGTAAGGCAAACCTTATCAAAGATAAAATTGAATAAAAAAGACAAAATTATTGTTGCTTTATCAGGGGGAAAAGATTCGAGTGTTATGGCTTATCTCTTAAAAAAATTAGGTTATAATATTGAAGGATTTTATATTGATTTAAAAATGGGCGGATATAGTGAAGATTGTTTTAATGCTGTTAAGAAATTATGTAATAATTTGAAAATAAAATTGCATGTTTATGACATAAGAAAAGAAATGGGGAACTCAATGTGCAACATAAGACAAAGCATCCAATCAAAATCAAAAAACACAATAAAAAACTGCGCAATTTGCGGGGTTATAAAAAAATGGATTTTGAACAAAGAAGCACGAAGATTAAAAGCAAAATATATTGCAACAGGACATCATCTTGACGATGAAATTCAAACATTTTTGCTTAACATTTTAAAGGGAAGTCCTGAATTAAGTTTGAACAATGGAATTATTACAAAAAACATAAGCGACAAAAAGTTTATCCCCCGGCTAAAACCCTTGTTTTATATTCTAGAAAAAGACATAAAAGAATATTCGATTAAGAACAAGCTTCCTGTTGTTTATGAAAAATGCCCGTGTGCAATTGATTCTTACAGAATACAAATTAGGGAGTTTATGAAAACTTTGAATGATAAACAAAAAAAGAATATCATGAAGAACTCAGAGCAAATTTCACAAAAACTCAAAAAAGAAAGCACAAAAATAAAATATTGTGAAATTTGCGGGGAACCCTCAAGAAATAAAATCTGCAAGATGTGCGAATTATTAAGAAAATAAAAAGGAATCAAAAGAATAAATAACAGAAAAATAAAAAATAAATAAAATTTATCTTCTTTTCTTTTTAGTAGAAGATTTTTTCTTTCCGAAAACATACAGATAAAGTATTGGCAAAATTCCTAATGTGTTAAGAATACCTATTACAACAAACCAACCTTTTGAATTGTTTTTTGATGCACGCCACATACCCATAAATTTCCAGATAGTTTCCCAAACAAGCAATACAATTATCAAAAAGATAAATCCTGCAGACAAAGTTAAAGTTTCAAGCATGTCACACCTCCTGATAAAATTAAGCAGAAGTTGTTTTTAAAGTTTCCTTTAACCACTTGTTAGTTTAATCTTGTATCCTCACTAAAAAGTGAATTGGAATCTGAATTATATTTTTTTGAATAGAAATGTTTAAAACTGAAAAATGAGATGGATTAATACTTTCGGGAAAAAGAGGAAAAATGGAAAAAAATTATAATAAACCTTCTAATTTACAAGAGATAATTAAAGATTGGACAGAACCACAATTATCTGATTCTGCAAAAATAATTCTTGAAAAAAGATATCTAATGAGAAATGATGAGGATGAAATTACAGAAACACCAAAAGAAATGTTTTATCGGGTTGCGCATGTAATTTCTTCTGTTGATGATGACTACAAAGATTTTGATAAAAAAGAAACAGAAAAAAAATTTTATGATTTAATGGCAAATGGTTTTTTTCTTCCAAATTCCCCAACATTAAGAGGAGCTGGTTTGAATATTAATCTTTCTGCTTGTTATGTTCTTCCAATAGAAGACAGCAGAGAAGGCATTTTTAATGGATTAAAAGAGGCAGTGGATATTCAATCACACGGTGGTGGAACAGGTTTTGATTTTTCTCCTTTAAGAGCAAAAAATTCATTAATAAAATCTACAAGAGGCAAATCTTCTGGGCCAATCCCTTTTATTGGGGTATTTGACAAAGCAATCGGAGATGTTATTGCGCAAGGAGGAACAAGACAAGGAGCCAATATGGGAATTCTAAGGTATAATCATCCAGATATTGAAGAGTTTATTTCATGTAAATCAGAAGACGGAACAATAAAGAATTTTAATTTGTCTGTTGGGACAACAGAAGATTTTATGAAAATGGTAAAGAATAATGAAGAATATCCTTTAATTGACCATAGAGGAAAAGAAATAAAAAAAGTTAATGCCAGAGATATTTTTAATAAAATTACTGAAAGAGCATGGGCAACTGGAGACCCTGGAATGATTTTCTTAGACAGATTAAACGAAGACAACCCAACACCACAGATAGGAAAAATAGAAGCAACAAATCCATGTGGAGAACAACCATTACTTCCGTATGAATCATGCACTTTAGGTTCTATTAATTTAAGAAAAATTGTAACAGAAGACAAAAAAGTAGATTTTGATTTATTAAAAGAAATAGTGTTTAATTCAGTTCATTATTTAGATAATGTTCTTGATGTGAATAATTATCCTTTAAGAAAAACAGAAAAAGAACAAAAAGCGCTTAAGGAAATCTTGAAAAATAACTTTCCGAAAAACACAGAGAATTTGGAAGGAGTAATTGATTTGATTATGGAAGAATATTCAAGGTCACCAATAGACAGAATAGTAAAAGGAAACAGAAAAATTGGACTAGGAGTTATGGGGTGGGCAGATATGTTATTTGCATTAGAAATTCAATATAATTCAGACAAGGCATCTGAATTGGCAGAAGAAGTCATGGGTTTTATCAATAAGACAGCAAAAGAAGCTTCTTGCAAACTTGCTGAATCAAGAGGAGTTTTCCCAAATTGGGAAAATAGTATTTATGACTCAAAAAGCAAATATTTCAAAGACAAGGAATTAAAATTAAGGAACGCAACAGTTACAACGATTGCCCCAACAGGAACAATTTCACAAATTGCTGAAATTGAAGGAGGTATAGAACCAGTATTTGCTCTTGTTTACAAAAGAAAAGCGTTGTTTGATGAAAATGGAAAAGCAAAACAAGAATTTTATGTGTTAAATAAAGAGTTTGAAAAAGTTGCAAAAAAAGAAGGATTTCTTACAGATGAATTTTTAAAAAGATTGAATGAGAATGGAGGGAAGTTAAGAGGGTTAGAAAAACCAGAAAATTTAAATGAGAAAAGATGGGAAGAATTAAAATCAATTTTTGTCACATCACATGAAATTAGCTCTTTTAGGCATATTGGAATACAAGCAAGTTTTCAAAAATATGTTGATAATGCAGTAAGCAAAACAATAAACTTTCCAGAATCTGCAAGTGTTGAAGATGTAAGAGGAGCGTATTTCACAGCGTTGGAAAAAGGAGTAAAAGGAATAACTATTTATCGTGATGGAAGCAAAGCAGGACAAGTTTTAACAGTCGGCAGTGGTGCTAAAGATTTAGAGACAAAAATAGAATATATCAAAACAGCAGATAGACCAGATGTTTTAAATGGAAAAACATTTAGAAAAAGAACAGGATGCGGAAATATTTTTGTAACAATCAATTATGAAGAAAAAAAGGGAAAGAAAGAAATATTTGAAGTTTTTGCAACAACAGGTAAAGCAGGTGGATGTGGTTCATGTCAAAATGAAGCAATGGGAAGATTAACATCGTTTTTAGCTAGAAGTGGTGCTGACCCTGCAGCAATTGCCACACAATTAATAGGAATCAAATGTGACAAGCCGTATGGGTTTAACAACAAAACAATATTCTCATGTCCTGATGCTGTAGGTAAAACAATTGCCGAATTTTTGGGGTATGGTGCTAATGGAGAAAAAATTGAAGATTCTGAAAATTTTGAATCAAAATTAAAAGAAAAAACTGATGAAGTTGGTGAAAAAATAAAAAAAGCTAGTTCGAGAGGAACAGCAGGAAATACCTGTCCTGAATGCGGAAGCTCTATGGAAATGTCAGAAGGATGTTCTGGGGGCAAATGCACAAATCCTCTCTGTGGATATTCTAAATGCGGGTGAAAAGTTATAAAAATATTTAAAAAGCAGACAAGTGAATTGTTATTAAAAGTAAAATGGAAAAAGAAATTTATCAAAGACCAACATGGGATGAATGGTTTATGAAATTAGCGATGTTGGTTGCAGAAAGAAGCACATGCAAAAGACATCATGTTGGAGCAATAATTGTAAAAGATAACTCGTTTATTTCAGAAGGATACAACGGAGCTGTTCGTGGAACAGAAGATTGTTTGACATTGGGATGCAAAAAAGATGAATTAAATATTAGTTCTGGTTTTGGTTCTGAATTATGCAGAGCTGTTCATGCAGAACAAAATGCTATAATCCGAGCTGGTTATGACAGAGCAAAGGGTGGGACTATGTACTGCACGCATTCTCCCTGTATGATGTGTGCTAAAGAAATTGTAAATGCTGGAATTGTTAAAGTTGTAAGCTATCAAGAATTTAAAGGAGACAATGGAGCAAATATGTTTTTAATAGATAGAGAAGTTAAAGTTAAAATAGTTAACAGACCAAACAACATAATTTTGGTGAAAGATTAAAATGGAGAAAGGATTATTTTTTGTTCTTGAAGGAATTGACGGCTGTGGGAAAACAACACAGATAGACAGATTACATAATTATCTCAAGAGTAGAGAAGACAGAGATATTTTAACAACAAAAGAGCCATGGAAAAACGATGAGATAAAAAACAAATTGAAAAATGATGTTGATGCGTATTCAAGTGGTGAAGAAATGGCTGGTTTGTATTTTGAAGACAGAAAAAAACATTCTGATTTCTTAAAACCCTTAATAGAAAATGGAATGAATATTATCTGTGATAGATATGACTTTTCTACATTTTGCTATCAAACTGTTCAAGGAGTTCCTTTCCAAAAATTATTAAAAATAAGACCAAAAAAAATAATTATTCCTGATTTGACAATATTTATACATACAGATATCAAAACTGCAAGGAACAGATTAAAAAAAAGAAAAAATCTGGAAAAGTTTGAGAAAAATGAAAAGTTTGTTAAAAATTTAATACATGTTTATGATGAAGTTTATAAAAAAGCTATAACAAATCCAGAAATGTTTGGAAAAGTTGTTATTGTTGATGGAGAAGGAAATGAGGACTTTGTTTTTTACAATATACAAAAAGAAGTTGATGATTTATATAAATCAAGAAAGTAACCAAACTTTTATAAATTACATTTTTTCTTAATAACTATGTTTGGAGGTGAAAGAAGAAAAATGACTGAAAATGACAAGGTTCCTGAATTAAGCAATGGAGAATTTGAAGAATTTATTACAAAAGGAATTGTTCTTATAGATTTTTATGCTGAATGGTGCATGCCGTGCTTGATGATGGCTCCTGTGATTGATGAAATGTCTGAAATTTTCAAAGGAAAAATCAAATTCGGGAAAGTTAATATTGATGACAACCAGCAAATTGCAGGAAAATTTGGGGTTATTTCTATTCCAAATTTTGTTGTTTTCAAAGATGGAAAAAAAATAAAACAATTTGTTGGTGGAATTTCTGCAGATGAGTTTGAAGAAAAGCTGAAAGAAGTTTTGAAATAAAAGAATAATTTTTAAACCATAATTCTATATTATAATTAATGGCTCCGTAGCTCAGCCTGGTTAGAGCACTGGACTTTTACGTACAAGAATTTAAAACGAAGATATCCAGGTGTCGGGGGTTCAAATCCCTCCGGGGCCATTGTTATCTGCAAGATAACTGATGAATTGTATGCACATTGGGGTTCAAATACAACAAAATGTTTTATGCATTTTGTGTTTCAGAAATTTTGAATTTCTGAACCCTCCGAGCCATGATTAATTTTTACACAAATCTTTATAAGATACTTTTTAATATCTGAAAAATGGGAAGAAAAAAAACTGAAACTGTCTTGGGAGATGGATTTGAGTATAATCCTAATCTGGGTAGGGATGCGTTTTTGGAAGCGTTTTTTTATAATCCTGAATCAGTTTTAACTATGACTGAATTTATGGCTGGAAGACTTTATGCAATGGAAAATAAAGGAAAAGAGCATCAATCAATTAGAAATTCTTGGTGGGGAATAAATACTCTTACAAAATCAGGAGTTGCTAGGTATAAAGATTCTGAAGGCAATAATCTAGTGAAGGTTTTTCCAGATTTAGGAAAAATTGCAGATAAACTTGCACAATATCCTACTGCGCCAAATAATGAAGGAATTTTAGTTACAAAGGATTGCATTAATTCCTTAGAAGGATTTGAATTTAAAAGAGATAATTTTAATTATCATAAAAAAACAGAGAAACAAACTGTTGATGGCATTTTAGAAGATCCAATTTTAACAGGGATTTGTGCAGATAATCCACCAATTTTAAGAAGATATTTAAATAAGTTGTTTGAATTAGGAGGTATTCCTGAAGAGAGAACTGGTGGTATTCTAAATGCACATTTGACTGTTTCTTGCGATTCAGGTGTAGATGAACCAATTATTAATTTTTATGGAATGGACTTTACAATTCCATTATTTTCAAATTCCAAATTAAGAAATAAGATCTCTACTCCGGATATGTTTTTGAGTTGTCTCGATAATTATCCTGCAGTATTAAGGAAATTTTAAATAGAAAATAATATATAATTATTAATTATCTCCGGGGCCATTTATTACCACAATAATCTTTAAAAATATCCCATTATCTATTGTAAAATGAAAGAGAAACCTAAAAGACCAAACAAAGTGATTTTCTCAAAATCAACAGGACAGTCTCTGGAAAATACAATTATTGAACTACAAACAGCAAAAAAAGTTATAGGAGCAATTCCAGAGAGTTTTATTTCAGACAAGTTTATTTCAGACAAGTATATGGTTTCTAAATGTGAATGTTATGGGAAAGATGATGCTATCAGCCAAGTTGAAATGAATCTTTATTATGATAGTAGTGAAGTAAACGATCTTAATTTAAATTTCCCTAAAGGAAGTTCAGATGTTAAAATTACGATTGGAAATGCTGGGAATTGTGGGTTACGCTTTGTGTTCGATGAAGTAATGTATGGTATTTATTTTGAAAAAAGAGATGAGAAAGAAGTATGGAATGAATTAACCATAACAGAACCTTAATTTCTGTGTCCTCAAAACCATTTTCCCAAAATCCAAAAAAAATAACTATTTAAACTAAGATTTCTTAGAGATTATATCTTAAAAAGAGGATTGAAAGGAGGATAAAAACATGGCAAAATTAACTGCATGGCTTGTAACTATAATTGGTTTATGGCTATTATTAGCAGAGCTTGGTGTATTGCCGGCTTCATTGCTTCAATGGCAAGGTTGGATAATAGCAATAGCTGTTTTGGCAATCGGTATTGGCAAGCTTATGAGAAACTACCAGAAGAGAAGAAAATAAACCCAAAAATTCATTTATTTTTATTTTTTAATTATTGTCTCTAAACAACATCAGATTTCTCAATCCCTTTTAATTTATATACTCCAATATATATTTTATATGCCATACGAAAACTTTTTAAATGAAATTTTGCTATCTTTTAGTATTATATAGTTGTAAAGTTATTTGTGACTTCAGCTAATATCAACTAACTATCAGCTAACTAAACCCCGGATTATTCATAAAAAAATGCATATTCTTCAATCAAAACATACCAAACTCAACGAAAAAGACAGCAACGAGCTTGTCAACAAATTAAACATTTCTAAAACTCAGCTCCCAAAAATTTTGCATTCTGATCCCGGATTGCCAGAAGGATGCCAGATAGGAGACATAATTAAAATTGAAAGAAAAGAAAAAGAAAAAACTTTTCTATTTTTTAGAGTTGTAGTTTAATATGCAAAAAATTATTGAAAAAAACAAGCATCTTGCAGTAAAAAAATATCTTGAAGAACATTCACTTGTGGAATCAAACATAACTTCTTTTAATGAATTTATAGAAAAAAGAATTCAGGAAATCGTAGATGAAATATCTGAAAATATGGAAAATGATGAATTTGAAATCCAGCTTGGAAAAATAAATGTCGGAAAGCCAGTTATTATCGAAGCTGATGGTTCTTCTTCATTTATAACTCCTGCTGAAGCGAGAATAAGAAACCTAACATATTCTGCTCCCATCACTCTTGAATTAACTGTCAAAAAAGACGGGCAAATTGATTCTGAAGTTGTTGAAATAGGAAGAATCCCAATAATGATAAAAAGCAAAGCATGCAACACCAACGGAATGACAAAAGAAGAACTTATAGAAAATTATAATGACCCGTTAGATCCGGGAGGTTATTTTATAATTAATGGAAATGAAAGAGTTATTGTAATGGCAGAAGACCTTGCAGAAAATCAACCGTTTATCGAGGATAGTAAAAGAGGGGGGTTAATGTTAAGAATGTTTTCTCTTAAAGGAACTTACAGAATTCCTGTTGCAATAACAGAAGACAAAGAAGGAATTTTTGAAGTTTCATTCAGCAGGTTCAAAAATATTCCAGCAATAATAATCCTTAAATCACTGGGCTTGGTAAAAGAAGCAGAAATTGCAAAACTTATCGGAAAAGAAACAGATAGTGTTGTTGTTAATTTATACGAATTTGCAAATATAGCAAATCAAGAAGATGCCATGATGTATATTGCTGAAAAAACACAATTACAGGGGACAAAAAAAGAAATTCTCGACAGGATAAAACAAAGAATTGATTCTTATTTATTTCCGCATATTGGAAAAACAAAAGAAGAAAGAATGAAAAAAGCAGTAACCTTATGCAAATTAATAAAACAATTTCTTTCTGCAAAAGAAAAACCCCAGATAAAAACAGATAAAGATCATTATTCAAATAAGAGAGTAAGATTATCAGGAGATTTGCTTTCAAGTTTATTCCGTGTTAATCTTGGAATTCTGATAAGAGATATAAGATATTCTCTGCAAAAATCCTCAAAAAGAAAAAAATTTTACTCAATAAAGACAATCGCAAAATCAACATTGTTTTCACATAGAATTGAATCAGCAATAGCAACAGGAAGCTGGATCGGGGAGAGAAGTGGAGTTACACAAAATATGGACAAAACAAATTATCTGGCAACAATCTCTCAATTGCAGAGAGTTTCATCTATGCTTCCAGGAGAACAAGAAAATTTTGCTGCGAGAACATTGCATCCAACAAATTATGGAAGATTCTGCCCAATAGAAACACCAGAAGGAACAGAAATTGGACTGAGAAAAAATCTTGCAATACTCAGCAGAATTTCTACAAGAATTGAACTTAATGAACAGAAATTTACAAAAGAGCTTAAATCAATCGGAATGAAAGATGAAGGAGATACAGATATTTTCTTGAATGGATTTTTTATTGGATGCGTGGATAATCCTGTAGAATTTGTAAAGAATGTAAAAGAAAAAAGAAGAAACAATGAATTTCCTATAGAAATGAGCATAAGAAATGATGACACCCTCGGAGTTGTTTCAATATCAACAGAGATTGGCAGAGTTTTAAGACCATTAATAATCGTTGAAAACGGAATTCCAAAAATGAAAAATGAACATCTTGTAGGTTTAGAACAAGGAACAATCTCTTGGAATGATTTAATCTTACAGGGAGTGATAGAATATCTTGATGCTGCTGAAGAAGAAAATGCACTTACTGCATTAATCGCAGAAGAATTAACTCAAGAGCATACACATTTAGAAATAGACACTATGGATTTGCTTGGAGTTATTACTTCTTTAGTTCCTTATGCAAATCATGATCAGTCAAGTAGATTAAACAGAGGAAGCAAAACACAAAAGCAGGCTCTTGGATTATACAGCGCAAATTATCTTTGTAAATTAGACACAGATGTTTCTATTCTGCAATACCCTCAAAAACCAGTTGTGAGAAGTTTTGTTTATGACACTTTAAACACATATCCTGCAGGACAAAACTTGATTGTTGCAATAATGACTAACGACGGATATAATATGGAAGATGGATTAGTTTTTAACAAAGGAAGCATTGACAGAGGTGTTGGAAGAAGCTTTTATTTCCGTCCATATTCAACTGTTGAAATGAATTACGCCGGAGGACTAAAAGATGAAATTATAATTCCGGAAAAAGATACTTCTGGATATAAAACAGAAAAAAGTTACAGACTCTTGGAAAATGATGGAATAATTTATCCTGAAGCAGAAATTGATGAGGGAGAAGTATTAATAGGAAAGATATCACCGCCAAAATTCCTTTCAGAAGCAAGAGAAATTTCAATAAGGACAAAAAAAGAAGCAAGTATTTCAATGAGACAGGAAGAAAAAGGAGTTGTTGATGCTGTATTTATAACAGAAGATGATGAAGGAAACAAAATTGTTCAGGTAAGAACAAGAGACCAAAGAATTCCAGAACTTGGTGACAAATATGCAACCCCCCACGGACAAAAAGGAGTTATTGGTGCAATAATTCCAGAAGAAGATATTCCATTTACTTCAAGAGGAATAAGACCAGACGTGATATTCAACCCACATGGATTACCAAGTAGAATGACTGTCGGATATTTGTTAGAATTACTTGCTGGAAAAGTTGGTTGCATCAAAGGAGAAACAATGGATTCTACACCATTTTCAAGCATAAGCAAAAAAGAACTTGAAGAATCACTCGAAGAACTTGGTTTTAGATATGATGGAAAAGAATCAATGTATAACGGAATTACAGGAAAAAGAATGAAAATGAAAATTTTTATCGGAGACCTTTATTATCTTAAGTTAAAATATATGGTAAGCAATAAAATACATGGAAGAGCATCAGGAAAAATAGCATTGTTAACAAGACAACCAGTAGAAGGAAGAGCAAGGGGAGGAGCATTAAGATTAGGAGAGATGGAACAGCAAGCTCTTGTAGCTCATGGTGCTTCATTATTATTAAAAGAAAGATACGATTCAGATAAAGTTGTTTTACATATCTGTTCAAAATGCGGTTCAATTGGAATTAATGACACAATAAGAAATAGAATTATCTGTCCATTATGCAACAGCGAAAAATTAGAGCCAATTGAAATTTCATATGCATTTAAATTATTACTGGAAGAGCTGCAGGGATTGCATATCCTCACAACTTTCGGATTAAAAAACAAATACGAAAAATGAGCAGAAAACTTACAAAAAAAATTAAAACTGAAAAAACTAAAAATAAAATTGAAGATAGAATTATGAAGTTTATAAAAGAAAATCCGGAAACATGCCCGAAGATGCTTGATTGTCTTTATCTTAAAGCAATTTATGCTACTGCACAAAAGCCGAGGGTAATAGAGCTAATGCATGAAATAGTTTGTGTAAATTATGCAAATTGTGATATATACTTAAATCGTGGCAAAAAAGAAGATAGATTAGAGTTAAAAGATGTGATATCAATAATAAAAAAACCAAATGTAGAATATATAGAAAATTATTTTGAAGGAATATAAAATGGATAAAGCGATAAAAAAACAAGTAAAAGAAATAAAGTTCAGTTTGTTTAGTCCTGAACAGATTAAAAGATTGTCCTCTGCAAAAATTGTTACCCCTGAACTTTATGATATTGACGGATATCCTGTTGATGGGGGATTGATGGATTTACGACTTGGAGCAATAGACCCGGGAGTAAGATGTAGAACATGCGGAGGCAGATTAAAAGAATGTCTTGGACATTCTGGAAGCATAGAACTTGCAAGAGCTGTGATTCATTTGAAATATGTTCCTGTGATTGAAATTGGATTAAGATGCTTTTGCCATGAATGCGGTAAATTTCTTCTTGATGATAAAAATTTGGAAAAATACACATTTACACAAAGAGTTAAAAAAGCAAAAGATGCTAAAAAATGTCCGCATTGCGGGGCTGTTCATGAAAGAGTTAAACTTGACAAACCAACAAGTTTCTATATAGGCAAAAAAAGAATATTCCCAATAGAAGTAAGAGAGATGCTTGTCAAAATAACCGACGCTGAATTAAAAAAAGCAGGAGTTAATCCTTCAACATGCCGTCCAGAATGGGCTGTGCTGACATATCTTCTTGTTCCTCCAGTAACTGTTCGTCCAAGTATTATTCTAGAAACAGGAGAAAGGAGCGAGGATGATTTAACACACAAACTTTCGGATATCATTCGTTCTAACCAACGACTTTGGGAAAATTTGAACGCAGGAGCTCCTGAAGTGATTATAGAAGACTTATGGGATTTGCTACAATTTCATATTACAACTTTTTTTGATAATACTGTCGCGAGAATCCCTCCTGCACGACATCGTTCTGGACAACCATTAAAAACAATTACAGAAAGAATAAAAGGAAAAGAGGGAAGAATAAGAAAAAATCTTGCTGGTAAAAGAGTTAATTATTCAGCAAGAACAGTTATCTCTCCTGACTCGCATATAGAAATTAATGAAGTTGGTGTCCCGTATGAAATTGCAAAAATTGTTACTGTTGCTGAAACTATTACAGACCAAAATATGGAAAAACTGAAAAAATTAATTTTATCAGAAGAATATCCTGGAGCAAATTATGTGATAAGACCAGATGGAAAAAGAAAGAAAATAACCCCTGAATTAAAAGAAGAAATAATAAATGAATTAGTTCCGGGTTATCAAGTAGAAAGACATTTGCAAGATGGAGATATTGTTTTATTTAACAGACATCCAAGTTTGCACAGAGGAAGTTTAATGGCTCATTATGTTAAAATTCTTCCGGGAAAAACATTTAGGTTACATCCTGCGGCAACATTCCCGTATAATGCTGATTTTGATGGGGATGAAATGAACATTCACAGCCCGCAGACAGAAGAAGCAAGAAGCGAAGCAAAAATTTTGTTAAATATAAAAAATAATTTGATATCTCCAAAAAATAATACAAATCTTTTGGGATGCAAAGGAGATTCAATCACAGGAAATTATTTATTGAGTCTTGCAGATTTTACAAAAGAAGAAGCAACACAATTATTATATCAAGCAGGAGTTATTGCAGATTTCAACAAAAAAAATATTTCTGGAAAAGAAATTATTTCAAAAGTACTTCCAAAAGAATTGAATTATTCTGAAAAAACAAAAAATTGTTTAGGACAGGATTGCCCTAATTATGAAAACTGCAAAAAAAGCAAATGCTCAAATAATGCTTATCTTGAAATAAAAAGCGGAGAAATAATAAGCGGAAGTATAGACGAAAATACATTCGGGGAAGAAAATGGATTATTGATAAAAGCATTGGACAAGCAGGTTGGAAGAGATGAAACAATAAGAACTTTGAAAAAAGTTTTTGATTTGGGAACAACTTATCTGACAAACAGAGGGATTACAATTTCTGTTGGAGATTTGGACTTAGATGAAAAAATTGTTGAAAAAGGAGAAGAAGTAATAAAGAAATCAGAAGAGAGAGTTGAAGAGATAATTAAAGAATATTTAAACGGAACATTAGAAATTCTTCCTGATAAAACAAAAGAAGAATCCAGAGAAATTAAAATACTTAAAACACTTAATGAAATAAGAACAAAAGTTGGTAAGATAGTCAAAAGCGAATTTCCCGAAGACAATCCGGTTAGTTATATGATTAAGTCTGGTGGCGGGGGAAATATGCTTAATATAACACAAATGGCATCATGTGTTGGACAGCAGGTTTTAGGTTCAAGAAGAATTGAACTTGGTTTTACAAATAGAACATTATCTTTTTTCAAAAAAGGAGATATATCCCCTCGTTCAAGAGGATTTATCCATAGTCCTTTTATAAAAGGATTGCGTCCAGAAGAATTTTTCTTTGGAGCAATAACTGGAAGAGATGCACTTATGGATACTGCATTAAGAACTCCAAAATCGGGATATTTATACAGAAGATTGGCTAACGCTTTCCAAGATTTGAGAGTTGAATACGACAGAACAGTTAGAGACAGCAACAACAATATAATTGAGTTTGCATTCGGTGATGACGGAATAGATGTTTCAAAACTTCATTTTAACGGACAGGTTGACCCAGGAGAAGCGATAGGAATTGTAACTGCTCAATCATTTGGAGAAAGTTCAACACAGATGGTTTTGAGAACATTCCATTTTGCAGGGGTTCAGGAAATGCAAGTCACAACAGGTTTGCCTAGATTAATAGAAATTTTTGATGGAAGAAAAAAACCAAGTTCTCCAAAAATGGAAATTTTCTTAGAAAAAGACCACAACAATGAAAAAGATGCAAGAAATTTTGCTGAAAAAATAAGAGAAATAACAATAAAAGAAATAGCACATGAAATAATATTTGATTTTTCTGATAAAAAAATTGAAATAAAAATAGATGAAAAAGCAATCAAAGGTTCTCACTTGACAATAAGCAAGATAACAGACAGATTGAAAGACATGAAATATAAAGTAAAAGAAAAAGGAAATTCTATCCTTGTTGATGCGTCTGCATTGGATTTCAGAACAATTTACAAATTAAAAGAAAAACTTAAAGGAACAACAATATCTGGAATAAAAGGAATAAAACAAATATTAATTGTCAAAAGAGAAAAAGATTATGTAATAATGACATTAGGAACAAATTTGAAAGAAATAATTTCTATGAAAGAAGTAAACAAGGAAAAGACAATTTCAAATGATTTATACGAAGTCGCAGAAGTTTTAGGAATAGAAGCTGCAAGGCAATTAATTATAGATGAAATCAGCAAGGTTTTGGAAGGGCAGGGAATTGATATTGATATGAGGCATTTAAAATTAGCAGCTGATTCTATGTGCAATGTTGGAGTTATAAAAGGAGTTACAAGGATGGGAATAATTGCACAAAAATCTTCTATACTTGCAAGAGCAACTTTTGAAACTCCGGTTAAACAATTTGTAAACTCTACAGTAAAAGGAACAAAAGATAAATTAAGCAGTGTTATAGAAAATATAATTTTGAACCAACCAGTCCCAATAGGAACAGGATTACCAGGACTTTTAGTGAAAGTTACAGGTCCTTTGAAGAAAAAATCAGAAGAATTAAAAACGGCAAAGAAAGAAGTTGTTGAAAAGAGCAATAACTAAAGTTTTATAAAACAAATATTTCTTTTAACAAAATGGTTAATATTTTAGAGATGAAAGATATAATGTATCTTAATTTATTCTCGAAAATGACAAGAGTTGACACAAGATATTGTTTTATGTATAATGATACTATTATTTTTGCTGTTCCTAAAAATTTAGTTTCAAAAGCCATAGGAGAAAATGGGAGAAATGTAAAAAAGTTAAATGAAGTATTGAGAAAAAAAATAAAAATAATTCCAACCCCCCAAGGAATTCATCACACAAAGGACTTTATACAGGCAGTAATAAGCCCAAATTCATTCAAGGATTTGGAAATCAAAGAGAATGAAATAATAATCAATGCTGGAAGCCAGAACAAAGCAGCATTAATCGGAAGAAACAAAAGAAGATTTCTTGAATTACAACTTATAATAAAAGATTTCTTTAAAAAAGATTTGAAAATTATTTAATGAAAGATTTATAAATTTTTTATTCGTGAGATATTGATGTTAAAAGAGTATATTATCTATGGAATTATTGGAGCGTTTACTGGACTGATTAATTTTGGAAGCATTAAAAAAGAAAAAAAAGAAAGAATTGTTTTAATTCTTAGTTTAATCAAAAATCTTTTGATTGGTTTTTTAATTGGAATATGCCTTCTTGGAGTTTTGAATTTTCATAGAATATACTCTGTAAATTACGGGTTGTTTTTTGTTTTTTTGCTTGGTTTTGAAAGGTTGTTTATCCGAGCTGTCGGAAGATTGTTTGGAGAAGAAAAAATAAAACCGCAAAAAGGAACTTCTCTTGAAGTTTGTGAAAATGTTGGAGATAGTTTCGGATTTAAAATTTTTGTGGGAATAATTTTTATCACACTGATATTCTTATTGTTTTATCTTCCTTATTTTTTATTAATAGAATTTGATTCATTAATTATCGACGGACTTTTTTGGGGGGTTGTTGGAGGACTTGCCGGAGTTGCAATAAGGGGCGCTTGGAAACACTCAAAAGATTATGGGTTTGATGTTATCAGATTTTTCAGGAGTCCTTTAATTGCAGGAATATTTGGAATGGTTTTCTCATTTTTTACAGATAATTATTCTGTTATTATTTTTACAGGGATTGGGGCAGAAAGAATGACTGTTGATTTGTATAAAAGATTTTTCAAAAAATCTTCTGATGAATACTTGATGAACGGAAAAAATGATTTGAAAAAAAGAGAAATTTTTTCTGAAGTGTTTAAATGGTTTGTATTTGTTGTGTTGTTGATGGTGGGGTATTCTTAAATGTTTAATTACTAATTACTGGATTAAATTGCTTAAATGTGTCAATAGTTAATTAGTTACTATATAGTTATTACTTATTAAAGTAAAATTTATAAAGAACAACAATCTTTATTTACTATGGCTAAAATAAAAATAGAAGTTGAAGGGTATAAGTGTGAAAGATGTGAACATAAGTGGGTTCCGAGAAAAAAAGAATATCCTGTCTTATGCCCAAGTTGCAAAAGTGCTTATTGGGATAAACCGAGAAAAAATAAAAAAGGTAAGAGAAAATAAGATGGCTAAAATAATTTTGAACAAAGATAGATTTTTAGAAGTTATTTCCGAAATTGAAAGCATAGAAAATATTAAAATTTTTAGGGAAAAAATTCAGCAAATAACTGATTCTTTAGAAACAAAAAATGATTCTCTTTACCTGCTTAATATTGTAGGGAATGGGGATACTATTAATTACAAAAAAGAGTTATTATTATCTGATTTAAAGCAAATAATAGAATCTCTCACATTAGAAAGAGCAAAATATTATCTTGCAAGATTGAAAAAAGGGATTGAAGAAGTTAAGACAAGTAAGATAAACGATATTAATCTTAATAGGTGGAAAGAATATGAAGATTTAACAACAGATAGTTTATGGTATTGGAAAAATAGAGATTCTTCAGGAGTTCATATTGCAAGTTATTGGGGCAATTTTATTCCTCAAATTCCAAATCAAACTTTAAGAAGATATACTAAAAAAGGAGATTGGGTTTTAGATACATTTTCGGGAAGTGGGACAACAATGATAGAATGTAAAAGATTAGGTAGAAATGGGGTTGGGATAGAATTGAACCCGCGAGTTGTAAGAGAATCTAAAGAACTAATCTCAAAAGAAGAAAATCCGTCTAATGTTTTTACAGATGTTGTTGAAGGGGATAGTAGATTTATATCTAATGAAAGTTTATTAAAACATAATCCAACTAAAAAATTTCAGATGATAATAATGCATCCTCCTTATCATGACATTATAAGATTCAGTGAAAATAAAGAAGATTTGTCTAATGCTAAAAATTTAAAAGAATTTTTAGATATGTTTGGAAAAGTTGTGGAAAATATATCCCCTCTTTTAGAAAATAATCGATATTTAATTTTAGTTATTGGGGATAAATATTCTAAAGGAGAATGGATACCTTTAGGACATTTAACTATGTTAGAAGTTCTAAAAAAAGGTTATACTCTAAAAAGCACAATTGTAAAAAATATAGAAAAAACGTTAGGAAAAAGAAACCAAGAGGATTTGTGGAGATACCGAGCTTTAGTTGGTGGATTTTATATTTTCAAACATGAATATATCTTTATTTTTAAAAAAACAGGAAATAAAGAAAGATTAATAGAAGAAGTAATTAATTTAAAAGAACAATAACAAAACATTCAACAATATAACTTTTCACTCCTACTCTTGCATGATTATATGTAAAATTAACTTTTAATGGTTTATTCAGATTAATTTTGTTTATTGTTTCTTCAATCTTTTCTAAATCAACATCTTCATCTAGGTAAACAATTAATATTCTACTATCTGCACCAAATCTCCCCTCATCTTGATATTTGTAAAGATATTCTGCAACTTTTTCTGGGTGTTTAATTGCTTCATCTTTCCAATTGTCTCCATAAGTTTTCATAAATTCCTTAGTTGGACTTTTGGCTACTTTTTGGTCAAAAGATTCTCCATTTATGAAATAATCTGTTCCTCTTGAATGATTTAATGTTGGAAGAATGTTATTGTTTTTCTCAAATATTTCAATTTCAAGAAAATCGTTTCTAACCGTATTTAGTTCTTTCATTCTTCTATACTGAACCGACGCTTTTTTTACAATTTCATCTTTATTCATTGCATTTGAATTATTAACTCTTTGAACAAACTCATCAAATGCCCCTTGACTACACGGCCATTTTATAAGCCCCAACTTTAAATTATCCCACTCTTTAACCAGCTCGATATATCTCTGTTTTGCGATTTTCCCATTTTGGTATTTTTTTGATTTTTTAAATAAATCCCTTATCAATTTCAAAGAACTATTGTAGTTCCAAGAAGAAATAACTTTGTTCCATAATTCTTCATTAGTCATATCTAAAACCTTTTTTCCATTATTCTTTCCTCTTGTAATCTCTTTAAAATTGAGGTTTATATTCTTTAGATTATTCAATTCAGTAAGATAAGTTTCTACGTTATCTTTTGAGAAAAATATCTTTTTTGCGGCGTCTAAGTTTAGATTGTTTAAAACATTCATAGAAAAGAATATAATTTCAAAACTTAAAAATCTATCTACCACTGCTAATACAAAAATACATCTTCTTAAAAAGATTTAAAAACCAATTTCGTTACTTTTATTCTATGGGATTAAAATCTGCAAAGAAATTAATGAAAGACAGGAAAAAGTTTAGATGGAAAGACAGAAAGTATGTAGTAAAAACTCTTAATCTTTATGCTAAATCAGACCCTCTTGGAGGAGCAAATCAAGCAAAAGGAATTGTTCTTCAAAAAGTTCAAAAAGAAGCTAAACAGCCAAACTCTGCGATGAGAAAATGCTGCAAAGTTCAATTAACAAAAAATAGCAGAACTGTTACTGCGTTTATTCCTGGAAATCTTGCACAAAAGTTTATTGATGAACACGACGAAGTTATGATTGAAAGAATTGGTGGAAAACAAGGAAGAAGCAAGGGAGATATTCCCGGAGTAAGATATCAGGTAATTAAAGTAAATGACCAGCCATTAGCAAGATTGTGGATGGGCAAGATAGAGAAGGGTAGAAGATAAAATGGGAAAAGAAATTCAAGACAGATTAAATGAAATAAGTGATGACCCTGAAAGTGCACTCGCAATATTGGAAATTACTGAAAGAATAAAAAGAGAAGAAGAGCGAGACAATGAAAAGAGAAAAGAAACAGGATATTCTAATGTACAATCAATAAACAATGGTTTTCCAAGCAGCGGAGGATCATTATACCCAGTAAATAAAAAAGGACACTGGGACTTGGGAGATTAAAATGACAGAACAATTTAAGATATTTGATTTGTATGATATGTCTGAAATAAAAGTTGTTGACAAGGGATTAAAAGATATGATTAGCTTAGAACCAAGATTAATGTTAAAAGATGCAGGAAAAAGCAATTACAAATTTGGCAAGATAAAAATAAATATTGTTGAAAGATTGATGAATCGGGTTGGAGTTTGTGGGCACAGAGGTAAAAAGCATAAACTTGAGAAAGGGATCTGCACAGGAAAATATTCAAAAAATATGAAAATAATTCTGGAATCTTTAAAAATAATAGAACAAAGGACAAAACAAAATCCTGTTCAGGTTTTAGTAAAGGCAATAGAAAATTCTGCACCAAGAGACGAAGTAACAATAATAGAATATGGTGGAGCAAGATATCCGCAAGCAGTTGATGTTTCTCCATTAAGAAGAGTAAACCTTGCATTAAGATGGATTACTCAAGGAGGAAGCGACAAGGCATTCAACAAGAAAAAAACAATTGCACAAGGAATTGCAGATGAGATAATTCTTGCATCAGAAAACAACGGAGAAAGTTTTGCGTGCAGAAAAAGAAACGAAAGTGAAAAGCAGGCTGATTCTGCGAGGTAAAAATGGATTTAATCAATTTGGGAAATGAAAGCATACAACCTGCAAGTGCTGGAATTTATTTTCATTTAGGAATTGAATTCTGCAAAAATCCAGAATTCTTAGCTATTTTTCATTTGAATAATGATTATTATATTCCAAGACATGTTGTTGTTAGATTTGCCGAAAAATTTAAACCATTGATAGAACAAAGAATAAATGGAAACCTTTGTGCTGTATTAAACGAGTTATTCAATAAGTTTAAACACTCGAGAAAAATAGAAAGGCGAAATAGCGCATTAGCGATAATTGAGAATGGATTTAAACCAACAGAATATTTTTACAAAGACAAATTTATTTATGTTGTTGAAGAAGAACTTAACAAAATAAGAATATTAAAAACATGCTATGAAAAAGCTGTTCACAACAAGTGTTATCATTTTCCCAATGAAACAATAAATCCTTGAAATATTGTGTAAATCAAACATATCTTTAAAAACAAAGACAAACAAAAATCTTTATGAAAAATACAAAAGAAAAAAACAGGATAAATGAAATGTGCAATATCATAAAAAAGAATGAAAAAAAACTCGCGGAAATTTTGTATGAAAATCAACTAAAGAGAAGAGACAGAGAATTAAACCCAAGAAATGTTTTTGGAAAATTAGGAAAACTTGAAAAAGATAATTTTGGATTTTATACTACAATGACTGAAATCGAGGGAAAACCAGAAAGTTATTCTGAAAAATATTATATTAAAACAATAAAAAACATTTGGATGTTTGATTAAAATGAGAGAATGTGAATTCTACAAAACTTACATGAATTACTATCCGAGTGCAGTGGATTGCAAAGATGATTACTTGGCTCGAGGAAGTTGCGGGAAAAGAAAAGATTCTAACATCAAAAAAACCTTCGCAAAGAAAGATTTGATTAACATAATATTTAATTTTCTTTCTTAAAATAATCAACGGATTATATCAATAAATTTTTAAAGCAACTTTTTCTTCTTTGAATATTCTTAACAGGATAATAAAAAATGGCAGAAAAAGAATCACAACTTGAGAAGATAAGAAGAATTACAAAAAACAGAGAATTTATTAGAAACATCGCTACTTCTGCTCACATTCACCACGGAAAAACTGCTTTCACAGATAATCTTTTGGCTGCTTCTGGTTATATGGCTGCAAAAAATGCAGGAGACTTAGAAGGAGGAATGGCAACTTGGCAGCATTCTGATGAACAGGAAAGATTAATGACTGTTGATTCTGCAAATGTTTCTATGGTTCATAATTTTCATGGCAAAGAATATTTAATCAATTTAATAGACACCCCCGGGCATGTTGATTTTTCTGGAAATGTTACTAGAGCTATGAGAGCTATAGACGGAACAATTGTTCTTGTATGTGCGAGTGAAGGAATTATGCCCCAGACAGAAACAGTTATCAGGCAGGCATTAAGAGAAAGAGTAAAACCGGTTTTGTTTATCAACAAAGTAGACAGAGCAATAAAAGAATTAAAATTAACTCCAGAACAAATGCAAGAGAGATTTATAAAAATATTCACAGAATTTAATGAGCTCATTCATAAATATGCTGAAAAAGAATTCAAAGATAAATGGCTTGTAGATATAAAAGATGGCAGTGTTGCGTTTGGAAGTGCAAGAGATAATTGGGCATTGTCTGTTCCATTCATGCAAAAGAAAGGAGTAAATTTCAAGGACATATTAAAATTGTATGAAATGAACGAAGATGAAAGAAAAGCTTGGTGCTGGGAAAAGGCTCCGTTATATGAAGTTATTCTTGATATGGCAGTAAAGCATCTTCCAAATCCACTTGAAGCACAAAAATACAGAATCCCAAAAATATGGCACGGCGATTTGGACAGCGAGTTTGGAAAAGATTTATTGAGTTGCAATGAAAAAGGAAAACTTGGATTTGTTATTACAAGAATTGTGATAGACCCGAGAAGTGGAAAAGAAATTTCTGCTGGAAGATTATTTTCAGGAACAATGAAATCTGGAATAGATGTTTATTTGAATTTGGCGAAACAAAAACAAAAAGTTCAGCAAGTATTAATTTACAACGGAATAAAACCAGAACAACTTGATGAAATCCCTTCTGGAAATGTAATCGCGATTTCAGGAATTACCGGAGAAGCAGGAGAAACAATAACACTTGCTCCTGAAACTACATTTGAAGAATTAAAGCATATATTTGAACCAGTTATCACAAAAGCGATTGAAGTAAAAAAAGCAACAGACCTTCCTAAACTAATTGAGATATTAAAAAAAGTTGCTAAAGAAGATCCTTCTATTAAAATTGAAATTAACGAGCAGACAGGAGAAAGTTTAATGTCTGGTATGGGAGAATTACATTTGGAGATTATTGAAAATAGAATAAGAACAGAAAAAGGACTTGAAGTAAAAACATCAGCTCCGATAATTGTTTATCGTGAAACCGTTGCAAAAGAATCTCCTGTAGTTGAAGGAAGAAGCCCAAACAAGCACAATAGTTTTTTTATAAAAATTGAACCATTAGAAACAAATTTATATGAAGCAATAAAATCAGGAGAACTTTCTGAAGGAAGAATCAAGAAAAAAAGTCAGGGAGCAACTGAAGCATTGTCAAAATTAGGATGGAGCGGAGATGAAATAAGAAATGTAAGAGATATTTACAAAGGAAATATGCTTATTGATGAAACACGTGGGGAAGTTCATATCGGAGAAGTTATAGAAATGGTAATGGATGCGTTTGAATTTGTGATTGATTCAGGACCTTTAGCTCACGAACCATGCATGAAATTAAAAATTTCTCTTGATGATATAAAACTTCATGAAGATGCAATTCATCGTGGACCTGCACAAGTTTATCCTGCAATGAGAGAAGCAATAAAAGAAGCAATGTCAAAAGCAAATGCTGTTCTTTATGAACCTGTTCAAATTCACCTTATAGAATCACCAGATAATTTTTTAGGAAAAGTAACAAGCTTGGTAAGCAGTAAAAGAGGACAATTGATTGATGTTGTTCAAGAAGCAGGACAAGCGCTTATAACTGCGAAAATTCCTGTTTCAGAAATGATTGGGTGGAGCAGTGACTTGCGTTCAGCAACAGAAGGACGTGGAGTTTCATCTTTGAAAGACCAGCTGTTTGAAATAGTTCCGAGGGATGCGCAGCCATTTGTAATAAAAAAAATAAGAGAAAGAAAAGGATTGGCAGAAAATCAGTAGAAATGTTTTTAAAGTAATAACATAAAAGAATTCTATGGAAGATTTTAGAAAAACATATCCTATAATAAGTAATGAAGAATTAAACAGGTTTATTGAACTATATGAATTAACACTAAAAGGAACTTTTAATGATATTCCTGAGTTTGAATATTTTCAAGATAATAATCATATATTAGATACTGAAGAATTAGATACAAGATTATTTCGTTTAAGAGACAGAGCAAGAGCATATTTTAAAAGAAATTCAAACCCAAATGCAGAGAAAATAATGGGTCCAGAAAACATAAGAGAATTAGATGAGAGAATTCAAATATTAGATAACAAGAGGATTACAGGAAGTATAACAGAAGATGAATTATGGGAACTTAAATCTCTTTAGAAATCATCTGAAAATCAGTAAGTATATTTTATTTTACAACTATTTTTATAAACCATAATTTGTAATAAAATTACATGAATTTTGACCAAGAAAGATTCAATAATTTTGTAATAAAAAACAATATAATCAGATTTTCTGAAGAACCTACTAAATTAAACTCTGGAAGAATGTCAAATTTTTATGTTAATTGGAGAACAGTTTTGGAAAATATTCAGTTGACAGACATAACATCCAGATTTGTAATTGATTTTACAGAAGATTTGAAATTAGAACCTTTTTGTTTTTATGGTGTTCCAGAAGGTGCAACCAAGCTCGGAATTATAACTCAATATAAATATGGAATAGATTTTGATTATGATATTCTCCCTATGGGAAGAGGGAAACCAAAAGAGCATGGTGAATCAAAAGACAGATATTTTTTAGGATTGCCAAAAGGAGAAACAATTATTTTAGAAGATGCAACAACAACAGGAAGCTCTTTAATGAATGAAATAAAAAAATTGCAAAATGAAAATGTTGATATAATCGCTGCTTTTGGTTTGACAGACAGAAATGAAAAAAGAGACGATGGTTTAACTGTTAAAGAAGCAATTAATGAATATAATATTCCATATTTTGCTTTGAGCAATGCAACTGATTTGCTACCATTGGCTTACAGAAGATATCATCCAAGCAGGAATATTATAAACTCGGTTGAAGAAGAATTTGAAAGATATGGTGAATTTAAATTAAAATTATTTAACTAATCCAATAGGTTTAAAAACCGATTATAAATAAAGAAATTATGAAAAATATTATTGATCAAAATTTAGATGTAACAAACTTATGTGGTGAAAGGTTGGGTGTTATAAAAGAATTGGAAGAACAATTTGAAAAAAAGCCGTCAGAAGACGGCGCAATAATCTTAAGAGATTTATTGATAAATTGGAGAGATAAATGGATGAAAGAATACCACCGAAGTGATACTCCATCAACCCAGGAGATAAATGGAAAAATAAAAAAATATTCTCAATATCTAAAAAATTAAAGAGATTGTAACATTTTTTTTATCTAAATCTTTAAATAATTAGTTTTTTTTAAAAAATAATGTATGACACAAGACACTATTGTCCTATTGATGGTGGGAATATGAAAGAGGAAGAGAAAAATTATCATTGCCCAAATTGTGGTTTTGAGTATTGGAAACTTAACACAGAAGAACAAACAAGAAAAGAAGCACTAAATTATTCTAAAACTCTTTCTGATGAAAAAATTAAGGAAATTGGCGAAGCTGTTGAAATTCAAATAAAAAATCTTCATACTTTTTTTGATATTGGAAAAAGGGCAAGAGAATTATATGAAAAATTGAAAAACGAGAGAATATTAGAAAGAAAAAGATTAGAAAATGATGTAAGTGTTTTGAATTCAGGAAGAGAAGCAATTTTAAATGCAATAAAAACCCGTGAGATATCTTATACAGAAACAACAGGGAACAAAATAGTATAACAAAATATATCAAATAATGAACAAACATAAATCTCACAATTCTGGAAAAACATTAAAAAGTGTATTAATAGCAGGAGGAATAATTATAGGAGCATTATATTGCATACAAAGCGGGGATATTCAAGAATGGAGTCCTGCAAAACATTGGAGATACCACCAAATGGACAAAAAGCTTAAGCAGATAGATTTAGAATACAGAATAAGAAATAACAAACTCACTTATGATGAGCTTGAAAAGTTTATTGAGGTTTACAAAAAGGATGACACGCAAAATTTTTAGAACGAAAAGTTTTTAAACTATTTTTTTCATAAATAATTATCTAAAAAATTTTCTCAAGGAAAATAAAAATAAGATGGCAAAAGAAAAACCAAATATGAATGTAGTGTTCGTAGGGCATGTTGATGCTGGAAAATCAACTTGTGTAGGTAGACTTATGTTTGATACTGGCGCTGTTACAGAACAGGAAATGACTAAACTAAGACAAGAAGCTGAAAAGCATGGAAAGATTGGTTTTGAATTCGCTTATGTTATGGATAAAATCAAAGAAGAAAGAGAAAGAGGAGTTACAATTGACTTAGCTTATAAAAAAATTCTTACTGGAAAATATCAAATCACAATCATTGATGCTCCTGGGCACAGAGACTTTGTTAAGAATATGATTACTGGTGCTTCACAAGCAGATGCTGCATTCTTAGTTGTTGCAGGACCAACAGGAGTAGAACCACAGACAACAGAACACTTATGGCTTTTGAAAACTATGGGTGTTAAAAACATCGCAGTAGCAATAAACAAAATGGATGCTATTGGTTATGACGAGGGAAAATTTAACAAAGTTAAAGAAGATGTTTCTAAATTATTAAAAACAGTTGGAATAAAACCAGAAACTACAACTTTCTTGGCTGTCTCTGGTTTGAAAGGAGATAATATTGCTAAAAAATCAACAAATATGTCTTGGTATAAAGGACCAACAATAATAGAACAATTTGATTTATTCCCTGCTCCTTCAATTCCTACTAATTTGCCAATGAGAATGCCTGTTCAGGATGTTTATGAAATTACAGGAATTGGAACAGTTCCAGTAGGAAAAATAGAAACAGGAATAATGAAAGTCGGACAAAAAGTTAAAGTCCTTCCAGGAAGAACTGGAAAAGGTATTGATGGAGAAGTAAAAACAATAGAAATGCACCATGAAGCACTTCCAGAAGCAACTGCTGGAGACAATGTTGGTATTAATATTAGAGGAATAGGTAAAAAAGATATTGCAAGAGGAGATGTTATTTGCGACGCGGCTCATCCTATAAAAATTATTGATGAATTCGTAGCAAATATTGTTGTAATTAATCATCCTACTGTTTTGGCAAAAGGATATACTCCTGTTTTCCATATTCATACAGCTCAAGTTCCTTGCCAATTTATAGAATTAATTGCTAAAATAAACCCGGCTACAGGAGAAGTAATACAAGAACATCCTGACTTTTTGAAAAACGGAGATGCTGCTAAAGTTAGATTAAAACCACATGGAAATTTATGCTTGGAAACACAAAAAGAAAATCCTTATATGTCAAGATTCGCAGTAAGAGATGCTGGTTCAACTGTTGCAGCAGGAATGTGCATAGAGCTTACAGAAAAGAAATAAAGAGAATTCTATTAATTAAAAATTATTTTAATTTCAATATTTTCTAAAGGTTTATATATACTAGATATATATAATTTATATGGATAAAAAACAGAAAAAGAAATTAAGTCAAGCATTTGATGTAGCTTTTAAAATTGATATAGAAGAAATTTTAGATAAAGATATTTCTCCTTTTGGCTCAGGAGCACATATAATTCTTCCAAACAAACATAAGGGAAAAAAAGCAAAGGTAATTGTTTACAAGTAAGAATTCTTTGGTTATAATTAAAGCATAGATTATATAATTTATAACATTTAAAGTTTAATTGATAATATCCAAAATTTAACAACAATCCTTAAAAACTCAATGTTAATTTATCTGATATGTTACAAAAATGTTTTGAAGATATTTGTATTTTTGAACATCCTAAAAATAAAAGACAAAAAAGGAATTTTTAATATGTTACAAAAAGGGATGAGCAAATCAGATATTGAAAGAGAGCTTTATGGAAAAGGGGATTTTGTGCAAATAGACAACATAACCAGATTTCTCAAAGAGCACCTTGCCTTAGACACAAAAAAATTTCTTTATTTGAAGTTAATCGAAATTTATGACAGAAGAAATATGTTTGCAGAGGCAGGACGGCTTTATGAAAACCTTTCTGAACTTGCTTTAACATTTGACGAGAAGATAAAAAATTTTGTGAAAGCAACAGAAGAATACATCAAAGCAGGATTTTTTGACAGGGCGGACTTAGCTATGAAAAAAGCATTTAGTGAAGCAAGCCCAAATGAAAAACCAAAAATTTATCTTACAATTAAAGAATTTTATAAAACACAGGCAGAACTTTATGAAAAAGAAAAAAGAAGAACCAACGCAATAAGAATTTATGAAAAACTGCTTGGTATGAACATTGCGGAAACTGAAAAAGAGGAAATCAAAAGAAAACTTCTTGTATTATACGAAAATGTCGGGATGATTAAGGAATTTATGGAAATGAAGAGAAGATTGGAAAAGAAAATCTAAAAAATTCTAACAAAAGATTAAACATACAAATTCTTAAAAAGAATGTTTTTATCTTCCCTTAATGAACAAATTAGTCTATCTTGCTGGTCCAATTGATGGTTGCACTTATGAAAGTTGTACTAATTGGAGAGAAGATGCTATCCAACAATTAGCTAAAGATGGAATAACAGGACTTTCCCCTATGAGAGCAAAAGAATTTCTTAAAATTCATCAAAAAATTATAGATAAGATACATAATAACCATCCTCTAACTTCTGATTCAGGCATTACAACTAGGGATATCTGGGATGTAAGACGTTGCGATGCTATTTTATTTAATTTGCTTGGTGCAGAAAAAGTATCTATTGGTACAATGATAGAATATGGATGGGCAAGTGCTTTTAATAAACCAATAATTACAATAATTGAAAAAGAAGGCAATATTCACGAACATAGCATAGTTAGACAATTAAGTGGATATAGAATTGATAATTTAGAAAGTGGTTTAAATATAATTAGAGCTCTTTTTTCTTATTAAACTTTTTACACAACCTCCACTTTATACACAAAGCCTCGTTTAACCAAAACTTTAAAAACCATTTATTACTAGTAATAACAGAGAAATATCAAGATTATTGATTATTAATTTATTGATCACATCATATTCACTTAATTTAGCTTTACGCTATTTTTTGAGAAAGAAAGAAGATAACTAAAAGAGTTATCAAAGATATTTTTCTATGAATCATTAGATTCGTTTAAATTAAATTAATATAAAAAACTAAAGGAAATTTAAATTTCCTGAAAAAAATTTAAAATGGCAAAAGTAAGTCCGGTATCAATAAAATATATGATACACGCAAATTTTACAGCTGAAGGTGCTTTGGAAAAACCTGATGTAATCGGAGCTTTATTCGGGCAGACAGAAGGGCTTTTGGGCAGGGATTTGGAAATGAGAGAACTTCAAAAAGAAGGAAAAATAGGAAGAATAGAAGTTGATTTGGAAAGAGACGGAAAAAGAACAATCGGAAAAATCCAGATTCCAACAGCATTAGACCAGTCAGAAACAACATTAATTGCAGCAGCAATTGAAACAATTGAAAGAATTGGGCCAAGTGAAGCGCAAATTGAAGTTGAAAAGATTGAAGATGTCCGTGGAACAAAAAGAGATTACATTATTGAAAGGGCGAAAAAACTTATGCAGCAAATTGAAGGAAAAACAGATTCAAGAGAGATTTCCAATGAAATTAAGACATCAACAAGAACATCCCAAATACAAGAATATGGAGATGAAAAACTTCCTTGTGGGGATTTAACAGGCAAAGAAGTGATTGTTGTTGAAGGAAGAGCAGATGTTGTAAATCTTTTGAGAAATAATGTAATTAATGTAATTGCAATGAATGGAACAAAATTACCCCAAGCAGTTAGAGATTTAAGCAGAAACAAAGAGATAACTCTTTTTGTTGATGGTGACAGGGGAGGAAAATTAATTATCCAAAATGTCACAGAAAACGCAGATGTAGATTACATTGCTGTTGCTCCTGATGGAAAAGAAGTTGAAGAGCTTATGGGAAAAGAAATTTTGCTTGCATTAAGAAAAAAAATTCCAAAAGAACAATACCAATATCAGTTAAGAAATGGCAATGGTTTCAGAAGAGATTATGAAAGAAGAGAAACTTCAGAACAAGAGACAAAAACAGAGACAGGCAATTACAAAGAAAAACTAAAGGAAATTTCTGAAAAAAATTCTGGAACAGGAAAAGCAGTAATTCTTGATGAAAATCTTGAAGAAATCAAAAAAATTTCTGAGAAAAGTATTGCTTCAACATTAAGCAGAATGAAAAAAAACCCATTTGCAATTGTTGTTGATGGAACTGCAACATCTTCTGTGATAAGAGCTGCAGAAGAAGTCAAATGCAAGATAATTGTTGCAAAGAATTTTTCAAGCACAAGTTCAAGCATTGAATTATTAAGTTTATAATTTTACAAGAGGGATTTATTTCCCTCTGTTGTTTTTATAAATAGGGACAGAATTAAAAATTTTTAACTCATTGTAACTCACACTTGGTTCTATGTTTGTTACTTTATAATTGTTGATTAGTGTTGTCACCATAAAGTTTATAAAGGTGTCGGGGATGATAGGATTAATTAAATTGGATAAAAAACCAAATATGAACACAAAAAATCTTTTGGTTTCTTTGATGTTAATCGCAAGCGTATTGTTATTAACAAGCACAGTAGCTGCTGCTGAAATCACAGATAACTATACTGTTTATTCAAATGGTGTAGCTATCGGAAATGAAGTTATCAGCGTAGTAGAAGGAGACACACTTCAAATACAAGTTGTTTTCACTTCTGATGTTGATGATTCAGATGTTAGAATCAAAGCAGAGATTGAAGGCTATGATGTGGATGTTGATGCAGAGACAGCGAAGTTTGACGTTGAGAAGAATGTAAGATACACAAAGACATTGTCTTTGAAAGTTCCTACTGAACTTGATGATGAACTTAGTGACGGCTCAACACTTGGGATTAAAGTCTACAACAAAGATGACAAGACACAACTTGCTGATGTTGATTTAAGGGTTCAAAGAGAATCTTACAACGCAGAAGTTATGTCAATAAGCACAACAAATACTGCTGAAGCTGGAGCATTATTCCCAGTAGATGTAGTTTTGAAAAACAAAGGTTACAACGATCTTGAAGATGTTTATGTGACTGCAAGAGTTGTTGAACTTAACACAGAAAGAAGTGCTTACTTTGGAGATTTGGTTGCAATTGATGAAGACAACGACGATGAAACTACTGACACAATCAGTGGAAGAATCTATGTAGAAATACCTGAAAACGCAAAAACAGGAATTTACACATTAGAAGTTGAAGTCTCAAACGATGAAACAGCAACTAAAAAAACAAAACAAATTGTTGTAGAGAGTGGCTTTTCAGGAAACAATGTATTTGCTACTGTAACAGGTAAAAGTGTTGCTGTTGGTGAAAATGCTGAATACAGCATTTTAATTGTAAACCCAACAAACAAGTTGAAAGTTTACAACATTGTCCCAGAAGCATCAGACAAACTTACAATAAGTGCTGATGAATCTCTGGTTGCAGTGCCTGCAGGAACAAGCAAGACAGTTAAGTTAACTGTGAAAGCTGAAGAAGAAGGAACATACAACTTTAATGTTAATGTGTTTGCTGGAGATGAACTTATCAACAAAGTTGCATTAAATGCAAATGTTGAAGGCAAATCAATAGGAAGCTCAATGACAATAATTACAGTTGTATTGGCAATAGTATTCTTAGTATTGCTAGTTGTTCTTTTCGTCTTAGTAGGAAAGAAACCCAAACAAGAAGAACTCGGAGAAAGCTACTACTAAACTTTTTTTAATTTTTTATTTTTTTCTTTATGTGGCTCTCCTTTTTTATATTCAAACAGAGTAAATAGTACCCGATAGATAATACTCCTTATTTAATCATAAACATTTTTTCTGTGTCCCATATCCAGAATCAATATAATCAATTCTTCATTTCTTATCTAACAAAAATATCTTAATTACAAAATTACCATTGAACATCCAAACAAGCAGGAAGATTATTGTTTAATCTTTTTTGTTCCAATAAATAATGTTTTTTACAAAGATAACTCCAACCTTTTTTGCTATTCTTTTTTAATAAACTTGGAAAAACTTCTGCATACGCTTTATTTGGACATTTGCCTTTCCAGTCACAACAAGGAAACTCTTTTTTATTTTTAAAAAGTTTAAATCTAATAAATGACTTATCATTAGATTTACCTTTAATTAATTTTAATTTTCCGTTTTTATCATAAAATTTTGCAATTATCATTAAGCATTAGCTTCAACGCCTTTTATTAAATTCCAGTCAAGTTTTATTAATTGTTTTACAGCAGGATTATCTATATTTAATTTGTATAAATCAGATTTCCCAACTCTCCTTGTTTTTACAATAATATTATTTCTTTCTAAATTGTTCCAAAATGCTTGCAAAGTCGAATAACTAACCCCAGAATTTTTTGCTATCTCAGTTAAAGGATAATCAAATAACTGAAAAGTGATGAGAAAATCCAAAACTTTCATTACAGGATTATTTCCAAAAACTTCAATGAAAATTGTTTCGTTTATTCTCTTTTTCATAATAATAAATAGTTAATGGGGTAAATAAATGTTTTTCAAGATAAAACAACTTATCGAAAAATTGTAGAAATTAGAAGAAGATATCATAATTATATATACCCGTCCTTGACTCAGCAAAGGATAACACTTTTTTCAGATGAAAAAACCCAAAGATATTTGAAGTTCAAATCTTCAAGCTCGTAATTTTTGAGATTCCCTCGTGCATACTTATCCCATAAAGTGCTGTTGCGTTGCTTATAACTTCATCGTTGTGGCTTATTACAATATACTGCCCCCTTTTCATATATTTTTTTAGAAGTTCTGCAAGACGCTGCGAATTCCTTTTGTCAAGAGCAGCGTCAATTTCATCTAAGATATAGAAAAAATAGGGTTTGTATTCCTGAATTGCAAATATCAAAGACAAAGCTACCAAAGTTTGCTCTCCTCCTGAAAGAGAAGTGACATCAAAATATTTTCCGTGTCCTGTTTTTACAATTATATTTACTCCTCCTTCAAATGGCTCTTTTCTGTTTTCAAGTTCAAGAGAAACATTTCCTTTAATGCTTAATAAAGAAAAATTTCTTGAAAAAATTTCATTTAAAGCATCAAGAGTCCTGTTAAAAGTTTTTTTCTTTTTTATGTCAATCTCATGAATAATTTTGAGAGTTTGCTGTTTTTCTTTTTCTATTAATTCTGACTTCTCTTTTATTGAATCGTATTCCTGTTTTATTGAATCATAAACTTCAAGCGAACGAAGATTTACACTGCCGATATTAGAAAGAATTTCCTGTGTTTTTGTTATTCTCTCCAGAAGAGCATCACGACTCATTTTTATTATTTCAACATTTGGAAAACTAAGTATTTCTATTTCAAGATTTTCATATTCTGCATCAAATTTTGCTTTTCCTATTTTAAGATTGTTCATTATTTGTTCAAGATTGTGGATTTCATTTTGCCTTTTTGATGTTTCCATGTCATTTTCATGAATTTTTAACTGAATTGTGTCTCTTTCTGAAATTAATTTTTTAAATCTTTTTTCAAGCTCTTCTGCATCTTTTCGTTTTTGTTCAAGTGTTGATTCTTTTTCCTCATTGCTGTTTTTTAATGAATCAAGCTCTTCAGACATATCTTGCTCATCAAGAACAAGCTGTTTGATAGTAACTTTTAACCTTTCTGTTTCTCTTTGCTTGAAACTTATATCAGAATCAATTGTTTCCTCGCTTCTTAGGGAAATTTCTTGTATTTCTAAACGCAAGTTTTCATATTTCTGGTCTATGTCTGAGTTCTCATCAAAATTGTTTTCAAGAGAAATTTTTCTTTTTTTTAACTGGCTAAATTCGTTTTTTGTTTTGTCTATTTTTTCCTGCAAGGATTTTATTTGTTCTTTTCTTTCTTCAATTGACTTTAATTTTCTAATATCTTCCTCTCTTTTTGAAATCTCGCTGTTTATTCCATCTGTTTTTTCTTTTATTTCCTGCTTATCCTTCTCTATTTGTCTTATCTCTTTTAATGAAGAATTTATTTCCTGCTGAAATTTTTCTATTCTTGGATTTGTTTCAGAATTTATTGATTTTATGTGTTCTGGAGTTATTTTGCTCTTGCATAACGGACAAATATCTATTTTTGAAATGTCTTCTTTTAATTTATTGAGATTTTTAATTTCATATTCATTAAGATTTATTATTTTTTCAAGTTCTACTCCTCTTTTGATTATTCTTTCAAGATTTTCCTTGTTAAGATTTAAGGAAGATTTTAATTCGTGAAGTTTTTCTGGCGAAGTTTTTTTGTCAAATAATTCTGAAGAAATGTTCTCAATTTGTTTCAATAAATATTCTGATTCTCGCTCATAATTTTTTAAAAGAGATTCCTTGTCTTCGGTCATTTCTTTTAAAGTTTTTAATTCTGATTTAACCATATAGAATTTTTTTCTTTGGGTTTCTATTTCTTCAAGTTTCTTTTTTCTTTTTTCTATGTCTTCTTGTTTTTTTGCTTCAGGAAGATTTTTTTTAAGCTCTTTTAATGTCTTCTCTGACTCTTCCATAGATATTTTTAATTCTTCTTTTTGCCTTTTTATTTCAGATATTCTTTTTTCATAATTTTCTATACGAACTCTTATTCCTTCAAGATTGGCTCTTAAATCTGCAATGTCCTGGTTTATTTTTTCCTGCTCAAATCCTGTTGACTGATGAATCTTGGAGTTTATGGATTTTGTTTTTTCGTCTAAACTTGCGTTTTCTGTCTGTGTTGAGAGAATTAATTTTTTTATCTTATCTATTTGAAAAACTGCCTTGGAAATTTCAGAATCAATTTTTTCTATTTCTTTCTTTTTAAAAGCTATATCATTATGAATCACACTTGCCTTGAATTTTTTTAAATCAGATTCAAGCTTTTTAAATTTCAATGCCTGCTGCCTTTCTCTTTCCAAATTGTTTAAATAGATTGTTCTTTCTCTTAAAATCGCTGCTACTTCTTTTAATTTTTCCTCTGTTTTTTCCAGTTCTCTTAGGGCTTTTATTTTTCTTGATTCATAAATAGAAATTCCTGATACCTCTTCTATAATTTTTCTTCTTTCTTCAGTATGCATTTTTACAAAATTTTGGATTTCTCCCTGAAGAATTATATTAAATCCATTTGGGTCTATGCCTGCCTGAGCCATAAGCAGAAGAATATCCTGGCGTGTTTTTGTTTCGTTATTTATCTTGTAAATGCTTTGTCCGTTTCTTCTAACAATTCTTTGAATAGAAATTTCACTTTTTTCTATTGAAAATGTCTTGTCTGAGTTGTCAAACACAAGTTCAACAACTGCTTCTTTTGAGGGGGAAGCATCTTTTGCACCCATAAAAATAAGATGTCCTGATTTTGTGGCTCTCATTGATTTTGCACTTAATCTTCCTAAAACAAAACACAACGCATCTGAAATGTTAGATTTTCCAGAACCATTTGGGCCTAAAATCACATTTATCCCATCTGTAAATTGAAGTTCTGTTTTTTTTGGAAAACTCTTAAAGCCATGCATCACCAGCTTTTTTATGTAAGCCATAAGAGAAAAAGGAGATATGTGTTTTTAAAATTAGTTATATGTTGTTTGGATTGAAATCTTTTAAACATTCAAATGTTTTTGTTCGTTCACAGCACATGAATTTTTCCATGTTGCCCAGGTTTGCCTGAAAATTCCATCGTTTTTGTATTTCTGAGCGTGCTTTTCCAAAAACTTACATGTTGCAGGGTCAGAAGAATAACCGCTTCCTATTTCATTTCCATATTTTTGTTTTAATTTGTCCATTTCTTTTTCTCGTGTTGATTTTGCTAAAATAGATGCTGCTGAAACTGCGATGTGATTTATATCTGCTTTATGCTCGCATAAAACTTCTAGATTAGATAGATTATCTATTTTTGTTTTTAAATAGTCAGTCCATTTGGCTATATTTGGGGAAGGACAATCAACAACAACTTTAACTTTGTTTAATCCTTTGTTTATTTTATTTATTATTTCAGCAGATTTTATTGCTTCAAGTTCATTTAATTTAATACCCTCACCATTTTTTCCGTCTATTTCAGAAGGAAATGCCATAGAGATTTCAAAGGTTTCTGCTTTTTCTTTTATTATTACTGCAAGGGACTCTCTTCTTTTTGGAGTTAGCTGTTTGCTGTCTTTAACGCCTAATTTTTTGAATTCTTTTTCAATCTCAGAAGTTATCAAACATCCTGCGAGAATCATAGGGCCAATAACAGGACCACGACCAGCATCATCAATTCCAAGTATTAACATGTTTAAAAGAAAATTAAAGTAGTTTAAAAAGTTAATCAGAACGGAATATTTTCAGTTCCATCCTTGAAAAGACTAGAGTTTTCTTCTTCTAAATCCGTATCAGAACAACCTTCTTCTCTAAGAAGATAATCTTTTTTCTTATTATCTTCTTTTTTTATAATCAAAACTCTTTCTAAATTATCTTTTTTAAATGTTTCAAGCCATTTCTTATGATTTTTATCTTCTATAAATAATATTGGAAATGGTTTAATTGCATACTGATTCATTTTAACTTCTCTTGGAAATCTTGTTTTTTTGATAAGATAATCGTCTGGATTTAAACTATATGATTCTAAAACCTCTTCAGGAAATTGCAACATTCTTTTTATTCCTGTTGAATTAAACCTGCTTATAGGATCAAAATTACCTTTCTCATATCTTGATTTAAATTCAGAATTTGCTAAATCTGGATTATGCAGATTAGACACAACACTAAATGGCAAGAACATCATAAATGCTGTTTCTTGAGAAAGTGTTTTTACCATTTCTTCTAAAACATTTTTTTTGAATTGCTTAAAATAAATTAAGGGGTTTCTTAACTTATACTTGTAAACAGCAAAAAATATTTTATTTGGTTTTGAACCATCACATTGATGAACAAGATATTTATCTATCTGAAAATCAGTTAATTTTAAAGTTTCTTTCCAACAAACAGATTTTGATTCTATTATTTTATCTTGTGTAATTACATCTGGTTGAAATGTTTCATTTTCATTTTGAGAAGCGTTTTGGGTGCCAACCCATCTTCCCCCAAAAATTCCGGTTGTTAAAATTTCATAAAAATTACCTATTCTTGTTCTAAATCCATAATCCACTTGCCAAGGATTGCGGGATAGTAATTCAAATAGTTTTTCCTGAATAGGATATTCTAAATTTTTGTTAAAAACTTTTATTGGTTTTGGGCCCATATAGTCTACTAAATCAGAAGGGTCAAATCTTATTGCCATGTTTTTTGTTTTGTTAAATGTATATAAAAGGATTTGTCTTCTTAATCATAAGTTTTATAAGGGATTTTTATCTGGATTTTATATAGCGGGATGGAGCAGCCTGGAGTGCTCGCAGGGCCCATAATGAAAATCGGGGATTTTCAGTCCTCATAAAATTTGCATTTAATGGGTAACCCTGAGGTCGTGTGGTTCAAATCCCACTCCCGCTATTTTAAAAAAAGGATTTCGTTTAACATAGCATGAAAGAAAAAACAAGAAAGAGAATAGAAAAAATAAAAGATGTTGGCAAGAATGTTAAAAAAGAAATTAAAGAAGAAGTATTTTTTAATGTTCCAAATTCAATAACTTTGTTAAGATTAGTTCTTGTGTTTGTGTTTGTGTATATGTTATTCAAAGATTATTCAAAATTATCTTTAGTGACGGTTTTTGGAATGGCTGCAATTACTGACTGGTTTGACGGATTTTTTGCAAGAAAATTAAAACAAACCACAAAAACAGGAGCAAGAATGGATCAGGTAATTGATAGAATATTCACAATGATTGTTTTTGGTTCTTTGATATTTTATTATTTTTTAAATTCTAATGAAAATAATTCAGTAATGCTCTTGTTCCTTATAATTTCAAGAGAAATAATTGGACTTCCAGGATTTTTGATTATTTTAATAAGAGGGAAAGACCCATACAAAGTAAGATATATCGGGAAAGCAGTATGCTGGTTTCAGGGGTTTGCTTTAGGAGCAGTTATAATAAATGTCAGCTGGGCTATTTATCTTGTTGTTCCGACATGTTTGATAGGAATAGTTTCTGGAATAGATTACTTAAGATATTCCATAGAATAAGATTATGTTTAAATGCATAAATAATTAAAAATACAAATTTGATATAAGGATATGTCAAAACTTCAGGTTAAACTTAATTCTGGCAAGAGCAATTATCAAATGATTACCGAGCTTAAAAAAACAATCAAGGAAGATAACATTGCAAATTCAATAATATTTTATGACACCCTCATCGGTTCTTATAACACAAGAAAAGTAAAACCAAAAAATTTTACTTCAAAAAGACAAATGAGCGGATTAGTTTATGAGATAGATGGAATTATAGAACAAAGAGAAAAAACATTAAATGAATTGAGCACAAAAAATTCAAAAGAAGTTTTAGAAGAATTGATTAAAGAAGTTTCTAATATCACAAATGATGTTCCTATCGGAGGAGTTTATGAAGAAATTAAATCTGTTAGAAAAACAGAAGAAATTTACAAAATTGGAGAAACAATCGCAAAAAGAATTAATAATCGTAAAAAAGAAATAATCAAAGACAAAAGTCAAAAAAGAAGAGCACATGTTTTTATTGAAGAATCTAACTGCATAAAAGATGCAATAAGAAGTGCATTGGAGAAAGAATATTAAAAACGCCGTCTCCAGGAATCGAACCTGGGAGCCCCGAAGGGCGTGGATTAGCAATCCACTGCAATACCATTATGCGAAGACGGCTTTGTCTAATTTTATTAGAAATAAAGAGGTTATAAAGATTTTTATTAAGAAAAATGAGGAAATTATTTATTGGAAATTTATTCGCATTTTTAATAATATTTATATATCCTGAAAAAGAAATAAGATTATGAAAAGAGGAGAAATAATTAACGACGTAAAAAACAATTCTGGAGTTATACTAAAAGTAAAGCCAATTGCTCTTGGGGCAGAAATTCCGTCTTATGCTTATGAAAGTGATGTTGGATTTGATTTACGAGCAAATGAAACAACTAAACTTTTTCCAGGAGAACAAAAAGCAGTAAAAACAGGACTTGTATTTGAAATACCAGAAGGACATGTTGGATTAATAAGGGATAGGGCAGGGATAGTTCAGAAAATGGGAGTTCATACAACAGCAGGAACTTTTGACTCTGGATTTAGAGGAGAAGTTTCCATAATTCTTGTTAATTTGTCAGAAGAAACACAGTATATAGAACAAGGAATGAGAATTGCACAAATGATAATTATTCCTGTTGTAAAACCCAAAATAATTGAAGTTGAAGAACTGGAAGACACAGAAAGAGGAGAAAAAGGGTTTTGTTCTACAGGGATGAAAGAAATAGAAGAACTAAAAAAGATTATGAAAAAAAAGAAATAAATTATTTTGAAACATCGCTTGTTTTTTCATATCTTAAATAAAACTTATCAAGAATATTAATAATTCTCTGGCGCTCGTCTGCATTTCCAATTCCTTTCCAGTCTAGAATAGCCAATTCAACATCCTCACAAGTTTTTTCAATTGCTTCTTTAATCATTTCTTCTGTCAGTGGCAAAGAGTAAGATGGAATGATGTGGCTTATGGCAAAATTAGAATTTAATTGAATTTTATTGAAACTTGGGCAATAATGCGGACCTCCTATTGCAATCGCTATTTCATTATAAGGATTTTCCCTAAAATCTTCAATAATCTCTGAAATAGTTTTTGCCACGACAAATGCTGCCTTTGAGTCCTTCCATTCTCTTTCTGTTGCTCCTATTTCTATAAAAATGCATGGCTTGCTTATTAAAGGACCATGATGAGTGCATTCCAAAGTTATATCATAATCTTTTAGATTATGTTTTTTAGCATTAAAATTTAATTTTTGGAATATTTGTTTTTCAAACAAGGCAGAAGTTTTGCAGATTTTTCCTGGCTCGCCTCCGAACTCTGCCAAACGCCAATTACCCGGGGCATGAACAGATAAAGTTTTCATTTGTTTTTCAGATTGATGTTTTGAAGCAAAGATTATGAAATCATAATCATTTATTTTTTCATAGTTGAGGTTATTATCTGAAATTATTTCTTCTTCTCTCAAATAAAAATCATAATTCCCAAACTGGCTTAATTGGGTTGTTATGTTTATTCCTGCTTGGTCTTTCTTGCTTGCGATTATAAGACATCTTTTAAACATGATTTAGAATAGATAAAATTATTTAAATAGATATTGGGAGTTCTTGGGTTATATTTTTATAGTGGATTTTTGTTAATATTTCATGCAAGAGATTATTAAACTTTTAATCTGTGTGATTGTTTTATCTTTTGGAATCCCAATAGGAGATTATCTAGCTTTGAAAACAAAAAAAGAATTGCCCGATGGACAAGTATGGTTCAAAGGAATTATTATCACTTCGTTAATTTTGGGGTTTGTTGGATTAATTATTAAGGACGATGTTTTATTGTTCACGATGTTTTTTATTGCAATAATAACATCAAGAAGTTTGAGAAATAAAAATAGAAGAAATAAAAAATAAAACTAATCAACAGGCTTATCTTCTTTTAGCCTTTGTTTTTTTCTTTTTTGCCATTGCTGAAACACCCCTTTATTTTAAATGAAAGAGTCTTTTGTTTTTATATCTATACCATCATCTATTAATGACACCAATTCAACAAACTTATAAATGGGAAAATTGTTGATTGATTATGTTATATATTATTGGACTTGGACTAAACATCGATGGAATTTCGCAAGAAGGAATGAAAATGGTAAAGAAATGCAAAAGAGTTTATCTTGAAAATTATACTGTGAGTTTTCCCTATTCTGAGGGAGAATTAAGAGAAAAACTCGGGATTAACAAGATTTTTCTTGCTGACAGAGAATTTATTGAATCAGAAGAAATAGTCGATGAAGCCAAACGATTAGATGTGGCTCTTCTTGTTTATGGAAGCCCACTGACAGCAACAACACATATTTCCTTAATGAATGAAGCTACAAGATTAAATGTAAAATACAAAATAGTTTATTCTGCATCTGTAGTTGATGCTGTGGCAGGAACAGGTTTGCAAGTTTATAAATTCGGAAAAATAGCAAGCATGCCAAAATGGGACGAAAAAAATAATTTTACACCGGATAGTTTTATGGAAATAATAAAAGAGAATCAATCAATAAATGCACATTCTTTGATTTTAATTGATATTGGATTAGAATTTCAAACAGCGTTAACAGAATTAAAAATATCTGCAGAAAAACATAATATAAAACTTTCAAGAATTGTTGTCTGCCAGAATCTCGGAAGCAAACATGAAAAAATCCATTATAAAACAATAAAAGAATTAGAAGAATTCACTGGAGTAAGAGAGCCGTATTGCATTATAATTCCCGGAAAACTTCACTTTTTAGAAAAACAATTTTTGGAAGGATTTAACTTATTCTAACTTCACCATAACGTTTACATTCTGGGCATCTTAATTCTGCCCATTCTTCTGTTTTAGTCCCAATATTTTTTTTTATTATGTTATAAGTAGGCAATAAAATATGATTATCCTCTGGACAGATATGTTCATTATCCAAGAAGGAATCAATTCTTATGAGCAGTCTTTTTATTGGATGAAAAATACTTACATGAGACAAATCATACATTGAAACAGATTCACAAACACTTCCCATTTGATTATAAAGACAAACATTTTTTAAATATTCTTATTTTTAAGTATTCATTAACTAAACAAAAAAGAGGCTGAAAAATGATGGAATTAAATGAAAAAGAGATGAAAATTCTGAAAAGCTTAGATACTCCAAAAAAAATCCAGAATTTTTTGGATAAATTGGAGATAAATTTTGATTATAAAAAAGATACCTGCATGTCTCCGAGAAAAGTTTTACAGACAGGGAAATGCCATTGCATCGAGGGAGCTATTTTTGCGGCTTTATGTTTAAAGGTAAATGGATTTAAACCATTAGTTGTAGATTTGGAAACAACAAAAGATGATTTTGACCATGTCATAGCAGTTTTCAAAAAAAATGGAAAATGGGGTTCTATTTCAAAAACTAATCACGCTGTTTTAAGATACAGAGAACCGATTTACAATACTATAAGAGAACTTGTAATGAGTTTTTTTCATGAATATTTTACAGATAATGGGATTAAAACATTAAGAGCTTATTCCAAACCGATAAACCTTTCAAGATTTGACCAAAAAAACTGGGCAACAGATGAAAAAGATTTATGGTATCTCGCAGAATACATAGCAAATGTGAAACATATTCCAATAATCAACAGAAAACAAATATCAAATTTAAGAAAAGCAGACAAAATTGAAATTCTAGCTGGAAAACTTGTGGAATGGAAACCTTATGGAAAAAGGATTATAAAATAAATATTTGTTTTTAAAATACAAGATTTTTTAAAGATTATTCTTTTTTATAGAAGATGCCAAGCATAAATGAACAAGAAAAAGAAATTCTCGAATTTTGGGAAAAAAATAAAATATTTGAAAAATCATTAAAGAAAACAGAAAAGAAAAAACCATATATTTTTTATGACGGACCTCCATTTGCAACAGGACTTCCTCATTACGGGCATATCTTGGCTTCTGTACTAAAAGATGCAATCCCGAGATTCTGGACTATGAATAATAGATATGTAAGAAGAGTTTGGGGATGGGATTGTCATGGACTGCCTATAGAAAATATTGCAGAAGCAGAACTTAAAATAAAATCAAAAGATGAAATTGAAAAAATGGGGGTTAAAAAATTTAATAATTTTTGTAGAAGCAAGGTTTTGACATATGCTCAAGAATGGAAAAAGACAGTTGAAAGAATAGGTAGATGGACTGAGTTTGACAATTCTTACAAGACAATGGATAATAATTATATTGAAAGTGTCTGGTGGGCGTTTAAGCAGCTTTATGAAAAGAATTTGATATATGAGGGGGAAAAAATTTTAATGTATTGCCCAAGATGTGGAACTCCATTATCAAAATCCGAAATAGCAATGGACAATTCCTACAAAAAAGTAAAAGACCAGTCAGTAACAATAAAATTTAAACTTGTTGGAGAAGAGGGTTATGCCCTTGCTTGGACAACAACCCCCTGGACACTGCCCAGCAATTTAGCATTGACTATTAATCCTAATTTAAAATATGTTTATATAAAAGACAAAACAGACAAAAATATTTATCTTCTTGGCAAGGATTTAGTACATAAATATTTCAAAGATGAAAAAGATTATTCTGTTGTAAAAGAAGTCAAAGGAAAAGAATTAGTGGGAAAAAAATATGAGCCATTATTCCCTTATTTTGAAGATGTTAAAAATGCGTTTAAGATAATCTCAGGAAATTTTGTAACTGCAGAAGATGGAACAGGAATTGTTCATACTGCTCCTGCATTTGGAGAAGAAGATTATCTTGTCTGCAAAGAAAACAAAATTGAATTAGTCCAACCAGTTGATAATCAAGGAAGGTTTACAGAAGATGTTGTTGATTTTAAAAAAGAATATGTTTTTGACGCGAACAAAAAAATAATTGAATTCTTGAAAAAACAGGGAAAAATAGTAAAAATAGAAAACACAGAACATGAATACCCTTTTTGTTATAGATGTGAAACCCCTTTAATTTACAGAGCAATTCCCTCGTTATTTATTAATATTCAAAAGATAAAACCAAAACTTTTAAAATTAAACCAAAAAATAAATTGGTATCCGGATTTTTTAAAAGAAGGCAGAGTAAACCACAATATTTCCACTGCCCCAGATTGGAATATATCAAGGAACAGATATTGGGCAAGTGCAATCCCAATATGGAAATGCGAAAATTGCAAAGAGATTAAAGTTATTGGAAGCATTGAAGAATTAAAAAAAGAAGCAATTAAAATACCAAAAGAAAAAATAGATTTACATAAAGATTATCTTGATAATATCAGATTGAGATGCAAATGCGGAAGAGAAATGAAAAGAGTTCCAGAAGTATTAGATTGTTGGTTTGAATCTGGAAGTATGCCATTTGCCCAATTTCATTATCCGTTTGAAAACAAAAAACTTTTTGAGAAAAATTTTCCATCACAATTTGTTGCAGAATATATAGGACAAACAAGAGCATGGTTTTACTATATGAATGTTTTATCTGCGATTCTTTTTGATGATATTCCTTTTGAGAATGTTTTAACAACAGGAACAATTCTTGCAGAAGATGGGACAAAAATGTCCAAAAGCAAAAAAAATTTTCCAAACCCTGAAATGATTTTTGAAAAGTATGGAGTAGATGCATTGAGGTTTTATTTGTTATCTTCTCCTATTATGAACGCAGAGAACCTTAATTTCTCTGAAAAAAATGTAGAAGAAATTTACAAAAAAATAATCTTATTATTGGAAAATGTTAATAATTTTTATTCTATGTATAAAACTGGAATAAATGGAAATGATAAATCTAAAAATATATTGGACAAATGGATAATCTCCCGTTTAAATCAATGCATTGAAGAAACAACAAAAAATATGAAAAATTATGACACCATCAAAACCTGCTCTGGAATTAAATTGTTTATAGAAGATTTATCAACCTGGTATTTAAGAAGAAGCAGAAATAGATTTAACGAAGATGAAAACGCTGAAAAAACGTTAAAATTTGTTTTAAATGAATTTTCAAAAATTATTTCTCCAGTAATGCCGTTTATTGCTGAAAAAATTTATCAGAATGTAAACTCCAAAAAAGATTCTGTTCATTTGCAAAATTGGCCAAAAGGAGATAAAACAAAGATTGACAAAAAATTAATATTAAAAATGAGCATTGTGAGGGAAATTGTGTCAGCAGGATTGAAGGCGAGAGATAAATCACAGATAGGATTAAAATGGCCTTTAGCAAAAGGAACGATATTTAGTAAAGAACATCAACCTCTTATGGAGATGGAAGAGATAATAAAGGGAGAACTAAATGTAAAGGAAATTGAATTAAAAGTTGGGCATAACTATGATGAAATTAAAGTTGAACTGGATATCAATTTGACGCCAGAACTTGAAGAAGAAGGTTATGCACGAGAGCTGTCAAGACAAGTTCAGGCATTCAGAAAAACCCTTGATATGAAAAAAAACGACAAAGTAGAAATGATAATCATTTCCGACGATAAAACTAAAAAAATATTTGAAAAACAGAGAGAGTTTATTATGGAAAGAACCAATGCAAAAAATATTGAATTTGTTACAACTGACAAGGAAAAATTTAAAAAGACAATTGACTTCAAAATTAAAGATAAAAGAGGAAAAATTGTTATTAAGTAACTACCCCTCGGTGAGTTATTAAATTCACCCTTTTATCATAATAATATTTAAAAATGAAAAGAGGCATCAAATAAAATGATTGTTAAGGAAGAATTTTTAAGCAGGTTAAGAAAAATTTTTGATTTGAACCTTTATGAAGTCAAGGTTTGGACTGCTTTATTATCGCGAGGAACATCCACAGCAGGAGAATTAAGCAATATTTCTGATGTTCCTAGAAGCAGAACTTATGATATTTTGGAATCACTTGAGAAAAAAGGATTTATTGTTATGAAACTTGGAAAACCAATCAAGTTTGTTGCTTTAAAACCAGAAGAAGTTGTTGAAAGAGTAAAGAAAAACACTATGAGAGACGCACAGGACAGAAGCAAACGACTTGAAAATTTAAAAGGAGACGATGTTCTTGAAGAATTGAACACATTATTTACACAAGGAGTAAAATTCGTAGAGCCAACAGATTTATCAGGAAGTTTAAGAGGAAGACAAAATATGTATAATCATCTTGATATGATGGTTAGAGATGCTGAAAAAACAATTACAATAGTAACCACAAAAGAAGGATTGAACAGAAAACTTGAGGCATTAATGCCTTCTCTTGAAAAATGCAAAAAAAGAGGAGTAAAAATAAGAATCGCTGCTCCTGTTGACAAAGATAATATTAAAATTGCAAAAGAATTGTCAAAAGTTGCAGAAGTAAGAAATTTACAAGGAATAAAAGCAAGATTTGTGATTATAGATGCAAACCAAATAATGTTCATGCTTTTAGACGATGAAAAATTCCATCCTAATTATGATATTGGAATATGGATAAACACTCAGTTCTTTGCTCTTGCATTAGAACAAATGTTTGAGCTTGCATGGAAAGATATGAAAAAGATTTAGAAGAAATTAAAGATTAATTCTATTTAGTGAAATAGTATTAAAAAATAAATGTTGATTTTTGTGAGCAGTCAAATAATAGAAAATTCCCGAAAGATAAATAAAAGAATATAATTCTAAATAGAAAAACTTTTTAAAAAATAAAATAAGAAATAAAAGATAAATAAAAAATAAAAAAATAAATTTAGTTTATCTGAATGAGTGAACAATTGCAAGTACTACACTTATTACAGTTGTGATTATTACAATCCAACCTGCAACCATAGCAACTGATGCTCCGCCAAGGTAACCAGGCAAACTTAAAATACCATCGATCATTGCAAATCCTACTGACAATGATACAATGACACCAGTAAGCCAAGCAATGAAAGATAATAATTTGTTACTATCTTTTTTTGCTGCCATTTTACACCTCCTTTTTAGTTTAATATGTATATTCTAAAGAATATTTTACTCTTTAAATAGGTTTTGTTTTTTACATTTCTTCCACAACAGAGATACCTAGCAAGTTCAAAGAATTTTTTAAAACAATTCTGAAACTTTCAACTAAAGAAATTCTAAAATTTTCATTTTCTGAATTTATAACAGGACATTCATGATAAAATTCATTAAAAATTTTTGAAAGCTGGTAAGAATAATTCGCAATCAATGAAGGATTTAAATTTTTGTAAGAATTTTCTACAATTTCGGAAAATTCCAAAAGTTTCTTGCACAATTCCAATTCTTTATTTTCAATATTTTTTATTTTGAATAATTTTGTTATTTTGATTTTTGATTTTTTTAAAATAGAGGAAGCTCTTGCATAAGAATAAAGAAGATAAGGGCCAGTATCTCCCTCGAAATTTAATGCTTCATCTTTTTGAAAAATGATATTTTTATTTGGCGATTGTTTTAACATAGAATATTTTATTGCAGCTATTGCTACAATCAAAGCTCTTTTTTCTAATTCTTGCTGAGAAATTCTTGGGATTCTTTTTTTGATGTTCTGTTTTGCATAATCAGTAATTTCTTTTATAAAATCAGAATAGAGAATATTATCTCCTGTTCGTGAAGACATTTTCCCGGTTGGCAATCTTACCATCCCAAAAGTTATGTGCGAAAATTTTTTTCTTTGCTTAAAATCCATTAGTTCCAATGTTTTGAAAAGTTGTTTAAAATGCAAGTCCTGTTCACTGCCGACAACATTCAAAGCCTTGTCTAATTTGTAATCTTTAGATTTTTTTTCTGTCAAAGCTAAATCTTTTGCAGAATACAAAACGGTTTGGTCGCTTCTTAATAAAACCCAAACCCCGAGATTATATTCTTCCAAGTCCATTATCACTGCCCCTTCGCTTTTTTTTGCTATTCCTTGTTTCAATAATTTAAGGGAAATTTCTTTGGCAGATTTTTCTACTTCTGATTCAAAATAATGAACATCAAATCGCGTGTTTAATTGCTGATAAATTTTTTTCCAAGAATCTATTGATAATTTCCTTGTTTTTTTCCATAATTCCAAAATATTTTTATCTTTCTTATCTTCAAGTTTTTTATTGATTTCATCAACTTCTTTTTGAAATTCAGGATTGTTAGTTATTTTTTTAACCGCATCTACATATATAGAAGCAATCCATGATTCATCATTTTTTAATTTTTCCTTGGAATGATATTTTTTATAACACCATATCCACTTGGCGATATGCATTCCTGTATCTCCGGAATAATTGGCTCTTATAACTTTATTTCCTAAGAACTCAGAAATTCTTGACAAGCTTTCTCCTATGCTTGTCCCCCTTATGTGCCCAACATGAAACGCTTTATGAGTATTTGGCTGTGAAAATTCAATAATTGTTTTTTGTTTTTTAATATTAGTTTTCCCGTAATTCTCCTTTTTTCCCAGAATGTTTTTTACTGCATTTTCGCAAAAAATTTTTTTGTTTACAAAAAAATTAAGATAAGCTCCTTTTATTTCTATTTTTTCAATTTCTTTTGGGAGTTTTACTTTTTGCTTTAAATCCTGCGCTATTTGGACAGGATTTTTTTTTAATTTTCCTGCGAGAGAAAAACACGGAAAAGAATAATCCCCTAATTCAGAAGAAGGGGGTATTTCTATAAGATTGTAAATTTCCTCTTTTTCCAATGGAAGATAATTTTTTAATGAGTTGACTATCATGGATTTCATAATTAGAATATGTAAAAGAGATTAATAAAAGTTTTGAAATGGCTGACCTGCGAAAATTATTTAAATCAATGTTTATAATATGAACTATGGAAGATATGATAAACATACCAAAAAAAGAATATGAAAGATTAAAAGTACAAGCAGATATAGATGTGGATTTATTAAAACAATTAGTAAAGAGTTTAAAGGATATAAAAGAAGGCAGAGTTATAAGAGTGAAGTGATTGTTTATGACTCTTTATCTTGAAAATTATTTTGTTGAACTAATTTTTCTATTTCTTCTCTGAAAAACTCCAAAAAAAGTCGAATGGTATTAATTGTTCTTTGTTGGTCTTTCTTGTTACTTAGTGCAACCATATAAATTGCATTTAAATCTTCATAAATAAGATAATAAATTCTATAATTTTCAAATCTTGATTCTCTGAACCATTTTGTTCCCAAAGGATTTCCATACCTGGGATTGAGAACTAATTTATCTTCGATTTTATCAATTCTATCTTGAAAAGGTTTATCGTATTTAGAAATTTCTTCTTGAAAGGATTTAGAACGATATATTTTATACCTTTCCATAAAAAGAGTATATAAAAAAGATTAATAAATGTTGTTCTCGTATTCATTATATGAAAAAGAGTTATGATGTTGTTATTATCGGGGCTGGACCTGCAGGACTCACAGCAGGAGTATATTCTGGAAGATACAAACTAAAAACACTTATTATTGGAAAGCTTTTTGGAGGAATGGCAGGAGAGGCATATGAGATATGTAATTTCCCGAGTTATGGCAAAATACTTGGAAGAGAACTTGTTTTGAAAATGATTGAACAAGTAAAAAAAATTGGAATAGAAATAAAGCAGGAAGAAGTCACAGATGTTTCAAAAAAGAAAAACGGATTTGAGATTGCAACAAACAAAGAAAAATACTTTTCAAAAAAAATAATTATTGCGACAGGAACAGAAAGAAAAAAACTTAATCTTGCCAGAGAAAAAGAATTTACTGGAATTGGAATTAGTTATTGTGCTGTTTGTGATGCCCCTTTTTACAAAGATAAAATTGTTGGTATTGTTGGAGGAAGCGACGCTGCACTTACTGCCTCTCTATTATTAAGCAAATTTGCCAAAAAGGTTTATGTAATATACAGAAGAGAAAAATTTTTCAGAGCAGAACCAACCTGGGTTGAAGAAGTGAAAAAAAATAGAAAAATAACTCTATTATTTAACTCAGAGATTACTGAACTAAATGGCAATGAAAAACTTGAAGAAATTGAAATTAATAAAAAAAGAAAAATGAAAATTGATGGGTTGTTTATAGAAATAGGGAGCGTGCCAAACACAGAATTGGCAAAAAAATTAAAACTAAAAATAGAAAATAATTATATAAAAATAGACAAAAAACAAAAAACAAATATCAAAGGAATTTTTGCCGCAGGCGACATAACTAATAATCCATTAAAACAAATGGTTACTGCCTGCGGAGAAGGAGCAATTGCTGCAGATTCTGTTTACAGAGAATTAATCTAAAATTTATGAATTCTCTGTTACAATAAAGCTTAAAAAAAGAAATAAACATTATAATTTATGGCAAAAGACCAAACACAACAAATGAAGATTGCGGTTATCGCTGGTGCTGCAGAAGCTCTTGATTACAGAGAAAAACATCCCAAAGAGGGAAATGACCAAGCAATACAGCATGTAACAAAAAAAATGCGTGAGATAATAAAAAAAATAGAAAAAGAAGAATACGAATAGTTTATAAAATATTTTTCTTTCCAAGGTTATGGAATACAGAAAAAAGGTGATTGTCAGCATTATTGTTATAACTATAATTTTAATTGTTTTTTCGTTAGTAAGCAAGTTGAACCCAACAGGAAAAATTGTAAATAAAGAGAATATTACAATAACACGTTTAGATACTGCACAAAGGGAAAAGATTAATGAAGTTTTATTATCCAATGAGTTTATTTCTGATTTGCCGGAAAAAGGAATTTTTTCCTTGTGGTTTTATGATTTTGTTAATGGTGAAAGAATTTGGCAGGATAGGTATTTAATAGGAAAAAATAAAATTTTGGAAAAAGGGGAGCCGGATTTTAGTATTATAATTCATTCAAAGTATATTGAAGAATTAAACAATGAGAATTTATGCGAGATAATACAAAAAGCGAAAACGAATGGGGACTTTGGATTTGAGAGTGAAAAAAATAAAGCAAGTTTGTTGTTGAAATATTCTGGGATGCTTGAATACAGAAATTGTTTTGGGTTTTGAAAAAGTTTATTAATGCTGTTTTTATGGAAATGCCATGGAAGAAAACCTTAACAAAAAAGTAAACGAGCAAATAAGCAAAGAAGAAGAAATAGGATATCATAAAGGAGCAATAAATACTCTTGTTGCTGAAAGAAATGAAATGATAAAAATGATAGGAAATGTTGATGCTATTCTTCAGGCGCATATTCAAAGATTAGAACAGCTTGGGGTAAAAATAAGGAAAGAATAAATTTTTCTAAACGATTAAAAATTACATTTTCTCTTTGTTTAAATGTAATATGTGGGAGACAGGATGCTCACAAGCTCACTCAAAATCAAGGGCGACAATGAGATTTCGTGAACATTGCTCGTCGAACCTAGGTTCTCATCAAATAATAAATTGTTATCTGAAGATAACATTATGTGGGAGACAGGATTCGAACCTGCGAAGGCACTAAGCCACAGGATCTTAAGTCCTGTTCATTTGACCACTCTGACACTCCCACTTATCGATAGAACTTTGAATATATTTCTACTTAAAAAACTTACTTATTTAATAAAACTTACAATTTATAAAGATTAGTCCATTAGTAATAACATGAAAAAGAATGTGAATTGGAAAGTTTTGATTATATGTCTTATTGTGGTTTATGCTGTTGCTGGAATTGGCAGTTTTTTTACTTCTTCAAGTGTAAATAGTGGATGGTATCAAACAATAAAACCTTCAATTACCCCTCCAAATTATGTTTTTCCTGTTGTATGGAATGTTTTATTTTTTCTTGTTGCACTAAGCTTGTATTTTTCTTGGATTAAGGCAACTAAAAAAGAAAAGAAAAAGATAACATTTGTTTTTGGGGCAAATTTTTTATTAAATATACTATGGAGTATTTTATATTTCGGAATGCAAAAACCAAACTATGCTTTTTTTGAACTGATTGTTCTTTGGTTTTCAGTATTAAGCATGATTTTGATTACTTGGAAAATTTCAAAAAAATCTGCTTGGCTCCTTGTCCCTTATTTTGTGTGGATTAGTTTTGCAGGAGTTTTGAATTATTTCAGTGCTTTCTAAAAGTTTAAAAAATAGAAAAATATTTTTTATAAATGCTGATAATTAGTTATTTAATTACTGACTATGGAAAAATTGGGAAAGAATTAATTGATTCGGAGGTTTTAGTAAATAATAATTTAGTAAATAATAATATAGAACCATATGCTTCTCTTAATTGTTTTGAAGAAAGAAATTATGATTTAGTTGGATGTTATGAAATTGGATGCAATCATTTTAGAGAATGTTTAAGAATATTTATTGATGGAAAATATGTTATTAAAAAAGATTTATAAAAATTATTTATACAATTCAGAAACAGACATGCCTTTTTGAGCGCGGTAAATTGCTTCTGCAAAATCTTTTGAAACATCTATAATCTCTAGGTTATTTCCTATTTGATAATGAGTGTTGCTTGTCATAACTCTGTTAAATTTTTCACATAATGCTTGATGCCCTAATGTAAAAATTCCGTGTGTCCCGTAACACATCAATGTTTTTGCCTTGTTTTGTTTTAACAATTCTGCTGCTTTGCAAAGAGTTGTTCCTGAATCAATCATATCATCAACAATTAAAACATCTTTATCCTGAACATCTCCCACTAATCTCATCTCTGCAACTTCTCCTGCTTTTATTCTTCTTTTTTCAATAAATGCCACAGGGTATTCTGAATTCAATCTTTGCGCAAATGCTCTTGCCCTGTCAACTCCGCCTGCATCAGGAGAAACGATGACTAATTTTTTCAAATCAGAAATTCCCCGCATATTTTCAGAAAGATATTTTACAACAACAGGAAAACTATACAGATTATCCAAAGGAACATTTTCAGGATAAAACCCTTGTATCTGGGGAGCGTGCAAATCCATGGTGATTATTCTTTTTATTCCATAAGATATTGAACGCGCAAGAGCTCTTGCAGAAATTGGAACATGCGGTTTTTCTTTTCTATCTTTTCTGCTATAAAGAAGGTTTGGAAGAACAAATGAGACATTCGCTGCAGAAGCACTCAACAACAAATCCTTTAACAGCAAAAGTTCAATCCACCAATCAGAAGGATTTTTGTTTGAATCGTGAATAAAATAAACTTCTTTTTGACGAACATTTTCAGGGATATGAATATCTATCTCATTATTCCTGAATTTTTTTATAGACACGTCTTGAAGAGGAACAAAAAATTTTTTTTCTTCAATAAAATATTTTTGAATTTTTAAAGCGAAATCCCATGCAGAAGAATTTTTGTCTGCCAGCAACACAACTTTTTCCATGAAATTTTTTGTAAAGAAGAGTTTAAAATATTTGTTATATTAGAATAAGCATGAACAGAAGAAATGGGGTTTTTTTGCTTGTTTTTTTAATATTCTTTTTGTTTTTGATAAATTATCCGTGGATGAATTCTTATCTAATAAAAGGAGATTATGAAAAAGAAGAAGGGGTTGTTGTAAGAGTTATTGATGGAGACACTCTTGTTATGGGCAATCTAACAATTCGGCTTTTGGGAATTAATACTCCTGAAAAAGGAGAGAGGTATTATAATGAAGCAAAGATGTTTCTTGAAAGAATTGTTCTGAACAAAAGTATTGAACTTGAAAGAGGCAAAGAAAATTTTGACAAGTACAAAAGAAGTTTGAGGTATATTTTTGTTAATGAAGAAAATGTTAATTTAATGCTTATTGAAAATGGTTTTGCGAATGCATATTTTCCTTCTGGAAAAGACAAATATGCTGATGAATTTTACTATGCTTGGGATGATTGTGTAGAAAGCAACAAAAACCTCTGTGAAAAATCAAATAATAAATGTGCTAATTGTATCAATGTTAAAGAACTTGAAATAAATAGCCAAAAAATTGTTCTTGAAAACTATTGCACTTTTGAATGTGATGCAGAAAAATGGCAAATAAGCGGAGAAGGAAGAAAAAAAACAGAAATTGGAAAAAAAATTCCAGAAAACACAGAACTTGAAATAAAAACAGAAAATACTTGGTTACAAACAGACACCTTGTTTTTAAGAGATGATAACGGAAAATTGATTTTGTATTATCACTATTAAAGAGGTGTTTAAAACAATAATACTTTTAAATGAATGACATTTTATAATTAAGGATGTTTTTAACATCTTTTTATACAATTGAAAGGAGGTAATAAAAATGAGGAAAATAACATTAAGTATTTTAGTTCTTTTTAGCGTTATAATGACAATGGGTGCTGTGAGTGCTGCAACATTAACTGTTTGTAGTAGTGGTTGTGGTTATACAACAATCCAATCAGCAATAGATGCTTCAACTGCAGGAGATACAATTGAAGTTGGTGCTGGGACTTATAATGAAAATATTTTGATAGAAGGAAAAGCAATTAACTTGTTGGGTGCGGATAAAACTACAACAAGAATTAATGGAGTTGGTTCAGCTTCAGCAGTTCATGCAGTTGTTAATGTTAAGGATACTGGTTCTTCAAGTTCTCCTGTATCAATAAAAGGTTTTACAATTGATGCTACTTTTGATAATTCTTATGTAGGAGAAGGAGAAGGAGACGGGGTATATATTCTCAACTCAAATTATGTCACAGTTGAACAAAATAATATTATTAATTCCCGGGACTGCGGTGTACTTATTGGATATAACAGCAATAATAATGTGATTAAAAAAAATACAATCACAGGTTCTGCTGATGGTTCTAACTCTGCAGTATATATTTATGATTCAGAAAGTAATATGATTGGAGGAAATGACGCAAGTGAAGGAAATACAATTTCTTCTGCTACAAGTACAACAGTTCATCAGAACTTAAATGACGCTTTACCACTGCTTTACTTATATGGAGTTCGTTTGAGTAATGCTCCAAGTACTAATCTTAGAAATAACAAAATCCAATACAACACTATTGTTGGTGGAGATAGAGGTGTGCAAATTGATTCAGATATAGACATCACAGGAACAACCATAAATAATAATGAGATTTATAATGTAGCAGGTTATGCTGCTGTTGTTATAAATGGGGGTTCTATAGGAGCAACAATCAAGAATAACAATATTCATGATAATGATGCAGGTGGTATGGCTATCAATGCGCAAATTGTTGAGTTTAGTGAGAATAGTATTTTCAACAACGACTTTGGTGTTGAGATGGGTGCAACTGGAGTAACATTTGTACTGCACAATAACAAAATTGTAGGAAATGATCCTGAAGGTACAGCATGTAGTAATCCTAATTATGGTGTTTGTCCAGGAACTGGACTCAGCGTATATTTGGGTTCTGCTGATGCCACAAATAACTATTGGGGAACAAATGTTGAAAGTGAAATCGCTGCAAAAGTTTCTGCAAATGTAGATTACAATCCATGGTATACAGATGAAACACTTACTACATTGAGTAATGGAGATAGTAATGTTGGTGGATATGGAGGAGATTTTGTTGCATTAACTGTTCCTGATTATATTAATTATGGAACATTATACGGATTTGATGGTTTCCAATCACAAGAAAAAATAATAACCTTGAATAACACAGGAACATTAAATATTGATATAACACCTGTTTGGAGTTCTGGACATGATATATTTAAGTATATTCGATTTAGAGAAGATATTAGTAGTAACGAGGGTTGGATAACAAGCGATATTAGTCATGATGAGGGCGAGGGCGGTTTTTTCACAACATCTGTTATAGCAGATAATTGTGTAGTAGATGAATTTGATGAGTTATCTTGTAATAACCAGTTGGACTTAACAACTTGGATTTACTTAGATGAAGATAAAAGGCCATTAAAAGGAGCATTGTCAGGAACAATTTATTTCAACGCTGTAGAAACAGCATAAAAATTTTTATTTTTTTCTTTTTTTTCTTTTTATTTTATATTACACAAATACATAAAAACAAAGAATTCGAAAAGACAAAATGAAGAGAGAATTAATATTCACAATAAGTGTAGTAATAATAATATTGTTAATTAATAATATTTCTGCGCTTAGTTTAAAATTAATGCCTAGCACATTATATTTAAATGGAGAACAAAATAAAGAAATCTGCGAAAAATTAACAATAGAGTATAGTATAGTTAACGGATTGGTTGAAGGAAGGGATTTATGGGCTGAAAAAAATTTAAACACCAAGGATTTGCATGCACATAATTTAAGCATGGAGGATGCTGGATTAACAATAACTTACCCAAAGAGCGTTAGAATAAACGGGCAAAAAGATGTTGATATTTGCGTAAATGCTCAAAGTGCAGGGTTATACCATGGAGCTTTATTTTATAAAACAATTACCACAACAGGGAATACTGGAATTGAGTTGAACATATGGATTATAGCTAATATAACTTCTCTTGCAGAAACTAATTCGGTTGTTCAAAATTCTTCTAATCAAAGTATTTCTGAAAAAAGCAGTTCTCACGCAAGCAATAAACATTCTACTGCAATTCTTCCAAATTTAGAAAATTATAGTTCTAATGAAAATACAAATTCAAAAGTATCTGGAGAGATTATTCTTAACTCAAAAGAGAAAAATTTCCAAATGAATCTGTTTATTCCATTAACGATATTTTTATTAATGCTTTTAATCTTAACAGTTGAGATATTATACACGAAGAAAAAGAGGAAAAATGAATAAAAAAAATATTTTAGCATTAATTTTTTTTGCGGGCATATTAATCACAATCGGATTAACAAATGCTAAACCTGCTTCTAATGTGAGTATTATGTTTTTAGATGACCCTTACATATATCTTGGAAATAATTCTTACGGCAACAATAGCATAGACGACGATGGAGTTGTGTGGGCAACATTATACACAGACCAGCTAGTTAGTTATTGTGAAATAAATTGGGAAGGAAGCTGGCAAACAATTGATAAAAAAGTAAATTCAACAAGCCATGTTTATTCAAGTGAAGGAACAAAAATAGTATATTACAGGTGCTACGATGATAATGAAAATTCTGTAAGTGTTAATGATGAAATAACTATTAATTTATTGATTGATTCAGATAGTGACGGAATTTTTGATGATGTTGATAATTGCCCTCTTGTTGCAAATCCTGATCAAGTTGATACTGATAATGATGGGATAGGGGATGTTTGTGAAACATGCGCAAATCAAGCTCCAATTTCACATACAAGTGGACCTTATAATATTGTTTCAGGCGAGGGAAAACAATTCGATGGAAGCAGTTCTTCTGATACTGCTTGTGGAGATCATATTGCACAATATTTATGGGACTTTAATAATGACGGCAATACTGATGCTACTGGTGCAACTACATCTTTATCATGGGCACAAATGCAAGCAACAGTTTGTGGTGGAAGTTGTGCTACAGGAAATTCTTATACAATAAGATTAACAGTAATTGACAGTCTTGGAGCTAGTGGCAGTTCTACAACTACAATAAATATTCTTGCATGCAATAATGGAGATACAAGATCATGTGAAAACCAAAATGGTGTTTGCTCGGGCTCTGTGAAAACATGCACAAATAATCAATGGCCAGGACCTTGCAGTTACAGTTTAATACCTTATTATGAAACTACTGAATTATCATGCGATGGAAGAGATAATAATTGCAATGGAAATATTGATGAAGGATTTAATATTGGAAGTACTTGTTTAAGTGATTTTAATAGTTGTGGAAATTCTAATTCGGGATCTTATGTTTGTGCAATAAATGGAATTGAATCTGTATGTAATGCTCAAGTTCCTGTTGCTGCAGATACAGACAGTGATGGAGTTGCAAATTGCATTGATAATTGTGTAAATATATCTAACCCAGACCAAACTGATTCTGATAATAATGGAATAGGAAACGCTTGTCAACCAGAATGTTATTCAAATACAGATTGCAGTGATAATTTATTCTGCAATGGAATAGAAACATGCAATGCTGGAAGCTGTGTAAATGGAACAAACATAAACTGTAATGCCAATAATCTTCTTGGAATAAATACATGCACAAGTATTCCAGATAATAATCCTTTAACTCTTGATTTCAGAAATTTATTCACATCGGTTTGCAATGAAGCAAGTGATTCATGCACAACAGGAAATACAACAATAATAAGCAGTTGTGATAAAACAAGATGCGGTGCTCAATGTGATGCAAATAATTCATGTCCGGTTACAAATTGCAGTAATAAAGACGGCTGTGTCGGAACAAATTATTATGATTATCAGGATGTTGTAAATAACTGCACTTCAGGATGTTCATGCACAAATAATTCATGTTCATCCCATATAATAACAGCAAATGATGCAAGATGTGTTGTTAAATGTTATACCAACAGCGGATGCAATGATAACAATGAATACACAAAAGATACATGCAATAATCCTGGAACATTATCATCTTCATGTTCACATGAAACAATTGCATGCTTGACAAATAGCAACTGCAATGATAATAATGCAAAGACAGAAGATAAATGCATTAATGCAGGAACAGTTACATCATACTGCTCTTATGAAACAATTGCATGTTCATCAAATGCAGAATGTGGCATAGATGGTTATGCAACTGAAAATTACTGTGAAAGTGCAAGCCATAATTTATTCAGAGATTACAAAACTTATACCTGCAATAATCCTGGAACATCGGTAGCAGCATGCAAAGAGAATATAACTAAAAAATTAATTGAAGATTGCATAGATGGATGTGAAAATAATGTATGTGTTGCAGAAACTGCTCCAACAATAACTTCAACACCAGTAACAGAAGCAACAGAAGGAGTAAACTATAATTACCAAGTCACTGCAACAGACAAAGAACAAAATTCATTGTGGTTTGCATCAACAGGATATAATATTAATCCATTAACCGGAATGATTTCATTTACTCCAACAAAAGCAGATGTTGGAACACATCAAATAACAGTAACAGTATCAGACAGCTGGTTAACAGATGAGCAAACTTATACCCTAATAATAAATGGAATAAATAATGCTCCAGTATTATCTACCATAGAAGATTTAACTGCAAAAGAGGATGAATTATTTGAAATTAAATTAACAGCAACAGACAAAGAACAAGATACACTGACATATTCAGATAACAGCCCATTATTTGATATTGAAAATGATGGAACAATAAAATTCACTCCTGCAAAAGCAGATGTTGGAACACATCAAATAACAGTAACAGTATCAGACGGCAAATTAGCAGATTCAAAAACATTTACTTTAAGCATTTTAGCTAAAGAAATTGTAAACACTGCTCCAACAATAACTTCATTTGATCCTCTTAATGATATTACAATAACTGAATTACAGCAACAAACATTTAGCATAACTGCAGAAGATGCCGAATCAAAACCGGGGATAACATGGTATTTGAATGATATTTCAACAGGCACAGGAAATTCTTATACTTTTGTCGGAGATAATTCAAAAGAAAAATTTAATGCGGGGATTTATAATATAAAAGCAGTTACAAGCGACGGCAAATTTACAGCAGAAAAAAGCTGGGTTTTAACTGTTTTAAGAGTTAAAGATACAGATGAAGACAGCATACCTGATGAAACTGATAATTGTGTGTTTGTTTTTAACACAGAACAAATTGATTCAGATGGCAATGGAATAGGAGATGCATGCCAAGATAATGTAGACGGAGATTCTGTTTTAGATGAAGAAGATTTTGTTGAAGGAAATGTAAATAATATTGATTCAAATATGGAATTAAACCTTAACATTGGAGGAGAAGAAAATCTTAACAGAGTAATAACAGGAGTACAGCCAATTGTATTCCAAGAAACAACTTCAGAAGAACCGATTGTAGAATTTGATTATGATTTTACTTCAGAAACAAAATTGGACCTTTCAAAAATTGAAATTACTAAACAACCAGAAACAGCAAGTTCAGGAGAAGTAATTGTAAGAGGAATTGACTTGACTTCACAAGGGCAAACAAAAAATATTTACCTGGATAAAATATCTGGAACCAATACTGTCTGTATAAAAGATGCAGAAATTGCTTCTATAAAAGAAATTAGTGATGGATGCACAGGAACAAATGAACATTTAATAGCATGTGATGGAAAAGATTATGACGGATACAAATGTACTATTGAAGGAAAGAAATACAAAGTAGACGGATTAAAACATAGCGGTGTAAAGGAAAGTTATGTTCCTGAATGCACAATAGATGCTGATTGTAATGATAATTTATTCTGCAATGGAATAGAAAAATGCAATGCTGGAAGCTGTGTAAATGGAACAATTGTTTCATGTTCTGCAAATAATCTTTTATTGATTTCAGGATGCAATGCAGAAGATAATAATCCATTTACATTTGATTTCAGGAATATATTCACTTCAAAATGCAATGAAGAAAAAGATTCATGTAATATACCAACATTTGCTGAAAAAAAAATAACACACACATGTGACAAGACACAATGCGGTGCTCAATGTGAAAAGAGCAGTGACTGCAATGACAATAATGAATATACAACAGATATTTGTGCTGGATGCAAATGCAAAAATAATCCAATCAAAAATTTTGCAAAAAACTGCACAGATAATGGAATGAGATGGCATTATACTGTATTTGATTTAGAATCAATAAAAGCAGGACAGCCCAAAACAATAAGTGCTAAACTTGCTTCAAATTTAGGAATGTGTTCAAATACAATTTATCAGTGTTATTACAAAGGGCAATTGTATGATGCAAACACTAAGTTTACAGTAGATGGGAATACATTTACTTGTGGAAAAGGTTCAAGATTAACTGCAGACGGAGAAAAAGCAGACTTTACACATACTTCATGGTTGACATGGTGGAGAAAAGATAAACAAACTTATGACGGAACAATTTATGATGGAGATGCGGAAGTATACAGATGTGCAATGGCAAGAGGAGATTGCAATGTTGATGACAATGGGACAGATTGTGTGAATAAAGGAGTAACAGAAACTTACAAATATTTTGATGATTCAGAATCAGGACAGAATAAGTGCTGCGGTGATGATGCGGGAGAAGTTTGCAATTAAGAAATATTTCTTAATTTTTCTTTTTTCGTCCTGTGTTTTTCCTTGAAAAACATCTTACCAGCAAATCATCTATTTCTTTTTCTGGTTTAGAAGAAGATTTTGATGTTTTTAGTGCACAACTTCTTCTTAAGATATCTTCGATTTGTTCGGATAAATTAAACATATTCTTTTTTGCCCGTTTTTCCAGCAAGGTTAAAACATCATCACCAAGAAAAATACAAACCTGATTTTTTAATTTTGATTTGGGATAAAAAGAAATAATTGCATCTTCTATCTCTTCAATTGGCCATCCCTTTTTTAATAAGGGAGGAATTATCTGACTGTCAAGAAATCCTCGTTTTCTTGCTTTCTGAATAAAACTAACAAGTTTTTGGTTTGTCATTATCTTACAAAAGTGTTTTTTACTCTTCTGGACTTTTTTATGTAAACCATTATTCCTATTAGGATTATTAAATTTACTAATAATGTTGGGATGTAAAACAAGTTATAATACGGATTAAAAATTAATTGTCCGATTAAATAATACCATAAATTCAAAACAATTCCTGAAGTTAAGGCGATTATGGAAAACTTTATTGCTTTTTTCTTTTTCATCAAGATAAGACAAATAGAGACACCAAGCAAAACAGAATAAATTAAAAAGAAAAACATTGAAATGTAAACTCCTGTTCCGATAGTTCTTGTAAACGCCCATACAATTCTTTGTATCAACATATATAATGCATTTAAAGCTGAACAAAAAAACAAAATCAAAACTAACATTAACCAACCGCTAATTCCTTTTAATTTATTTTGTCTTTTGTGTTTTTTCATTTTTCTTATTATTTGTTTTTAATATACACTTTGCTTACTTTAAATGATTTGTAAATACTTTCAAGTATGTCTGTTCCTGCATAACCTGCTAGAATACTTAGCCGTTTGTCAAAATCAAAAATAATTCCTACAAAAATTCCTATGATAACTGCAACAAGAACAGTTACAAGATAATAATCCCATAAAATTTTTCTTCGTAATGATAATGCTTTCAGCAAACCAACAACACCTCTTGTTAACCCGCCTATTCCTCCAAGAGCTCCTGAAATTAAAGTTACATCTGAAATCATTTTTCCCTCTTTTTATAGTCAGAATAATAGAAAATACTTTTTATATGTTTTGATAATCTATTTCACAACAATCTTTAAATATATAAACTAAAGATGTTTTAAAATAGGGTATTAAAATGGTATCTACACAACTAATTTGGTGGGGCAGTGTGATATTAGAAGTATTGATACTTATTTTTCTTTATGATCATTTTATAAAAAAACGAAAGAAAAAAAATAACCCTGTTGATTTCAAGGAAAAAGAAAACTATGAAAGAGTTAGCAGAATATTGGATGATGTGAAGGAGAAAGAGAAGAAGAAAAAATAATTTTCATTTCAAGAAAAGTTTATAAAGATGTCGTGAATATGTTTGAAATGAAAGAGAGGAAATTAACTTATTTTTCAATAATTCTTTTAATCTCCTTAATTCTATGTGTAAATGGTGTTAGTGCTGTTTCAACACAAAGATATGTTTCTTCAACTGGGGGAGATGATGGGACTGAAGTACCTAATGATTGTTCTAGTATTAGTCCTCCTTGCTTAACAATTCAACATGCAATAGATATGGCAAGTGAAGGGGATATTATTAATGTTGGAGCTGGGAGTTATACTGAGAATGTAAATGTGAATAAACCCCTTGATTTACAGGGTGCGAGTAGTTCTAGTGTGACTGTGACTGCAGCAAGTTCGAGTAATAATGCGATTACAATAACTGCAAATAGCGTGAATATTTCTGGATTTACTATTACAGGTGCTAATGTGGCTACTACTGCAGGGATATATATTAATAACAATGTGGCATTCTGTGATATTTCTAATAATATTTTAACAAATAATGGTGATGGTATTTGGTTAGGTTCTGGAAGCAATCATAATACTTTTACAAGTAATACTCTTTCAAGCAATTATCAGGGTTTTGAAATATACATTTCAAATTATAATACTTTTACAGATAATAATGCTAGCTTAAACAATAATTATGGTTTTAAAATTGATTCAGGAGATTATAACACCTTCATAAATAACATAGCAAATTCAAATACTAAATATGGTTTTTATGTAGTTACTGGAGATGGTGGGGGGGCTACTAATAGTATATTTACGAATAACACCGCAAATTCGAATATTGAGTATGGTATTCGTATGAATGGTGGAGATAGCAATACATTAACTAACAATACCTTTAACTTAAATAGTGTATCTAGCATTAGATTGAAAGATGATATCACTAATCTCCGACTTAATGGAAACAAATTTACTAATAGCCAAATTGGAATCGATATAGTAGATGTAGATGATGTTTCTACTTGGACACTTACTAATAATAAAATTTCAGGAAATACTAATACTGATGTTTCTAATCTTGGTGTTGGCACTTTAATCGCTACAAACAATTACTGGGGAAGCGCAGTAAATGCTACTATTAAATCTAAGATTTCTGGAGATGTATCTTATGAACCATATTGGTTAAATGAAGAAATGACTTTGCCTTCGACATTAGTAGCTGTTTTTGATGGAATTCATTCTACTCTCGAGGGAAATGACATTGCTAATAATATTGACGAATGCAGTGCACATCCTAATGTTTGTTCAAATCTTTATTTTGAAAAATCAATTGAAGGAGTGAAAAAAGGAAAAATAACATTTAATGATGATTTAGATTTGACAAACAGTGAAACAAGAACATTTTTAGAAAATTTAGGAACTAAGATGGATGCAAATACTGTTGGAACTATAAGTCTTGATTTCAGAAATACTACATCTTCTTTATCCCTTAAAGATGTAAGTGCGGAAATAAAATTCTATGGATTAAATGAATCTGGATTTAATGCATCTTCTACTTCAGTAGATGTTAATTCAAAATTAATTGCTTATGATGACAATGGAATTTTATTAGATAAATCAGAACTTATTTCTGGAGATGGAACCTATTTGGGTGCCTGTGAAGTTGGAGGAGGGTGTTATACTTTTACAATTAATGTCAATCACTTTACTAAATATCAAATCGACACAACTGCTCCAACAGCAACAATGTCTTATTCTCCTGACAATTCTGCTTGGACAAAACAAAATGTAATTGCAACTTTACATCCTTCTGAAGATGTGACTATCAATAATAATGGCGGTTCTGTAAATTATAATTTTAGCGATAACGGAGAGTTCATTTTTAGTTTTACAGATTCTGCAGGAAATATAGGAACTAAAACAGCAAGTGTAACTTGGATTGATAAAACCGCTCCAACAATTACTGGATTATCAAATAAAGAAATAAAAGAAGGAGAATCTTTTTCACAGACATTTAATGTATCTGATTTATCTTCTGGTATTGGTTTAGTTCAGGTTGATAATTTAGGTAATTTTTCAGTATCAAATTTAAGTGCTGGAATTTATAATCTTAGTGATAAGAGTTTAAATTTATTAACAGGAACTTATAATCTTGCAATAACTGCAACAGACAATTTGGGAAATCAAAAAATAACAACTATAGTTTTAACAGTTCTTAAAGATGGGCAAGAAGGTGCAACTGAAGAAGAAACTATTGTAGATGAAAGCACTACAGAAATAGTATTTAATCAAGGAAGTTCAAATGTTAAAGAAATTGTGATAAACTCTTCTGTAAATGCAAGCACGATTATTTCTTTGGATTTAACAGCATTGCAAAATTCCTCTGGAAGTGTTGAACTTTCTACTAATAATTTAAGTTTAACAAGAGAAAGTGGAATTAATAACTATACTGCGGAAATTCCAAAAGGAACTATTATCACTGGGAATTCTTCATGGGATGGGAAAATAACATTGCCTATTGTTAAATCAAATTCAGATTATTCTGTAGGTGGTGGAAGTATAAATGTTGTAATTGAATTAGGAGCAGGAAGTGAATTAAATTTTTCACAAGCAGTAAAAGTAGTTCTTGGAGGACAAACAGGAAAAAAAGCTGGTTGGGCAAGAGGAACAGGAGCTATAACAGATATAGCAACTAAATGTGTTTCTGCAACAGATTATTCTAATATTGATGCTACAACAACAAGAGAATGTTATTTTGATGATGGAACTGATTTAATAATCTGGACATATCATTTTACTTCATTTGCTTCTTACACAACTTCAACAGCAAGTGTTGCAACAACAGGAGGAAGCAGTGGAGGAGGTTCTAGTGGAGGGTGTTCAACAACATGGGAATGTTCTGAATGGAGTTCTTGTATGGATGGAACTCAAACAAGAACATGTTCCAAAAAAGTAAGTTTTTGCTCTGCTCCAATAAAAGACAAACCAATAGAAACACAAACATGTGTGGTTGAGATAGAAGAAAAAGAGGGAATTGCCGGAGCTGTTGCTGGAATCACTGGAGCAATAACAGGAGCAGCAACAGGAGTAAAAGAAAATGCTAAATTTGGTGGAATAATTGTTTTAATTATTATTGGAGTAGGATTATTAGTAATTATCAAAAGAACAAAATTTTCTAAAAATGAACAAAATGAGTTCACAAAAGATTTTGACAAAGAGTTTGACTAGTTCTTAACTAATTATATATAAATTCAAAAAACAAGAAACTTTTTAAAGAATATATCTATAAAATGATTATGAACAGCAAGTTAATTTTTATGTTTATTATTTGGATTGCATTTTTGAGTTTTGCAAGCAGTTCATCAGAAATAGCATTTCCTTCCACAGCGTGCATTGGGGGTAATGATAATGCAGGATATTATTTTCTTTCTGAAAATTCACAACCAAATGGATGCAATGGAACAAGTTTTTGCGATGGAAAGGGAATTTGCAGAGAATTGGAATGGAAATATATTGGGGGCGGAATTGCATGCAGAATTCCAAATTATTTGAATAACACCCAATGCAATTTAATAAATCTTGGAAAAATGGGTGTAGATGTTGGAGGAACAAGAACAATAAGTACTCCCAATGATTTCTTAACTGCCTATGATGATGCTCCTGCTCCTTGGAGACAAGTATTTGGAAAAGAATATATTTGCTCTTACAAATATACTGGACCAAATATAACAATATTTGATATATGGGCAAAAAAAACAAAAACAGCATGCACAATATTTAATGAATCACTTCAAATTTATACTGCGCTTCCAAAAGGTTCAATAGTTGATGGGTGTAATGGGGTTTGTGATGGAATAGGATTATGCAGAGAAGTGTATTGGAAATATAACAGCACAGGAATTGCCTGCAGACCTGGAAATACAAACAATTTATCTTGTAACATGGATAATCTTGGTGTTGAAGGAAATATGTTAATTGATGTTGGTTTCCCGCAATTAGGGTGGGGCAATATTTATAATGCAATTATTGCTGCAAGAGGAACATCAACTCCTTCTATAGATATGAATAGTTTGCTTTATTCTTATGACACTTCTGCCCCAATTGGGCAACGTCCTTGTGATTTATACACATGTCAATTAGGAAATGAAATCGGAGAAATTTGTGGTAATGAAGTTTGTGAAGAAGAAGAAAGTTCTTCTTCTTGTTCAGAAGATTGCGGAGTTACTTTATATTGTGGAGATGGTAGTTGTAATAATGGAGAATCTTGTTCAACCTGTGTTGGTGACTGTGGAAGTTGCAGCACAAATTCTGGTGGAAGTTCAGGAGGAGGAAGTAGTGGAGGAGGTTCAGGAGGCGGTGGAAGTTCTGGTGGAGGTTCGTCAATAGCACCAGTATACCAAGGAAAAACTTATACATTTGATTCTTCTGAAACAAATTTAGGTAGAAGTGTGGAAATTCAGAAAAAAGATATAATAAAATTTTATTTGGAAGTTCAAGAAACACAAGAAGAACATAGTATAACTCTTTTAGATATTCAAAAGGATTATATTAGTATTAAAATACAAAGTGAGCCAATAATAGAAACAGTTAATATAAATGAAACAAAAAAGTTTGAAATAACCGGAGATGAGGTTTATGATGTTGAAATTACATTAAACAGCATCAAAAATGGAAAAGTCAATGTTTCAATAAAAACAATAAATGAAGAAATTGAAGAACAGCAATCTGGGCTTTATGAAAAAATTATTGCATCATGGAAACAAATAACAATAATTTTTATTGTGGCAATTGCCTTGGTGATGACTATTATTCTTAGAAGGAAAAGAAAAGTTAAAAAGTGATTGAATTAATTGTTATGATAGATTAAAACAAATGCCTTCTTTAAGAGAAACTGGTTGGATAATTTAAAACACAACTCTTAAAAACTCTCATTCTATCTAATTTTGTAAGCCAGGTTGGCGGGTTAGTCCTCCGCTATTTGCAAACGGACTTTATGGCAAACTGCAAGAAGGTGCGTGACAAGATTGTCAGGAAGTCTTTACTCTGACGTTGAGGTTTTGTCCATCTCGATCTTGCAGATGCGAAACGGGTCAGGCCTTGATCGGAGCAGCCCTAAACATTTGTTAAGGTGCTTGGTGGGTCACAGAACTGAGAAAGAATAAAGGTCAGCTTCTCTGGTTTTTTTGAAGCAATCCTTCGGGCTTACACTGAAAAAAAGGGAAAAATGCCATTAGCAACAACGCACATTTTAATCGCAGTAATTCTAATAGAATTATACAGGGACTTTTTTGTTAAGAATAACAAGAAATTTCCAAGATATTATATTCTAATTGTAGCATTAGGAAGCATAATTCCTGATTTGGATTTTGCTGTTTATTATTTTTTGTCTTTTTTTGGTTTTTCAATAAATGAAATCCACAGAACATATTCACACACAATTTTTATTCCTTTGATGTTGTTCTTTGCTGGAATTTTTACATATAGATTTAAAATAAAAAATAAAGTATTTGGAAAAAAACATTTGACACTTCCAATGACTTTTTTTATAATGACATTTGGTGCTTTGCTTCACTTAATCCTCGATGTTACACTTTCTGGAATTATTATGCCGGTTTATCCTTTCTTTGATTATTCTGCAGGATTAAATTTAATTGAGATTTTCCCCTTAGCATGGCAAGACACAATACTTCCTGTTGCTGATGCAGTATTATTAATGTTCTGGATTTTCTGGATGGAATTCAAGCTGAAGATTGATAATTACTTTTAATTTTTATTCAAAATTAGTAAAAACACAATATTTAAATAAAGTATATACAAGTATATACTATGGAACAAGAAAGCATAGTAAGGGAAGTCACTAAAATAGGAAATGGAGCTCATATATTCGCTCCAAAAGAATGGCTTGGAAACCAAGTTAAGATAATTTTAATGCCAAAAGGCCAGAATATAAAAAAAGAAATTTTGAATATATTAGAAATTTATTTAGAAGACATTATAGGAATTTATCTTGTTGGAAGTTATGCTAGAGAAGAAGAAGAAAAAGATAGCGATATTGATGTTATTGCCATTTCAAAGAATATAAAAAAAGAGATTATTTCGGGAAAATACCATCTCTCAATAGCTCCTCTTAAAGGGATAAAAAATACAATGAAATACCATCCAGAACTAGTTATCCCAAGAATAAGAGAAGCAAAAGTAATCTTAAACCCACAACTTTTAGAAGAATTAAATAGTTACCAAATAAATAAAAAATCTTTCAAAAAATTTGTAGAAGATACAAAAAGGATAATAAAAATAGATAATGAGTTTATTAAACTTGATGAGTTAGATGGAACAAATTTAAAATCCAAAGCGATAATCTATTCTATAATCCTTAGATTAAGGGGTATTTTTTTGATAAAATGCATTTTAAAAAAAGAAAAATATTCTAAAAAATCTTTCAAAAAATTTGTTTTAGGCAGTTTAAACGAAAAAGAGTTCCAGAATGTTTACGAAATGTATAAGTCAATACGAGATAAAAAGAAGAATAAAACAGCAATAACCCTGCAAACAGCAAAAAAGCTGCAGGAATTTTTGATTAAGGAATTAAAATATCTTGAAAATTAATAACGTGACAAATAGAAAGAGAAGATTAAAAAAAGGGATTGAATCAATAGAAAAAGAGATTAAGAAACAAAATGCTATTGCAGAAAAGAGATTAGAATTAGTTGATTATTATACTTCTGAAATAGAAGCATTAAAAGAACAGAAAAAAGAAAAAGAGGAGAAATTAAAAAAGTAAGAAAATGAAAGACAAACAATAATTCTTAAAAAATATTTTTAGTTAATTTAATAAATGTATTAAACGATTTAATTGTATGAAAAGAGAGTGGAGTAGAAAGGGGCAATTTTATCTTTTGGCAGCAATAATAATAGTCGCTTTAATTATGGGGCTGGCGATTTCCACAAACAATGCAAAACAACAGGGAATTAACAAATCAGAAATTTACAAATTATTTGCAAAAATAAATATTGACAATGATAAACTTATTAATTATAACTCAGCGACAACAGGGTATTTAACAATAGATTTAGAGAATATTTTTTCGGAATTTGTGAAAGCATACCCCACAATAAAAGAAGTTTATGTAATTCTAAATAAGGATAATGCTAAAAGTTATTACATCTACGACAACACAGGGTTAAAAGTGTTAAATGACGATGATTTAAAGTCAGAGTTTGCTGGTTATTATGAAGGAAGCAATTTTTATGCTTTAATTATCAAGGAAAAAAACGGCGAACAATATACAGTCATATCAAATGCATAAATATAAAAATCTTAATACTTTAATAAAAAAATGAAAAAGAGAGTTAACAAAAAAGGGTTAAGTATAATGATTGGTTATGTCCTTTTGATAAGTGCTGCTATTTTTATGAGTTTTATTGTCTATGCTTGGATGAAATCTTATGTTCCAAAAGAAACACCAGAATGCCCATCAGATGTTTCCATATTAATAACAAAAGCAGAATGCTCAAATAACAAAATAATAATTGATATAAAAAACACAGGATTATTCAGCATAGAAGGATACACTTTAAGCGGAAGGGAAACAGATTCTGGAGAGATTGTTGATTTGTCTGCGGGATTTTATACATTTCAAACACCTTGCGCTCCTGGAGAAAATCATTTTGGGGATGGGCTTCCTGCTGAAGCAGGAACAAATCAAAAAACAATTGATAGAATTGAATTAATACCAATCAGGATTGAAACAAGCGATGAAGGACAAAAAAAGACAGCTATATGCGGAGACGCAAAAATCTCAAGAGCAATAGATGTATGCAATCTTTTAGTAAGTTCATAAAAATATTTAAACAACATTTAATTTAAAAAACAAGGAAAATGAGGTTAAAAAAGATAAAACAGAAGAAGGCGGTTTCTCCAATCATAGCAACTATGCTTTTGATAGGAATTGTAATTGTTCTTGCAATAATTATCTTTTTATGGCTTAAAGGTTTTACAAAAGAAGTTGTTACAAAAAATTTAGGGTTTGGAGAAAAAAATATTGAGCTTGTGTGTGAAGATGTTGTAATGGATGCTAAATATGAAACGCTTGGTTCTAATGATAAGATAATTTATATTTCAAACAACGGAAACGCGCCAATCTACGCGATAAAAATAAAAAAATATTCTATTGACAATACTTATGAGATTGAAGAAGTCACTTACAGCGATGGAAGTAAAGTTAATATAAAACAAGGAAAAACAATTTCGTTGACAATAGGAGCAGGCAAACAATTAGATTTAACAGATATAAATAAAATAATTATTCTTCCTGTTCTTTTGGGAAATTCGGATTCAGGTGGAACAAAAGAATATATTTGCGATGAAAAATACGGAAAAGAAATTGTATTAAGCTAAAACAAAAATGACAGAAAAAATAAAAAATAAAAAAGGTTTGTCAACAATTATCTCTATATTAATAATTATTGGGATAACAATGATTGCTGGAGGAATAATCTGGAGTGTTTCAAGAACAATAATCCAGGAAAGAATGGATTATTCAAAATCCTGTTCTCTTGAATTGCTTGAAAATATTAATATTGACACAATAAATACACATTACAACAAAACAACACAAAATCTTGAATTATACATCACCATAGGAGGTTTTGATATTGAAAAAGTAATTGTTTATGTTACATATAACGGAGAAACAAAAACAACAGCATTGGAAACTGATTTGGAAACAAATTCAGGAAAAAAACATACTATTGTTTTAAGTTCACTTGGCTTTTCTGTTACTGATGATAAAGCTCCAGAAGCAGTAAAGATTGCTCCGATGGTAAATAAACAACAATGCAGTATTGTGGACACATTTTATCAGATACCGGCGTTTCCATGATTTCACAAAGTATTTAAATTATTTTTAACTTGTTTTTAGAGAGGTTATAAGAATGAAAAAAAGAGGACAAATTTGGATTGAAACAGTAGTTTACACATTAATAGCTTTGATTATGATAGGAGCTGTTCTTGCTTTTGCCCGCCCGAAAATTCAGGAAATGCAGGATAAAATAATAATAGATCAAACAATTGAAGCGCTAGAAGAAATAGACAGCACATTAACATCAATAACAAATGGTGCAGCAGGAACACAAGAGATAATCAATATTGAAATAAAAAAAGGAGAATTAAAAATAATCCCAAGCACAGAAGAAATAATATTTACATTAAAAGAAAGTAAAAGCACTTACAGCGAACCAGGAAAAGAAGTTAGCATAGGAAAAATTTTAATCAAAACAGAACAAACAGGAAAAACAAACACGATTATTTTAAAATTGCAATATGCCAGTGTTTATGATTTAATTTATGACACAACAGCAAACCAAGGGATATTTGGAAAGTCCCCTTCTCCTTACAAGTTAATATTAAAAAATTCAGGAAGAAATGGAAATCAAATAAGTGTAACTATCACCAATGGTTAGATTTAAATACAAAATAGACATTTTAAATAAAAGAGGGAAACATGTTTTCAAATAATAAAGAAAAAGAGGGAATAGAAGGTTTTCAAAGAGTTGCGATTGATTTTTCTCCAAGAATTCCGCCTTTGAAAAAAATCCTAGAAAAAACACAGATAAATGTAAGGTATAGTTTGATATCTCCGTTTGCATTTGCGCATATTTATTGGGATCCAAATTCTTTTGAAGTTGTTTATGATGTTGAAGAACCTCCAATGGATGAAAAAGAAAAAATTTATTTTGAACAAATAAAAGAAGCAATGAGAGATTTGATAAATTTGGAAATAGTTGGAGGAGACAAAGAATCATTGCTTGATTATATTGATAAAACATTAAAACTTTTGCTTATTGAGCTTGGAATAAACATTTCTTATGAGACATTCCAAAAAGTATATTATTATTTATGCAGGGATTTTATTGGATTTAATGAAACAGAGCCATTGATAGATGATTATTTTGTCGAAGATATTGAATGCAACGGAGTAAACACTCCAGTTTATATTGTTCATAGGATTTACAGAAATATGAGAACCAATGTTGGATTTAAGGAACTTGATTATCTTGCGAGTTTTGTTGAAAAACTTGCTCAAAGAACAGGAAAATATATTTCATACGCAAATCCAATTCTTGACGGAAGTTTGCCAGACGGAAGTAGGGTTAATGCAACTTACACAAAAGATATTACCAGCAGAGGGCCAACATTCACAATAAGAAAATTTACAAAAACTCCTTGGACTCCTCCACAACTTATCAGTTTCAGGACATTAAGCCCAGAAATGCTTTCTTATTTATGGATACTTGTGCAATACAAAATGAATATTCTTATAACTGGTGGAACTTCTTCAGGAAAAACAAGCTTGCTCAATGCTCTTGCTTTTTTTATTCCTCCAGAAGCGAGAGTTGTTTCAATAGAAGATACACGTGAATTAAATCTATCAAGAGAAAACTGGTTGCCTAGTGTTGCAAGAGGTGCGACTGGATTGGGAAAACTTGGTGAAATAAGCTTATTTACATTATTAAAAAGTTCGTTCAGACAAAATCCAGATTATGTAATAGTCGGAGAAGTAAGAGGCAGGGAAGCATATGTTTTATTTCAGGGAATGGCATCAGGACATTCTTCAATAAGCACTATGCATGCGGACTCTGTGGATACTGTTATAAAAAGATTAGAAACACCGCCAATAGAACTTTCCCCAACATTGCTTAATACTCTTGATTGTGTTTGTATAATGACTCATGCAATTGTAAAAAAACAAGAGACAAGAAAATTAAGAGAAATAACAGAGATAATCAATGTTACTCCAGAAGGGATTGCACAAACCAATGCTCCTTTTGTATGGAATGCTGCAGAAGACCAGTTTTATTTTAAAGGAAGCAATAAAATTTTTGAAAAAATAGCCAAGAGATATGGATTAAACATGAACGAGATGAATAGTGAATTCCTGAAGAGAACCCAGCTTTTATATAAACTTTATGAACAAAAAATTTTTGGCTTTAAAGAAGTTCAGGATATAATTAATGAATATTACAAAAAACCGCAGGAAGTTTTAAACAGGTTTAAAATAAGATAAAACACAATATTTAATAATACATTTTTCTTTTTTAGAATATGCGAAAAGAGGAGATAGGATATTTGTTGCAGATAGTTAAAACTATGCAGGAAGTTGAGCCAAAGCTTGAACAAGCTTACAATAAAAAAGATACAGAAACATTCAATAAAATAAAAAAATTAATGATTCAGGCGCAAAGAAAGGTGAAAGAGGTGACAGGATAATGACGGGTTCTTTTTTTAATTTGAAAGATTTGATTTCAGAAGAAGAAAAAATACTTGAATCATTATCGAAAAATCCAAATGATAAAAATATTTTGAATAAGTTAAAGAAAAAAAACGATGCTATACCTGAGATTTTGAGTTCCTTAATTATTTCTGAAAAACTTCAGACACAAGAATGGGTAAAATCATCAGAAAAAAAAGAAGCGAAAATTATGAATTTTCCGGCAGAAAAAAATTCTGAAACATTTGTAAAAATGCAGGAGGCAGAAAAAGTAGTTAGAAAAATAAAAAGCAACAAATCGGAAAAAGAAGCAATAAAATTACAGGGAGATGTTATGAAAAGAATAAAAAAAGGAGAGAAAAACAAGGAAATTGTAAGGCAAAGAAAACCCAATCCTTATGTAAAAATAGCAAATAACTTTTTTTCAAAGACATCGTTATCAATGTATAAAAACGAAGCGTTCAGTTCGTTGAGAAAAGATTTGATTCAGGCAAATTTGAATTATCTTCCTGTAAGTTATATTTCAACAATTTTATTCACAACTCTCTTGGCTTTTTTCGGAGGGGTTTTATTAATGATTTTGATGTTATTTATTGATGTAACAATAAAATTTCCTTTTTTTATTTTTTATAATGGAGAAATCATTGACAGATTCATCAAAGTTTTTTGGGTTATGTTTGCTGCTCCTGTTACGACTTTCCTTATAATGTATTTTTACCCTTCTGTTGAAAGGAATTATATAAAAGATAAGATAAACCAAGAGCTTCCTTTTGTTACAATACACATGGCAGCAATAGCTGGTTCTATGATTGAGCCAAGCAAAGTATTTGAAATTTTAACAATAACAAAAGAATATCCTTACACTTCAAAAGAATTCACAAAAATAATAAATGATATTAATATTTATGGTTATAATCTTGTTGCAGCACTTCGTGGAACATCTATGAATACCGCAAGTTCTAAGCTTGCAGAACTTTTAAATGGTGTTGCCACATCAATCACTTCTGGAGGGGACATACAGAAATTTTTTGAAAAAAAATCACAAAGTTTGCTTTTTGATTACAGGTTGCAAAGAGAAAGATACACAAGAATGGCAGAAACATTTATGGATATTTATATAAGCGTTGTTATTGCAGCTCCTATGATTTTAATGCTTTTGCTGATGATGATAAAAATAAGCGGATTAGGATTATCCCTAAGCACAGAAACAATCACAATTTTAATGGTGGGGGGAGTTGCTGTAATAAATATAATATTTATAACATTTTTATATTTAAAACAGCCGGAGAGTTAAATGGAATTAAAAACAGCGAGATGGGTTGGAATAGGATTAGGATTGGCAATTTTAGCAACAGCTTTCTTCTTTTGGGGGGAGACAGAATTTTATATTGTTATTGGGATTGGTATTATCGTCGGTGTGTCTCCGTATATATTCCTGACTATTATTGACACAAAAATCAATGAAGAAAAAGAGCAGATGTTTTTAGAATTTGCGAGAGATTTGGTTGAAAGTGTAAAAAGCGGAACACCGATAAGCAAAAGTATTATCAATGTCAGGACAAGACCATACGGAGTTTTAAGCAGGAACATAAGAAAACTTGCAAACCAAATTGAACTTGGAATTTCTCTTTCAACAGCATTAGAAATATTTTCCAGAGATGTAAACAACAAAACAGTATCAAGAGCAATAGTAATGATTGGGCAGGCAGAAAAAGCTGGGGGGAATATCGGAGAAATTCTTGAATCTGTTGCAGGGGCTGTAAACACTTCAGACAAATTAAAGAAAGAAAGAAAATCGGCAATATCCTCTTTGGTTGTTCAGGGTTATATTATATTTTTTATTTTTATGATAATTATACTTGTTATGCAATTCAAGATACTTCCTATGGTTGAGGGCATTGCAAGCATAGAAACAATCGGAGTTTTGGAAATGCAAACACCTGGGGCAAGTGATTTAAATTTTACACAGGCATTTATGTATTTATTATTGATACAAGGATTTTTTAGCGGATTGGCAATAGGATTGTTAGCAGAAGGAAATATTAAAGCAGGAATAAAACATTCTTTTGTGCTGATGTTTGTTGCTTTTTTAACATTTGCTGTCAGCAGTTTGATTGCAGATAAAGGTTGGATTTAAAAATGAGAAATATAAAAAATAAGAAGGGCTCTCATGTTGAAGTTGTAATTTCTTTTGCAATATTTGTTACTTTTCTTGTTTTTTTGTATGCTGCTTTAGAACCTGCTGTAGGAAAGCCAAAAACAAAAGAATATATTATGGAATCAATAAAACCAAGAGTAATAGAATATGTCAGTTCAAATGTTTACAGTTATTCTCTTGATTTAAATGAAAAAGAACAAAATCCTATAAGTTCTTTTGAAATAACAGAGCCAGGATTATTAACAAAAAATGCAACAGTCAAGGCAAATGGACAAAAATTAGAAAGCTTATTTTTTTATGATTTTTCAGAATCAAGAAATGTTTTGTCTATAAACAGAGGGAGTAATGAGGATTTTATTATCTACACTTCTGATGAATTTGGAAAAGGAGAATATACTACTGCATCTAATCAATTAGCAAAATGCACTTCATCCACTCCGATTGATGAAAGTTGTTATTCAATCACCCAAACAGAAACAGAAAAATATGTTTTTAAAAGCAAAATTGAAAAAATGAAAATCGAGTATGAAACAAACAGCGGGATGCTAAGTTTGAGAACCGCATTTAAAATTCCTTCTGGAACAAATTTTTATTTTAAACTTGTTGATGAAAACAAGCAGGATTTGGTAACACCATTAAAAGAAGAAATAGAAGGAGATGTCAGCATTTATGTTGAAGAGACACCAGTAAGTTTTATTGAAAATACAGGAGACGATAAAGACGATCCTGAAAAAACTAAAATTGGATTTTTGGTGGTGGAGATATGGTAGCGAGGACACCTGAGCGGTTTCCTTCGCTTAATCTTCCCTTTAAATTACTGCTCATGGCTGATAATGCGAGGACACCTGAGCGGTTTCCTTCGCTTAATCTTCCCTTTAAATTACTGCTCATGGCTGAT